>Ga0181522_10002513_pt1 | contig 10458 bp, 12 predicted proteins | sample PEATcosm2014_Bin_27_FD_121103 | JGI IMG/M metagenome (GOLD analysis project Ga0181522, IMG submission 121103) | Peatland microbial communities from MTU Mesocosm Facility, Houghton, MI, USA - PEATcosm2014_Bin05_10_metaG | ecosystem: Environmental > Terrestrial > Soil > Wetlands > Peat | place...
AAGGAGTATTTCCCACCACCGTGGGGCTATAGCTCAGCCTGGGAGAGCGCCTCGTTCGCAACGAGGAGGTCGTCGGTTCGAGCCCGACTAGCTCCACCAATTTCCCTCCAGATTCGCGCATTAGAGGTCCTTCGACTCGCAGGCTCGCTCAGGATTTCGCCTGCGGGCTCGGACGCCCGCAAGACGGCTCAAGTTCGAGCCCGACTAGCTCCACCATTCCCACTCCCGCACCCTCGAAGCCCCCGGGCAGGACCCGTGGCGAATCAGCCGCGCCACGGTAGCATGGCCACGAGGGATTTCTCATGAGCAAAGGCCGCGTCGAAGCCTTCAGTGACGGAGTCTTTGCCGTCATCATTACCATCATGGTGCTGGAGATGAAAGTGCCCGCGCAAAGCAGCTTCGCCGCCCTGCGCTCCGTCTTTCCCGTCTTCCTCACTTACGTTGTCAGCTTTGTATACGTCGGCATCTACTGGAACAACCACCATCACCTTCTGCACGCCTCCCAACACGTCAGCGGCGGCATTCTCTGGGCCAACCTGCACCTTCTGTTCTGGTTGTCGCTCGTTCCCTTCGCCACCGCCTGGGTGGGCGTCAACGTCAGCGTCCCCGCGCCCATCGCGCTTTACGGAGCTGTCCTGCTCTGCGCCGGCGTTGCCTATTACATCCTTGAACAGTTGCTCATCCGCCGTCACGGGCAGGACTCGACGCTTGCTCTCGCCGTCGGTCGCGACCGCAAAGGTCTGCTGAGCGTAGTGTTGTACGCTGTCGCCATCGTCCTGGCGTTTGCCCACCCTCGGATCGCCTGCTGTCTTTATATCCTCGTTGCTGTGATGTGGCTCATTCCCGACCGGCGCATCGAGAAATATCTCCACAACTGACGACGCCTCTTCTTACCGGACTTCTCGAAGCTGCCCGATGATCGGAATCGTTCAGGTGAGAGCTCCTCACCCGATCCCGTACTTCTCCGCCAGAAACCCCCGCACCCGCGCCGGCAGCGCCGCCGCAATCTCCTGCCATGTCACCAGCCCCAGCCGCGTCCGCAACGACGCATCCTTCACCGCCAACATCACCTCAAACCATCGCTCCGTCAGATCCGGCCGGCGCGCATCGCAAATCACCGCAAAGGCTCTGCCGCTCGCGTGCGCGGCCAGCACGCACCGTATCAGCTGATACGAACGCATCACCCCATCCTTCCGCGGCAGCCGCTCCACCTCAAACACCTCCTCCAGATCCCGATACCGCTCCACCAACCGCGCCGGTGCGCGCTGAAAATCACCCTCCGTCAACTTCGCCTCGACCAACAAATCGCCCAGCCGCAGGTCCATCTCAGTCCGGTCGAACCGCCCGCTCTGCAGCGGAATCGCCGGACGAAATCCAAACTCCGGCTTCAGTCCCGCTTCGATCCCCAACAGCGCGCACAGCCGCGCATTCCGCAGCACCCCCGGATAACAGAACACATTCATCAGCAGAGCGTCCGAGCTGCTCGCGCACTCCAGCTCCAGGCGCCTGCGGTCGCCCGCCCGCGGAACCCACCGGCTGGCCGTATAGCTCTTCGCTAACCTCTGCTTCCATGCCGCATTCGCCACGATCCGCGCATACGACGCCGCGAGGAAATTCCCGTGCCCGCCCTCCACTTCCGCGTGGATCACGCTCTGCGACGCTCCGTACGACACCTCAGACCCGTTCGCCTCGCCACGAGCGAGGTTCCGGGCCAGGTTCCGCTGGTTGATCTCCCGCCGCAGTTGCTCCGAGCTCAGCGCTCCCACCGGCGGCGTCGCGTCCCTGTCGAAATCCCGAGCCATCGTCTCTCCACGATACGCAACCGTGTGCGCCCCGTCCCCCCAACAGAAATCGCACTGCTGCGATCGCCGACAAAAGTTCCTGCCTGGAAGGGGCACAGCTTTCAGCTGTGCCATGACGACGGAGGCGAATCCGGCTTCAGCCGCCCAGGGAAGCTCTTCGCGCCGCAGCGAGACTCTCCAGCGGACTAGAATTGACCTTCGGACCTTTGCGTGACGACTTCCGCCGCCATCCCCATCCCGGCCACCCGCCCACCTGCCGCCCTGCGTCGATTCGCCTGGGGCGTCCTCGCGTACAACGTCGCCGTCATTGTCTGGGGATCCGCCGTCCGCTCGACCGGCTCCGGCGCCGGATGTGGCGACCACTGGCCCCTCTGCAACGGCACCGTCGTGCAGCATCATCTTGGCCTGGCCACTCTCATCGAGTTCGCTCACCGCGCCTCCAGCGGCATCGACCTCCTCTGCGTCCTCGCTCTCCTCTTCTGGACCTTCGCCGCTGTGCCCCGCCGTCATCTCGCCCTCGCCGCCGCCGTCGCCGTCCTCGTCCTCACCCTGAATGAAGCACTCCTCGGCGCGCTCCTCGTCCTGCTCGGCCACACCGCTAGGGACCGTTCGCCCTCCCGCGCAGTCTATCTCTCGCTCCACCTCACCAACACGCTGCTCCTGCTCGCAGCGCTCACCCTCACCGCGCACTTCCTCTCCCGCCGCGATCCGGCTCTGCGCTCCACAACAACTCTCCGCGCCCCCGGCCTCGTCCTCACCGGCCTCCTCGCCACTCTCGTCGTGGGTGTAACCGGCTCGCTCGCCGCCCTCGGCGACACGCTCTACCCCGCGCACAACCTCCTCACCGCCGTTGCGCAGGACTTCTCCCGCGGCAGTTCCTGGCTCCTTCAGATTCGCTGGCTGCATCCCGCCGTCAGTCTCATCGCCGGCATCTTCATCGCGTGGATCGTCGCCCGCGGCCTGCGCGACCCGGAGCACCATCGCCTCTCCGTCGGCGTCGTGCTCCTGCTCGTCCTCCAATACCTGCTCGGCGTCGCCGACGTCGCGCTCCTCGCGCCCACGTGGATGCAGATGGCCCACCTCCTCGGCGCCGACATCCTGTGGATCGCCCTCGTCGTTCTCTCCGCCCGCCTCTGCCTCATCCCCACGCGGGCCGCCCTCCGCGCGCCGGCAATTCCTCGCTGACCGCCCGCCGATCACAGATCACTCGCTGAACGCTATCCGCTCTCCGCTGACCGCTCTTCTGTACCCTGTACCCTCGACCCTGCACCCTGTTTCACCCACACTCTGGAAATCGCCCGCAACAACGCCTTCAGCGGCACCTTCCCGTCCTCGCCCGCAAACACCACCTCGCCCACACGCTTCGACCGAGGCCGGTAAAACCAACGGCTGAAGAGGCACAGATAATCCGCAACCTCTCCGCTGCGACTCTTCGCTTGCGCGCCACGCCCCCGCTCCGGCGCCGGCCGCAACTCCGACAGCGCCGCCTCCAGCCTCTGCTCCAGCTCATCGCGCGTCGCCACCGTCACCGCCAGGCCTTCCAGCGGAACCGCCTGCTTCCACGCGACCGGCTGCGTGTACAGCGACGACGATCCCGCCGCCTCGTTCGGATGTTGCATGCCCGCGACTGAACACAGCGCCGGCCCGCGCAGCCGCCCCTTCTCCAGCAAATACAGCGCCGCATGCTCGGCCTCCGCCGCCGCCTGCACGATCACTCCATCGAGATGCGCCAGCGCCCGCACAGCCTCCGGAGCCTCCGCGGCCACGCCTTCCGCCTTCGCGAGCCTAGTATGCAGCTCCGCCGCCCGCTCGAACTCCATCAGCCCGCTCGCCTCGTCCCGCTCCTTCGTCAGCGCTTCCACCAGACTCGCCCCGCGCGTCTGCAAAAACGCCCGCACCGCCGCAGCCTCCTCGGCATAGCGCTCATCCGTGCACCCCTTAAAGCACGGCGCCAGGCACTTCTTCATCTCCGAATACACGCAACCCGGAAATGCCGGGTCAGGATTCAGATCGTCCACGCACCGCCGCAGCTTGAACAGGTCCAGCATGTCTTCGCAGAACCGCTCCGCCGCCACCCGCGACGGAAACGGCCCAAACAGGTCCTCCATCGCCGCTTTTGTAACGCGATTGGTTACATATACCCGCGGATACGCATTTTCGACGGTCATTCGTAACAACGACGGTGGCTTAAGGTGCAGCCGCTTCCGCGCCCGCTCTCCAAAAACCGGCCAGCTCGCTTCATACATCCGCAGCAGCGCTTCGAAATCCGACCCCGTCAGCGCGTATTCAATGCGCGCCACCCGTCCCGCCAGCTGCAATCGCTTCGTCTGATCCGGCCGCGCGTCGAGCAACCGCCGCATCCGCCGCCGCAGGTTCGGCGTCCGGCTCACATACGGCTCCGCCCGCTCATCCTCCCCAAACAACGCAAACACACCCGCCGCCGCCGGAATCTCCTCCCACCTCGGCTCCGACGCGCTAAACGCAATTTGATTCGGAAACATCAGCGCAATATCCGAAGAGCCTGCATCGAACCTCGCTTGATCTGCCGCCTTGGCTTAGCTAAGATAACTTAGCATGATTTCCGCGTCCATCTTCGAGGCCAAAACGAAGCTCTCTCAGCTCGTGAAGAGAGCCCACAAAGGTGAAACCGTCATCATCACTTCCGGCCGCAGCCGCACTCCTGTCGCCAGGCTGGAAGCGATCAAGGCGACCCCCCGGAAGCGCCTCGGAGTGCTGGAAACCCCCGGCTTCAAGCTCACCGCAGCCTTCTTCGATCCGCTTCCGGAAGAAGAACTGCGCCTGTGGAACGGCGAGCAGGGACTGAAGCAGGTTCGACGGACGAAGAACAAGTGAGGGTCCTCCTCGATACCCACACTCTCCTGTGGGCCGTGCTCTCCCAAAAGTCCCTCAGCCGCCGAGCCGCCGCCATCATCGCGAACCCGTCCAACGAGATTCTCGTCTCCGCCGCTTCTGCGTGGGAGATTGCCACCAAAGTCCATCTCGGCAAACTCCCAGGTGCCGAGCTCCTGGAGCGCGATTTCTTCGACCTCATGGACGCGGCAGGTTATGTGCTCCTTTCCATCGATACTGCTGCTGCCCTGCGCGCCGGTCGCTTCGCCAGCCAGCATCGCGATCCATTCGACCGCGTGCTGGCTGCCCAGGCGATCGCCGAGGACATTCCCATTATCAGCACGGACATGCAACTCGATTCTTTCGGCGTTCGCCGCATCTGGTGAGTGCTTCCCTGTACCCTGTACCCTGTGCCCTGTACCCTCTCTTACCCCCCTGCAATCGTCATCCCATCCACCCGCACCGTCGGCGCCGCCGTCGCCCCGCGAAACACCAGGTCGCTCCCAATCGCGGTCACGTTCCGCAGCATCTCCTTCAAATTCCCCGCAATCGTGATCTCGTGCACCGCGTACGCCAGCTCCCCATTCTCAATCCACAACCCCGCCGCGCCACGCGAATAATCCCCTGTCACCAGATTCACGCCGTGCCCCAGCATTCGCGTCACGTACAGCCCCCGCTCCACCCCGCGCAAAATCTCCTCCGGCCCCTGCGTCCCCGCCTGCAGAAACAAATTCCCCGCATCGAGATAAGGATTCCCCGCCAGTCCCCGCCCCGCGTTTCCCGTGCTCTTCATCCCCAGCTTTTTTCCCGCATACGTGTTCAGGATGTAATTCCTCAGCACGCCCCGCTCGACAATCACCGTCCGCCGGCTCGGCAGCCCCTCCGCGTCAAACGGCGAAGTCCCGAAACCTCCCGGCAACGTTCCGTCATCCACCACCGTCATCGTCTCGGCCGCAACCGGCTCACCCAGCTTCCCCGCAAAAATCGAAGCCCCGCGATAAATCGCATCGCCCGCCGCCGCGTCGAACACCGCCCCCACCAGCCCCCGCGCCACCTCCGGCGCAAAAATCACCGGCGCCTTCTGCGTCGGAACCCTCCGCGCATCCAGCATCCGCAGCGTCCGCCGCGCCGCCTCCCGCCCCACATCCTCCGGCTGCTCCAGCTTATGAAACGACCGCGCCTGCGAGTACCAGTAGTCGCGCTGCATCTCCCCGCCTGCCCCATGCGCGATCGGGCTCGTCGCAATCGAGCAGTACGACGACTGATACTCGCCCACAAACCCGCGTGAGTTGGCAAAGATTCGCCGCCCCGTCGTCGCGTCGAAGCTCGCCCCGTCGCTGTTCACGATCCGCGTGTCGGCCGCCATTGCCGCCGCCTCCGCCCGCCGCGCCCACGCGATCCGCTCCTCAATCGGCAGCGAGTACACGTCCTCGTGATACAGCCCCAGGTCCCCGCTCAGCTTTCCAAACTCGCCCGCCTCCGCCAGCCCCGCAAACGGATCCACCGACGTCACCTGCGCCAGCCCCACCGCCCCCCGCACCAGATACTCGATCCCGTCCGGCGTAAAGTCGCTCGACGAAGTGCTCGCCACGCGATACCCGTTCTCCGCTTCCATCAGCACCCTCAGCCCTACGCCGCGTGAGCCCGACTCCTTCAGCGTCTCCACCTCACCCATCCGTACGGTGGTCGAAAACTCGTCGCCCTGCCGGATCGTCACCTCGGCATCCGACGCCCCGCTCAACAGCGCACGCCCCACCACAAACTCCGCCAGCTCCGCCAAATTCGTCTTGGTCTCGACCGCCGCGCTCATCGTCCAGACCTTTCCTTGCGCTGCCGCAGAAAGTCCCGCAGTGGAATCATCCTCCGTAGCTGTTCATCGGTCAGCGGCGGAATGTCGCTGAAGTCTATGTCGGAATCATCGCCAGCCGCCTGGCGAGCCGCGATGCGGCGTAACGCCTTAAGCTCTCCAGTAGGCCAGCGCCGATTTCTGATCTCCTCAGAGGTCATGCTGACGAGTTTCACGGGCCGAGATGATGCCGATCTCTGCTTAGCCATATCTGAGGATTTACGCCGAAATCGCTTCCCGCACGGGCAACGTCACATCCAGCCATTCGGCAAATCCCTGGTCCGGCACTTCAACGGTGCGCGTCACCGCCGCTGGAATCGGCTGGCCATCCAGAAGTAGGCCTTCGAGGTGAAATTCGAGCGCCTCACGCAGGTTCGCTCTCAACTCATCGAGCGATGATCCGGTACTGGCGCAGCCTGGCACGTCCGGTGCAAACCCGCTGAGATTCGTTGGACCACTCTCGTAGATCACCAGATAACGTCGCGTCATTGCCTGTACCCCGCCTGCTTCAGAATACTGTTCAGCGTCTTCGGGTGAAGCTCATCTCCCGGATGTCCCGGCACCGTGACTGTCCCAGGCTGCGTCGGATGCTTGTATTGACGATGGCTTCCCCGCGTTCGCGCCACATACCAACCATCCTGCTCCAGTTTCCGAAGCAGGTCACGTACTTTCATGATTACCGCCTTGTCCGCCCCGTCATCCGGTCCGGCCTAACCGTCGGCATCCCCACCCCACTGGACGTCATGCTTCGCAGTATCACGCCCCGAGATGACGCAGGTAATCTATTCGCCGTCGGTGCCTACCCCCGCACACTCTCCTCCTCCGGCTCAATCGGATTCGTCGCCAGCCGCTTCACCCCGTCAAAGCAGTTTCCCAGGGAGCACCCCGGATTCTTCTTCTTGTGCTCCGCGCGATTCGCCGTCGCCGCATCTTCCGATCCTCGGAACAACCCAACCGCGCCCTTGCATTCCGGGCAGCGCATTCGCGGCTCCGCCAGCTTCAGCGCTTCGGCCGCCGTTATCGTGCTCCACACGTAGCGGCGCGTGCCATCCGCCGTCGAGATGAACTGCTTGACGTCGACTTCAACCAAGATCGTACCGCCTCTCTGATTACCGCCCCGTCCCACCCACCGTCAGCCGGTCCAGCTTCACCGTCGGCATCCCCACCCCCACCGGCACACTCTGCCCATCCTTGCCGCAGGTCCCGATCCCCTCATCCAGCGCCAGATCGTTTCCCACCATCGACACATGCTTCAGCGCCTCCGGCCCGTTCCCAATCAGCGTCGCGTCCCGCACCGGCGCCGTCACTTTCCCGTCCTCGATCAGGTATGCCTCCGACGCCGAGAACACAAACTTCCCGCTCGTGATGTCCACCTGCCCGCCGCCGAAATTCACCGCGTACAGTCCGCGCTTCACGCTGCGGATAATGTCTTCCGGCGCATCCTCGCCCGCCAACATATAGGTATTGGTCATGCGCGGCATCGGAATCTGCTGATAGCTCTCGCGCCGTCCGTTCCCTGTGCTGGGAATGCCCATCAGCCGCGCGCTCAGCTTGTCGCTCAAGTACCCTTTTAGAATTCCGCCCTCGATCAGCACCGTCTCCTGCGTCGCCGACCCCTCATCGTCCACGTTCAGCGACCCGCGCCGAGACGGCATCCGGCCGTTGTCCACCACCGTCACCTTGCTGCTCGCCACCGGCTGCCCAATCAGCCCCGCAAACGCCGACGTCTTCTTCCGGTTGAAATCGGCCTCGAGGCCATGCCCCACCGCCTCATGCAGCAAAACTCCCGGCCATCCCGGACCCAGCACCACTTCCATCTCGCCCGCCGGCGCCGCCACCGCGCTCAGCTGCAAAATTGCCGTCCGAGCCGCCTCCTCCGCAAAATGTTCCGGCCCCTTCGCGCCCGTGAAATGCCCAATCTCCACGCGCCCGCCGCCGCCCGAGCTCCCCTTCGACGACCGTTCGCCATCCTTCGCGATCACGGACACGCTCATCCGCGCCAGCGGCTGCGTGTCGCTCGCGTATGTCCCATCCGAAGCCGCAATCAAGATCCGCCGAAGCTCATCGGCATAGCTCGCCCGCACCTGCGTGATCCGCGCATCGTACTGCCGCGCCGCGCGATCCGCCCTCCTGACCAGATCCAGCTTCACCGCCAGATCCGCATCCCGCTCCGCCCCGGCCGCCGGATACAAACTCGGCGTCTCCGTCTCCGTGAACCCCTGCACCGGCTGCCTGGCCGGCCCGTTCGCGATCAGCGCCGCCGTTCGCGCCGCACGCAGCAGCCGCTCCGGTGACAAATCGTCGGTATACGCGTATCCGGTCCGTTCCCCGCTCACCACCCGCACGCCGCACCCCGCGCTCACGCCCTGGCTCGCCGACTTTACGATCTGCTCATCGAGTCCCAGCGACGTCGCAGCCACCGACTCGAAGTATAGATCCGCATAATCCCCGCCCGCCGACAACGCCTCGCCCAGGCAGCGCTCCAGCAGCCGCTCCGTGATCCCGAACTTCTCAAAGAAATACCGCTTATGCTCCAACCTGACCCTCTTTCGGCGCCGCTCGCGCTTATCACTACAGTAACCTGCCCGCCGTGTAGCTTCTTTGATTCTTTATCTGAATTCTACCGACAGTCGACACCCGTTCGTGCCATTCTGATAACTATGAAGAAGCTGGTTGTCCTCGCGCTCGCTCTCCTGTTCGTGGCGCCCGCCTTTGCCGCGCACCGCCATCATCATCATCATCACCAGAAGCTCCGCAACGGTACGCCGAACCATCGCCGCGCCGGTACTTAGCGGCCTGTGCAAATCCCCTCGCAACACGGCAAGCTCGCGTACATCACCGGAGCCAACAGCGGCATCGGCTTTCACGCCGCCCTCGAACTCGCCCGCGCCGGAGCCGCCGTCATCCTCGCGTGCCGCGATCTGGCCAAAGCGGAGGCCGCCCGTAACCGCATCCTCGCCCTGATTCCCAAAGATCACTCCCCCGCGGCGCAAATCGAGATCGCCCAACTCGACCTCGCCAGCCTTGCCTCCGTCCGCACCGCCGCGGAATCCTTCCTTGCGACGAACCGCCGCCTCGACCTGCTCATCAACAACGCCGGCGTAATGGCCCTGCCCGAACGCCGCCTCACCCCCGACGGATTCGAGCTCCAGCTCGGCACCAACCATTTCGGCCACTTCGCCCTCACCGGCCTCCTGCTCCCCGCGATCCTTCAGCCCGATGCGCCCGTGCCTCCGCGCATCATCACCGTCAGCTCCATCGCGCACCGCGGAGCCACCATGGACTTTGACAACCTCAACTGGGAGCACGACTACAAACCCTGGCCCGCCTACCGCCGCACCAAGCTCGCGAACCTTCTCTTCGGATTCGAACTCCACCGCCGTCTCCAGCGCGCCCACTCGCACACGATGAGCATCGTCGTTCACCCCGGCGTCTCCAACACCAACCTCTTCGCCGCAGGACCCGGTTCCGCCGGCGGACTCCAGGCCGTCATCGCCCCGCTCGTCATCCGCCTCATCGCCCAATCCGACGCACAGGGCGCGCTCCCCACTCTCTATGGCTCCACTTCCCCCGACGCGCAAAGCGGCCACTTCTACGGTCCGCACGGTTTTCGCGAAGTGCGCGGCTACCCGGTAGAAGTGCGCGCCGAACAGCAAGCCTATGATGAATCCCTCGCCGCCAAACTCTGGCAAGTCTCAGAACAAAGTACCGGCGTCCGCTACAATCTCTGATCCGATCTGATCATCGACCGTCTCTCGCTTCCTGCTTCCAGCTCGCTTCACCGCAGTCTCTCCCGTACCTCCGGCCGCACCAGATACAAAAAGAACACCAGGTTCAGCCCCGCCGTCACCAGCTCCGCCACGTTGTGAAATTTCACCACCATCCACATCGCGTACATCGCCGACAGCAGCACCGCCGCCAGCGTCATCGCCCATCCCCACCGCCGCAGCCGCATCAGTC
>Ga0181522_10002514_pt1 | contig 10454 bp, 10 predicted proteins | sample PEATcosm2014_Bin_27_FD_121103 | JGI IMG/M metagenome (GOLD analysis project Ga0181522, IMG submission 121103) | Peatland microbial communities from MTU Mesocosm Facility, Houghton, MI, USA - PEATcosm2014_Bin05_10_metaG | ecosystem: Environmental > Terrestrial > Soil > Wetlands > Peat | place...
CATGATCATCCGAAATAGGGTCGACTTGCCCGATCCGTTCGGGCCGACAAGGCCGACCTTCTCCCCTTTGTTCAAGGCGCACGAGGCGTCCATGAAGAGGATCTGTCCGCCGTGCTGTTTGGAGATGGAGTCGAGGCGAATCACGGGCCGCTGCCTCTTATCACAGCGCGTCGATGGGCTTCGGACACTTCCGCCGAAGCCGGCACCCTTTGCAGTCCCTGCCCGACCAGATGGCGTCGAAGCGCGCTTGGGCTGCGTCGAGCCATACGTCGTCGTCCGTGAGGACGCCCATCTCGAAGTTGCGCCGGCCGTCTTTCTTGGCTCCCAGGCCCGCGCCGGTGAAGTTGGCGCTTCCGAGGTACAAGAGCCGTCCGTCCACCGCGATGAGCTTCATGTGCACCCTTGGACATTGCCGCATCGCGAACCGCCCTCCCGCGCGCGAGCGTCGTGGGAACGAGGCGTGCCCCGTTTGATCAAGGCCCGGCCTCCGAGCGAGCTCGGCCCGAAAGAAGCGGGAAGGAATGCCCGCATACAGCATGCGGACCTCGACTCTTCTCGCGACGAGCCCCTCGAGCGTCTCCAGGATCGACACGTAACGTCCGGCCGCGCGGGCGCGCGTGCCGATGGGAGCCTCGATCCGCATCTCTTTCACGTTCGCGGTCGCGATCCAGAGAGAGACCCGCGCGCCGGCGATCGCTTTCTGGACGAGCTCGGTGTAGTGGTCGGCGTCGGCCACGAGTTGGGCGCGGATGACCCTCGACTCCTTGGCCAGACGACTCGGCACGGCGAGCGGCATCGTGCCTGGGCTTCGCGGAAAAGGCGAAAAAGGCGTGGTCTATTCGATCACGTCTTCGGGGGGAGAAGGCGGCGCACACCGGCGGCCCCCGCGACGAGGACGACATCCGCCCGCCCCACGAAGAGACCGGTCTCGACGACGCCCGGCACGGCTCGCAGAGCGCGTTCGACCGCGCCCGGGTCGGAGAGCGGGCCCGTCGCAACGTCGAAGATCAAGTTCCCCGAGTCGGTGATGAAGACGGCGCCGTTCTTACGTCGCAGGGTCGGGTGGCCCATTTTCGCAAGCTGGCTCGCCGTCTGCGCCCTTCCGAAGCGGACGACTTCGACGGGAACCGCCCACTTCTCGCCGAGGCGAGCGGAGAGCTTCGACTCGTCGACGACGATGACGTTCTTCTTGGAGGCGAAGTTGACCATCTTCTCGCGCAGATGGGCCCCACCGCCCCCTTTGATGAGGCGGAGATCCGGATCGACCTCGTCGGCTCCGTCGACGGTCACGTCGATCGCCCAAGGACCTTGGTCGTCGAGCTGGGGAATGTCGAGAGCGCTGGCCTGCTCGCGGGACGCGTCGCTCGTCGGCACGCCGCGCAGATCGCGGCCCTGTCGGACCAGGTCCCCGAGGAGGTCGATAAAGAGGCGCGCCGTCGAGCCACTGCCGAGGCCGATCACTCCGCGCTCCGGAAGCTCCAGGAGCGCCGCGCGCGCGGCGAGCATCTTTGCCTCGTCCTGGGTGACCATGTTCTCACCGATGCTACTACGACGGCTCCGGCGAAGCGGACCGGAGATCGAAGTTCCTTGTCGGTGTATGCTCGCGCCCGGGATGGACGCCCAAGTCGGAACGAGCGGGTACAGCTACAAGGAGTGGAAAGGCAAATTCTACCCGGCGGATCTCCCGGCCAAAGAGATGTTGCCGTACTACGCCGCCCGCTTCCGCTCCGTCGAGATCAACAACACGTTTTATCGGATGCCTTCCCCCGCGGCGATCGCGAACTGGGCCGCCGTCGCCCCCGCGGGGTTCACGTTCGCTCTCAAGGCACCGCAGCGTATCACCCACCAGAAGCGCCTCAAGGAGGTGAGCGACGTCGTACTCACTTTCGCGCGGATCGCCTCGGGCCTCGGAGAGAAGTTGGGTCCGATCCTCTTCCAGCTCCCCCCCTTCATGAAGAAGGACGTACCGCGTATCGAGGATTTCCTGAGGGCTCTCCCCTCGGGGCTTCGCGTGGCTCTCGAGTTTCGTCACTCGTCATGGTTCGACGAAGAGGTCTATGACAGCCTTCGCACCCATCGAGCGGCGCTCTGCACCGCCGAGGGGGAGGGGCTGAGTTCGCCGCTCGTGGAGACGACCGACTGGGGGTATTTGCGCTTGCGCCTGGGTACCTACACGGACGAGGCCATCGCCGAGTGGGTCCGGAGAGTCTGCACGACCGCATGGAAGGAAGCTTTCGTTTATTTCAAGCACGACGCGGGCGAGGCGCCGGGCTTCGCGGCGAAGCTTCTTGTGGCGCTGACGGAGGCGGAGCGAGCGAGAGGAACCCGTTCATGAAGCAGCGACTCACCATGGTGGGGGGCGGCCCCGGAGCTTTGCTCGCGCTCCGCGCGCACTTTAAGTCCGCCCTCGCCGAGACCGCCGTCGAGAAGCCGCTCGTCGCGTACGTCGGTGTCGCCAGCGACGACAACGTCGGCTTCCAGAAGATGCTCACGACGGAGCTCGCCTTCACGGGCGCGCGATTCGAGGCTGCGAAAATCGCCTCTCCCCGCGCCTCCATCCCGAGGGCCAAGGAGCTTCTGGAGGAGTGCGATCTCGTGTTCATCTCCGGCGGCGACGTCGATCACGGAATGAATCTCCTCGCCAAGCGCGGCATCCTCGAAGACTTCCGAAGACTCTGCCGCCAAGGAAAGCCGATGTTCTCTCTCAGCGCCGGTTCGGTCATGCTGGCGCGCGACTGGGTGCGCTTCCCGGACGACGACGAGGCTCGAGCCGAGATTTTCGAGTGCATCGGCGCCGTCCCGTTCCACGTCGATGCGCACTCCGAGGACGACGACTGGGCGGAGCTCCGGACCCTCCTTGAACTGCTCCACAAGCGCGGCGACAAGGACGCGGCCGGCTACGGCCTGACGGTGAAGGGGGGCGTTAGGGTGACCGTCGACGGAGACGACGTGTCGGTCGAGGCGATCGGCACGAGCATCCCAAGGTTCATCGTCCGCGCAGGTCAGGTCGTGTCGGGCGCTCCGCTCCCATGCCTGGAGAAGAAAGCTCGCGAGGCGAAAGCTCGACCCCGCGTTGGAAAGGGGTAGTCTAAGGTCGTGGGTCCGGTGCCCTCTTTGAAGCCCGGGCTCAGCTTGGGGGCGTTTCTCGCGATTCTCTTCGGCGCTGGCGTCACCATGCTTGCGGTCGCGTTGATGGTGGTGACGGTCTTGTTCGTCCGGGAGCGTGGCCGAGCCGAGCGCCGCGAAGCCGAGCTCGTGGCCGCCCTTCGGGCCGCGTCCACGATCGGGAGCGAATCCGGGAACGCCGCGGCGTCGAACCCGCGCTCCGAGTTACCGACGATCACCCGGCACGTGCCCAATCATTCGCTCCGTGTCCTCGAGGGGTGTTCGCAGGTCGACCTCATGACGATCGCCGAGGTGTTGGCGAATGCCATCGAAGTGGGCGCGCCTCTCTACAACGTGGGCAACTTCGCCGGTTGCTACCAGACGTACGTGGGCGCCGCCCTCGAACTCGAGCATCGAATGCCGAAGACCTGCACCGGACCGGTTCGCGCTCTCGCAGAGGGGCGAGCGACGGCGCGTTTGTCCGAGCACACGAGCGCGCAAGCCTGGGCGATGCGAGATGCCTTCGACGGATTGCTCGAGGTGGTCGCCCGCAGCGTCCAAAATGGCGGAGGTTCGGGTCTGTAGGCGTCGACGCTCCGCGGAGTTCTCGATTCGGTCAGCCCGCGAGCTGATGGACCGCCATCGACAGGCGTGCGACGGAACGCGAAGCGGCCTTCACGTGAAAGACGCCCTTGCTCGCGGCGCGATCGAGCGCCGACGTGGCTTCTCGGAGAGCCTTGGCCGCGCCGGCCTTGTCTTTGGCGGCGATTGCCGCGCGGACCCGCTTGACGAGGGTGCGAACGGTGCTCGTTACGGCTCGATTGCGCGCGGTACGGACAAGGCGTTGGCGATTTCGCTTCTCGGCGGACGGGTGATTGGCCACTTGGGTTCCTGTTTGGCGTCTGGGAGGCTAAGGGCGCCGACGCGGGTTTTGGAGAGCGGCGAATTATGATCGGTCGCGGGTTCTTGTCAAGACAGGGGGTTCCTCTCGAGCTCCTCCCTTGCGCCTCGCGGCCTGGCGCGGAGACTCGCCAAACCTCAGTCCGAGATCACGAGCCGAAACGACGCGCCTCCCATCTCGCCAGGTCCGACGCTGATTGCGCCTCCGTGCGCCTCGGCGATGCCGCGCGCGATCGCAAGACCGAGCCCTGCGCCGCCTGCGGCCCGGCCGTGTGTGCCTTGCTTGTATCGGTCGAAGATCGTGGGGCGCTCGCTCTCGGCAACGCCCGGACCCGTATCGGAGACGTCGAAGACGACGAAGGAACGACCGTCTTCGGTGCGGTCTCGGGACACGCGCACGCGCACCTTGCCCCCACGCGGCGTGAACTTGAGCGCGTTCGCGAGAAGATTGTCGATGGCCTGCCGGAGCTTCGGCGCGTCGGCGAGGACGGACTGGTCCAGAGCCCCTTCGAAGGTCAATGTTATGCGCCGGCGCGCCGCCAGCGGCGCGAATACGGCGAGGGTCGCCTCCAGCACCACACCTACCGTCACCTGTCGACGCTCGACTGTGAACACGCCGGCCTCGAGGCGGCTGGCGACGAGGACACCGTCGATGAGGCGGGCCATGTCCCGACAGAGGCCGCGGATTGTCGTGACGGCGGCCCGTCTCTCCTCGCCGCCGATGTCCTCTGCGTCCAGAAGCTCCGCGACGAGCCCCAGCGAGCTCAAGGGGTGCCGGAGATCGTGCACAAGCATAGCGATGTGGTCCCTGCGCTGCCCCTCGAGAACTTTCTTCAGCCGGTGAGACTCGAGCGCCGCCCGCGCCCTGGCGAGGAGCTCCCGCGCATCGATGGGCTTCGTGAGATAGGCGTCGGCTCCCTGCTTCAAGCCGGCTTCGATCGCGTGCGGTTCACGCCGCGCGGCGGTGAGCATGAGGACCGCGGGTCCGCCCCCCGGGCGAGCCCGCAGGCGACGCAGGACCTCCACGCCGTCCATCCCCGGCATGGAGACGTCGAGCAGCACCAACTCCGGCTCGCGTTGCTCCGCCATCGCGAGCGCCTCTTTGCCCGAATTCGCGGTTCGGATCGTGTGCCCATCCTCCGAGAGCAGCGCTTCGTATAGCGCCCTCGCGTCGGCGAAGTCGTCGACGACGAGCACGTCGCCCCCGGCGTGTTCTTGTCCCATAGGAGCCGGTACAGGCGGAGGCGGAGGCGGGGAGCTCCTCACGAGAGAACTCGCTCGGGAGGTCTTTCGCCCTTGGGGGCGACGACCTCCCGCCGCGGCAAGACGAGGGTGAATGTGGACCCTTCGCGCTCGCGCGAACGAACCTCGATCTCGCCTCCGAGCGCGCGCGCGAGACGCCGCGAGAGCGCTAGGCCGATGCCCGTCCCCGGATAGCGCTTTCCTTCGCCTGCGTCGAGCTGATGAAACTCCTGGAAAAGGTTGGGCAGCTCGTGGTCGGCGATGCCGCGTCCGGTATCGGTCACGGCGATGCGAATCTCGCTCGCCGTCGCGCGAAGAGAGAGAACGACCTCACCGCGCTCGGTGAACTTGAGCGCGTTCGAGAGGAGGTTCAAGAGAACCTGGCGCACGCGCTGGGCGTCGCTCATCGACTCGACAGGCGCTTCAGGCACGTCGGTCACGAGGTGGACGTCCTTTCCATTTCGGAGGCTGTCGACCTCCGCGGCGCAAGCGCGGGCGAGGGTAGTCATCACGACGGGGGCGAGACGAACGTCGAGACGGCCGGCCTCCGCTTTGGCGAGATCGAGGACGTCGTTGATGAGCGAGAGCAGGTGCTCTCCGTTGCGCTTGATCCGTTCGAGCGACTCACGCGCCCGTGGGCTCAGTGTCTCCTTCGGGGAGGTCGTAAGCAGGTCGGCGAAGCCGAGGATGGCGCTGAGCGGAGTGCGAAGCTCGTGGCTCATGGAGGCCAAAAACTCCGTCTTGACTTTGTTGGCGCGCTGGAGCGTGTCGCCCTGCTCGGCCAGCATGATGCTCTTCTCGCGAAGCCGGTCGTGCGTCCAAGCGTTCTGCAGGCCGACGGCGAGCTGGCGCGCTCCGTCGCGGACTCGGTCGGATAGAAGCTCCCCGAGTTGCTCGATACCGCCGACGATCAGGGCCCCCGCTGCGTCATCGCCCACCGAGATCGGCTGTCCCAGAACCCAGCGCAAGGGCGTGCGGGTGATCGATAGATCCAGGCCCGGGGGGGGGTCGCCCAGACTGCCCTCGAGCATCATTGGCTCGCGCCTCTCGAGGACGGTCTTGGGGAGGCCATCCGCGGCAAGGAGCTTGTGCTCGAGAACGCGCCCGTCGGAACTCACGGCGTGAACCGGCACCAGCCGATCGGTTCCATCGCGCAAGAAGACCGCGCCGACCTGGGCATTCGCGAGACGCACGAGTCCGCGAAGCCCGACCGTCGACAACGCCTCGATGTCGAGCGTCCGGAGCTCGCGGACGAACTCCGCGTACGCGCGCGCCGCCGCGTCTCGCCTTGTCAGCTCGGCCAGAGCTCGCTCGCGCTCGGCCAGCGTGCTCCTCAGGCTCGCGTCCTGATCGAAGAGGAGCTTGGCCATCTTGGCCAGGCTACGAAAGACGGCCCCGAGCTCGTCCTTCCGTTCGGGCAGGTGCGGGAAGGGCTCGAGGCGACCCGTCGCCACCAACGCCTCTTCGAGCCGAGCCGCGGCGCCCGCGACGTCCCGGGCGATCCAGATGCCGCTCGTGAGCGCGATGACGATCGCAAGCAATAGGACGCTGGTCGTCGCTCGGCGCGAAGCGGTTGCTGAGTCGAACGCCTGGTGTTCGCGCTCGGAGGCGGCGTCGAGCGCGTCTTTTCGCAGCTCGGAGGCGATGGTTCGCATCTCGTCGGTGCGTAGCTTCCCCTCCGCGGTCCTCTCCGTGTCGACGGGGGTGCCCCGCTCTCGTCCACGAATTTGAGGCTCGCTGATGCGCTCCATCCAGTCGTGCACCGCGCGGGAAAAGTCGGCGACCCGAGCGTCTTCCTTGCCGGGCTCCGCGGTGTCCTGAGCTTCCTGGAGTACGCCTTCCAGGTCCCGGCGCGCCTGATTGTAGGGGGTTAGGAAAGACTGGTCTCCGGTCAAGAGAAACCCCCGCTTGCCGGTCTCGAGGTCGCTCGTGAGCCGGAGGAGCACCTCCGCGTCGTCCGCGAGCTTCAGGTCATGCTGTACGAGTCGAACGAACTGGTACTCGAGCTGTTCGTGAGAGCGTCCGGCACGATGGAGGCCGAAGCCGAGGACCCCTACCATCAGGAGCGAGCTCAGGAGAATCCGCCAGAAGAGTGCACTCGACAGCAGCCGCACGACGGGCAAGTCTTGCACGGAGTCGGGCTCGTGCCCAACACGCCGGGTTACGAGAGGGGACGGCCAATCCACGCCCCTGCGCACGCCAACGCGAACGCGATCGGGGAGAACGCGACGGCAAACACGAGCGCCATGGGGATCGCAAACCCGAGAAGGACGACCGTGGCCATGATGGCGAGAGCTGCGGCCAGGGCCGGCTCGAGGAGCGTCGGCAGGTTGGACGCGCGCGCCACGAGGAAGCCGCTGACGGGGAAGCCGGCGAGAACCCCCACCCCCAGAAGGACAAGGGGAGCGACGGCATTCACGTTGTGTTCGTCGACAACCGAGAAGTCGACGTGCACCGAATGACCGAAGGCGACCGAAGCGCCGAACCCTGCCACCATCGCCCCGAGGGTGACGACGGCCCCGAAGACGATCCATCGGAGCATGATGGGACGGTCCGTCCTCTGCAGGGCCGCGCGAACCGTCTCGAGGCTGGGAGGCGCGGTCAGGCTATCGAAGGAGAGTCGCGAGAATCTCGTGTCGCCCGTGGAGGTCATGCTGCTCCGCGACGGGCGATCCCCCTTGGCGCGTAGGTCTCGAGCGACGAAGAGAGTGGCCGTACCCATCGCCAAGAGAAGCGGAAACACCCCCGCGAGGGCACCTGGACCTCGCCCGTAAACGAAGTGCGTGTAGAGGCCGTGTGCGAGGGTGGCGCCCATCCAGGCAAGCGGAAAGATATTGCTCCGCAGCTTGGTCCCGCGCTTGCCGCGTCCGAGCGAGTAGCCCCAGACGGCCGAGAAGAAGAGGTGAGCCGGGAGCGCGAGCAGCGTGCGCGCGGGCCAAATCCAACCCACCGGGTGCGCGCGAAGCACCGTAGCGTTCTCCAGGGCGGCGAAGCCCAGCGCAGCGGCGCCCGCGTACACGATGCCGTCGTAGGGCTCGTCGAAGTATTTCGAACGCAAGGCCGGCCAAGTGGCCGCGACCTTCGCCCCTTCGCGGAGCGGGGCGACGACGCAGAAGAGATAAAGGAGCGCCGTTCCCTGACCGACGACCGACGTCTGGATGTCCAGCCCAGTCCAAAGCGTCGCTCGACGCTCGACCCAGAGCGCGCTCGCACCGAGCACCGCGCCCAAGAGGAAGGTCACGACGAGGAGAAGAGGTGGCTCCCTCCTGCCATCCGAGAAGTACGCGCCGATGGCTAGCAGGAGGGCAGGCAGGAGTGCCGGCAAGAACCAGCGAAGCGCCGCAAACACGACGGGCTAGATGTGAAGCCCGAGGTGGAGCGAGCCGGAGACCCCGAACCCCACCGAGTCACTGGAAGCGCTGTACAGGGGCTGGTCTTTGATCATGTTCTGCTCGGAGTCGGCCCCAACGCTCAGCCCCGCGTCGGCTCCGTGGATGCAGATGTCGCTGGCCGAAGCGCTGAAGGACTCGCTCAGCGCGGACGGCGAGGCCGCCGTTTGCGCCAGGGCAACCGGCGGCACGAGCCACGTCGCCAGCTCGAGCGCGACGGAGCTCCCTCGTCTCCAGTTCACGAGGGCTTCTCCTCGACGGAGCCTTCCTCCGACGTCGACTCCTCGGCGGGCAGGCGATATGCCTCATCGAGCCAGCGGCCCAGATCGACTTGCTTGCAGCGCGACGAGCAGAATGGGAACGCCGCGTTCTCGGGCCGGGAACGCACCGGCTTCTTGCAGATCGGGCAGACTCTCGTCGAATCGGACACGTCCGGATAATGTAGCAAGGGCTCGTTCGAGGGGCGAGAGCCGCTTCAGACCAGGACGCGGCACCTGTCGCGCGCGATCTCGCGAGGGCGGCGTGCGTGCGTCAGGGCGCGTTGCAGGTCGCGGGAGCGGCGAATTGGCAGCCTAGACTCGCGCCACTGGATGTGGGGATGACACACGTTCCGACGACGGCGTCCCCTGCCTTGTCCGTGATGGTGACCGTCCTGCCCGCTGCGTTGCTGCCGAAGTTCCAGAAGCCGTTGCTCTGGGTCGCGCCCGACACCGAAGCGACGGGGTATCTCACGTTCTGGAGGTACACTTGGGCCGAGCCTCCGTTGAAGACGGCCACGATCTCTCCCGATACCGGGCAGGAGACCGGCGTCCAGGTCACGCCGCTCGGGTTGCCCGTCGATCCTCCGACGCCGAGGCCCAGATAGGCCGCCAACTCCGTGCTGAGGTCGATATGCTCCGCCGAGTCCCCGCACGTCGCGCACTCGTCGACGATGGTGGCGATGGCGCTCCTCCCCTGGTACGAGACGTCGACGCACATGCCGCAATAGCTTCCCGAACCGAAGCTCTGGCTAGGGAAGGCCGCGAAGTAGTTGCCAGCGCTCGTCGACGTTCCCGTGCTGATGTTCGTCACGCTTTCGGTGAGTCCATTGTCGCAGACCCCGCTTCCCGAGCCCGATTGGGTCCCGCAATAGCCGCAGAAGGTCTTGTAGCTCGAGCACCCGCCCCCCGTGGCCGTCCCCTGGCTGAACCAGTAGCAGGTGAACTCCCCGTCGCCGTTCGCGCCCGACAGCCCGCTCCAGGTGCACGCCTGTCCGGATCCCCCGCTGCCCCCGCTGCCCGAGCCGCCGCTCCCGCCGCCTCCCGTGGCGGTATTCGAGAAGGAGAGCTCGGTCACGCAGAAGTCGAACGGCGTGACCGTGGTGTCGGCGACCACCTCGAACTCGATGTGCGTGGGGCCCACCGGAGGAGCGCTCAGATAGGTGCCGGTACTGTTGTAACAAGTCGTGCTGAAGCTCGCCCACGGGATCGTTCCCGACTTTGCGGTCAGGATGGCGCAATAGTCTTGCCCGCTCGTGCCAGCGGGGTTGGCGTTTCCGAGGATGATCCGCATGCCTTGCGTGGGGAGGTTGCTGAGCGAGTACGAGATGCCTTTTGCGGTCGACGGTATCGTGTACGCCTCCGGGGTCCCGCTCGCCACGGTACCGCTCCCTTGCGTCTGATTCAGGCTGAAGCCGAGCCCGGCGCCCCAGTTGGTGCTGAACGTCGCCGTCGTCGTGCCCGCGATGTCCGTCGAGCCTTTCAAGCACGCAGCCGCCGCGTCGACGCACGCCGTGCTCCCTCCGGTGTCTTGATAGGCGAAGGCGTAGCCACCGTCTCC
>Ga0181522_10002515_pt1 | contig 10452 bp, 15 predicted proteins | sample PEATcosm2014_Bin_27_FD_121103 | JGI IMG/M metagenome (GOLD analysis project Ga0181522, IMG submission 121103) | Peatland microbial communities from MTU Mesocosm Facility, Houghton, MI, USA - PEATcosm2014_Bin05_10_metaG | ecosystem: Environmental > Terrestrial > Soil > Wetlands > Peat | place...
AGGTATTCGCTGCAAATATCAAACCACGCGGCGGCGAAACCTGCTTCCTGTTCCGGCGCTTCGGTATCGTCCTTCGATGCAAGCGACTTCGTCATGACAAATCCTCCCGCGCAATCCTGGTGGCTTACGGCTCCGTGCCGCCCTTCCCCTTATCCTCGGTCTTGCCGAGCTTCGGAGCTTCGTCCTTTTTCATCGCGCCGCCGGTCTCGGATTCCTTCTCGGTCTTGCCGAGCTTGGGTCCACCCTCTTTGACTTCCTTCGGCGCGCCGCCGCCTTCGGGCTTGGTCTCCTGACTGGCCCAATGTTCCTCGATCTCCTTGCCGTGCCGGGTTCCCATGTCCTTCATTTCTTTGGCATGGCGTTCATGGATCCCGGCCATCGTCGATCCGACTTCCGCCGAATGACGAGAGTGCATTTCTTTCATCTCTCGCCCATGCCTTTCCGCAACCTCCCCAAACGCCGGTCCATGCCCTGGCTCAGGGCCAGGGTCAGTTTTACCAAGCGCGCCTTCCGGCTTCTCAGTCGTCGGCGCCTTGCCGGCGGTCTCTTCCGCCTTCATCTTGGCGGCGCCCGTCGCCTTGGCGGACGTACCGCCGCCCTGCTTGTCGGGATGCACCGGGGTCTCGTAACGCTTGGAACGGTCAACAGCGGCTTGTGCCATCTTACTGGCCTCCTGATAAATGCGGGGTCCCCATCAATGCTTGCATTTATGGGGTATTACCGGCCATAGCGGCCTGCGGAGCCATTGCGCCGGGACCTGCGCCCCCCGGCGCGGGGGCTGCCCCTGGCTGCGCGCCAGGGTCAGGCTGCGCCATCAACTGCTGCGCGTGCGCGGCCATCGCCGCATGCTGCTTCGCCTCGTCGGAATTGAGATAATCCGCGGCGTGCTCCTTCGTCCAGTCCTTGTGCGGAACGGACTTGTGCGACTTCTTGCTCTTGGACTTTCCGGCTTTGCCGTAGCGGCCGGATTCGCGGGCGGCGTTATCCATCAATGGTTTCCTCGATGCGGGTGTAGCCTTCCTCGAAGGCATTGCGTGGAGACCAGCTCTCGAAATTATCACTGTATCTTACGTAAAAATCACCCGTCTTGGGCGTACCCCTTGCGACCAGATGCGGCCCGACATTGATGACCGCCCCACAGGCCAGATGCCAGCGCATCCCGACCCGATCATAGGTGATGCTGACGATCTTGTCGGCGTGAACGGTCTTGTGGCACTTCCACTTAGGCAACACGCCGGACATTATTTGCTCCCGTAGCGGCGTTTGGCGCGTTCATCGCTGCCAATCGCGGGAAATCTCGCATGAACCTTGGCGCGCACGGTCGCCTTTTCAGCGGGCGTACCGTGCTGCGAAACGCGGGCCAGTGCGTTCCTGGCGTGAGAGGCGTCAGGTATTGGATAACTGCCGGATCCCTTGCCGCTGGGGCCTTCGCCTTTTCCTGGCAGCGCAAATTGCGACGACGGCATTTTCTTGCGCTTCCATGCCGACAGCTTGGCCATCTATGTCTTGCCTCCGTAACGGCGCTTGGCTTTTTCGTCGTTGCTCACGTGCGCGGGCAACTTGCCACCGGGATCGGCTTGGGTGAATTCCTCGGCGACGCTGTGCTTGATTCCGCGTTTCGCAGCTTCTTTTGGATTGTTCTTTGCCCACCAAAAAAGCTTGCGTTGGCTTTCCGAGACCGGAGGCATCACGCCGCCTCGTCCATGAACGTTGGGCTGTTGTCATTCGACGCCGGGTCGAGATCGCGCTTGAGCAGATAATTCTGGATCAGCAACGTCGAAGTCGTCTGCGCCATGCCGGCCTTATGTCCGGTATTCGCCGTGACAATGCTGCCGTCGCCGTTGTGGTAGTAGGTCGTGCCGGGCGTGAGCGCGTCGCCAGCTTGATCCGTCAAGCCCGTTGCCGTTCCATTGGGAAGCGTGACGGTGACGGAATTTCCAGAAGTGACGGCAGAATTAGAGAAGCCGATAGGACCACCGTTAATCGGATTGGCGGTTATCACCCTCGCATAGGCCACGCCGTTGATGTCAAGAAGCGTGGCAAGAGCAGTGGTTGATCCCAGCGTATAGAGCCAATATCCGGTCAGGAATTGATGGTTGACCGGCTGCGATAGGACGGCATCGGCCGTCGTTTCAAAAATGGAAAAGTTGGTGTCGCACACGATGGCCAAGCCGCCAGATAGTCCGACGGCCGCTGTGCCATAGAAGCGCGCGTAGGAGCCTGTGCTGTTGCCAATGCCACCGATGTCGCCTGGCGGAAAATTGAATGCCGACTGGGTAAGCGTAAGGTTGGTCCCGCTCACCGAAACGGTGAAGTTATCTGTTTGATACCATCCGACGGCGACTGTACTGCTCAGCGGATAAAGCGCCGAGCCTTGCGCGCCCGTAGTGGTCGCGACCGGCGTTCCCACCGTGACGCTCGTGCCAGAAATGCCAATGGCGTATAAATTGGAGCCTATGCTCCACAACACCGCCAATGTCGGCGTGAGACTAGTGAGGGTTCCCGGCACATTGGTGTCGCCAGAAATCGCCCTTGGCGTGCCGGCGGTCAACGTCCTCACCGAGACACTAGCGGCGACCACAGTCAGAAGATTTGAATTATTCGCATCCTGATAAGCTACCAGAACACCTGAACTCCCCGCTGGAACGATGACCGAGCCGGAGCCATTCGAGGTAAGCTGCAACGGCGTACCGAGCGTGATCGACGTGCCCGACACGGTTCCGGCGACAGCAAACACTGCCCCATCGCCGTCCGTATAGGTCAGAACAAAGGTCGTCGGTGAAAGCTTAACGATAGCCGTGTAATAGCCGAACGAACCAGGCTCGGCGACGACCTGTTCCGGCGTGCCGTAACTGATGGCGTTCGACCCATTGATGCCGCCGATGACGACATTAAGGTGGCCGGTCCCGGAATCGTTATAGGCTGCGACAAAGGATGAGGAGGTCAGGCCCGCAGCCTGAAAATTCCCATCGTTGGCGCCGTAGGTGTTGGCAGCTATCGCGGCGCTGATCGCGTCCGTCGCGTAGGCTCCGACCGAGACGACACCGGCCGAAATGGAACCCGCCTGTAATCCGGCCGGAGAGTTCGCCGCAACAAAACTGGACGCACCAAGCGGCAACGCCGCAACATTAGAAAGCGACGCCGCTCCACCGAATAAGGTGGCTGTCCCGGCAATCTGCGGCGCTGGCCCCCATGTTTGTACCGCATGACCTGACGAATTGACACTGACCGAGGAGCCTGCGGCAATGTTCGTCCCGGCCGTCAACGTGACGGTATTTCCTCCCCCACCGCCGACGAAACTCTTGATCGCATTCGCGGTCGTGAAGCAATTGACCGAGCACCCCGAAGGCGGCGCGTATTGCAGCACGAACTGCTCGGGGCCGGTGAGCGGGGAGATCGGGGTGGGCGCCGGCTGCGTGAGGACCGCGCTCGGGGCGAGTCCGAGCGCCAGCGCGAGAAAGACGATGGGGAGAAGGAGCTTTTTCATTGGGTCGGCACCGTGCTCCAGAACACGGTGATTTTCAGGGTGCCATCGCCGCCCGAATAGCCGCCGGTGCCTCCGGTCGCTCCCACGGCGTAATAGACCGGAAGATTGGCATAATCGGCAACCGGATTGGTGACATCATTGAGTTCGCTCAGACTGAAACAGAGTGATGATGCGCCAAGCGTCGGGCAGGAGGTGTCCCCGCCGTCGAGACCATTGCAGTTTGCGTAAGATACCGGGCTTGAGCAAACCATCAGCCCCCCGAAACCCCAGCGCCACACGTCGGCCGCCCGCGCGACCACGGTCAGCGCCAGGATGGCGAACACGATCAGAATGACGGCGCGGATCACCATTGTGCCCAATACAGTATTGCTTGCACCGCAACGCCCGCGCTGGTGTTGATGCACACGTCATTCGACACCGGCGCCGGAACGAGCCCCTGATAGACCGGCAGGTGGTCGATCAATCCGGTCTGCGCGGTGAACTGGAACGCGGGCGTGATCTTCGTCGTGCCGGTGCCGCAGGTGCCCCCCGTGCCATAAACGAAATCGACGTTGACCGTCCCGGCCGCGAACAAGGTAAAGCCGCAGACGTAAATCTGTTTGTTCGCCACCCCAACCACAAGCCGCGTCGATCCATTGGTCGAAGCGTCATAGATCGCCGACTGATTGCAGGCGGTGAGCAGATCGGGATTGGGCGCGATGCCGCCTTGGGCGTGGGCCTTCGGCGCGAACGCCAGCACCAAGGCGATAATGCCGAACACAAGCGCGGCAACCGCCAAGTGTGCGCCAATCGAGATCGCGAATGCGCGAGCAAGTGAAATCCGCTGGCTCATTTCTTCTCTTGCTCCTTGAGCTTCGCCAGCACGATTTGCCGGTCGAGCAACAGGTCGGCGCTATAGGGATCGCGCTTCAAAGCCGCGTCGATCTCCGTGAGCACGATGGCATCCGGCATTCCGCCCGGCTCCAGCATGATCGCCATGTCAGCGGCGACCCGCCGCAACCGCCACTCCAACGGGAAGATTCTTGCCGCCCGATGCAGTTGGGTCATCGGCAGTTGCTTGGGCCATGACTGGAACGCCTGGGCTTGGACTGCCTGCGCGGTCATCCAGCTCGTTGCGTACACGAGCGCCAACAGCACACAGATGGCCCGCCACGACGGCGAATAGAAACGCCGCCACCGGCTCATAAAGAGGAAAGCCAAATAGACCAGCAACAAGCAACGATCCCATCGCGTAGGCCGCAGGCTCGTCTGATCGGGCGCCATATAAGGCCGTGGCGACGAGCCATGCAAAGAGAATGACCCCAGGGATCCCAAGCTCAAAGGCAATCTCCAGAAAGTCGTTGTGGGCGTGCTCGGAATTGAGGTTACGCGCGGCGAGGCGATGGCCTTTTTCCGGCACGGTGGCGCGATACTGGCCGATGCCGCGGCCAAAGAACGTCAAGCCGTCGTAGGTGTCGCGGTAGATGTCGAGGCGTTGGGCGCTGGCTTCGCGGCCTTGCAGATTGGTCAACGTGTAAGCGGTGCCGACGATGCAAGCCAAGAACACGCCGAGAGCGACGACTTTGGCGCGGCCCTTGAGATCGGCCATGAGGCGAACCGCGAACATCGTCGCCAGCCCGATAAACCCGCCCCGCGACCCTGACAGCAGCATAGTGGCGAGCGCGGGGCCGACGGCGATCAGTGGCGGACATCGCCGCAGGGAGATCATGCCCAACGCGCTCGCCGCCACGGCGGCTGCCGCCTCACCGGCGAAATTCGGCTGGCCGAATGTGCCACCGAGCGGGAACACCCCGCCAACTGAGAAGTAGACGCCGCAGCAGCGGACAGCCGCCATGTTGAGCATCGACGGGATGAACGCGAGCCCCGTCACCATAAAGAACAGTCGCAGATCCTTTTCGGCGGCACCGAGCATGAAGGCGCCTGCCAGGATCGACAGCCACGCGAAGCCTTGCAAGCCGTCGTCGATGACCGGAGCCCGCAGCAGCGACAGGGCAGCCCAGGCCAGGAAACACAAGCCGATCCCATGGCCCTTGGTCATCTTGACCTTGGTGAAGCAGACAGCGAGCGCAACGGCGACCGCGAGGAACGACCATTTCGGGGCGGTGGCGTAGGAGCGGATGCCGGGGACCATGAGCAGGACGGCAGTGGCGCCGATGGTGGGCAGCAGGAAGTGTTGTTTCACGCGATGGCCTTCGTGGGATCGGCGCCGGATTCGGTCAACGTAAGCCCTGGAATGAGTCTGGGTGACCGCACTGAGATTACGCCGGAACGCCGTTGAATGACCCAAGTCCTTAAACTACTTCGGCGGAAACCCCAACGGCCCAATATTGGTCCGCACCCCATAAGTCCTCTGTCCACACTTCTCCACCGTCGCCTCGATCTTCGGATACCCCCGGTCGATCCAGTATTCGCGAATCCGCGCTGCTGCCCGCATTGCCCCAGAAGCCGTCGATCCGCTCGGTGCCGTGATCTTATGCGCCCCAATAGGGGCCAGCGGCACCTCGTCGGCTTCGCCGTTCACCAGCGCATCGGCCTGCGCCCCCAACTCTGCCGCAATTTCCATGCGGCCAATCCGGCTAAGCCGCTCCGCCGTTCCAAACCCCATCATGACCGGATCAGGAACCGACTGCCGCCGCAACGCCTTCGCCTGCTTCTCAAGCACTCGTTTCCCCCGATGCTGCAACTGCCAAAGCAACGGCCCGACTTGAGTGACCGGCCGATTCACGACCGCCGCAATCTGCTTTATCGTCTGCCCTTGCTTCGCCAGATCATATACGATCCGGCTGATCGTCCACGCCGAAGGGATGACCCAGCCATCCTCATCAAGGTCAAGCCGCCGCCGCCCCATCGCATCCCGCGCCTAGAAGCAGTGGTAATAGAGATTAGCAGCGGTCGTGGTGCCGGAAATCACAAAATGCGCAGTGGTGATCGCGGACACATACGGCACCGGCGCCGATAGATCGGCGGCGGTCAAATTGCCTGCGGTGAGCAGGCAAGCGAGCGGAGCCGCCGGGAGCGTTGCCGAAAAGGCTACGGTGCAGCCTGATCCCGTGCCACCGCCAACCGTCACCAGGCCGACGCGGTTGGTGCTGCCGGTGCCCAAGGCCGGGCTCGTGCCGCAACTGGCCAGTGTCGGCGTCCCTGTGCCCTCGGTGGCGAAGTTCTGCACCGTCGTCAGCGAAATCCCCGCCGAGACGGTATTGCTGATGATGTCCAGAATCTCCGCGCCAGTCGGCGCCGTAATGACCTGGATACCGGGCGTAGGCTGCTGGGCCTTCGCCCAATGCTGGACCAGCAGGGAATATCCCACACACAAAAGGAACGCAAAACCGCAGATGATCGCTTTACGGCTGTTTCGCATCTTGATCCGCCGCGATGCGGCGCTCCTGGTGAAATTTAGTCTCGATTAGCAGCAGAACTAAATTTATTCTGCCGATTAAACTGGCTGCTGACTGAGCGGCGGCGACTGCACCGACCCCTGCACATTCGCCGTCGGCTCCGCAGCCTGCCCAACAACCTTGGTCCGCACCGGACCGCGCCTCGGCACCGGCGGACGCTGTGGCGTACCCTGATGCGTGATGTTCGTGTTCGCCATCAGCGGCACATTGCTGCGATCGACGGCGCGCGGTGGCGGCTGGAAGGCCGCATTGTCGCCACGCCCGTCGCGCCGGGTATCGATCCCCTTCGACAGCAAGGTCGCAAACACCGCCGCCTGCACTTCGCTGCCCGACGCAGACGGCCCCATATCGCGCATGATCCGTGCCGTGGCGTCGATCATCTCCGAAATGCTCGGCTGCCGCCCCGGTGCCGGCAGCGCCCGCATGTAGGCATTATAGTTATCCTCGGCTGGCTTATTGCGCGGGATCATGAATTCGTTCGGCACGATGTCGCCCCGCACATCGGTGACGATCATGCCTTCCGGGTAATACACGTCGTCCGGCGATACCCAAGGCTGTGCAAGCTCATAAACCGGCTGATCCTCGGCCTCAAGCACGCCGCCGGTGAGGGCCTTTTCAAGCTCGGCCTTTTGTTCCGACAGCACCATGAAGCTTTTCGAAAGCTCACGGATCTGCTTCTGCATGGCGCGGAATTCTTGCGCCGACACTTCGATGGTGTCCGCCTTCTTGGTGGCAGGATCAGTCTGTGCTGCGGTGTCTTGGTCGGTCATCGCTATCTCTCCTGACGCGGCCTCGGGTGACCGAATCCGGTCTTAATCCCTCGAAGGCCCTCGCGTGAAACAAATCTTCACTGCAACGAAAGAGATGGCGGCAGCACCCGTCGAGGGGTGGGGGGATGGGGGCAACAGATGCCGCCGCCGACGAAACCGCGACTTAGAAGGACCGGGGAGGAAAATCCAGTCGCGGTCTCGTTTTCTTAAAAACTCAAGCCTTACGGCCCAACCGTATACCCACCACCATAATTCCCGGTCGGGTTATCGTCACGAGTCTCAAGGAAACCCGCGAAGTTGATGGCACCCGTCGTGGCATTCGACCCCGCCACGACAAAGTTCAACTGCAGGAACCGCGGCAAGGAGCCGTTTGTCCCCGCCGCCGCAATCTTGCGGTGCGGAAAAAACTCCTTCCACAACGCTGCATTCGCCGTCAAAAGCGACGTGATGATGGTGCCGCTCTCCGAATACGTGGCCCACGTAAGACCACCATAGGTCGTGCCGCCATTGTCCACCGCGCCCTGGAACTGAATATTCAAGGACGTGAGCGTGGCAAACGCCGCCGACCCGGAATAGATCGCCAGCGGCAGCTTCTCGGGACCGATGCCCAGGTCCTCGCCGAAGTAGAGGTTCGTGGCATTGGCACCCCATACCAGGGGTAGAGCACTCGACGCCGTGTAGGCACCGCCGGTGGCGATCGCTGTTCCCGTCGCGAGGTCGATGTAGTACGCACTCGGCGCCGTCGCCGTAATCGTCTGCGGCGCGGCGTTGTTCACAAACATGAGGTTGATGTCTGACTGAGCCATTGTGGCGTTCTCCTTAAGTCAGCGCCGATTCAGTGTTGATCAACTGATCAACGATCCTGATCGGGATTCCACGGAACTCCACGATGGGCTGGCCGTCGTACTCAGTCGGCTTAAGCAGCACGTTTTTGTCTCGAATCGCTTGAATATCCAAGTATTGGCGCACGGTACGATTGCAGTACCAAGCGGGCCGGATCGCCGGAGCCGGCTGGTTCGGCGCATCGACCTTCATGATGCCCGAAATGCGCCGCCCCGAGGCCGGCAAGTGCACGACCATTTTCGACATGCCGGCGAACAGGTCGGGCGGGGTCGGACCCGCAAGGCCAGCCGTCGTCGTGTCGATGTTGGCGCCGCGCACCACATACTGCCAGTTTTTCAGGTGCAGGCCGGCCTTCCACATGAACATCGAGGTGTAAGCCTCGAATTCCCGGTTGGAGGCATCGAAGCCGGGGCGAATGTCGCCCTTGTCCTCGAACACCAGCCCTGCCCGCTGGGCTTTCGGGAAGATGCCATGGACCGTCTGTTCGCCCCAGCAGATCAGCCAGAGCGAGGTATTGGCAGAAGCCGTGCCGCCGAAGTTGAACACGTTGGCGGCGTTCTGCGCGTTCGCCAGCGAGATCGTGTTGAAGCGCGGTGAGAGGCCGGTGAACTGCGCCTGCGTCACGGCGACGTTGCCATAGAAGTAGGTGCCGGCCATCTGCTGACTAAGCCCTTCGAGATGGGCGTTGTCCTCGGAGAGCCGAAGTGCGGCGACGTTGCCTTCGAGGTCGGCCAGGGAGCGATCGATTCTCGAATAGGCGAACAGTTCGCCGATGCCGTCCGTGACCTGCGCCACGTTCGACTTGGTGAAGGCGACGCCCTGGTACATGTTGCGCCAGGTGCCTTGGGGAAGGCCGGTGCGGACAGTTCCAACGTGACCCAACGCCATGTTGCCCTCGCGGATCAGCATGTCGTCGAAAATCTCGTTGCACTGCGCCAGCAATTCCCCAATGTCGTCGATCGAGCCGTCCGGGCCGAAGTGTCGGGCCCAGTCGGCCAACGTCATGTATGACATTGATATTGCTCACGATTAATGCCGCGGCCATGGCACTGCAGCCTCTTGTCCGCGGCCGGTCAATCGTCCGCAAGGCGGACGTGACCGAATTGATGGGAAGGGGTGAAACGCCTTAACGCGGTGCGGCGTTGCCGTTGTAACGGGCAAGCCCGCGCTCTTGGCGGTTGAGCGGCCGTTGGCGGGGTTCCTGGGCGGGGATCATAGAGGCTTCCTTGCCCATCATCGCGCCGAACGTGTGCAGCAAAAGCGCCAGATTCACATCATTGCCCATGCCGGTCGCTCGAAGTCGGGCGCGTAGGGCCGACTGCTTCTCGGGGGGCAAGTATTGTTCGATGACGCTGGCGATGGTGCGCATGGCGGTATCGAACCGCGCGCCGCCAACCACTTCGTCGGATTTTAACTCCGTCAGCCAGCCGTTGGTCGTGGTGCGGAAGTTGTCCCAGGACTGTTCCTGCAGCCTTTGGGTGATTTTCGGGGTGATGTCGCGCAGTTCCGCAAGGTGCAGGTCAAGAAGTTTCTGGGCAACCTCCGGCTTGACCTTCTCGCCTTGCAGCGCGGTGCGCAGTTCGCTCAGCCGTTCCTGGTTGACCTGGTCGGGCTTGATGTCCTCGGGGAAGGCGAAGGCGTACTCGATGGGCGCTTCTGCGGCGGGCGCGGGAGCGGCGTCTGCGGGCTTTGCAGCCTCACCTTCCTTCGGTTTTTCCGCAGGTTTTGCGGCGGGCGAAACTTCAACGGGTTTGCCTTCGTCTTTCTTCGTCAGGCCGCCGTCCATGGCGGTCGGCGGGAATTCATCAGGCTTTGGCTCGACGGCAGCAGACGGCTCTGCCGCTTTCGCAGCAGGGTCCGCAGCCAGTGTAGCCGGCGCCGGGACGACCGCGGACGGCCCCGGCGCCGGCTCCGCTACGGTCGATGCTGGCACCGCCAGCGGTTCCGCAGCAGG
>Ga0181522_10002516_pt1 | contig 10451 bp, 9 predicted proteins | sample PEATcosm2014_Bin_27_FD_121103 | JGI IMG/M metagenome (GOLD analysis project Ga0181522, IMG submission 121103) | Peatland microbial communities from MTU Mesocosm Facility, Houghton, MI, USA - PEATcosm2014_Bin05_10_metaG | ecosystem: Environmental > Terrestrial > Soil > Wetlands > Peat | place...
ACCGGCCTGTCGGTCGCGTTCGACCTGCCAACTCAGATGGGCTACGACTCCGACGCCCCGGCCGCCCGCGGCGAGGTCGGCAAGGTCGGCGTCGCCATCGACTCCATCGACGACATGCGCGCGCTGCTGCGCGGGATTCCGCTGGAATCGGTGTCGACGTCGATGACGATCAACGCCCCGGCCTCCGTTCTGCTGCTGCTCTACCAGCTGGTGGCGCAGGAGCAGGGCGTCGGCCCTGGCCAGCTGACCGGGACGATCCAGAACGACATTCTCAAGGAGTACATCGCGCGCGGCACGTACATTTATCCGCCGCAGCCGTCCCTCCGCCTGGTGGCTGACACGTTCGCCTACTGCCATTCGGAGATACCGCGGTGGAATACGATCTCGATCTCCGGATATCACATGGCGGAGGCCGGCGCCACCGCGGTGCAGGAGATCGCGTTCACGCTGGCGGATGCGATGGAGTACGTGCGCGCGGCCATTGCGTCCGGCCTCGCGGTCGATGAGTTCGGGCCGCGGCTGTCCTTCTTCTTCGTGGCGCGGACGACGCTGCTTGAGGAGGTCGCGAAGTTCCGCGCGGCGCGCCGGATATGGGCCAGGATCATGCGCGAGGAATTCGGCGCCGCCGATCCGAGGTCGCTGATGCTGCGCTTCCATACCCAGACGGCCGGCGTCCAGCTGACCGCGCAGCAGCCCGAGGTGAACATGGCCCGGGTAACCGTGCAGGCGCTGGCCGCGGTGCTCGGCGGCACCCAGTCGCTGCACACGAACGCTTACGACGAGGCGATCGCGCTGCCGACCGAGAAGGCCGCGCGGCTGGCCCTGCGCACCCAGCAGGTAATCGCGCATGAGACCGACCTGACCTCGACCGTCGATCCTTTCGCCGGGTCCTACGCGGTGGAGTCGATGACCAGCGACATCGAGGAGGCGGCCGTCGGGCTGCTGTCCACGGTCGAGGAGATGGGCGGGGCCGTCGCCGCGATCGAGCAGGGGTTCCAGAAGGCGGAGATCGAGCGGTCGGCGTACCGCGTGGCGTGCCAGATCGACGCGGGGGACCGCGTGATCGTCGGCGTGAACCGGTTCGTCCATCAGGATGATGATCCTTACCAGCCGCTGCGCCTCGATCCGGCTATCGAGCAGGCGCAGGCGGAGCGCCTGGCGCGGCTGCGGGCCGACCGCGACGGCGCGGAGCTCAAGCACCGGATCGATGACGTGACGCGCGCCGCGGAGGGAACGGCGAACCTGCTCTACCCGATCAGGGAGGCGCTCCGGGCCCGCGCCACCGTCGGCGAGGTCTGCGACGCGCTCCGCGACGTGTGGGGCGTGTACCGGCCGCCCGACGCGTACTGATTCCCGGCCTCAGGCGCCGCCCGTGTCGCGCAGCCTGATGTGGGTAGAACAGTAAGTCATGGCGTAAATCAGGGCGGTTAACCATGGATGCGGACAGTTGTCGATTCATGTGCTCGCGTCCGCAAGTTTCTGTTACCGCCTGCGGCGTCCCGCTCACGGCCGGCGTCCCGCTAACGGCCGGAGTCCCGCGGCTCGGCTCGCGTCGTTGCGCTGTTAAGACGGCGGCGGCCGCTAAGACGGCGGCGGCCGCCGCCATGCCGGAAGTGCCCGCCCGCTCGCTGACGCGCTGGCGCTCTCGCCATCCCGGCGATTCTCCCCGCCCTTCCCGATAATCACCGAGTCCCTCGCGCGGCAGCGGGGCGACGACGCATGGAGGTTAGGCCCGTGGCCATCAGCTGGAACTCCTCTCGCGGCGCGACCCTCGGGGTGGAATGGGAACTGCAGCTCATTGATGCCAGCAGCAGGATGCTGCGACAGGACGCGAGGGAAGTCCTCGCCGCGCTGCCCGGCCAGAGCACGAGCGGAGCGCATCCGAAGCTCCGGCATGAGCTAATGCAATCGACCATCGAGGTAGTCACCGGCATCTGCAGCACCGTTTCCGAGGCGAAGGAGGACCTGGCCGCGACAATCGCGCAACTTCAGCGGATCACCGCTAGCCGCGGTACGATGCTTGCCTGTGCCGGAACGCATCCAGTCAGTGACTGGCGGGACGCGAAGATGGCGCCCATTCAACGCTATGCCGAACTCGTCGAGCAACTGCAGTGGCTTGCTCGCAGGATCCAGACTTTTGGTGTCCATGTACATGTTGGTATCCGTGACGGGAGCAAGGCGATCCCCATCGTCAATGCACTCGCTGCATATCTGCCGCATTTCCTGGCGCTGACCGCGTCGAGCCCGTACTGGAGCGGGCAGGACACGGGCCTGGCCTCGAGCCGGGCAATCGTCTTCGGCGGGCTGCCCACAGCTGGGCCGCCGCTGCCACTGACGGACTGGAGTGAGTTCGAGGAGTACATGGACACGCTGCTTCGTGCCGGCACCATCCGGAGCATCAAGGAGGTGTGGTGGGACATCCGGCCGCACCCTGATTTCGGCACAGTGGAGATCCGGATGTTCGACGGCGTTCCGACCATGCGCGAGGTCGGCATGGTGACGGCGCTTTCGCAATGCCTGGTCCAGCTGTTCGACAGCCAGCTTGACCGGGGCTACCGGCTGCCGAGCCCGGCCGCCTGGGTCGTCAGCGACAACAAGTGGCGCGCCACCAGGTACGGCCTGGACGCGATCGTGATTACCGACGATGCCGGTTCGACCGCTCCGCTCCGCGACGAGCTGTTCGAGCTGGTGCGGGAGCTCAAGCCAGTCGCCCACCGGCTTGGCTGCGCGTCCGAGCTCGACGTGGTGTCCGAGGTGCTCGACCATGGTGCCTCTTATGAACGACAGCGCGACATCGTCGCCGGCGGCGGCGGGCTCGCCGACGTGGTGGACGCGCTGGTCACGGAATTCGCGGAAGATCGTTTCGTAGCCCCGGGGGAGGCCGCGCATGCGGGATCATGATCTCGAGGAAGAGCTCGGCGCGTTCGTCGCCGGTCACGCCGGCGAGCTCATAGATTTCCGGCGTGACCTGCATGCCCATCCCGAGGTCGGCTACCACGAGCACCGGACCACCCGGCGGGTCGCGCTCAGGCTGGCCGAGGCCGGCCTGCGGCCGGTGACCCTGCCCAAGGGCACCGGGCTGGTGGCGGACATCGGGAATCCGGCCACCGCGGGCCCCGTCGTGGCGCTGCGCGCCGATCTGGACGCGCTGCCGATCGGCGACGAGAAGGACGTGCCCTACCGCTCGACCGTGCCGGGCACCTGTCACGCCTGCGGGCACGACGTGCACACGGCGATCCTGCTCGGCGCTGGCCTGTTCCTGGCCCGCCGGGCCGCCGCCGGGCTGCTGCACGGACGGGTCAGGCTTATCTTCCAGCCAGCCGAGGAGGTACCAGGCGGCGCGCTGGACGTGCTGGCGGCGGGCGGCATCGCGTCGGTTGACCGGATCTTCGCCCTGCACTGCGATCCGCGACTTGACGTGGGCAAGATCGGCACAAGGAGCGGCCCGATCACCGCCGCCTGCGACAAGATCACCGTCAGGGTCACCGGGCCGGGCGGTCACACCGCCCGGCCGCACCTGACCGCCGACCTCGTGTACGCGCTGGGAAAGATCATCACCGAGCTGCCGGCGGCCCTGTCCCGGCGGGTCGACCCGCGGTCAAGCCTCAGCCTGGTCTGGGGCCGCGTGAGCGCTGGATCGGCCGCGAATGCCATCCCGGATGACGGGGTGGTGGAGGGCACCGTGCGCTGCCTCGACGACGAGGCATGGCACGCCGCGCCGGACCTGCTCAAGGCGCTGATCGAGTCCGTCGCCAGCGCGTACGGCGTGCTGGCGGAGCTGAGCTATGTGCGGAACGTCCCCCCGACCGTCAACGAGTCAGTGTCCACGGCCATGATCGAGGCGGCCGCCGAGCAAGTACTGGGCCCTGACGCGACGACTCCGGCACCGCAGAGCCTCGGCGGGGAGGACTTCGCGTGGTACCTGGAGTCGATTCCGGGCTCGCTGTGCAGGCTCGGTACCCGCACGCCGGGATCGGACGAGGATTTCGACATCCACCAGGCCGCCTTCGACGTGGACGAGCGCGCCATCGGGCTGGGCGTCCGGCTGATGGCGGCGACGGCGCTCACCGCGATCTGCGGCGACTCGGCGGCGGAGCAGCCGCTGCCCGGCGGCGCCAGGGTCTAAGCGGCCGCGGCGGGCCTGGCCTGGCCGCGGCGGTCCGGGCTGGCCGGACTGGAGCCCTGGGACCTACAGTGGGCTAACGAGAGCGCCGCCCAAGCGGCGTCTCCCCGGTCGAGTCACGGGAGTTCACGGCGGTGTCTCTACAGCAGGAACCGGTCCGCCAGGGTGACGGGCCGGCGGACGGCGATCCGGCGGACGGCGGTCCGGCGGACGGCGGTCCGGCGGCCGGTGCATCCGCCCGGCAGCCCACCGACAAGGTCTTCCGCCTCACCGGACCGGTCGTGCTGTGGTGGGGGTGGGTCGTCTTCGCCGTCGCCAACCTGGTCGATCTCGCTGTCCAGGGGCACGACAGGACGTCTCTCCAGGTGGCCGTCGGCCTGATCGCCGTCACGGGGGTGGTGTACGCGTGCGCCCTCCGGCCGCGGGTCATCACTGACGCCGTCGGCCTCACCATGCTGAATCCGATCCGCGAATACCGGGTGCCGTGGGGCCGGGTCAGCGAGATCCACCTGGGCGAGTCCGTTCAGGTGCGCTGCTCGCCCGGCGGGACCGCCGGCGGCAAGGTACTGCACAGCTGGGCACTGTACGCGCCGCGCCGGTCCAGGCTCAGGGCCGAGATCCGCGGGCGTCGCTGGGACCGGAGTCCGGAAAGCCGCCCGGGCGGCTACGCGCGGATGCCCGCCGAAGCGCGGGAAGTGGCGAAGCAGACTCCCGCCGAGCTGATGGCCAGGGAGATCCAGGGCATCGCCACCCAGGCACGCAAGCTCGGCGCGGCCGACGGCCCGGTCGTCGTCGGCTGGGCCTGGCCATCGCTGGCCGCGGTGCTGCTGCCGGTGGCGGCGCTCGTCCTGCTGATCGTCATCCGCTAGCGGCTGGATTGACTTCAAGTCAGCTTGAGCATCCATGCTCGTACCCATGACAGCCAGCACAGCCGGCGCTAGTTACGGGTTCGCCGACCTGCCCGCCCTGATGTCGCTGATGGCCGGTGACGAGAAGCATGACTTCGCCGCCGCGTCGACCCTGGACGTGCTCTGGGTGCTCTACGACCGGGTGCTGCGGGTCAGCCCGGAGACGCTCGGCGCTGCGTCGAGGGACAGGTTCTACCTGTCCAAAGGGCACGGGCCGATGGCGTATTACGCCGTGCTCGCGGCCAAGGGCTTCCTCAGCGTGGACGCGCTGCCCGGCTATGGCAGCTTCAGCTCGGCGCTCGGCTGGCATCCGGACCGCAGCGTGCTTCCCGGTGCTGAAATCTCCAGCGGATCGCTTGGCCACGGCCTGCCGCTGGCCGTCGGCACCGCCCTTGGCCTGCGGGCCCGCGGTCTGAGCACCGCGCGGGTCTTCGTCCTCATCGGCGATGGTGAGCTCGACGAGGGTTCCAACCACGAGGCAATCGCGTTCGCCGGCCGGGCCGGGCTGGGCCAGCTGACCACCGTGGTCGTGGACAATGCCTCGGCGACGCACGGCTGGCCGGGCGGCATCGAGAAGCGGTTCGGCCTTGAAGGATGGTCGGCCGCCAGGGCCGGCGGCCGCGATCATGCGGCACTCCACAAGGCACTCACGGCGCCGCACCCGGGCCAGCCCCGGGTCGTGGTCGCCGTCATCAGCGCCGCCGCGGCCCCCGCCGGCGCGACCGCCGCCGCCACGGCCAGCACGGTGTCGCCGTGATGGCTCAGCCGGCCGGCCCGCCTGCCACGCTGACGATGCGCGAGTCCTTCGTCCGTGAGGCCACGGACCTGCTGGATGAGGACCCGCGGCTCGCCGTGGTGCTGGCGGACATCACCGCCGAGGCCTTCGAGCCGGCCCGGCGCCGCCATCCGCACCGCGTGATCAACGTGGGGATCCGCGAGCAGCTGCTGATCAGCGTGGCCGGCGGGCTGGCGCTCGCGGGAATGCGGCCGATCGCGCACACCTTCGCAAGTTTTCTCATTGAGCGCCCCTTCGAGCAGATCAAGCTGGACCTGAACCACCAGGGCGCTGGCGCCGTCCTGGTCAGCGCCGGCGGCTCCTACGACGAACCCGGGTATGGCCGCACCCATCAGGCGCCTGGCGACGTGGCGCTGCTCGGCACGCTGCCCGGCTGGACCGTGCACGTTCCCGGTCATCCGGACGAGGCGCGGCTGCTGCTGCGGTCGGCCGCGGCCGCCGACGGCCTGGTGTACCTGCGGCTCTCGGCCCAGTCCAATGCCGCGGCGCTGGACACCTCACCGGACGGTGCCGCGGTGCTGCGGTCAGGCGCCCGCGGCACGGTCGTCGCGGTCGGCCCGGTAGCCGACGAGGTGATCACGGCAACTCGCGGGATGGACGTCACCGTCCTGTACGCCGCCACCATCCGCCCGTTCGACGGTGCCGCTCTTCGCGCCACGCTCGGCGCCGCTGCCGTCGTGCTGGTCGAGCCTTACCTGGCGGGCACCTCCGTGCCCGCCGTCGCCGCGGCGCTGCCGGACATTCCGCACCGGGTGCTCGGCCTCGGCGTCGGCCGGGAGGAACTGCGCCGGTACGGCACGCCAGCGGAGCACCGCGCCGCGCATGGGCTGGATGCCGCGTCGCTGCGGGCCCGGATCGAGGGATTCCTCGGGGCTGCCTAACCGCCGACCGAGGTACAGGGCCGCGCCCGCAGCCACGTGACGTAGCTGTCCGGCGCCCCCGCGATCTCCGCGGCGTCAGCCATGATGCCGAGATAACGGGCGGACGGCAGCCCGCCCTCGTAGTCGTTCAGCACGTACAGCCAGGCCAGCACCTCGCCGTCGGGCGTGGCTACCCGTACCCGCAGCTTGCTGTAGTAGCCGATCGTCGCGCCATCCCACTGGTCCAGCGCGCGCTCGTCGCTCTCCGACAGCTCATAGAGCGCCACGAAAACGCGCTCGGCGGCGTCCTCGACCACGGTGGCCAGCGCGCCTTCCCACCCGATGTCCTCGCCGCCGAAGGTCAGCCGCCAGCCTTCCAGCCAGCCAGTGCCCTGCAGTGGCGAGTGCGGGCAGCGCTCAGCCATCTGCGCCGGGTTCATGTTGCTGCCGTATGCGGCGTACAGCTCCACGGCTCATTAGCGTACGAGCCCGGGCGCCCGCACGTGGCCCATCCCGGCGGGCCGTCCACCCGGGAAGCGGGGTGCGCATGCCGGGCCCAGGCGCCGGATACGACAGAATGGGGCAGCGTGAACCAGCCGCGCCCGAGAATAGTGATCATCGGCGGCGGGCCGGGGGGCTACGAGGCGGCCCTGGTGGCCGCGCAGCTCGGTGCCGAGGTCACGGTGGTGGAACGAGATGGCCTCGGCGGGGCTTGCGTGCTCAGCGACTGCGTGCCGTCGAAGACGCTGATCGCGACATCGGGCCTGATGGCCTCCCTGGAGGGATCGGCAGCGCTGGGTATCAGGCTGGACGGGACAGCGCCCGCCGGCCCTGCGCCCGACGGGACAGCGTTCGCTGGCCCTGCGCCCGACGGGACACCGCCCGCCGGCCCGGCGCCCGACGGGACACCGCCTGCCGGCCCGGCGCCCGCCGGGATGGCCCGGGCGGCGGTGGACGCGCCGAGGCTCTATTCCAGGGTCAAGGCACTGGCAGCAGCGCAATCCGCCGACGTGGCCAGCCGGCTGGCGGCCGAGGGCATCAAGGTGCTGGCCGGGACTGCCCGGCTGACCGGCTCCCGGGCAGTCGCCGTCGGTGACAACGAGATCAGCGCGGATATCGTGCTGATCGCCACCGGCGCGAAGCCGCGGATCCTGCCGGGCGCCGTGCCCGACGGGGACCGCGTGCTCACCTGCCGGCAGCTGTACGATCTCGCCGAGCTGCCCAGCGACCTCATCATCGTCGGCTCCGGTGTCACCGGCGCCGAGTTCGCCAGTGCCTACCAGGCGCTCGGCTCGCAGGTCACCCTCGTTTCCTCGCGTGACCGGGTGCTGCCGCAGGAGGACGCGGACGCCGCGGTGGTGGTGGAGGAGGTGTTCCGGCGGCGCGGCATGACCGTGCTCGGCCGGTCCCGGGCCACCGAGGTCAGGCGGACCGCCAGCGGCGTGACCGTGATCCTGGCAGACGGCAGGAGCGTGCATGGCTCGCACTGCCTGCTGACCGTCGGGATGGTTCCGGGTACCAGCGGCCTAGGCCTTGAGCAGGCTGGCATCACCCTGGACGGCGGGGGCTTCGTCCCGGTCGACCGGGTGTCGCGGACATCAGCACCAGGCGTCTACGCCGCGGGCGACTGCACGGGTGTCATGATGCTCGCGTCCGTCGCGGCGATGCAAGGCAGGATCGCGATGTGGCACGCGCTGGGCGAGGCAGTGCAGCCGATCCGCCTCAGCCACGTCGCCGCCACGATCTTCACGGAGCCGGAAATCGCCACGGTCGGGATCACCCAACGGGCGGTGGACGCCGGCCAAGTCGATGCCCTGGTCGTCAAGCTGCCGCTGGCCACGAACGCGCGGGCGAAAATGCAGGGCTTCCGTGACGGCTTCATCAAGCTGTTCGCCCGGCGCGGCAGCGGGATCGTGCTGGGCGGCGTGGTGGTCGCGCCGCGGGCCAGCGAGCTCATCCTGGCCGTGTCGCTGGCCGTTGAGCAGCTGCTGACGGTCGATCAGATGGCGCACACCTTCGCCGTTTACCCCTCCCTGTCCGGCAGCCTGACCGAGGCGGCCAGGAGACTCATGCGCCCTGCTGAGGATGTCTAGCCCGGGGGCCGCGGGCCAGGCATGCCGGCCGGCCGGCCCCTGATGAGCGGCGTGCGCGGCATCAGGCTACGGCCCGGCCGGCCCCTGCTGACCGGCTCCGCCCGTCCCTGGGCTGGCGCGCTGCTGGCCTGCTGCGTGGTCCTTGTCGCACTGCTCGGCGTGGCCTTCGCGCACCAGGGCACGGCGGACTGGCTCGACCATGCCGTCGACTCCCCGGTCATCAGCTGGTTCAGCGGCCACCGGCGTCTCGCGCTGCGGCTTGCCACTCCGGGTTCGCCGATTCCCGCAGCGGTACTGAGCGCGGCCGTTGTCGTCGTCTGCCTGCTGGCTGGCCGGCTGAACGGCGCCGTGCTTGCCGCGGTAGCGGTTCCGGCTGCGGTCGGGCTGAACGACGGCCTGCTCAAGCACCTTGTTGACCGCAGGTATCTGGGTGTCCTCACCTATCCGAGCGGGCACACCGCAGCCATGTTCGCGCTCGCGGCGGTGGCCACGGTGCTGATTCTCATCTCGCCGCGGCCGGCCCGGGCGGGCGCGCTGCGCGCACTGGCAACGGCAGCGGCCTGCGGGGCGGCAGGCGTGGTCGCCGTCGCCGTCATCGGCCTGCGATGGCACTACTTCACCGATACCGTGGCCGGCGCCGCCGTCGGCATCGGCACGGTCTGCGGGCTGGCGCTCCTGCTGGATCTGCCAGCTGCCAGGCGCCTGCTGGCCCGGGCCAGCCGCCAGCGGCCCGGCCCGGCAGCTGCGCCAGCAAGCAGTGGCAGTCGATAAGCCGGGCCGCGCCAGAGTTCCGCCGGCCAGCAACCCGCTGAAAATACATCTGGGCGGGTTCTATGCCGTTGAAACGTTGTTTCAACGGGTTCCGGCGGGGCTCGGCGGCGGGGCGGCGGGGACCAGGGAGCCGGGCGGGGCAGCGGAGGACCAGGGAGCCTGGCGGGGGTCAGTGGGCCGGGCGGCCCAGGTCGGGGTCGTCCGGGGGGTCCAGGCCGTGCTGGCGGAGCCGGGAAGCCCTGATGTCGTCGGCGTACGCGGCCACCGTGAAGATGCTGCCGGACAGGATCAGCGCCACCATGGTCAGGGCGAGCCAGGCCGGGGCCGGCAGCAGCGTCCCGAGCAGCACGGCGACCACGACGCAGACCGGAACGATGACGGCGAGGTGGCGCAGCACCGTCCTGAACCGCCAGCCAGCGTCCGTCAGCTCATGCCGGACCCAGTCGACGTTGTCGGCAGGCAGCCGGAACCCGACGGCGAACCGCAGCCACCGGGCAACCCCGGGATCGCCGGCCAGCCGGGCCATGACCTCAGCCCCGGAGCTGGCAGATGACCGCGCCCGCCGGGACCGTCTGGCCGACCTGGACGGCCATCTCGCTGACCGTGCCGTCCTTGTGCGCGGCCAGCGGCTGCTCCATCTTCATCGCCTCAAGCACGACGACAGTATCCCCGGCCGATACCTGATCGCCGTCGGCCGCCGCGATCTTGACGATCGTGCCCTGCATGGGACTGACCAGCGCGTCGCCGCCCGCGTCACCGCCGGAGCCGCTGGCGGCCCCGCTGCGCCGGGACCGCAGGGCGCGCGACCGGCCAGAGCCCGGCCCGCCAGAGCCCGGCCCGCCAGAGCCCGGCCCGCCAGAGCCCGGCCCGCCGGCACCGCCCGGGCCGCCCGGCCAGCCA
>Ga0181522_10002518_pt1 | contig 10448 bp, 4 predicted proteins | sample PEATcosm2014_Bin_27_FD_121103 | JGI IMG/M metagenome (GOLD analysis project Ga0181522, IMG submission 121103) | Peatland microbial communities from MTU Mesocosm Facility, Houghton, MI, USA - PEATcosm2014_Bin05_10_metaG | ecosystem: Environmental > Terrestrial > Soil > Wetlands > Peat | place...
AAATTCTTGGTCACACGCTGCTGGACCGCTATTTGTGCCGAGGGATTCTGGCTGTTGCCGCTCAGCAGCGGATCGATTTGCAGGCTGGAAATTCCAGCGAGTTTCTGAACGCCGCTGCCGAGCTGCCCGAGAGCTTGCGAGGCGATGATCGAATCTGTGCTTTGACTGGCGGCAGCCGATTCCGAGGTAGTTTTGCCCATCGCAATCAGATTAATGATGTCAGCCATAGCCAGTGGAGGATCGGAAACATACGATGTTGTCAGCCGGTCGAACTGCCCCCGCAAATTCAGGGTTAAATTGTATTGTTCGACCGTGGTGGTAACGGAAACATCCAGCACCGGAGTGGTCTGATTCGGATCCTCAAAGGTAATAATGCCGCGCTGCAGTTGATAACGCGCGCTGCGGTAAAACAGTTCTCCGGAGGTGAGATCGGTTCTGCCGATGACAACCGGGTTGGCTGCCGTCCCAATCACATTTAGATTTGCGCTTCCAGCGAGACTGACCTGCGAACTGGTCGCGCTCAGATTGTCTTTCGTCTGAATCGCGACTTGTAACTTGATCGTGTCGTCAAAGCCAGGCTCGGCAGGGGCGGCGACATTGTTGAACTGGTCGCTAAAGGTGGCCAGATCGAAATCCGGGGTGAATGAAAGTTGATCAACCAGGATTCGTCCCGTCAGCGTTGAAGCCTGGGGCGTGCCCGTCCAGTTGAGGTTGCTATCAAACAAACTTCTCAAGCCTTCGGGATACAGCAAGCGAACCGATTTTCCCTGCAGAGCCACATTAAATTGCAAGCTGGGGCGGTACTCGATCGAACCCGTAGCGGAAACCTGTCCGCCGTTAATCTCTCCTGAAAGATCGGCAATTTGCACGCGCTCGTTGCCCAGATCGAGAGTGCCATTCAGCTTATCGACGCTGAGCGGCGCCGCCGCCGTCGACAATGCGACATTTTGCAGATGGACTTGCCCTTGAACTATGGGGCTCATCACGGAACCTGAAGTGCGAACATCCAAACCAATTGTTCCCGAACTGCGCAAGTCAGGAGAAACGAGACGCAGGATGCGAGCATCGACCGAGCCCTGTGCCGTAAGCGTTGGGGATCCGGTGCCGGCGAGTGAAAAGCTGCCTCCGATGTGAATGGAAGTATCTGTGCCCCGGATTTCAACCGGATCGAGCGTGATGACGGAATGGGAGTAATCCGCACGAATCGGCCCAGCAGCCTCGATTTGCAGCGATTGGTAGCTGGCGCTCAGCGTCGGGATGATCACGTGGGCTTCAAGTTGCGTCTTATCTTTTAAGGGTCCCTTCAGTGTGCCGTGAAATTCGGTCTGGCCTTGGAAACCCTTGGGTACACCACCTGCATAGGTTGCCAGCAACACGTCAAGTGGAATCGCCGCTGTGTCGATGGATGCGTCAGTTTCATAATCCCCTGTTAGATTCACGTGCGCACGAGCCCGAACGAAAGCCTGAGCGACTTGCGAATCCAGCACGAGATCAGCTTCATGGTTTGTAACATCGACTGTGGCTTTCACTCCGGCAATCGGCTTCTGCTGCAATTCGATCCTAGGTAGCTGAAGGATGGCAGTCAGTTGAGGATTATCGAGAGTGCCCTGCCCACTCGCGGAGAGGCTCAACGTGCCGTTCACCGCTAAATTCTTCTCTTGCACAGCCTTGAGTTTCTGCAACACAATCGCTGGAGCATCGAGACGAAGCTTGTACGCTCCAGTCTTGGGTGTATAGGCCAAGCTCGAGTTGGCAGAACCCGCAGTGGTAGCCACATTCAAAGTAGAAACGATGGACCCGCTCTCAGTATGGAACTTTACTGCGAACATCTGAATGGGTTCGTCGTAGACACGAGCGTTCGCAAGGTCGATGGAACCGGATCCCGCCGGGTCCAGTTGCGATCCACTCACGGAAACATCGGCCGACAGATTTCCGCTCACTGGATATTGAACATTGGCCAAGTGCTCCAAATCGGTCACAGACATCTTCCGCAACGAGAGATTCGCTTGAACCGGATTGGAAGGGAAATAGGACCAATCGCGCAATCCGATGGTTGCACTGAAGAAAGCTTGGCCGTGTTGCGCGCCGATCAGCGTGCCATTTGACACGACAATCCGCGATGAGCCGGCTTGCAACGAGAACGCTGCATTTTTCCACTGGCTGCCTTGGACGTCGAGATTCTGCGCGGTAAGCGTGCCGGAAATCTGGGGCTTCTTCAATGAGCCTTGCACCGTGACGTCCATTGCTCCCGATCCAGAGACCAGCGGCGGAGCGCTCGGCGTAGCGCGGAATGAAAAAGCCAGTTCAATCAACCGGTGGAGGTCGGTCGCGTTGGCATGAATCTCCAAGTGAGAGCGCTGGCTGACTTCTCCCTCTGCGGTCAACGTCGCAGAGGGAATTCGCAGAGTTGTGTCATGAACACTAAGGACCTGATTCGGGCCGTCATACGAAGCATGGATCACGCCATCCAATGGAACATTGGTCACGGAGGGTTTAGGAGGGCTCATAGCCGCACGCAGGGTAAGATCCGAGTGAGCAATCAAATTGTTAATGCTGCCAGTCCAAGCGGCTTCCGCTGTGCCGTCGATTATTCCTGAGACGGCCATGCGGTTCAGTTCGGGTTTGTTTACCACCCGCTGGGCAGCGCGAAGCGAAATGCTGTGCAAAGAAATGCTGACTTGCGATGATGGCGTGGTATCGAGATTCTTGATGTCGAAATCAGCATGAACTCGGCCATCAAGCAACTCCGCTTCAATGTCGTTGCCATGCAACGTACCGTTGGCAAGCTGATACCGTCCCCGCAGTCCACGCATTTCAATGCGTTGGCCCGAGTAGACCGCGGATAAAGCCTCGCTGCCGATATTTCCATCGACGGCAATGCTTCGTAGAAAAGATTGGTTACGTTCGCTTCGGTAGGAGATTTTGCCGGTCAGCAAAATATCGCCGGCTGATTTCGTTCCAAGCGAAATCGCGGCTAGGTCCTGAGCATGAAATCGAATGTCGTAATCTCCTGCGACTGCGGGATTGCTGTAGTCAGTTAAGTTCGCGTGCAAAGTGACGGACGACGACGCCACTTTCACGACGGCGGATTCGAGCGAGAAACCCGACGGCGTCGCGCTGAATTGTGCGCTGACACTGTGAGGTAAGGGTGCGTACTCGCCATAACGAAGGTTTCCTTGGTCGTACGAAATCGAACCACGGTAGCGAGTGGATGAAGAATCGAAAATAATATTCGTTCCCAGATCGTAGAGGTCTGCATCTACTGGCGTTTTCCGGTCGGCGTAATCGATCTCACCGCGAGTGACAGAGACGTGCCCGACCGCGAGTTCGAAGATGTTGGTAGGTGTGCTGGACTGACTCGGGGACGGCTGCGGAATGTTGCTCCTGCCTTCGCCATTTACCTCGAGATGAACCACAGGGTGCTCAATCAGCAGCTCGCTGAGATTTATTTTTCGGTGGAGCGCGGATCGGATTTTCAATCCCACGGTCACCTTATCGACTCGAAACAACGGAGGAGCGTTCGGCGATTCATCGCCGCGAATGACTACATCGTAAAGATGAGCGGTAAGCGTCGAAAGCTCAAAGTCCACGGCGCCAATCTGAGTGTGACCGCCGGTTGCTCGGTTAGCTTCAGCGACGATTTTGCGCATCGCGAGTTGTCGAAACGCATCGCTCTTGAGATACAAGTACCCACCCAGCACTGAAACGGCAACCATGATTGCGAGTGCTGCGAGAGCCCAGCCGAACAACTTCTTCCACTTCATCACTACTCCTAAAAGGCCTGACCCAGAGTTATGAAATACTGCGTCGGATTGATTCCAGGGACTGGATTGAGGTTGCGTCCAACATCGATACGGACCGGTCCGATCGGCGTCGTGTAACGCAAACCTATTCCGATCGTGTTGCTGTAGTTGTTAACGAAGTTACTAAAGTTGATTGCGCTGTAGACGTTGCCGCCGTCATAGAAGACCACCCCTCCCAGCGCTTTCATAATGCCCAAGGGGAAGCGCAACTCTGAGTTCAAGATAAGTAGTGCGCGTCCGCCCACCGGGACAGTCACGTTCACGCACCCCGTCTGTCCAGTCAACACATTGCAAAAAGGAACAAGCCGTTGCGGTCCAGCCTCGTCGATGGGAAAGCCACGAAGCGTGGTGCCGCCACCGGAAAAAAACAATTGGCTGGTCGGGACGAAGCTTCCATCGAACGACTTTACGAGCCCCAGCCGAACGCTGTTTGCGAAGACCACCGAATGTAGCGGCTTATAAAATGCGTACTGGCTGAGAAGCCTGGTGAAACTTGCGCTGGAGCCCAGGGAGGTGGGAGTAATGCCCAGGGTCAACAGACTGAAGCTGCCATGGTGCGCGTCGAGAGGTTTGTCTCGGGTATCGCGCAGAAGAGTGCCCGAGACAGTCGACAAGTGAATGTTGCGATCCTGCGGCAGAACGAGTGCCGGCACGAGCAGATTCGATAGCACCGTTTTATTAAAGTCGTAGCGGATTTGAAAACGCGTGTTGCTTTTCCGGTTGATCACTCGTGCGAGTTGGAAAGAAGCGTCTTCAAGGCTGGCCCCAAAAAGCGGGTTTTCGGTGGTTCGCTCCCAGGAGAGACTCGTTAACGAACTCCATTTCGAGGCGATGAAATGGGGTTGGGCGTAGGTGGCAAGAGCGCGCTGATCCAGTCGAGAAAGCAAAATAGACGCGCTCGCGGTTTCCCCCAAACCACGCATGTTGTGACGGTCGTACTCCACGGAACCACGGGGACTGGCGAAGGTCGACTGGCTGGGCGCAATTTGATAGTTGCCGAGTTCAACGGTTGGACCTCCCGGCACGGCGACGGTTCCAGTGGGAATGTTTCCTCCGCGATGCGAGACCTCGAAGCCAAATCCGTAGGTGATAGTGTTGCGCTTCGCCTCGTGCACCTTGACCAACGCGGATTCCTCGGTCTGATCGGTGATTGGCTTTCTCGGACCCACGCTCGACCAATCGAAAATGTTCAGATCGTAGAGGCGACTCTGCGCTTCGAGTAACTCTTCTCGGCTCATAGGCGCCTCGCTCGCAATCTGGGCAGTTTTGCGAATGAGAGAAAGCCGGGTGCGTTCCTGTCCCAGATAAATCACATCTCCAACGCGCACCATTTGCTGTTCGTTGACGGCATATGTGACATCGACCGCGTGAGGATCAGTGGAATCGCGATTCACCGTGGCTTTCACATCGACGTTAAGGTATCCGCGATCCAGATAGGTAGCAGAAATACGATTCCGATCAGCGGAAAGCCGCCGTGGTGAAAAGGGGGCGCCAGAGCGAAGTTCAAAGCCCACGGGAACCGTGAGTTGCTGATTGGGAATGTGACCGTTTCCGGTTACTTCGACGTTGCGGACGAGGGTCTGCGCGCCTTCTTCAATGTTGAATTGGGCTTCGATGTGGGACTGGTGATCGATAGTTTGCGCAGTCACCTTGACATCCTCAAACCCCCGGTCGTGATACAGAGCCTCCAGATTGGTCGCGCTCTGTTTCAAGAGCTTTTGACTTAAACTGCCGTGCGACCAGAGATGAGATTTCTTCACCACCACCACTGACAGCAGATTTTTCTCCGTAATTTCGTGGTTGCCTTGAAACGCGATGCGGTCAACTTTGTACTTCTTACCCTCGGCAACTTCGTAGGCCACCAGAACTTGGTCGGGCTGCTGCTGGAAAGTAGTTTTGACCTGGACGTCGAAGTAGCCTTTTTTCTGGAAATAATCGACTAGATTCTGCTGACCTTCCTCGACCAGGTCACGATCAATGGTTCCTTCCGAGTAGATCGGAATCAGTTTCTTCTTTTCCCGTGCGGACACGAAAGGCAGCCGAGATAAACGCGCCCCAGTCACCCGAACCGTCACCACTGGACCCACGTCCACTTTGAACGAGACATCGACGAGATTGTTTTCCCGGTGATATTGCGGAGGGTTTTCCTCAACGTGACTGGCTAGGTGACGCTGACGCGAGAGCGTTCTTCGCATTATCGCCTTAGCCTCTTTGATGCGCTCCGGTGTATAAGGCTTTCCCGGCTTGAGAAGACCGCCGGAAAGGCGCGCCCGCAGCGATCGAAGCGAATGCTGCAGGCTTGCGTCCTCGGTTGCATTCGTTCCTTCGAAAGTCACGCCTGCCACGCGCGCCTGCCTTTCAAGTTTTACGGAAAAAGAAACATCGACCAACTGGTGTGCGTCGTCGATACTCGAGTCCGTTTGAACAGTCGCCTGGAAGTATCCGTTGTGTTGCAAGAACGTTCGCAGCGCTTCTTCCGCGAGAGCAACTCGCGCCCTGTCATAGGGGTCTTCGTCGGGAAGATTGGCAACCTGCAGAAGTCGAATGTAGGGAAAAACCTTTGTGGCGCCTGGAAAGTTAATCATGCCGAGGTAGTAAGCAGGCTCCAGAAGGAAATTCAGACGTAGGCCTGACGGATCAGGAACCACCGTTACCTGAACCTTAGGAAATTGTCCTGTATGTTCGAGCGCGGCGATGCTGGCTTGCACTTTTTCCTGAGAGTACGGTTCGCCCGCTTTCTGCACAACCAAATGTCGATATGGTTCCAAGTCGCGATGAGGATTTCCGATGAGATCGAGCGCCACGACAGTTTGCCCATCGTAGATGGGCTGCGGACCTTGGAGCGCGAGCTGTCCCCAAGCCAGTGGGACGATAAAAAAAGGCACGAATAAAAGGACAAATACACTGCACAACCGCATACTCGACAATTTTGGTTTCCAAAGGGTTCCGGTTGGCATCCCGGTCGTCCGCGTCAAAGCTATTCTCTGATGCGGCCCCAACCCGGCCGGTTGTCACTGGTAAGACTCGCGTTCAGATCACAAAGCGCGCGTGGCGCGTTGCTTGTCGTCCCCTCGGCGGAAGCGCAGACTTACACGATTGTTTATTTCTTGGATTATGGAAGAAACAAAACGGGCGGCAAGATCGTGCTGCTGCCCTGGAGGACGAGGAGTCGCTTCAATAAAGTTCGCTGGCTACGGGTGAAGAAAGTAGCCGCCAGCTAGTGCAGGAGAGATTCCCAGTTGGCTGGGACTCTTCCTGCCGGTCCGGGTGCTGGCTGGTCCGCCGGATGGGAATGCGGCGGAAGTAACTCCACACCGTTGACCATCCGCTGCTTCTCGTAGTCGAAGAACCAATCCTCACCTGGTTCGAAGCTCATAATGATCGGATGTCCGGTCGTCGCGGCATGCTTGGACGCATGCTGACTCGGAGAACTATCGCAGCATCCGATGTGGCCGCACTCCGCACACCGCCGAAGGTGAAACCACCAACCTTTCGCCGACGCCAGGCATTCCACACACCCATTGCCACTCGGCTTCGAAGCGGTGTTGATTCCGCGCCGATCTTTCTTCATTTCCGATTTTCCTTTCGTGCCCTGCTGCCGCAAAGAGAATTTCAAGCCACTAGCAAAATCTTACCAATACTACCCTCTTCCGCGGGCGGCTTGAGCGCTGGCTATCCATCGAGACGAACTCCTTATTTAATCATCATCTGGAGGCGCCGGTGGCCTGGTGTCGTTCAAGAAATAGCTCGCGTCTTGTTTTGCTTGAATCGCATGAAAAGTTAAAGGCGTTTGAGTGAAATCGAAACAGTCGGAGAGGTCACCAGTGGTGTTGAGCGCGTCCGCGTAAGCGGGTGAGGCTTCAGGAGCCACCTCGGGCAAACCAAAGGTCTGCTCAGTGAACTTCAAGATGCTGCCGAAATCGTTGACCTGGTGCGAAATGTAAGCCGGCTTTGCGTAAGGAGAAACGACGATCAGGGGTACGCGGAAACCGTACTCGTAGGAGTTAATGATCGACGGCGCAACATGGTCATACCATCCGCCCCAATCATCCCACGTGATAATGATCGCAGTATTCGACCAATACGAACTGGCTCCGATGGCATTGACAACCGACGATACCCAGCCTGGCCCCTCGTTGGCGTCTATGGTACCGGCATGGTCGGATTCTGGACCACTGGGAATCACCCAGGTCATGCTAGCCAGTTGGTTATTCTGAATATCCGTCAAGACCTGCTTGTTATTTACGACCACACTCTGTTGCCAAATCGCTCCGGTGCATGCGGTCGCATTCGGCGGTTGCGGGGTCGGCCCACAGATATGCTGCACCGCGTTCGGAGCGGCCCACAGATTGCCAGCGAGCGGAGTGTAATAACGCCACGTGATCTTTTGCGTGTCCAGCAGGTCGGTAATCGTGGGATGGTCGTAGCAAGGGAAGGACTGCTTCGTTTCGTTAGTGTTGGGATCTGGGTTCGCGGGATCAATTAACAGAATATATTGACCCGCCGCAGCCAAACACCCGGTGATGCCGGGCGTCGTCCCCGCCGCGTTTTCAGCTACGAAAAAGTTGCTATTGGTTTGGCCGGGCGGCGACGGCGCCGAAGTGCCCGAAATAATAAACTGGTGCGCGGGAAAGCTCGGACCTTCATTGGTCTGGAACATGCGATCGCCGAAGGTGTAGGTTTCGGCGAGCGCGTAATAGGGCTGCACATCCGAGGCTTGCACATAATTAAATGGACGGTTGGGACTGGGATGGCAGTCATTCCAATTTCCGCAAGTTAGCGGAATGTTTCCGGCACCGTCCATTTTCCCCCCATCATACATTTTGGTAAAACTGGGATGAGAATGGTCGTTGTCCCAGTCAATGCCAAGGGGGATGGGCGTGAGCGGAACCGTCGCTCCTTCAGAGTTCACGCCGTAGTTTTGGATGTCCGCACCCCTTTGAATAAGAACTGGATCCTGGAACAGGTTATCGGGGGTGCGGTTCTCTTGGAAAATCACTACGATGTGCTGAATCTTGGATTGTACTCCGAGGGTCAGAGGAGCACTGCTGTTGGTCGACCCCGACATTCCCTGGACCGTGAACTTATAACTGCCCGGCGTGGTCGCCCCCGAAGTGCTAACAGTAAGCTGTGAACTGCCGGAGCCTGCGAGAGATCCCGGGGAAAATGAGCAACTGGCTCCGTTCGGCAACCCGGAGCAAGCCAGCGTCACCGTGCCGGAGCCGCCCATAGCAGTGATCGATACCGCGGATGTAGCCGAACCGCCCGCCATCACAGTCGCCGGCGAAAGAGCTGCGGCGGAAATCTGAAAGTCCGAACTTGCAGGCGAAGACCCTCCCCCGCAAGCATCGAGGCTGCCAAGCAAACCTGCTACGAACAATATCCAGACAGCCTTCATCCGATGTCGAATCATGTTTTTTCCTCGTCGGCTCATGACAGGGGCCCGGGTCATTCAGTCCCCTTCTCGCCGAACTCCCTCGAGTTTAGGTAGACCTTCAACTTAAGATGAAGTGGCAGCAGCTGCGGATCACTCTCATTATCATCCCCTGTAAACCCCATTTTCGTCGTTTCCACTCGCCATGCGCGTAATTTTTATGTGGCGAGATTCCGGATGCTCCATACCGAAGCTGGAACTTGGATTTTGCCAACCCAACAAGGCAGAGGATTTCCAATCCACAACTCCACTGACAAAACCGCATGTCTTGGCTGCCTCCGGTGTGTTTGCAAACTGTTACTGTCTACACAAAATCTGAACGACATTTTCACAGAGAATTAATCCTTGCGTAACAGTTCGGTCACCGCGGGTAGGCAATACTCATACTCTCCTGGAGGATTTATATGAAGACGAAAACGCTAGCGCCAGCCCTAGCTGCGCTTACGATTGCTCTGGTATGGTCAACGCATGCCGCGGCAGCTGGAACCAACAGCCCGAGTTCAGGGAAGATTAAGCATGTTTTGCTCTTGAGCATTGACGGAATGCACGCGGTTGATTTCTACAACTGCGCAAACGGGATTGCCGGTGTCAACGGCGGCGAGCCCTATTGCCCGAACATGGCATCACTCAGCTCGACCGCGATTAATTATGTAAATGCTATCTCGTCAAAACCTTCAGACTCTTTCCCCGGAATGGCGGCACTAGCCTCCGGCGGCACGCCGAAGAGCACGGGGCTTTACTACGACGTCGCATATGACAGGTCGCTCGACGCGCCGGAAGAAAAGACGGGCACAGGCTTAGGAGCGGGACCATGCACGCCGTATGGAACGCCAACTGGAACCACCACGGACAACGATCAGGGCAATGAATTCAACGATACCAGGCTCAACGGTGGCGCTCCCGGCGCGGGTCTGACGGACGGTGGCATCGCCTCCCTCGACCCGAAGAGAATGGAGCGCGATCCACAGAAGGGTTGCGCGCCAGTCTATCCCTGGGATTTTATCCGCACCAATACAGTCTTTGGCGTCGTTCATGCCGCCGGCGGTTACACAGCATGGATCGACAAGCACGCGTCGTACTCGTTTGTAGGAGGGCCTGGCGGCAAAGGCCTGGATGACTACTATTCTCCCGAAGTCGACTCCAACGTGGTTCCGCTACCTCACACAAATACTCTGAATGGAATTCCGTGCGACCCCATCCGCGACAAGACA
>Ga0181522_10002521_pt1 | contig 10442 bp, 4 predicted proteins | sample PEATcosm2014_Bin_27_FD_121103 | JGI IMG/M metagenome (GOLD analysis project Ga0181522, IMG submission 121103) | Peatland microbial communities from MTU Mesocosm Facility, Houghton, MI, USA - PEATcosm2014_Bin05_10_metaG | ecosystem: Environmental > Terrestrial > Soil > Wetlands > Peat | place...
CAAATTGCCAATGTGGTATTTTCCCTTGCCATCCGTCGTCGCGGTCTGGCTCAAGCCCGTGTCATTCGTAATGGAAACCTTGGCCCCGGCGATCGGCTTGCTGGATCCATCGGCGACCGTGCCGCTGACTGAAGCGCCGCTGTTCGCAGACGGACCGGCCTTCGCCGACGCGGCCGGCTTCGCGGCGGGCTCTGCCGCAGGCTGATTGGAACTTGCTGCCTGCTGCGCCGGAGCTGCTTCCCCGGAAACGCCGCGCTTCATTAGCGCGTCAAATGGAACCGAGTCACCGGCGCGAAGCAGAACCCCCTTGAGTTCGAATTGTCTGAATCCATCAGCGGTGACGGAAAGCGTGTAAGTTCCCGCTGCCAAACTTCCGATCTTAAATCTGCCGTTGCCATCAGTCGTCGCACTTTGGCTGACGCCGGAGTCGTTTTTGATGGAAACCGTGGCCCCGGCGATAGGATTATGCCCCTCATCCGTAACCGTGCCCCTGACCGATGACGGTTCGCCCTCCTGCGGCGTCGCGGCGACTAGTACCGCGTGCCTTGCGGAGTTGTGTTTCGCAACGTGCGGTGCGGGCGTTGCGGCCGCCACGCTGCCGGCAAAAATCAAAAAAATAAAAAGACACAAACCGATTCTGGGAAATCTCACGATTCCTAATTCCTCCACGCAAACGATGCCTCAGCTTGCTGGTGATCTGGGAAAAACAAACTTCACTCGAACTCATTGCAGACCGAACGCAAGAATACCAGCTTCGTCAGCGGGAACTCGTTGACTCACTGGTACGGCTTCCCGCGGAGCGTCACACCATTTCGCTGTCATCCCGATTACGGCGAACGCTGGAGAATAAAGAGTCCACTAGGTTTACACGGAAGTTGTTACTGCCGCGTGACAGGATGGTTAAAATCCCATGACAGTTCCACGCCGCGAAGCGCCGGGTTGGCAGAGGATGGGTCCACTCTGATCGGTACTAAGACCTTTCACTTTTTCTCGAACCGGGTCTGTCAAACCGTCCGGATTTTCCTCAGAATCCGAGCCAGTGCCCCATTTCACAGATCAATACTGCAAGTATTTGCAGGTACATTCCGGAAAATTCTCACAACTTTAACAATTGAGTCATTACCCCGTAACACCAGTCGTCCATAGTTGCACCGACCAATAGAGGCGGGGCGCGCTGTTGGTCCCTCTGAGTCGACCTAAACTTTCTACTTCTTTTATGGGTTCCATTTTCTGGCGTGCGGGTCTTTGCCTTCTGCCGACACCGGCGTGGTCCCCAGAACCATGTTCACGCTTTACAACCTCAGCTTCAGGAGATAAAAATGACACGATTTAGATTCCTCCTCGCGGCCGCTACAGTGGCCGCGATCGTAGCCTGTACCTCGGTTGCCTTTGCAGGCGGGACAGGAACTCCTCCGTGCGTAACCGGCGCGGCGAACTGCCACGTTATCGGCGATGGTTCTTCCGCTCAATTCCTGACCGCGGCACTTGGCGCTGATAATCTGGCTCTCACCATCCCCGGCGTTGGCGTACCAACTTTCTCATCGAACTCCAGCAACTGCAACACGGAGGGCGATGCGAATGCCGTTTATCACTGGTCGTTCAAGAATGGCGCGAACATTCTCGATGAGCGCGCCGGTGGCTTGATCAATCCTCAGCTCGGAAATATCTGGGTGGTTTGGGTTGCAGCCTGCAGCGATGCTACGGGCGCCACTGGCATTACCGACATCTGGACCGATGTCAGCGAAGACTCGACCGTCGGCGTGCGAACTTACTTCGCGAAAGCGGTGATCCAGGTAATCACCCCCACAGGCACGGGCGGCAACCTGGTCAGCCCGTCTTCACTTTGGACCGACAACGCCGTTGACGTGGCTGCTCTTCCAGGCGCCATCGCATCAGCTCTTGGCACCAGCAGCGCCGGCACGGCCAATGCAACCGTCAACGCTGGCCTCACCGACATCCGTCCGGAAGACGCGCTGTTCGCTACCGACCGCTCCAACTCCAAGCTCGTCACCAGCACCTACGCTGGTCTGGGCTACGTGACTTCGAGTGCGAACATTGGTACTGCGATCTCCACCTCTCAGGGCACGGGCACGTCGGCACAGCCGGTGAACTTCGCCCTTAGCGGAGCCGATCCGATCACAGGAAACCCGGTTCCCGCGTATGTGACCGTCCCCATCGGCGCAGCACCGATCATCTTCGTCTTCAACAACGGAAGCGCGGCCTCCTATCCGACCGACGCCGTGAGCGGCGTCACCCCCGGATTAAAAGAGACCGGCCAGAAATACCCATTGGCCAACCTGTTTGACGGCACCACCGATTGCGAAAACACGAACCCGGCCTTCGATGTCTTCTACGGCGGGACGCCCACCGCAACGGCGATCAACGTCGTCTTGCGCGAGCCGCTCTCGGGCACGATGAACACAACAGAATTCAATCTGTTCCGCTCCTATGGGAACCCCGACGATTCACAGGAAAAGGGTATCAATCCCAGCTCCGCCAACAACAACCCGTTGAACCTGCCCTGCTCAGGCGGCGGCGGCAAGCGCGAACGCGCCATTGGCACCGGCGAAGTCGTATCGGCGGTCCAAGGCAACGCCAACACCCTCGGCTACATCTTCTGGAGCTTCTCCAATGCTGCGAAGTTCAAAGGACAAGCCACCTACAACTACCTGACCATCGACGGCGTCGACCCGATCGGGCTGTCCAGCGCTGCGGCGCAGACTCTGCCGTACTGCCCGACCGGCAGCGCGACCAACTGCCCGGCCTCGCTGTGGCCAAACTCCTACTCGTTCCCCAACGTACGCAACGGCTCCTATAAGGCGTGGTCGCTGCTTCGCTGGGTTGTACCCGCCGACATCCAGGATGAGACCGATGCATATGGCCCGGCTCACCTGGCGTACGCTACCGAAAACGTCGTAGACAGCACGATTGCGGACTATGTTCCGTTCGCAGCCGGTACCTGCACCGGCGGCAGCAATGCTGGCCAATACTGCCAGGAGAACGATCAGTGCGCGAGTAACGTTTGCACCCTCAATGACAGCCTCGACGTCTATCGTTCGCACTTCGAACGCTGCGGCGTCTATGCTCTCACCACGAATGGCACAGGTATGAAAACTACCTGCGAGTCCACTTCGGATGAGATCCCCGGCGTCAACGGCCCCGCCACTGCCGGCAGCTCATTCGGCAACAGCCTGGGCGGCAACGACGATGCCACTTCAACCTATGAAGCGGGCGGCGACGTGGGCGGCCTGGTCGAAGGTCCGTTCGACGTTACCTCAACCTCGGCTTACGGCTATGTGAAGACCTCGGGCACCGTACATACCGAAACCGGCTGCACTGGCGGCGGTTACGAAGTGACGTGGGAGTATGGTACGAAGTTCAACTCCTCGTTCAACGGAACGGCGATTACCATCAATGGTTCGCCGTACACCGTCTGCAAATACTCATCGGCCACCGTTGTGTATGTGCAGCCAGATCCGGGAACCCAGGGCGGAGCAGCCGACAATCCTTACGTTGCCTACTCTGACACCAGTGTCAACGTCACGTATCCGAAGGCAACCACTCCTGGCATTCTTAGCAAACACCAGTAATGGTTTGCTGAAGGCGCTGGTTTCGGGTAACTTTTGAAGTTACAACTGAGGCAGGCTGGCCAATCACGGCAGTCTGCCTCACTTTTCAATTCTGGCCCAACGAACCACACAAAAATTTGAACCATGCAAAGTTAGGGGAGGAGCCTGAGTAGATGTTTCCCGGTCCGAAAAAAATAGTTTCCCTGAATGTGATTTTGAGTCTGACGATATTTTGCGGGGCAAGAGGCTGGCCGCAGAGCGCTCCGCCCGCCAGTTCCGCGCAACCCGCGGCTCCGGCTCCGTTTCCGGCCCCGGCGGGCAATCTTTCCAGTTCCGCGCTGCAACCGAGAATTCTTGAACAGTGGTCGACCCCATCGCTCGAGGGCTGCAATCTCAAGCCGCTCGAACCCATGGTGGGCGAGATCGATTCTCACAATGAAACTTTTACTCGCGAACTGATTCGGGTGCAGTGGCGGCCGGGAGACCCGGTCGATCTTTTCATCATGAAGCCGAAGGGCGTGAAGAATCCGCCGGTGATCTTATATCTGTATAGTTACCCATTCGAAACTGACCGCTTCCTGAAAAACGATTTTGCGAAATTTCTGACCCAGAATGGTTTCGCCGCGGTGGGTTTTGCGTCGGCTCTCACCGCCGGCCGTTACCGCGGTCGCCCCATGAAAGAGTGGTTCGTGAGCGAACTGCAGGAATCGCTGGCGACCTCGGCCCACGATGTGCAAATGATTCTGAACTATCTGGCCACGCGCGGTGACGTGGACATGGATCGCGTCGGCATGTTCGGCGATGGCTCAGGGGCGACGATCGCGATTTTGGCCGCTGCCGTCGATCCGCGGATCAAGACGCTTGACCTGCTGAATCCCTGGGGCGACTGGCCCGATTGGATCGCAAAGTCTACAGTGATCCCGCAAAAAGAGCGTCCGGATTATTTGAAGCCGGAGTTTCTGGCGAAAGTTGCGCCACTCGATCCCGTGAAGTGGTTGCCGGAATTGAAGACACAGAAGGTGCGATTGCAAGAAGTGAAGACTGTAGCTGTGACGCCGATCGAGGCCAAACAGAAGATCGAGGCTGCCGCGCCGGCCAACGTGCAAATCGTCCGCTATGACAATCTGAAGGCGTTTGCGGGTTCGGTCTCCGGCGGCAAAGGATTCGATTGGATCAAGGCGCAATTGCAGGCGGACTCGGTGCAGGCTGAGCAGACGGCATCGGGCGCCGGTCTGTACCCTGGCGATGGGTGGAAGGATGTGCGGAAGTAAGATAACTCGGTCAAGCACTCGCGATCATGCCAGCCCGCCACGGCCGATCACAGTGGCGAGTAGAAACAGTGGCGAGGAGAAAAAGGGTCTTGGAGATCCAATGCATACGTCAGCAGGAAAGCCTCTTAACGCGAGCGTAGGAATGCCGGGGAAAATTCTGATGGCGCTTGTGGTTGCCGCCATTGGTGTGCTGCAGGGCTGCGCCGGTTCCGCGCACCCCTCTGACGTCGTCGTTCCGACCGTCAACAACCCCGCGCCCGGCGTGAACCTGGTCGCCATTCAGATCACGCCTTCAACTTCCCTGCTGCCTCTCGCCGGGAACCGCCAGCTTATTGCGACCGGCATTTACAACGACGGCAGCAACGTTATCATCACGTCACAAGTGACGTGGAGTACCTCACCTCTTGTGATCCCCGGCAGCACGGCTCCGACCGGAACCTATGTTGCGGTTAATTCCAGCGGAATGGCCTCAGGCATGGCTCTGGGAACGTCCATTGTGACTGCGAGCGCGGGCTCCGTGATCGGAGTGCTTCAGCTCACGGTGAATTCTGATGGCTTCGTTGCCAACACTCTCGGCATTTTGCAGGTGCCTTACAAGAGCGCAACCGCTGACGTGGTTTATCAACCCCACTCGCAAATCCAGACCCAGGGAGTGTATACAGTCGAGGAAGTAAACCTGGATGCCGATCAGTTCTCCAGCGTTTTGCCGGTGCCCACCTCAATTCTTGCCTCGGTACCGATGCCGGCGGGATTCGTCCCCAACGCCACTGCCGTCAGCGCCGCCAGTATGCTGGTCGCGGTAATCAGCTACAGTTCACCGCAAGTGCAGATCATCGACGCCAGCAATCTTTCGAGTGACGTGGCCAATAATACCGTCATCAATACATTCACCGCGCCGGTAACTCAAACCGTCACCTTCAACGGCACCACATGCACGATTTGCGCAGCCGTGGTCAATCCCTTGACCAATCAGCTTCTGTTGAGTACGGCTGAAGGCTACTACTCAATGGATCTCAACGCCGGCACGTTCACCGCCCTTTCGTTCGCCTCCACCGTCTATCCCTCGCCAAGTTTCACGATAAATCCAGTGGCCACGCCGCCGTATATCGTGAGCCCTACATTTGGAAATGGTGGGCCCAGCGAAGTGCAGATTCTGACTCTGCCCACTAGTTCCACTCCGTGTACGGCCAGCTCTCCCTGTGCGGTCACCTCATACGCGAATTTTGGGGTTAGCGAACCCAACGCTGCGTCGGTATACCTGCTTCCGGTCCCGGCGACGGCAACCACTCCCGCGTTTAACGACCTTGCAGTAGCGGATGAGGGGGCCAACGATCAGGGCTTGGTGGACCTGGCTGGCACGCCGAGTTCGACGACGAGCAGCTCGGTATCAGGTTTGTATGGGTGTAACAACGCCCCTTCGCCGACGTCCTTCGATATGGTTTCTCTTGGAGTTGCCGGCGCTGTCGGCACCGCAGCAGCCAATGTCAGCCCGACTCTTTTCTTGAGCCAGCCCGCGGGAAATTGTGTTGCCTTCGAGGTTTGGCCGAACACTGGGTCACCCCAGAATTCGCTCACAGCAGCCAACGTCGGTTATGCGTATGGAAATATGCCCAACACTCCAGACGGAAATGCCTTCACGAATGGCAGCGATCCGAATTCGATTGCGACTTTCACCAGCGTTGTAAGCCACACCAATTACGGTGTTCTGGTGGATGCAAACCAGAACTGGATTGCCAAGCTCAATTTGACCGGTAGCCTGGGAATCGTGACTCTGTCCACGACAGGAGGCCCATACAACCCACCCCCCAGCGGGTCGGCCGTGGGCCCCTATATAACGGCAGGAGCTGCATCAGATTCGGTGGTCTTTCTGCAAACCCCAGACAGCGTGGTCACTCTCTCCGAAAACATAGTTAACTTCGGCACCATAGCGGTGGGAACCTTGAGCGCTCAGAGCACGATCACTTTGACCAATGTCGGGGTAAACGATCTTTCCATCACGGGACTCGCCATTCAAGGGCCAAACGCCGCAGATTTCGCGGAGACAGACAGCTGCAATAACCAGGTTTTATTATCCCTGGCCAAATGCGCCATCTTCGTGACCTTTACGCCTAGTCAGGCAGCCGCTGAGAGCGCCGTGCTGACACTTACCGACAATGGCGGCAATATCGTCAACCCCGTCTGCCCCTCCACTTCGGGCAACCAGTGGGTCTGCCTCAGCGGCACAGGACAGTAAGCCGGCTCGGGTGGGCCGGTTCGCAGTGAAAGACGGCTAGAGGTTCTCCGGCCGAATCCAGTAGTGACTCGTTGGGGAACAACCTCAAAGCAGGCCGGCTTGCACAGCGGCCTGCTTCAGTTTTGCGCTCCCGATCAGCCGGAAAGGCGCGTTAATCCTGTCAAGTAATATAATAAAGTCTATTATATTACTTGACATTCACCGGGCTCTCACATATATTCCCAGTCCATGGAGAAGTCGGCCCCGGCTTCTCGCGCTGTAAAAAAACTGTTCCAAGTTCCGCTTAGCCAGCCGTCTTTTTGGAGTTATTTCCGCTAAGAGGACACGACCGTAATTTTTCGAGACTGCTTCGACACTTCAAGGAGACACGAAAATGAAAAGGAATTTTATTCCAGGAATTGTGCTGTGGGCGGCGACCCTATTCGCGATTGCACCCGCGAATGCCCAGACCGTCCACGTCGTAGGTGCCGCCGCTTCGTCCCAGTTTCTCACCGCGGCGCTGGGCGCTGACCAACTCGCCTTTAACGATATAACCGCCGGGAACACTAACGGCACCTGCACCTTCCATTGGTCTTTTAAAAATGGCGCGAACCTTCTCGATAACCGCGCGGGCGGTTTGATCAATCCGGAAGTGGGCAACGTCTGGATCGTTTGGGTTGCCAATCAGGACGGCGGAACCTGCGCCACCAGCTTAGGCAACACCGGCATTACCGACATCTGGGCAGGTGAAAGCGTCGACTCCACGGTCGCCGTACGTACTTTTTCAGCCCAGCAACTCGCTCCGAGTGCCGGGTCGGGCGCGCTGCTGCAAGTGATTACCCCGACGGGCACGGGAGCCAACCTGATCACTCCTGCGGCACTTTGGGCCGACGGGTACAAAGATGTGGCTGCTCTGCCCGCCGCTATCGCCAGCGCCATCGGCACCGGCACGACCACCAATGTACATGTAAACGCCGCCTTGACCGATCTCCGGCCCGAGGACGCGCTGTATGCAACCGCGCGCACCAACTCCAAGATCAACAAGACCAACTATGATGGCTTGGGCTACACCACCTCTAACCCGAATATCGGACTTGCTATCTCCACCTCACAAGGCACCGGCACATCCGCACAACCGGTTAACTTCGGCCTCGCCGGCCAAGCCGACCCGCTCAACCCATCAGCGACTGTGCCCAACTATGTGACAATTCCCGTTGGCGCAGCTCCGATTGTGTTCGTCTTCAACAATGGCAACGCGGCCAGCTATCCCGTTGATGTCGTAAGCGGCATCACGCCTGGGCTACACGCTACTGGCCAGACCTATCCGTTGGCCAACCTGTTCGACGGTACGACCGCGTGCCAAAACACAAACCCAGCCTTCGATGCCTTCAGCAATGGCGTCCCCACTACCACCAACATCAACCTCGTCTTGCGCGAACCACTGGCGAGCGCTATGAACGTCACGGAATTCACCTTGTTCCGTACTTTCGGCAACCTCGATGATTCACAGGAAAAAGGCGTAACGACCAACCCGCTGAACCAAGCCTGCGCGGGCGGCGGAGGCAAGAGAGAGCGCGCTATCAGCACCAGCGAAGTTGTGACCGCTGTGCAAGGCAATCCCAACACGCTGGGTTACATCTTCTACAGCTTCGCCAACGCTTCCAAGCTCGCGGGCGCAGAATACAACTATCTGACAATAGATGGCGTCGATCCGCTTGCTTATCCCCTAACTGCCGCTCCCCAATTACCGGTCTGCCCTGTCGCGCCGGCTACCACATGCCCATCTTCCAATTGGCCCGGCGGTCTTTCCTACCCCCATCTCCGCGACGGCACCTACAAGGCATGGTCGTTTTATCGCTGGGTTACCCTTAACGATATAGGGAATGAGACCGACCCCTACGGTCCTGCCCATCTGGCGCAGGCTGCACAAAACGCCGTTGACAACACGATTGCGGACTACGTTCCGTTCCAGGCATGCCCTGCCAATGATCCAACCTGCTCACTTCCCGGCACTGTGCCCACGGACGGCTTAGAGCTGTACCGTTCGCACTTTAAGCGATGCCTCAGCTACACGCTCACCAAAAACGGGACGGGTGAGGACGTAACCTGCGCTGCGGGCAACTTCGACACCCCGAACAACGGAGCCGCCACTGCGGCCAACGCCACGGATAGCGGCAACACCCTGGGCGGAGGAACCGAAGTTGGCGGTGACGTGGGCGGCTTCATCGAGGGTCCGTTCGGCACCACCCTATCAACCACCAACGGCTATGTGACGACCTCCGGCACACTGACCGCCAAGAAAGGCTACAAGATAACCTGGGTGGCTGGCGACCAGTTCACGGCTGGGAAATCGTGGGAAGGTTCCACGATCACCATTGGCGGGGTCGGCTACACAGTTGCTTCCGTGGCTGTGACGGCCAAGGATCTGTACGTCGTGCAGAGCCCTGGCGCCAACAAAATCGCGCAGGCGTACTCGGCTCCCTTCGCGATCACTTATCCAGCGGCAGCAGTTCCTGGAGTGACTGGCAAGTTACAATAACCAGTCCAAACTGACCACGAGGCAGGCTGCTCCTCGCACAGCCTGCCTTTTATATTGCGTGCAGGTTTTCGGGGAGCAGCTTGAGAGCCGGCGTGACAATATTTACGGAGACAAAATGAAGGGCCGAGGGTTGGCCTGGCCGTAATCCGGCGTTGACTTGGATACACGCTGATTTACCAGCGTGCTACGATCCGGTTATCGTAAGAGTCAAATTATTAAAGGCCCCATCATTGACGCATCCCTTGCCAGCCCCCGTACCCAGGCCCACATACTTGAGAGACGCCGGGCTCAGTGAGCTGCCATCGGTCGAAGCTGTTCCAGTCAGTTGTCCGATTTGAACGCCATCCGATTCCACCAGGTTCATCACCACGGCGGTTCCGCTGATGGACCCCACGATGTTCGCGCCCGAATAGCAAAAGCCGCCGGTAAAGGTAAGGCTCCCCGTCAGTGGTATGCTGCTGCCGCCGGTATTCGCCCCCTGAGAAACCTGGCCCGTCAGGCCAAAACTGCCATTATTCGAAGAAAAGGTGCCTGCGATGTTCCCGGTCAACGGCGCCACCAGGCTCGCGGTAAACGTCCCGGCTGCGGGAGCCGACTTGCCAATGCATCCGGTCGAAAGGATGGTGAAGTTGCCGCTTAAGGGAGATACGGTGCTACCGAGAGTGCCGCTCAGGGTAACGCTGGTTCCGACCGGATTTTCGGCCAATGAGAACGCCTGTCCCGTCACGGTACCGGTTACGCTCGCCACCCCGGAACAATCCGGGTTCGTAAAGAATACGCTTCCTGTAACCACATCGCCATTTTGCAGCAGGGACCCCGATTGCGTAGTGGTCACTCTGGTCTCGCCGGTA
>Ga0181522_10002523_pt1 | contig 10430 bp, 11 predicted proteins | sample PEATcosm2014_Bin_27_FD_121103 | JGI IMG/M metagenome (GOLD analysis project Ga0181522, IMG submission 121103) | Peatland microbial communities from MTU Mesocosm Facility, Houghton, MI, USA - PEATcosm2014_Bin05_10_metaG | ecosystem: Environmental > Terrestrial > Soil > Wetlands > Peat | place...
AAAGATTTTGAAGGCACCATGATCTTCGTATCGCATGACCGCATGTTCCTTCGCGGCCTCGGCTCCCGCGTGCTCGAACTGGGCGGTGAGAGCGGCACCGACCGCACTCCCACCGTTTATCCCGGCTCATACGTTGAATACGTGCAGAAGCTTGGACACGAGGCACCGGGCATCTATTCGTAGGTGTTCATCGGACGCGCTAGTGTTCCCGAAGGAACAAATCGTCATCGCGCCTATATGGGATGACGGTTTCGTCACGACCCTCAAGGCATGGAAACATTGGAGAGAGTGAAAACCGTATGGGTTCGTATCAGGGCACGGCTTCAGCCGTGCCGAACCGTCCACCCTCTTCAACTTGTCATCCTGAGAGCCCGCGCTTTTCACCGCGGGCTGAAGGATCGCGCGCGCATCTTCGCCGTCCCATCCTTGCGCGCTTCTAGCCTCCAAAACAATTGGGGTCAGTCCCGTCTGTCCCCGCATTCTCCTGTCCCCGCATTTTCTATGATTTCGGTTTGCACATTTCTCCTTCACGTCGTCTCTACGGAGGTTACAAATGTTTTCCGAGTTCGACGAACACTTGGTTCATTAACAACAGAAATCGCTGAAAGTTCCAGTCCGTGTCAGACGCTGGGTGAATGAATCCGTACTGGTCGTCAATGACGATGGGCACCACTCCCTCGACGACCTTGCCGCTCTTTTCATAGTAAGCCACCCTGAATTGGTGGCGGAGACCCTCTCGAAAGCCTTCACGAAGTTCTCCCTCTGGCAGGGCGTCCAACATATAGTCCATGCCAGCGGCTGAGACTTCGGCATCGAGTTCTGCAATCGTAGGTTCCTTGTCTGGTTTTTCAAGAAGTTTCGTAGGCATGAGAGAACCACGATGAGAGGCATAATGCCGCAAGGCCCCGATGCGCTTGATGAACTCCACATGCTTTGTGTCGGTAAAGATTCCGTGCAGCGTAGGACTCTTTGCTTTCAGAGTATCGAGAAATCCCGCATAAGTGGCGCCGACGTTTTTTTCGGGTAGGCCCAGCTTGAGAATTTGACTTACAACGAGAGCAAGCTGGTCGAACCCTCCGTAGAGGACGGGGTAGTAAAAATTCAAGTAATAGCCAATTTCAAAAGAGAACGATTGCCTATCCCAATGACCTCGCACTGACGTGAGCCGTTGTATCTCGTAGAACAGGAGACGGTCACGCGTGAAACAAATGTTCGGCAGACGGTTGTGCACAAGACTTCTTCCTGTTTCTTGCCCGTCACTGTCCGCTTTTTTCTTTTCGGCAGCATGGAGGAAATCCATTCCACTTCGAAACGTCTCCGACTCAATCATCTGATAGAACCCTGTCCAAGTAATGTTCCACATCGGAAACGAGAACGACCACGGTACGTCGTGCCCACGAGAGAAAGCCTCGCATTGCTGTTTGAGAAAAGCTGTGTCGGTTAAGAACACCCCGAGCTTTTCGATGTCCTCACAATGTGGAAACCACTCTTGCTTCGTGACTACCAACGCGTCTGCGTCGCACCCGATTGCAGTCTGCACAGCGGTCGCAAGCTCTTCGTCGGGGACGGTGGCTAGCGTGTTCTGTTCAGGTTTGGCTATTTCCGCTATGGCGATGCCGCAGTTCAAATTTCTCAACATTTCGATGGTTTCGGCATGCGACGAAGGAACCAATAAACGAATGCCGCAGAAACGTGGTGTTAGACTCCGCAAGTAATCACGGAGAGTCTCAACTTGGTCGAGGTCGCTTACGTTCTTCTTCTGCCATTCGCCACCCCAGAGCAGTATGTCGAAGCAGCGTTTTACCCTTCCCGTGTTCTCGATCTCTGGCACGAATCGCCCTCTGACGATTGGCATGATGGAAGGCACTCCCCTTTCCTCGAACTCCTAATTGTAGTCACTCGCGTTAAAGAGGAATTCTGGATGTAGCATTTTCCGATGACTGGGCGGGTGGCCTGGCTTTGTGATCGCGCCGACATCACCAACATAGAGGGCGCCCCGTCCTTGCGTTTTGTGCGAGGGCGGGAGTGATGTTGCCGATGTGCAGAAAGTTACGCGTTGAAAATCGCTACCTTCAACATTAACAACATCAATAAGCGGCTCGACAACCTCCTGGCTTGGTTAGCGAAGGCTGAGCCCGGACGTGGTCAGTCTCCAAGAGCTCAGGGCAGAGCAGGGAGCCTTTTCCGTGAATGCCATTTGAACATACGAACGGATCTCCGTTACTCGCTCCGACTGTCCCAGCGCCGCGGCAGGAGCACCAAGTCGGCCGCTTCCTCAGCATCTTTGAGGAGCGTCTTGCGCGGCGTGCCTATCCGCGCACGCATGGTCAGGCCACGAGCAAAATCCGTGACTTGGATAGCGCGCGCGGCTACCGGAAAGTCAGGCGGGATGTCTCCCGCGCTGATCCCGTCCCGGAAACGGCGCTCCACCAGCGCCGCGCCGCCCGCCACCGCGCTTTGCAGGAACCGCTGAACCTCAGCGTCGTCCACAAGCGGCGCGACGCAGATCAGAAGGCAGCCCCGAGCGGACCCTTTCTCGGTCGCACTTTCGACGGCGTACCTCAGAAAGCCCGCGATCGAGTCGCGAAGACCTTGTGGCGAGAGGAGTGCCTCTGCGGCTAATGCGCCCTTCCGTTCTGCATACGCCTTAAGGACGCGCAAGAATATCGCCCGCTTGTCCCCAAAGACGGCATAGAGGCTCGGCCGTCCCACACCCATCCCGGCGACGAGATCGTCAATCGTCACTCCGTCGTAGCCTTTCGACCAGAACACCTGAGTCGCCTTCTCCAGCGCCCCCGTCTCGTCGAAGCTGCGCGGCCGTCCCCGCGGCCTGGCGGTATTATGAAACATTTAGTTCAAAAGTCCTTGACACTTGTTTATTATTACACCAATATATAACTAAATAGTTCAAAATTGGCAAGCCGGCTCTGGCCTCGCGGGGCTTAATAGCCTAAAAGGATAGAAAAAATGAACGAAAGTATCTTAATAACCGGAGCAAACGCTGGGCTTGGGAAAGAGACTGCTCGACAGCTGGCGATGAAAAGAGAAACAAAAAAGGTAATTCTTTTTTGCAGAAATCAAGCGAGAGCAGAGGCGGCAAAAAAAGACCTTGAGGAGGAAACGGGGAAAAAGATTTTCGAGATTGTTATCGGGGATGTTATGGATGCAAATTCTGTAAGAAAAGCAGCTGAAAAAATAAAGGAACCTGTGGATGCAATCGTTTTAAATGCAGGTGGGGTAGTTGGGAAAACGGCCGCGAAAATTACGCCTTCCGGTATGAATGAATTAGCCGCTGCGAATATTTTAGGTCATGCAATTCTAGTGGACGAATTAATTAAACGGGACAATTTAAGGAAAACGGTTCTATCAGTCAGTGCAGAAGCTGTTCCAGGAGTAAAGATGCTCGGAGTAAAACCAGTTTCGATGAGGACTTCTTCTGTAGATGAGTTTGTTGCTGTTCTTGATGGATCATATTTCGGTACCAAGTTCGATGCATTGCAAGCATACGCCTATGTCAAGTATGCAGAAACCATGTGGACGCTATCAATGGCAAGAAAATATCCTAAGCTCAAGTTTGTTGTTGTGAGCCCAGGAAATACAAAAGGGACTCAGGCGCCAGATAGTCTTCCCCCGGCAATGCGGTTTATGTTGAAGTACGTGATGATGCCTGTCGTATTCCCATTGATGGGCGAAATGGTGCATAAGCTGGAAGTAGGTGCAAAACGCTTTGTAGATGCCATTTCGGATGAACGGTATAAAAGCGGCGTTTTTTATGCCAGTAAACAGGGTAAGTTATCAGGGGACATAGTGGACCAGAGCACTTTTTTTGCTGATTTGAAAAATACTTCATTTCAAGATAATGCCAACCGCGCAATTCACCGTTTCATAAATTAGGCGGGCGGCCCACTCAACGCGGTGTTCGTTGTGCGGGATCATCGGCATTTTTTCTTTCCCGCTAAGACACTGACGGGTGCCCCATCCTTGCGCGCGTTTCGCAAGGGTGGGTACCTCGGCTTCTATGACTAGCATCCCCGGCAGCATGAGCCTGTTGAACTTTATGGAATTGGAACGGAAAAGGTCAGAAGCGCTCACGCCCCGCGCCGGCAACACTCTCTACTTGCTCATCGCCAACTGCGTCCGCTGAAAGTCCACCGTCATCGTGATGCGCGCTTCGGTGGCCACGCCATTCGGCGTGTAGGGTTTAAAGCGCCATTGCTTCGCCGCATTGTAAGCAGCCTCCACCAGCAGCAGCGGCCCTCGAATTAATTTCAACTCCTGCACCGTCCCGTCGCGCGCGATCGACGCCTGGAATATCACCGGCCCTTCAATCCCGCTCTTCACCGCTTCCTCCGGATACCGCGCCGCGACTTTCTTTATCAGCAGCATCTCTGCCGAGTCTTCCGACAGATCCACGGGATGAACCGGCCCCGCTTGCGGCGAACCCGGCTGCACCAAACCAACCCCAGCCGGTGGCGCACCCGCCACAGCGATGCTCGGGATGGCGCGCAGCGGCATCGGCGAATACAAACTCGCTGGCACATTCGGATCACTCGCCGTCGGAATGCTAGGGGAGGGCTTCGGCGTCATGACCATTTCGTTTTCATTCACGTCTTCACTTGCGTCTTCAGAAAAATTCGCCCGCTGCAAATGCGCATGGAATCTGCGGTGGTAAATCGGCGTGACCGTGATGTTGGGGTCGTTTCCCAGCATGTAATTTGTGTCGTCAACCACTGCCTCGTCCACCGCCTGGTTCATGGCATCGCTTGACGTAAGTGCGAGCGCCAGCCGATTTCGCATCAAAGGCTCACGGAAGTGATAGACAGCAAAGCAGATAGCCACAATTGCCGCGGCGCTGAGAATGCTTAAATCACGCGTTTTTGTGTTTTTTGCCCTCGTCGAGGCTCGAATTTCGCGGGCCGCATGCTTGTAAGTCTCTGCAATAATTGAACTTGAGTCCTCTGGAGTGATCGGTGCATTTTGCTGCAAAACGGCATCGTGCAGCCACGAGTGCCGCGCCCGGTTTTCGCTTGATATTCGCTTTTCGGGAAGATTACCAGCCAATTGTGCCGCTTGAGCGGCCATTTTGTGCTCCATTTTCGGCTCAAGCGTGTATTGCTCGTCCTCAGGTATCGTCAACCAGCTCTGCATGCGCTCCAGAAAGCCGTCGTGCGTGAGCAACGTGCGCTTAATCGAATTCTCGACAAGCGGTTTGCTTAGAACAAGATCCGCGTCCGCGGGAGCCTCATCATGCGCGCCCGCCAGGACAATCGCGTAGGGCATGCGTGCTTTTAATTCGCCCGCGGTTTTCAGCAGGAAAACCGCTTCCGCGCCTTCACTCCAATCGGCGGCGATCGCTTCAAAATCGCATGCCGTAAGCGCTTCCAACGCCGAAAAAATGTCCGCGCAAGGCTCGGGCAGTAGCTCTAAGTCATTGAAGACGTGAGCCATAGTGGCGCGCACAGAAGCGTCGGGACTAAAGATAAGCGCTTTCGGGGGCATCGAAAATTAGATTAGTTTCATGCTGGCCGCCCGGCAAGTATCCGGGGGCCCTTCGGGTACGCGTCCGCATGGCCAGTAACGTTTTTGTCCTGATTACCTGCCTATTACGCGCGCGCGTAATGGCGTTGTACAATTCTCCGCAAAGTTTTCAAAGATATTTTTAAGGGGCATCCAAAATGAATATGGATTTTCGCAACGGCTTAGGCCGCGTGCTGGCGCTTGGCTTGTGCATGGCCACGCCGCTTTCCAGCTTTGCCGATTTCAAATACACCGAAACCACGCAGATTACAGGCGGGTCGATTTTGAGCCTCGCGAAATTTGCCGGAGCGTTCAGTCACGACGCGCGCAAAGCCACAGACCCGATTGAGACCACGGTCATCGTGAAGGGGAACCGGATGGCGCGCATCACGCCGGACCACACGTCCATCGTTGATCTGGATGCGGAAACCGTCACCGATATTTATCCGGCCAAGAAGCAATACACGGTAATGACGTTCGCTGAGATGAAGCAACAGATGGAAGCGGCGATGCAACAGGCGCAAGCGGAGCAGGCGAAGCAGCAGGCCCAAACGACTAGCGACGGCAAGCCGATGCCGCAAATGAAATTCACGGCGAAGGTTACGGAGACGGGCGCGAGCAAACAAGTAGCGGGACTGGACGCGAAAGAAGCCATCCTGCGGATGACCATGGATGCGACGGACCAGCAGAGCGGGCAAACCGCGTCCATGGCGATGAACAACGATATGTGGATGGCGCCGGACATTCCGGGCTATGACGAAGTGCGCGAGTTCAACAAGCGATTCGCGGCGAAGATGGGCGATACGTTCAGCGGAGCGATGTCTTCGATGAAGTCGATGATGGCGCAGCAGCCGGGCATGCTTTCGGGCATGGGCGACATGATGAAGGAGATGCAGAAGCTGAAAGGGATTCCGGTGTCGCAGGTGATGCGCATGGGCATGGCGCCGAATGGGAAAGAATTGCCGGCTGCGTCGGAAGCCCCGCTGCCGCCGTCGCCGAGCGGCCCGAGTGGAAGCGACATTGCGCAGAACGCGGCGAACAATGCAGCGACTTCCGCGACGAATACGGCGACGTCGAATGCAGAGAACTCCGTGGGAAGCCATATGGGTAGTTTTGGCGGAGTGGCGTCGAGCCTGGGCAATCTGGGGTTTGGCGGCTTCCACAAGAAGAAGCCAGCGCCGGCACCGGCCGCTACGCCTGCGGCGCGCGCTCCGGCGGATTATTCCGTGATGATGGAATCGACGACGCAGATGACGGGATTTTCGTCGGCATCCGTGGATGGATCGGCGTTTGCGGTACCGGCGGGATATGCGAAAGTGGCCGCGAACGATTATCAGAAGAAGTAGTAGGGGCGGTCATGCGGGGAGTGAGCGAAAGTACCAAAATGAATCTGCCTATTCCAGTTTGGGCACTCAGCCTTCCGTTATAGGTGCTTTCTTGTAGCCATCTCGGGCGTTTCCGGCGAGAAGCGCAATTATGTCGCGTACTTTAAGGCGTGGTGGATGTGTCAATCCGTTGGCGATGATCTTGCTTAGTCATTTTGCACAGGGAAGACTTTTTGGAGTTGCTAGAATGCAGAAAGAGTGCGCAAGATGACAAAAGCTGTCTGGACGTCCAAAGATGGACGCTCTACGCTTTATTCAGGCGAGTCCATCGCCTGGCTGAATTCGCTCCCCGAAAACAGCGTGGACTGCATTTGGACCGACCCCCCATACCTCTTATCGAATGATGGCATTACCTGTATCGCGGGGAAGATGGTCAAGGTCAACAAAGGCGAATGGGATCGTAGCCGTGGCGTTGAGCTCGACCATGAATTTAATCGGACATGGCTACAGGCTTGCTACCGTGTTTTGAAGCCAGCTGGCACGATCTGGGTTTCGGGGACCTTGCACGTTTATTTGAGCGTCGGCATGGCGATGATGCAACTCGGCTACAGAATTCTCAATGACATTGTTTGGGAAAAGCCTGCGCCGCCGCCGAATCTTGGCTGTCGATGTTTTACGCATTCGACTGAGGTTCTTCTGTGGGCCACGAAGGCCAAGAAGGGCGGAGCGGATCGATACACGTTCAACTATGAGGCGATGCGAGCGCTGAATGGCGGTAAGCAGATGAAGAACGTTTGGCGGATGTCACCACCGCCTTCCAATGAGAAGGTTCATGGTAAGCACCCGACCCAAAAGCCCGTCGCGCTCGTCGCGCGTTGCTTGGAGGCGAGTACCAATCCCGGCGACTTGGTTCTCGATCCATTTGCAGGATCTGCTACGACTGGCGTCGCCGCCTTAAAGCTAGGTAGATCTTTCCTGGGTTGTGAGAGAGAACAAAAATACGTTCAATTGGCAGTGAAAAGATTGAGCAGACCCGTCGAGCAGACTAATAACAACGCGGAAACGCTCGAAGATGCCCTCAGTCTTTTCGACGAGCCACTTAGGGTGGCGCATGCGGATTGAGCAACATAAGCTTCTTGCGCGCATTAATTGCAAGTATTGGTGGCACGTAACGCCGATTGACCATTTGGCGTACAGCAAACGAGGAAAATTCTTCTCCTCTACGTACGCGGAAGCTGAGTTTTATGGTCGTCCGAACGAACAGCCCGAGAGGGTTACTGTCCTAAGACCGCTGGTCGGAGATAACGATTCGGTAGAGCGAAAACTCTTCGGGAAGGTCCTCTCTTCGGGGAACATTTCTCTAGATGGGCGTTTTGCTCTCGATGCGAGAATGAAGCGAGTCGCGATGCGAAAGGGATACGATGCTATCGTCGTCCTTTCACGTCCGGGCTTTTTGAGATTTCGGCACGAGGGAAAGCTGCCGCGAAGCATGGAGTTGAATGTCTTGAATCCGAGTCGAAATGTGATCCCTTGCTGCGCTCACGGTAAACGCTCGTCGCGGTGCGCGTACGCCTAATCGATATCTTTAATTGCATTCATGAACATGCGCCGTCCGCTATTGTTCCAGTACGTCAAATCCTGCTCAATGAAAAGCCATTTTAGTAATTTCAGGATTGCGTCCACCGGCAGGCCTGCTTTGAAACTTAGGTCAGGATATTTCTGAGCTTCCTCTGGCTCGACACAGCCATAAACAAGATCAATCATCTCCCTCAGTTGCCTGTACTTTTCTGGGGACTCATTCTTCTTGTCTGCCAAATCGCCAATTAGGTCTCCATGCTTTGGAGCCTCCTGAGATTTGCTTTTAAAGCCTTCAAGATTGACCTGAAAATCCAGACCTTTGTTGAGCCATGTAGGGCGAAGTAAGTAAATTTCCTTTCCGTCTTTGGCAGTTTCGACGTTGTACCTGTAGCGGGAGTTCTCTTCCTCGTCCTGCCACGCGTCAAGCACCTTCCTGCGTAGTCCCTTCCTGGTCTCGTCGGAGATTTTTAATTCTTTGGTGAACTTCCTAGGAGTTTCTCCGATAGGTTTAGGAATATCGACCATATCTAGAGCTTGCCCGAATTTGCAATCGCGACGAAGCGTTCGAGGGTCACGACGTTAACACGGTTCGCGTCGACAATATGTTTGGCCAACTCTGTGCTCACAAAGTAGTCGCGCAGCGTCCATCCGTCGCCACCAAGCACGAGATAGGCCGCCGCAAAATTGCCGGACACTACCTCTTCTTTGAGACAAATGACCTCGAAGGGAACTTTCTGTTCGGCGGTACCGCCGACTTGCTGCCACTTCAGGGAAACGAGGATCTTTTGGCCAGCTTTTTCGGCGACGGCATCGATTTTGTGCGTTCCCCCGCCCCGGACGCTTGCCGATGTTGACTTGGGTTTTATAGGTATAGCCTCCGCGCGTAAGCGCGGGCAACACCATCGCTTCCAACACTCCGCCTGTTCGTGTGTCGCGTCCCATGCGGCCAGAATTATATCCCACAACTGTTGTCATCGACGCCAAACTTTGGCGTGGCACGAGGAGCAGGTTGCTCACGGCCCAATTGCTTGAATATTGGAGGAAGAGCAAATTGGGCGTCCGGTCTTCGCGGATGGCGCGAATCATGGGAGCATACGCGGCGTCGGTGATTTTGCTGGTGTAGGCATTCAGGCGGCTCTTGAGTTGATAGGGCTGCGCGCACTGCGGGCAGAAGAAATCTACGGTCGCGGCGTTGGTCTTGGTTCGGCGGAGGGTGTTAGAGGAGCAGGCGGCGCAGTAGAGTTCGCGGGCGCACCAATCCTCGGTGAGGATGCGGGCGATTTGGGAGCGTGATTTATAGGCGGCCGCCAGTTCGGGTTCGCATTGGAGATTCATGCGCGAGTAACAGTCTATCCGAGGAGGGTCGAAGGGATTGATTTCCGCGCACTTTCATGGCAAACGCTCGGATGGAAGGTAATCGGCGCCCATGCGGGGCGTGGCTTTCCTCTCGAACTTACCCCAGGGCTGACGCCCTGGGCTGTATTCTTATGCCCCTTCGGGGCTTGGGTGTGGGCTGAAGCGGATTCGGAATGACAAGGTGGATGGAGTTTGGCGCTGCGCGCAAGATGCATTCCGCCGTCATGCGGGGCAGGATAGAGGGCCAAAAAAGCAGATTCCTACGCCCATCCTCGTCGCTGGCGCGACTGCGGATGGCTCGGAATGACAAGGTGGTTAGCGCGGAGGGTATGAGCGCGGTTTTATCGATGGGTGGAGCGTAAAGCAGATTCCTCACTCCTGAAGCGGGTGGCTGGAGTTGTCTCGCTGCGCGCGAGGTTCCTCGGCTCGCTGGCAAGAACGCGAGCCTTCGGAATGACAACCAATTTATTAGCGGACGTGATGCTCTCCCCTGGCGAAGTGGGAATGTATCCATGGTGCGGAGCGTAAAAGCAGGTTCCTCACCCCTGAAGCGGATTCGGAATGACAAGGTGGATGGAGTTTGGCGCGACTGCGGATGGCTCGGAATGACAGGGTGGTTAAGTGGGTGGGGTGGCTTGTTCGTTTGAGGTTTGG
>Ga0181522_10002524_pt1 | contig 10428 bp, 8 predicted proteins | sample PEATcosm2014_Bin_27_FD_121103 | JGI IMG/M metagenome (GOLD analysis project Ga0181522, IMG submission 121103) | Peatland microbial communities from MTU Mesocosm Facility, Houghton, MI, USA - PEATcosm2014_Bin05_10_metaG | ecosystem: Environmental > Terrestrial > Soil > Wetlands > Peat | place...
AGGACGCATCATCAACATCTCTTCGGTCCACGAGGATATGCCGATGCCCACGAATGCGCCCTATTGCGCGACCAAAGGCGGCCTGCGTATGCTCATGCGAACCATCGCAGTCGAGCTGGCGCAGCACAAGATCACGGTGAACAACATCGGCCCGGGCGCCACATTTACTCCGATTGACAAGGACATCGAGAGTGATCCAAAGTTGAATGAGCAAATTCTGGCGGGCATTCCACTGCGGCGATGGGGCCAGCCCGAAGAAGTGGCTCAACTGGCGGTATACCTCGCTTCGGATGATGCGTCGTACGTAACCGGCAGCACCTACTTCATCGATGGCGGCATGCTGAGAAATGCCGGGAGTCTGTGACACAATAGGCAGCGGGATGGAGCGGGGTCCAGTTTGGGCCTGCCGGGGAGCGATGAGGCAAGGGCTCTAACCGGTTAGCCTGCAGGGCGCGGCCAGGTTCGCGCAGAAAAATTCTTCCCCCACCGCGTAACCAGTCAACATCGCAAACATCGAACACGGCAGCGGGCTTCCTTCGGGAAAATCCAGCGAATTCGAGGTCAGCACGTCTTGGCTCTCCTCCCGATACAGCAAAATGCAGGGCGCCGTATCTCCCAGCTTCGCTCCGCGGGCTGGTTCTGGTCGGCAGTGGGTTCGCTGGCGCTTCCTGCGCGCGTGGCGCACGCCGACCTTCCGGGAAACATCTTTGCCCCCGCGGCCACGCCGGCGAAGTGGATCTTCGATCTCTCCATGCTGGTGCTGGCCGTTACCCTGGCCATCTTCATCATCGTCGGGGGGCTGCTGGTGTACGCCCTCATTCGCTATCGAAGCCGCCCGCAGGACTCGCATCGCGAACCGGCGCAGATCTACGGCAGCAACCAGATCGAGCTCTCCTGGACGGTGATCCCGATCCTCATCGTGGTCATGCTTTTCCTGTCAACCACACGCGTGGTTCTGGGAACGCAGGCCATTCCCAAGCCGTCGAATGCGCTCGATGTGACGGTGATCGGGCACCAGTTCTGGTGGGAGTACCGATACCCGAAGCTGGGAGTGGTGACCGCGAACGAGCTGCATATCCCAGTGACCGATTCGGCTCATCCCGTGCAGACGTGGCTCACCATGTCGTCGGCCGATGTGGCGCACAGCTTCTGGGTCCCCCGCCTTGCCGGCAAGATGGACGTGATTCCGAACAAAATCAATGTCATGTGGCTTGACCCGCCACAGGCCGGTCTCTATCTCGGCCAGTGCGCGCAGTACTGCGGCACACAGCATGCCAAGATGCTGCTGCGCGTGTACGCGCAAACGCAGGCGGACTTCGACGCGTGGGTCAATCAGCAGAGGCAGCCTGCGCGAGGGGATTTTGCAGGCAATGCGGCCGCGGTGCGTGGCGAGAAGGTGTTCATGCAGAACGCCTGCATCAGTTGCCACACCATCGCGGGAACCGCCGCGACGGGCCGCTTCGGGCCTGACCTGACCCATCTGGCCAGCCGCGACACGCTTGGTTCCGGCGCCATCCCCAACACGCCTGAAAACCTGAGAAAGTGGATTGACGATCCCAACACGCTGAAGCCGGGCTGCCTGATGCCGTCGATGCACCTGAACGACCAGGACCTGGATGACATCACCGCCTATCTCGCGCAGCTTCGATAACCGGTTGACGGAGAGAGAAACGTGGCCACCACACATGCCGTGAAAGCCCTGGATGAGACTGCGGTGCTCGAACGCCGGACGCCGTCGAGCTACGTCGTCGAGTGGCTGACCACGGTCGATCACAAGAAGATCGGGCTCATGTACATCGCCTACGGGCTCATTTTTCTGATCGTCGGCGGTATTGAAGCCACGCTGATGCGCATCCAGCTTGCGGTGCCGAACAACCACTTCGTTTCGCCCCAGGTGTTCAACCGCCTGTTCACCATGCACGGCACCACCATGATCTTCTTCGTCGCCATGCCCATGGTGTTCGGATTCGGAAACTACCTCGTCCCCATCATGATCGGCGCGCGCGACATGGCGTTTCCGCGGCTCAACGCGTTCAGCTTCTGGGTTTCGGCGTTTGCAGGTGTACTGCTTTACTTCAGCTATGTGGGCGGAAGCGGGCTTTACGCCGCCGGCTCGGCGCCGGATGTGGGCTGGTTCGCCTACGCGCCGCTCACGGCGAAAGTGTTTTCGCCGGGTCACAGCACCGACTATTGGACGCTTGCCGTTCTCTTGAGTGGAGTCGGGTCCATCGGGACTGCGCTCAACCTTGTCACCACCACCTTCTGCATGCGCTGCAAGGGCATGAAGCTCAGCCGCATGCCGCTGCTGGTGTGGATTTACCTGGTCATGGGCGGCCTTGTGTTTGTCACCATCAGCCCGCTTACCGCCGCGCAGATCATGCTCACGCTGGACCGCTACCTCGGTTCGCACTTCTTCGACACGCAGGCGGGCGGCTCGGCGGTTCTCTGGATGCACTTCTTCTGGATCTTCGGCCATCCCGAGGTCTATGTCCTGGTTCTGCCGGCGTTCGCCATCATCAACGAGGTTGTTCCCGTCTTCTCGCGCAAAGCCATCTTCGGCTATCCCACCATGGTGGCCGCGTCGGTGGCCATCGGCTTCGTCAGCCTCAGCGTGTGGGCGCACCACATGTTCACCGTCGGCATGGGCCCCGCAGGCAATACGATCTTCGTCTTTTCCACCATGGTGATCTCGGTGCCCACAGGCATGAAGATCTTCAACTGGCTGGCGACCATCTGGGGCGGCAAGGTGATCTTCGCCACACCGATGGTGTTCTGCGTCGGATTCCTGTTTCAATTCCTCATCGCCGGCTTGACCGGCATCATGCTGGCGGCGGCGCCCTTCGACTGGCAGCTCGGTAACTCCTACTTCGTCGTCGCCCACTTCCATTACGTCATCGTCGGAGGAATCCTCTACGGGCTGTTCGCGGGCTTCTATTACTGGTATCCGAAGGTCTCCGGCCGCATGCTGTCGGAGAAGATGGGCATGTGGCACTTCATTCTGTTCACCATCGGCTTTCACCTCACCTTCGACTTCATGCACATTCCCGGTCTCCTCGGCATGCCGCGCAGGATCTATACCTACGAGGCCGGCCGCGGATGGGAAACACTGAACATGATCGTCAGCGTTGGCGCCATCTTCCAGGCCGCCGGGCTGCTCATCTTCGTGTACAACCTGGTGTACTCGTATTTCTGGGGCAAGGAGGCCGGCGCGGATCCGTGGGATGCATGGACGCTGGAGTGGTCCACGTCGTCTCCGCCGCCCGACTATAACTTCGCCGTGCTTCCAACCGTGAGCAGCCGCAGGCCCCTGTGGGATCTGAAACACCCTGAAGATCCGGATACGGATTACGAGCTATGAACAAGGCAGGCACAATTCCGATTGAAGCTTCGGGCTCCGGCGAGGCCGCATGGACGTTGCCTTATCGCGGTACCGTGGGCATGGCGTGCCTGATCGTTGCCGAGTCGGCGATCTTCCTTATCTTCATCGTCGCCTACATCTACTACATCGGCAAAAGCCTGAGCGGACCCACGCCGGCGCAGGTGCTGGAGTTGCCCATCTTCGGCACCATCTGCCTGCTCTCCAGCAGCTTTACGGTGCATGTCGCCGTGGGAGCGCTGCGCAAAGGCAGGTTCGGCAGCTTCAAGTTCTGGCTGGCTGCCACCGTGCTGCTGGGCGCCATCTTTCTCGGCACCACGGCGCGCGAATGGCAGCACCTGATCTACGACGAAGGCCTGACCATCCAGACCAATCTCTTCGGCACCACTTACTATTCGCTGGTTGGATTGCACGCCAGCCACGTGATCGTGGGATTGATCATGCTCTCGCTCAGCCTGGTCTTCGCATTGTTCGGCTGGGTCCGGGTGGAGCACTCGGAGAAGCTTGAAGTGCTTTCGCTCTATTGGCATTTCGTCGATGGGGTCTGGGTGGTTGTGTTCACAGTGGTCTATGTGCTGGGAAGGTGAGATCGAGGGCGGGGAGAGGCGATGCGCGACGATCTGACAATTGAGAGTGGCACGCAAGGCAGCACGACGCACCGGGCCGAAGGCGTCCTGCTGCCCGTGCCCACCGCGTGGCCCCTGGTGCTGGCGTTGGGGGTGAGCCTGGTGATTGCCGGCATGGTCACCCACTGGGTCATCAGTGTGCTTGGGCTCATTCTGGTGCTGCGCTCCAGCGTGGGCTGGTTTTATGAAGTGCTGCCGCATGAGCACCACGCCTCGATTGCGGCCATAGTCGAAGTCATCCCCGTCGCCAGCACGCGCGAGACGCGCGAAAAACTGCCGGTGGGTGAAGACCACCGCAAGCTGCTTCCGGTGGAGACGTTTACCATCTGGGCCGGCCTGAAAGGCGGCATCGCCGGCGGCATCGCCATGGTGGTTCCGGCCACGATTTTCAGTCTCCTGCGCTATCACAGCCTCTGGTATGCGGCCAACCTGCTGGCCGCGGGCGGGTTTGTCAGTTGGGCGGGCGCGACCCCCGAGTTCCTGGGACAGTTTCACCTCATGGGCCTCTTGGCCGCGCTCGGCATTCACGCGCTCACCTCGGTGCTGGTGGGGCTGCTCTACGGCGCCATGCTGCCCATGTTCCCGCGCTGGCCCATTCTCACCGCCGGCTTTGTCGCTCCGTTTTTGTGGACCGGCATCCTGCACTCTGCGCTGGGCGTGATCAGCCCCATCCTGAGTGAGCGCATCGAGTGGGGATGGTTCGCTGCGTCGCAGGTTGCGTTCGGGCTGGTCTGCGGTTTTGTGGTCAATCTGCAGGTGAAAGTGCGCACGCCGCAGTTTCAGGCGTTGCCGTTCGCGGTGCGCGCCGGCATTCATGAAGATACCCCCGAGCCGAAGGACGACCAAAAATGAGCTTCGCCCTTCAACCAGCGACGCGGCGCCGTGTGGCCTACCTGTCGGCGCTTTGCCTTGCGCTTGCCCTCGCCGCGTGCGAAAAGATTCCCGGACGTCCGGGGCCGGGTCCCGATGTGGTGCGTCCCGAAGAGGTGCGCGACTTCGCCACGCTCTTCCAGGGCAACTGCGCAGGCTGCCACGGCAACAACGGCAAAGACGGCGCCTCCATCTCGCTCGCCAATCCCTCGTACGTCGAGTTCGCCCAGGAAGACATTCGCGGCGTGATTGCCAACGGACGCAACGGCAAGCTGATGCCTGCCTTCGCTGAGAGCGCGGGCGGCACGCTGACCTCGGAGCAGGTGGATATTCTGGCGCGCGGCATCGTGGAGCAGTGGGGAGATCCCGCATCGCTCGCCGGCGCCAAGCCTCCCGCCTATGAAGCGGCCGCGGCCGGCGACGCGCAGCGCGGGCTGCAGGCTTACGCGACGTTTTGCGCGCGGTGCCACGGGCAGAACGGCGAGGGCGGCGCAAGCAGTGCGAATGCCGGCGCTTCGGGAAGCAACAAGCTGGGCTCGATTGTGGACCCGTCGTATCTGGCGCTCTTCAGCAATCAGTACCTGCGCAGCGTGACTGTGGCCGGGCGCCCTGACCAGGGAATGCCCGACTGGCGCGGCGACGCGGCGCAGCCCATGACCGACCAGCAGGTCACCGACATTGTGGCCTGGATGGCCTCGAAGCGCGTGGCCACGCCGGGGCAGCCGTATCCCACGCGGCCCTGAAAGCGCGAGTACGAGAACGCGGGCCCGACCACGCGATCGTGATCGCCTGAGCGCGCGGAGAATTGCATCGCAGGAGAAGGAGAACGCAGCATGGAGCAGCACGAAGCCAAACCGGACGCAGCGGTGGAAGAGCAGGCGCAGGGAACGCCGCCGGCGCCTGACGACCGCGCCGCGATGCACAGCCGCCGCGTGTTTCTGTTCAAGCTCTCGCTGCTGATGAACGGCGCGGTGGGCGCGGTGCTGGCCGTGCCCATTGTCGGCTACCTGCTGGGACCCGCGCTCAGAAAACGCACCAGCGAAAACGCGTGGATCGATGTGGGCAAAGTGGCCGATTTTCCCGAGGGCCAGACCCGCCTTGTGGACTTTCGCAATCCGGTGACGAGCCCTTGGGACGGGCAGAGCGCCAATATTCCCTGCTGGGTGCGGCGCATCTCCGGAGACAAGTTTCAGGTCTTCGCCATCAACTGCGCGCACCTCGGCTGCCCGGTGCGCTGGTTCGCACCCGCGCGGCTGTTCATGTGCCCCTGCCACGGCGGCGTCTACTACGAAGACGGCTCGCGCGCATCCGGGCCGCCGGAGCGGGGGCTGTTTGAATATCAGCACAAGGTGGAAGGCGGAAGCCTGATGATCTACGCGGGAAAGATGCCTACGCTGGCCGCGAAAAACTGCACCGGACCGCGGTTGACGCAGATCGAACCCGCCGCGGCAATCGATGCATCTGCCGCGCCAAAAGCCACATCGCTTGAGAATCCCGGGAGCGAATCATGGCCGGCATGAAGCAAGTCGCTTTCAGGGTCTACGACTGGTTCGAGCAGCGGCTCGGGCTGGGCCAGCCTCTGATCGAAATGGCCGAGCACCAGATTCCGGAGTCTACTTCGAGCTGGTGGTATGTCTTCGGCAGCGCCGCCACGGTGATCCTTGTGCTGCAGGTGATGACCGGCATTCTGCTCGCGCTGGTCTATGCGCCTACCGCGGGCGAAGCCTGGAACAGCCTGCAGTTCCTCGACCACAACGTGAAGCTGGGATGGTTCCTGCGCGCCATGCACGGCTGGGGCTCCGATTTCATGGTGGCCATCGTGCTCATTCACCTGGCGCAGGTGTTCACCTTCGGCGCCTACAAATATCCGCGCGAGCTCACGTGGATGGTCGGCGTGTTTCTGCTCTTGCTCACGCTGGGCATGGCGTTTACCGGGCAGGTGCTGCGCTTCGACCAGGACGCCTATTGGGGTCTCGGCATCGGCGCTTCCATCCTCAGCCGCGTTCCCTTCATCGGCGGCGCGCTGGTGGACATCATGCTGGGCGGGCCGATCATCGGCGGCGAAACGCTGTCGCGCTTCTTCTCGCTGCACGTGTTCGTCATTCCCGGTATTCTGCTTGCGCTTGTGGGCGTGCACCTCTGGATGGTGGTGCGGCTGGGCATCAACGACTGGCCCATGCCCGGGCGCATCGTGAGCCGCAAGACCTACATGGCCGACTATCACAAGCTCACGCAGAAGAATGGCATTCCCTTTGTGCCCGACGCGGCGTGGAAAGACGCCATATTCGCCGCCGTGATCATGCTCGCCATCATGGCCTGCGCCCTGTGGTTTGGCCCGTTTGGGCCCTCGGGGCAGCCGGACCCGACCATCATCCAGACCGTGCCCAAGCCGGATTATCCGTTCCTCTGGATCTACGCAGTGCTGGCGTATCTGCCGCCCAGTCTCGAGACGCCGGTGCTCTTCATCGCGCCCACCATCGCCATTCTCGCCATGCTGCTGCTGCCGCTGGTGGCAGGCGAGGGCGAGAAGCACTGGTCGCGCAGGCCGGTAGCCGTGCTCATGCTGCTGGTCATCGCCGTGTCGCTCGGCGTATTCACGCGGCTGGGCATGTACACGCCCTGGAGCCCGATCATGAATGCGTGGTCGAGCGACCCCACGCCCGCCGCCGATCTCAAGGATAGAACGCCGCTCGAGCGCGCCGGCGCGATTGTCTTTGAAACCAAGCAGTGCCGCAACTGCCACTCCATCGGCGGCGCAGGCGGCATGCGCGGACCCGCGCTCGACTCCATTGCCACGCGCATGACCGAAGACCAGATGATTCGCCAGGTGCTGCAGGGCGGCGGCAACATGCCGGCCTACGGTGACGCGCTCAGCCCCGCCGAAACCACTGCGCTGGTGCACTTCCTCGATACGCTGCGCCAAGGCCACGCACCATCGGCCATCGACGCTTCGAAGCGCCTGGCCGATGCCACTCCGGCGCCTTCGGGGCAGGCCGCGCCCGCGCCGGGCAGGCATTAGCGCGCTGTGCCGGACTCCATGTCGCCTGCCTTCAGGGCCATCTTCTACGAGTGGACGCCGCCCGTCTTTCTCAGCTCGGCGCTCATCCTTTCCGCGCTCGTCTACACGCGTGGTTGGCTGCTGATAGGCAGAACGCGGGCGGCGCAGTTTCCCGCGTGGCGGCTGGCTGCATTCTTGGCCGGACTTGCGATCATCTGGATCTCGCTCGCTTCGCCGCTCGACGCCTTCGCCGATGCGCTGCTGAGCGCCCACATGGTGGAGCACCTGCTGCTCATGTCGTTTGTTCCGCCTCTGCTGCTGCTGGGCTGGCCAACTGTGCCCATGCTGCGCGGACTTCCGCGCGTGTTGACAGTCGGCGTGCTCGGCCCTCTGCTGCGATGGCGCGCCCTGCGCCGGCTCGGCGAGTTTCTCACCACTCCCAAGGTTGCTTGGCTGGCCATGAATCTCAGCTTCCTGCTTTGGCACGTGCCGCGCGCCTACGACTTCGCGCTCGAGAACGAGGGCTGGCACGATGTGGAGCACATCTGCTTCCTCGGCTCCTCGATTCTCTTCTGGTGGCCCATCATCCGGCCGTGGCCCACGACCGTGCGGCCGCTTGGCTGGCACATCCTGCCCTACCTCGTGGGCGCGGACTTTGTGAACACCGCGCTCTCGGCGTTTTTGGCGTTCTGTGACCGGCCTGTCTATCCGTACTACATCGCGCGGCCCAACGGCTTCGGCATTGCGCCGCTCCCTGACCAGGTGACGGGCGCGGTGATCATGTGGGTCATTGGTTCGCTGGCGTTCCTTGTGCCGGCAATCGCCATCACGGTGCGATTGCTGCAGCCGGCGGGATTGCGCGCCGCGGAACAGAAGATTGAAGCCCGCAGCGCGGCGATGGCAGGCCGGAGTTCTCACGGCCAGCTAAGATGAGTCAAGAGAAGATCCGTGCCGCTGCTCGATCCGATTCCGTCTCCGGTGGAACACGCCGACTTTGCCGCGCTCGAGTGGGAGCCGCTCCTCGCGCTGGTTGCCGGCTACGCAGCCTCAAGCGTAGGGCGCAATGCCCTGCTCGCATTCAAGCCTTCGACCGATGACGCGTGGATCGCCCGGCAGCACGCGCTCGTCGGCGAACTGCGCCTGCTTCTCGATGAGCAGGTCTCAGTGCCGCTGGGCGGGCTGTTCGATCCCACGCAGCACGCGGCAAAGGCGCAGATTGCCGGCGCCGCGCTCGAAGCCGATGAACTCCAGGCCATTGCGCGCCTGGCGCATGACATTGCCGCCTGGCAATCGCTGTTGCAGTCGCCGCCCGCGCGCGTCGCGGGCAAGCTGGTGAAGTTGTCGGAGATTTCGGCTGGACTCTCGACGAATCTGCGCACGCTGGCCGAATCCATAGAACGCAAGATTCAACCCGATGGCTCGCTCGCCGACGATGCATCGCCTGAGCTCGGCCGCATTCGCCGCGAGCAGGAGCGGCAACGGCGGGCTATCGAAGAGAGCCTGCGCGCCGCGCTGCGCAAGCTTACGAGCGAGGGCTCGACGCAGGACGATCTCATCACCATTCGCGGCGAGCGCTTCGTAATTCCCGTGCGCAGCGAGCTGAAACGCCGCGTCTCCGGGGTCGTCCACGGCGCCAGTTCGTCGGGCCAGACGGTTTACGTTGAGCCGCTCGAAACCATCGAGCAGAACAACGAACTGGTGCGGCTGGTTGAAGAAGAGCACGAGGAGGTTCATCGCATCTTTGTCGCGCTCACCGCCGAAGTCGGTCGCTATGCACCTGCGCTCGTCGAGGGCGCGCGCGTGCTCGCCGTTGTGGACACGCTGCAGGCGCGGGCGCGTTTTGCACGCGAATACAACGGCGTTGCGCCGGCCATTACGCCCGACCTGCTGCGCATTGAGGGCGCACGGCATCCGCTGCTTGAAAAACGCCTGCGCGCAAGCGGTGGGACAATCGTTCCCATTGCGCTTGAGCTCGATGCAGGCCATCGCCAGCTCATCATCAGCGGACCCAACACCGGCGGCAAAACCGTCACCCTCAAAACGACTGCTCTGCTGGCCATGATGGCGCAGGCGGGTCTGCCTTTGCCTGCCGCGACAGCAAGCTTTCCCATCTTCACCGCGTTCCTCGCCGACATCGGCGACGCGCAGTCGATCGAAGCCGCGCTGTCGACATTCTCCGCGCACATCGTCAACCTCGATCGGCTCTCGCGCCTCGCCAATGACCGCGCGCTGGTTCTGCTCGATGAGCTCGGTTCCTCGACCGATCCCGAAGAGGGCGCCGCGCTCGCCGTCGCCATGGCCAGCTACTTTCTTACCGCGGGCGCGTGGTCGCTCATCTCCACGCATCACACTTCGCTCAAGGTTTACGCGGCCAACACGCCCGGTGTGCTCAACGCCGCCGCAGGTGTGGACGAAGTCACACTCGTTCCCAACTATCAGCTGCGGCTCGGCGTTCCAGGCGCGTCAGCCGGAATTCAAACTGCCGAACGCCTCGGCCTGAACCGCGAAATCATTGCTGCTGCGCGTGAAAGGCTCGGCTCGCAGCAGGCCGATATCGC
>Ga0181522_10002525_pt1 | contig 10426 bp, 5 predicted proteins | sample PEATcosm2014_Bin_27_FD_121103 | JGI IMG/M metagenome (GOLD analysis project Ga0181522, IMG submission 121103) | Peatland microbial communities from MTU Mesocosm Facility, Houghton, MI, USA - PEATcosm2014_Bin05_10_metaG | ecosystem: Environmental > Terrestrial > Soil > Wetlands > Peat | place...
CAGCGCGGAAGTTGCGGGTGCTGCCGGGCAGGCCGGGATACTCCCAGTCGATGTCGAGCCCGTCGAGATTGTATTTGGCGAGGAACTCCATCACGCTGCGGATGAAGATCTTCCTGCTTTGGGAGGTCAGCGACATGTCAGAGAATTTGTCAGACCAGAGCCATCCGCCGACGGAGACCAGCACGGTGAGCGAGGGGTTCTGCTGCTTCAGCGACTCGAGAAAGGCAAAGTTCTCCGCGTCTTTTGTGAAGCCGGTGACGATGCGACCCTTGTCGATGTTGGCAAACGCGTAGTTGACGCGCGTGAGACTTGCGGCGTCAATCTGGCCGGGCTGAAGGGCGTTGTTCTGCGCAAATACGTAAGCGACCACGGCCTGGGCGCGAGCGGGCTGCACGTTGGCGCAGAGCAAAGTCAACAGGATGGTGAGCAACACGCCAGCGCGGGTGATGGCGGAATTTCGCGCGGCGACCTTTTCGGCGATCTGTGCGGGGTTCATGGGACTTCCTAAATAAAAGTACCAAAGTTCGAGCCCGATCTTTAAACTAAATTCGCGATGACCGTGGGCATCAAGGAAGGTGCATCATTTCAAGGCTGAAATATCCGTTGAGTTCGCTTCTTTTCTGCCTCATCTGCAGGGTTTGCGCAGCGCAGATGCAGGTGCTGGTGGACCAGGTGGGTTATGAGACCAATGCGCCCAAGCAGGCCATCATCGAGGGAACGGCGCAGGACCATCCCGGCGGATTTGCGCTGGTGGATGCAGGAACCGGACAGACAGTTCTCAAAGGCGATGTGAAGCCGGCGGGAGAAGTGAAGGCGTGGAGCGGGCGCGTCTTCTGGATCGCGGATTTCTCGGCGTGGCAAAAGGCTGGCAGCTTTCTGCTGCGGGTCGATGGATCGAATGCGAGTTCATGCGCCTTTGCCATCAACGACGACATCCTGGAGCGCGAGACGCTCTCAAACGTTATTTATTACTTCAAGGGGCAGCGGGCGAGCGGCGCGTTCGATGCGGCAGACCGGCATCTGGCGCTGCCGGGTAAGCAGGGCGGGTTTATCGACGCGCACGGCGGCTGGTATGACGCGACGGGAGACTACGGAATTCATCTCTCGCACCAGAATCCGACGTCGTACTTCAATCCGCAACAGGTGCCGCTGGTGGCGTGGAGCCTGCTGAAGAGCTTCAGGACTCTCGAGTCGCGGCGCAACGGCAGCTTCAACGAATATGAGCGGCGGATGCTCGACGAGGGACTCTTCGGCGCTGATTTTCTGGTGCGCATCAGGCGGCCAGACGGCTCGTTTTTCGAGAGCATCACTGGGCCGGGCAAGGAGAAGCTGGCCAAAGACCGGCAGATTGGAAATCCCAACTGGCGCACGCAGATCAAACTGAAGAGCACTGACTCGACTGAGCGCGTCTCCGCGCCGGAAGGGCCGCACGCTTATGAGGCCAGCTTTCGCGCGGGCGGAGGGATGGCGATTGCGGCACTGGCGCTGGCCGCGACGATGCCGGAGGATGGGGATTTCCCGCGCGCGCAGTATCTGAAGACCGCCGAAGAAGCATTCGCTTTTCTCAACGCGCATAATCGCGAGCTGTTGAATGACGGTATTGAAAACATTCTGGACGATTACTGCGCGTTGATGGCGGCGACGGAGCTCTTCAACGCATCGCGCAAGGAGGAGTACCGCGCTGCTGCCGACGCGCGCGCGCAGAGCCTGATGTCGAGGCTCATCTCATCCGGACAATGGAGCGGATACTGGCGGGCGGACGCGGGGACGCGGCCGTTCTTTCATCCCTCGGATGCGGGGCTGCCGGTCATCAGCCTGCTCGAGTATTCGCGGATCGCACGGCCCGAGCAGCAAAAGTCGATCAAGCAGATTGTGGAGCGATCGCTACGATTCGAGCTTGCGGTGACGGGCGAGGTGAACAATCCATTTGGATATGCGCGGCAACTGGTGAGGATGGGAGACGGCACGGTGCGCACTGCATTCTTCTTTCCGCACGACACCGAGGCCGCGCCATGGTGGCAGGGAGAAGACGCGCGGCTGGCATCGCTGGCAGCAGCGGCGCGGATGGCGATGCCGCTGTTTGCCGATGAGCCCGATTTTCAAGCGCAGTTGAGCGCCTACGCGTGGAATCAGCTGCACTGGATTCTCGGGCGCAATCCGTTTGACACGAGCCTGCTGATCGGCAGCGGCCACGGCGATGCGGCTTATATGTTTTTCAAGTCGTACCAGTACACCAACGCGCCAGGAGCGATTGTGAACGGCATTACCGCGGCGATGGATAGCGAGGATGGCATTGCGTTCAACCAGGGCTACGCGGTGACGGGCAAGGATGAAGACTGGCGATGGACGGAGGGATGGCTGCCGCATTCGGCGTGGTATCTCTACGCGATCAGCCTGCCGCACTGATTGCGCCCCGATTCCAGCGCAGAAAAAGCGCCGCTCCCCGTTGAACAGGTGGCGGCGCAGCAAAGAATCGATGCAGGTTCAAGAAAGGTCTTACGCTCCGTATCGCATCTAAAAGGCGTACTTGAGAGAAAGTTGTGCTGAACGGTTGTTGCTCACCGTGCCGGTAATCTGACCGAAGTTGCCGTCGGTCATGCCGCTGTCTGGCGCGGCGTAGTCGGCGATGTTGAATGCGTTGAAGAAATCGGCACGGAACTCCAGGTGATGTTCGCGCCACACCGGAAAGCTCTTGAAGATGGCCATGTCGATGTTCTGGAAACTGGGCTGGCGCAGCGAGCCGGGCCGTACGTCTCCGAACGCGTTGTTGGGCTGCTGGGCAAAGATGCAGGTTCCGTTGTTCTGATTGGGCCCGCACGAGCTGCCCTGCACGGCCGTACCCCAGTAAGCGTTGATGGAGCGGTTGACAATTTTCAGAGGACGGAGCTGGTTGGGCCGCGCCGCGCCGGTGAAGGCGTTCACCAGGCTGGAGTAGTTCGCCGGCGAGGAGACGGTCACTGGGAATCCGGAGTAGTAGACCTGCGCGCCGCTCAGCTTCCATCCGCCCACAATCGAGTTCACGATCGGATTCCAGTTCGAGCCAAAGTGCTTTCCGGTGCCAAAGGGCAGATCGTAAACACCCGTCACGGTGATGTTGTGCCGCGTGTCGGAGCCGGCGGGTCCCCATTCTGCCTTCGGGTTGTAGGCATCCTGCTGGTAATACTGGCCGCTCCAGATGTTGTAGACGCCGTAGAAACCGATGTTGTCGGTCATGGAGCGGGAAAGGGTGTAGTTGGCGGTCAGCTCAAGGCCGGCTGTGAGCCGCTGGCGAAAGACAGCCTGAAAGCCGCTGTAGGCGCTGGCCGATTCGGTGGAGGTGATTTTGATGACGCCGCCCTGCCCGACAATGTTTGCGTAAGGCGCCGTCGCGGTGGGCGAGGTCCACTGATTGCCCCAGTAGGGATCGGTGAGGTGATGTCCCAGAATGCCGACGTAGCCGGCCTGGATGGTCGATGTATGCGTGATCTGATACTCGGTGGTGAGGCTGAACTCCTGCGTCTGCGCCGGCTTGAGATCCTTGGGCCAGATATAGAACGTGGTTGTCGGAACCTGGGTGGTGGGAAAACCATTGGATGCCTGGTAGAACACGCCAGGCGAATACTTGCCGCCGGCATTGCTGGGACTGACTCCGGTCTGTTCGAAGTCGGTGTGGAAGGGCGGGTTCTGGGTGAGCCGGAGATTGGCGCCGGTGCCTTCAAGATAGCTGGAGATGCCGTAGCCGCCGCGCAAAACAAGGCGTGGCGTGAGCTCGAAGGCGAAGCCGACGCGAGGCTGGAACTGAGCATAGTCAGGATCGTAGAGAGCCCGGCTGTTGCCGTCCACGCCTGCGTACTCAATCTGCTTGGTCTGCAAGTTCACGTTGGCCATCTTGTTGTTGACTTCGAAGATGGGCTGGTCGAACTCCCAGCGAACGCCGAAGTTTAAAGTGAGCCGCCTGTTGAGCTTGAAGTCATCCTGGGCATAGACGCCGTCGCGCCATTGGCGCTGGCCGGTAAGTCCGGTAACGGCGCCAATCTGCACATCCTGGACGCGGTCGAGGAGAAAGTCGGCAACAGGGTAGAATGTGCTGCTGGACGCGTAAGGGTTGGCCGTATAGGCGCCGTTGTAGTTGAAGGCGCCCAGTTCGCCGTCGTTGCCCGGATAGAAGCTGTTCTGCTCATAGCGCAGGAACTCGCCGCCGAACTTGAGCAGGTGCCGGCCCTTTTGCCATGAAAGGGTGTCGGAGTAGCCGAAGATATTGTCGACGAAGATCTCCGGTGAAGGATTGGTGCCGAAGCCGCTGGGATAGCCGTTGTTGCCGGTCCCGTTGAAGTTCTGCGCGCTGAAGCCGGCGGTCTTCTGGGGATTGCCCGGAATGCCGACAATCTGATTTCCGGTGAGACCGAAGATGCCTGAGGGATCGGTGGAGACTCCGTTGTTGAACTGGATTCTGCCGTAGCTCGCGGTGAAGGAGTTGACCAGCGACGAAGTGAAGGTCCGTACCCAGTTGCTGTCGAAGAAGTGGTCGGGATAATTATTCGCGATGGGAAAGTTGACGGGCAACGGGTCGGCAGTGGTGCCGTCGGCGGCGTAACCCTGCGAGTAGCGGAAGGAGGCTTTGTCGGCAGTGTCTATTTGCCAATCGACCTTGGCGTCTCCCTGATCGTTCTCAGAGAAGCTGGCGCCGGGGCCCACAAAGTTGCCATTGATGCCCAGGTTGTCTCCTTTGACGGCCGGGTGGTTGGGCAGCGGGTAGGCCTTGGGATTGGAGAACAGGTAGCGCGCGACGGGGTTGGTGATGGGAATCTGGTTGTTCTTGTAGGCCTTGGGCTGGCCGGTGGCTGGATCGATGGTCTGGGTGTCATACAACTGCACCGGGGATGACCCCGGTCCGAATGGCTCCGGCTGCAGAAGCGCCGACAGATCGCCGCTGCGGAATGCCGCGGGCATCACGCTCGAGGTAGTCTGGCCCGCGCTGTGATAGCGCATCCCCTCATAGTCGACGAAGAAGAAGAGTTTGTCCCGCCGGATGGGCCCGCCGAGCGTTGCGCCGAACTGGACCGTGGTGTATTCGCTCTTGGGAATGTCGTTCTGATCGTTGCTCCAGCTGTTGGCGTCGAGGTTGTTGTTCTTCAAGTACCCGAAGACGCTGCCGTGAAGCGTGTTGCTGCCGCTCTTCATGTTGGCCAGCACCGTGCCGCCATTCACGTTGCCGAACTCGGCATTGGCGTTTGACTCGATGACGCGGATCTCGGCCAGCGCCTCGGGGCTGGGTGTGTAGCCGATGGTGTTATTGATGTTTTCGTTGATCTCCTGACCATCGAGCAAATAGTTGTTGGCCTGCTGACGGTTGCCGTCGACCGACACCTGATTGCCGGCGTCGATATTGCGCTCGGTGGAGTCGCTTCCGCCGAAGGAGCTGAAACCGGGAGCCACCGCGCCTGGCGTGTAGACGGTGAGCTGAGAAAAGTCGCGCCCGTTCAGGGGGACGTTGGCGATTGTGTTTTCGGTGAAGGTCTCTCCCAGCGTCGCGCTCTCGGTGTTCAGGATCGGCTGATACTGGGCCGAAACTTCAACCGATGTGCTGGTGGAACCCACCTTGAGCGAGATGTCGACCTTGGCAGTCTGATCGATCTCGAGCGGAAAGGGACCGTACTTGGCGAGCTCGAATCCGCGTGCCTCAACGGTGAGGTTGTAACTGCCGATCTGGAGAAAGCGAATGGAGTATTCGCCGGCCTGATTGGTCGCTGCCTTGGTCTGCACGCTGGTTGCGGTGTTGGTTGCGGTGACGGTTGCGCCGGCGACGAGCCCGCCGGATGCGTCAGTAACGGTGCCGCGGACGGCTCCTGTAACTGTCTGCGCTCTTAGACCAAGAGTGGACGCAAACAGGCTCAACGGGATGACCAGGAAACACAAGTGCTTCATTTTCGTACGCCCCCTTTGTTAGCTTTGTAAAGAAAGTTGGGTCACCTTGGCGCGAGGACCGGCATTTCGTCGTCACGCTGGAGCCGGACGGAAGCCGGCCAGATCTTCCGTTGGCGGTTTTTGAGAGCTGCCGAACTTGCTTGATAGTGGACGCTACATGAATATTGCCATGAAAACAAGCCCAAATTGAGGGGAAGCAGGAAAAGGGCGCTGGAAATTCGAGTAATCGCTTTCAAGTGCAGCCGCGCCGATTCGTCGGCGGATTCGGCTGCCGCGGCTGCCAGAAATGCCTTGCCTCCGGCCCGGAAGTGATACATACTAATGAAACTTTATGAAGTAACGCAGTCTTGAGAACGCGCCTGCCTCGCGGCGGCGATAAATCCATTTACCATGGCGGATGACCGGAAGAGCGGTGGCGCGGGGGGCGGAAGGCATGAGAGGGCAGGAGATGGTCCGGAGAGTTCACGCGATGACGACGGGCAGGTTGTGGAAAATCCTCCTGGTTTTGGCGGCCTCGGCTTCAGCAACGGCAGCGGCCCAGGTGCGGCATCCCATTCTGCCCATCGGCTCGCCGGCCCCTGACTTCGCGCTGCCCGGCGTGGATGGAAAAATTCACCGCCTGAGCGACTACGCTGCGAGCCCGGTGCTGGCGATTGTCTTCACCTGCAATCACTGCCCCATCGCGCAGATGTACGAGCAGCGCATCCAGCGGCTGGCCGACGATTACAGCGGCAAGGGCGTCGCGGTGGTCGCGATTCAGCCGAACGATCCCAAAGCCATTCGCATCGACGAGCTCGATTCGTCAGACATGAGCGACACGCTTCCTGAGATGAAGCAGCGCGTGGAGTACAAACACCTCAGATATCCGTATCTCTACGACGGCGACACGCAGCAGACCGCGCTGGCTTATGGGCCACGGGCGACGCCGCACGTGTTTATCTTCGACGAGCAGCGGCGGCTGCGCTACGAAGGGCGATTCGACGACAACTATCGCGTGGAGAAAGTGAAGACGCAGGATGCGCGCGTGGCCATCGATGCGCTGCTGGCGCACCAGCCGATTGCGGTCACGCATACCGGCGTATTCGGGTGCACCACGAAATGGAGCGAGAAATCAGCGGACCGGATCGCCGCGCAGGAGAAGATCGAGCAGCAGCCGGTGAGCTTGGAGATGGTTTCAAAGGCCGGCCTTGCGAAGCTGCGCGGCAACCCTTCGCACCAGATGATGCTGGTGGATTTCTGGGCGACGTGGTGCGGATCGTGCATCAGCGAGTTTGCCGATCTCGAGGACACGCTGCGCATGTACCAGGATCGCGATCTTTCGCTGGTCACCGTCTCGGCAAATACGCCGGATGAAAAGGCAGCGGTGATGCGATTCCTCGAGAAGAAGCACGCGACGAGCAAGAACCTGCTATTCGATTCGGACGACACCACCGGGCACCAGACGGCGTTCGATCCCAAGTGGGACTCGGCGGTGCCGTATACGGTTTTGCTTTCGGCGGACGGCAAGGTGCTCTATCAGGAGTTGGGCACGGTCGATATCGTCGAGCTGCGCCGCACCATCCTCGCCAATTTGCCGGCGGCGTATGTCGGGTTCAGCCGCTACTGGCAGAGCCGCTGACGAGTGCGTGCGATTTGCGCTCCGCGGAGTTCTCCGCGATTTCGAGCGCCTGGAAGACTGCGCCGGTAATCTGCGCCTCAGAGCCGAGGGAACTGGTCTTGAGCTCGAGCTGATATTGCGCGCCGCGCACGGCGAGATGAGCGCGCGTCGCGTTTGCCAGAGCGGGATGAAGACCGACGCTACCGCCCAGCACGAGGAGACGGCAGTCGAGAATCACGGCGATATTGCAGATGCCAAAGGCGAGAGTTTTCGAGGCGAGGTCGAGGACTTCATGCGCGAGCGGATCGCCCTCAAGCGCGAGATCGAAGATCTGCGTCGCATTCAAATCCGCATCGCGGTCGTTGAGCGCGGAAGCACAACGGCTGCGCCACTGCGAACGAATGCCTTCGCCGCCGACGAGCGACTCAAGGGCGCCGGGCTGGTCGAGCTCCACCGGTTCAACGGATACGCCGGGAACCAGCAGATAACCGACCTCGCCCGCTGTCCATGTGTCTCCGCGGAGCAGCTGGCGATTGACGACGATGCCTGCGCCGACTCCGGTGCCGACGGCGAGAAAAACAAAGTTGTTGACGCCCTGGGCGATGCCGGCACGCGCTTCGCCGATGGCCGCCATGTTGACGTCGTTATCGACAACCGCGGGCACGCCGAGGGAAGACTCGAGCAGATCGCGCAGCGGAACATCTCTCCAGCCGAGCAGATAGGAAGTGGCGATGACCACGCCACGGTCCACATCGGTGACGCCGGGCGCACCGGCCGCGATGACCAGGAGATGGTCGCGGTGCGATCGCTGCTCATCGAGGAGGCGATCGACGCCTTCGCGGATGAGATGGACGACGGCTTCAGGGCCTTTGATTGTCGGAGTCGATGCGGCCCATTTGCCCAGAATGTTGCCTGCCGTGTCGGCGAGAGCCACGCGCAGGTTTGTGCCGCCGATGTCCACGCCGGCCACGTAGCGCGCACCGAGAGACGCGTGTCCGTCGTTGGTTGAATTCAGGATTCGAGATTCGCGATGAGCCATATTTTTATTCCATTCTTCAGGGTAAATTGCGAGTGGATGAATGGTTCAGCTAAGGAGCAGCGGACGAGTGCGATGCGCTGATGCTTTCGAGTTCGCGGCCTTTGGTTTCAGGAATGACGAAGCGCACAAACAGGAGCGTCAGCACGCAGAAACCGCCATAAAGGCAAAATGTGAGACTGTTTCCCGCGGCATGGATGAGCGAAAGAAACGTGAGCGAGACGAGGAAGTTGGACGCGCCGGAGCCGAGCGTTGCCGCTGCCGCGCCGCGGCTGCGCAAGCGCAGCGGAAAGACCTCGGCCACGAGAATCCAGCCGATGGGACCCATGCTGCAGGCGAAGCAACTGATGTAGACCATCAGGCAGATGGTGGCGATGACTCCGAGCGATGCGCCCGCCGTGGACTGACGGTGAAACGCGTAGGCAAGGGCGAACAGCGACAGCGTCATGCCGCCGACGCCGGCGTAGAGAAGCGGTTTGCGGCCTACGCGATCGACCAGCACCAGGGCGACGACCGTCGCCAGCACGTTGACCGCTGCAACCAGAAATGTGGCGAAGATGGCGGCCTTGTCAGTGCCGATGCCGGCCATGGAAAACACGCTTGGGCCGTAGTAGAGGATGGTGTTCACGCCCGTGACCTGCTGCAGAATCGTGAAGCCGACGGCGATGAAGAGGGCCTTGCGGACGGAGGGACTCCATAGCGCGGTCCAGCGGCGTTCCGAAGTAATGGCGAGACTGGCGCGGATCTCACTAAGCAGAATCTGCGCGCCCGCCGCGTCGGTGTAGGAATCGAGCACCTTCTCGGCTTCCGGCGTACGGCCCTGCGCCACCAGCCAGCGCGGGCTCTCAGGCACGGCGATCACGAGTAGCAGGAACAGCGCCGCGGGGATGGCCCCGAGGCCGAACATGAGCCGCCACGCGTGCGCGCCGGCCAGCCAATAACCCACAAGATCGGCCACGGCGATGCCGACTGTGAGCGCGAATTGATAAAGGCCGATGAGACGCCCGCGCGACTGCGGCGGAGCGAGCTCCGAGACGTATATGGGCGCGGTTACAGATGTGAATCCAATGGCGACGCCGAGCAGCATTCGCGCCAGGATGAGCGCGTAGACGCCCGGAGACAGGGGCGCCAGCAGCGAGCCGATGGTAAAGATGACGCCGCCTGCGACGAGGATGGCGCGCCGGCCGAAGCGGTCAGACGCTGCGCCGCCTGCGATGGCGCCCAGCAGCGAACCGACGAGAACCACGCTGACTACCACCTCTTCCATCTGCGTGGAGAGCGCAAAGGACGAGCGCACGAAGACCAGCGCGCCCGCGATGATGCCTACGTCATAACCATAGAGAATGCCGCCCAGGCCGGCGATGAGCGAGACCTTGAACAGAAAGGCGTGCCTGACCGGCGGAAGCGTCGAGAGTGAAGTTGGCGGCAAGCGGGACCCCGGCGATGCGTCTTTAAGCCCGATTAGATACAAGTGGGACGACTTTGTAAAGAAACTTGCATAAGATTGCCAAATTTGTTCAGATGTTCGCGGAGGACGAACCATGGAAGCGCAGACGCTGACGGCGACACCCAAGTGGATTGGCGGAGTGGAGCCGCCCCCGGAGCTGCTTGGAGCAAGCGGTACGGAGATTCTCGAGATCGAGTGCCGTCAACAGCCTGACAAGCTGCGGGAGCTGATTGCGGCGTATGGCGAGGATGAAGCGATTCGCGCGGAGCTGCGGGCCCTGCGCGATCTAGCCGCAAATCCAGGACCGGTGCTGCTGCTCGGCATGGGCGCCTCGTATTGCTCGGCGATCGCCGGGGCCACTCATCTGCAGTCTCATGGAAGATCGGCGTACGCACTGGACGCGGGCGAGTGGCTGCACTACGGCGTGCCTTCTTGGGGCGAG
>Ga0181522_10002526_pt1 | contig 10423 bp, 9 predicted proteins | sample PEATcosm2014_Bin_27_FD_121103 | JGI IMG/M metagenome (GOLD analysis project Ga0181522, IMG submission 121103) | Peatland microbial communities from MTU Mesocosm Facility, Houghton, MI, USA - PEATcosm2014_Bin05_10_metaG | ecosystem: Environmental > Terrestrial > Soil > Wetlands > Peat | place...
CAGGGTATTGGCTTCCCACGATACCGTCAGGGCACTGGAGTCGACCGGCTCGGACTCCCGCCGGACCCATCGATAACCGCGCGCATCGACCGCCGGCTCCAGTTCCGCCTTGGGGATGTGCGCCACCATGTGCAGGCTGGTGAATATGATCTGCTCGAGCACACCGCCCTGGCTGTCGCGCAGTTGCGTCTTCAGGGGCATCGCGGTGCCCTCATCGATCCAGACGCGATAACCGTAGCGCAGTTGATCGGTGGGTGCGATGGCGATCACGCGCGCGTCACGGCCCGAGACTCGGGTTCGGGCCAGTTCGGTGATCCCGTACTGTCCGGCGGAACTCGCATCGATGCGCGGCAGGCCCGTCAGCAGCAGCGCCGCATCGGGTGTCTTCTCCACCAGCACCATGTGCTGATCGGGCAGATAGCAGATCAGCTGCCCGCCCTTGCGGATGAATTCGCGCCCCGAACCGTCCATCGACAGCAGCCGCTCGGAGACGCCCTCGCCATCGACGCGATGAATCACGCGCAGGGTTTCGGATTCTCCCGCGTGCTCGTGCACGAACACGCCCTCGTAATTGCGATTCGACAGCGCCTCGTCGGTACGCGCCAGCCAATCACGGGGATCATCCTGGATGGCGGCGGGTGCGGCCCATACCTGCGCCACGAGGCATAGCGCAGCGCCGCCGCTCGCGGCACGCCGCACGCCGGAGAGCACGGAAACGTCAGTGGCTGACGTCTGACCTGGACCTGTTTGCATCGCCCCCACCGGCCACAGTCCCTTGGGCCGTGCCCGCCGTGCCCGCCGTGCCTGACGCGCCCGCAAAGCTCGATGCAACGCCCAAAGTGCCTTCGCTGCTCGCCAGTTCAGACAGCACGTTCCGCCGCAGCAGCGGCGTGGAGTACGCGCTGTGCGCGACGATGTAGTCGGCCAGCTGGCTGCGCAGGATGGTCGAAACGCCCGGGGTACCCTTTGGCGTCACGTAACTGTCGGGACCACGGCTGGAGACCTTGACCGGGTCTGCAAAGGTGCTTTCCGTAGCGCCCGCGTTGGCGCCTGGCTGGTATCTGGTCGAGGCGAGCGTTGCGGGGAGGGCCGAGCCTGTGCTGCCATTGAGTGCCGCATCGCGCAGCATGGAGACACCGAGCCCCGCGACTCCTGCGACCAGTGTCGCGGCCAGCGCGCCGCTCCAGAGCAGGCTGCCGCGACGCAGGCGCCGCCGTGATGCCGCGGGCTGCTGCGAGCCGGACTGGATGGCAGCGCTGACCCGCTGCGCAAAGCCACTGCGCGCAGTCGCCACCGGCTCCGAGCGCATCGCGGCGCCGATCAGCGCGTAACGCGACCAGCGCGCACGCAGCGTTTCATCCCGATCCAGCCGCCGCGACAACAGCTCGCATTCCGCGGCGGGCAACTCGCCGTCGAACATCGCCGACAACTGGCTTTCCACTTCATCCTGCATCAGACAAGCTCCTCCGCCCGGCCCAGACCGCCATCGAAAACCTCCCGCAGGCGACGATCGATGGCCTCGCGCGCACGGAAGATGCGCGAGCGCACCGTGCCGACCGGGCAATCCATCGAAGCCGCGATTTCCTCGTAACTCAGCCCTTCCAGTTCCCGCAGCACGATCGCGGTCCGCAGATCCTCGGGCAGGGCCTCGATCGCGCCGTTGACCGTGTTGCGGATCTCCTCGGTCAACGCCAGGCCCTCCGGGGTCTCAGGGTCTTTGAGCCGGTTGACCATGTCGGTGGATTCATCGCCGCTTTGCATATCGAAGTCGTAGCTCACGGGGTTGCGATCACGGGCCGCCAGCGCGTTTTTTGCAGTGTTGATGGCGATGCGGTACAGCCAGGTATAGAAGGCGCTGTCGCCGCGAAAGTGCGGCAGTGCACGGTACGCCTTGATGAAGGCTTCCTGGGCCACATCCTCGGCATCCGCCGGGTCGCGCAGGTAACGCATCACCAGCTTGACGACCTTGTGCTGGTACTTGAGGACCAGCAGGTCGTAGGCGCTGCGTTCACCGCGCTGCACCCGCTGCACCAGGCTCAAATCACTCGCATCAGGGGCCATCGGTAATACTGTCTGCATGGACCGGGAATGGTCCTGAAAGTTCGAAGTATCGAGAGTATCGGCTGAACCGCTCATGAAACCCAAGCCCCGTGGCGGTCTGATTTGACGTAATGGTATCTACTGTTAGATCGGCGACCGCCCGGAAGGTTCCGTGCCGGCCCCCCGCCCCGGCAGCGGCAGCTCGGCCGGGAGCGGGTGCTCCGCGGAGGCCAGGAAGTGCTCAAGGTCGGCATCCGGCAGCTCCAGGAGGGCCTCAAAGGCCGCCCGCTGGCGCGCCGTGGCGGTATCGAAATGCCGTTCCAGCCAGCTCAGCAGCAGCACGTCCCACTCCCGTCGGCCGCGCCGGCAGCGCCAGGACAGCCGGGAGCGGTTCTGCGCCGCCGGATTCACTCCCTCGCCCACGGCCTCAGTAGCGCCGATCCGCCAGCAGCCGCTTGATGGCACCAATCGCTTTGGCCGGGTTCAGGTCCTTCGGGCAGGCCTCGGTGCAGTTCATGATGGTGTGGCAGCGATAGAGCCGGAACGGGTCCTCGAGCGCATCCAGGCGTTCACCGGTGGCTTCATCGCGGCTGTCGACGATCCAGCGGTACGCGGCCAGCAGGGCGGCGGGGCCGAGGTAGCGTTCGGAGTTCCACCAGTAGCTTGGGCACGCGGTCGAACAGCAGGCGCAAAGGATGCATGCCGAGGGACGGTCGATGCGTTCCTGGTCCTCCTTCGACTGCAGGCGCTCGCGGTCGGGAGCCGCGGGTGTGCGGCTCTGCAGCCAGGGTTTCACGGCGGCGTACTGCGCGTAGAACAGCGTCAGATCCGTCACCAGGTCCTTCACCACGGCCATGTGCGGCAGCGGATAGATCCGAATGTCGCCATCGCCGAGCTCACCGCAGGCCTTGGTACAGGCCAGCGTGTTCTGGCCGTTGATGTTCATGGCGCAGGAGCCACAGATACCCTCACGGCAGGAACGTCGCAGCGACAGGGTGGTATCGATCTCGTTTTTTATCTTCAGCAGGGCATCGAGCACCATGGGCCCGCAGCTGGCCATGTCGATCTCGTAGGTATCGATGCGCGGGCGGCCACCCTGCTCCGGGTCGAATCGATAGATCCGCAGCCGCCGCACGCTGCGGGCGTCGGCGGGCGCCGGGTAGTGTTTACCGGCACGCGCATCGATCCTCGAGTTCGGCGGCAGCGATAGTTCGACCATGATCGGTAACTCTCCAGGATCAGACGCTGATCAATAGGTACGCGCCTTCGGCGCGATGACTTCGACTTCGTTGGTGAGCGTGTTCAGATGCACCGGTCGATAGTCGAGCGTGGCATGACCGCGGGCATCCACCCAGCACAGACTGTGCTTGAGCCAGTTGGCATCATCGCGCTGGGGGAAATCCTCGCGCGCGTGTGCGCCGCGGCTCTCCTGCCGATTGCCCGCCGACTGTATGGTTGCGATGGCCTGCAACAGCAGGTTCTCCAGTTCCAGCGTCTCGATAAGGTCGGTATTCCAGATCAGTCCGCGATCCGAGATTCTCACATCGCCGAAGGATTCATACGTGTGCGCCAGCTTCTCGATGCCCTCCGCCAGTGTTTCGCCGGTGCGAAATACAGCCGCATCGGACTGCATGATTTTCTGCATCTCGAGCCGGATCGTGGCCGTGGGGCGCGATCCCTTCGCATGCCGCAGTCGATCCAGGCGCGCGAGCGCGGGCTCATGGGCATCCTTGGGCAGCGCCCGCTGCTTGGCGCCGGGCTGTGCCACCGCCGCGCAATGCCTGGCCGCTTCGCGACCGAACACGATCAGATCCAGCAGCGAGTTCGAACCCAGCCGATTGGCGCCGTGCACCGAGACGCAGGCGGCTTCGCCGACCGCCATCAGCCCCGCCACCACGTGATTGGGATCGGAACCCTTGAGGGTCACCACCTCCCCTTGCATGCTGCAGGGAATGCCCCCCATGTTGTAGTGCACTGTCGGCAGGATGGGTATGGGTTCGCGCGTGACGTCGATGCCGGCGAAGATGCGTGCCGTCTCGGCGATACCCGGCAGGCGCTCCTGGATCACGGCGGGCCCCAGGTGCTCGAGATGCAGATGAATGTGGTCCCGGAGGGGGCCGACCCCGCGGCCGTCGCGAATCTCGATGGTCATTGCGCGGCTCACGACATCGCGCGAGGCCAGGTCCTTGGCGTTGGGTGCGTAGCGCTCCATGAAGCGCTCGCCGTCGGCATTGGTGAGATACCCGCCCTCACCGCGTGAACCCTCGGTGATCAGGCAGCCTGAGCCGTAGATGCCGGTGGGATGAAACTGCACAAACTCCATGTCCTGCAGCGGCAATCCGGCGCGCAGCACCATGCCGCCGCCATCGCCGGTGCAGGTGTGGGCCGAGGTACAGGAAAAATAGGCACGCCCGTAACCGCCGGTCGCCAGGATGGTCACCTGCGCGCGGAAGCGATGCAGCTTGCCCGTGGCCAGGTCGATCGCCACCACGCCGCGGCATTCATCCCCTTCCATGAGCAGATCGATCGCAAAATATTCGACATAGAACTGCGCCTCATGACGGATCGACTGCTGATAGAGCGTGTGCAGCATCGCGTGACCGGTGCGATCGGCCGCCGCACAGGTGCGTTGCGCGATGCCCTGGCCGTAGTGGGTGGTCATGCCGCCAAAGGGTCGTTGATAGATTCGCCCATCGTCGGTGCGCGAGAACGGCACGCCGTAATGTTCGAGTTCGATCACCGCCGCCGGTGCCTGCTTGCACATGAACTCGATGGCATCCTGATCGCCGAGCCAGTCGGAGCCCTTGACGGTGTCATACATGTGCCAGCGCCAGTCGTCCTCGCCCATGTTGGCGAGCGCGGCGCTGATGCCGCCCTGCGCAGCGACGGTGTGGCTGCGAGTCGGGAACACCTTGGTGACGCAGGCGGTAGAGAGTCCCGCTTCGGCCAGACCGAGCGTCGCGCGCAGGCCCGCGCCGCCGGCGCCCACGACCACGACATCGTAGGTGTGATCGATCAGTTCATAGGCGCTCATCGGCCGAAACTCATGCCACACCGTGCAGGGCGATGCGCAGCACCGCATAAACGCCGGCGGCGGCCAGCAGCGCATTGGTAAAGGTGGAAAGCAGCAGCAGCGCGATGCGAGGTCCGGACCGCGGCACGTAGTCTTCGATGACGACCTGCAGTCCAAGCCAGGCATGCCAGGTCGCCAGCAGTACGGTCAGTACCAGCAGCACCGGGTGCAGCCCCACACCGATCCAGTGCGCCACGATGAAGTGATTGCGGGTCGGCAACGACAGCAACGACGCTGCCAGCCACAGGCACAACGGCGCCAGCGCCACCGCGCTGACGCGCTGGATCCACCAGTGGCTCACCCCATCGTGAGCGGCGCCGTGGTTGAGCACCAGTGAGAGCGGGCTGCGAAGGCTCATGCGGCCCCCACGCCCGACTGCGCCAGGTAGTAGATGCAGATCGCGAATGCCACCAGCGTCACGATCACGACGATCACGGCGCTGCGGCGCGCCTGCGCGCGCTCGAATCCCCAGCCAATGTCCCACGCCAGGTGTCGCAAGCCATTGCAGAAGTGAAAACACAAGGCCAGTAACGCGACGGCGATGAGGCATTTGAACGGTGCCGAGGCCAGCGTGGACATGGTCTCGGCGTATGAGAGCGGACCGCGTGCGGCGGCCATGAGCCAGACGATCATGACGATCAGGGCGCCGAACAGGGCGACACCGCTGATCCGGTGCAGTATCGACAGCGTCATCGTGTAGGCCCATTTGTAAACCGTCACATGAGGTGACAGCGGGCGCTCAGCCATGACTACTCCTGTTCAGAAGTCGATACAGCGGCCGCGCACTTCCCAGTCTCCGTAGCGCGTCGGCTCGGGCAAGGGCGGGCCACCGATCTCCCGCGGCGCAGCCTTGAGGTCTGGGGCACGCAGGGGCGGGGTGGCAGCGCTCGCGGTGGAAATCCCCGATTCGAGCGGGTCGTCGGTCAGAACCGGCATAATCACCAGTGTGCCAGAATCGCTCCAGACCGACCACCACGCCACGCCAGGATCCCTGGCGCTCTGCCCGCTGGAAGACCTCGGCGTGCTGCGCTTCGAGGGCGCGGACGCGCGGAAATTCCTGCAGGGTCAATTGTCGAACGATCTTGCCAGGCTCGTGCCTGGGAGCATCCTGCGCGCCGGGTTGCACAACCCCCAGGGCCGCACGGTGGCGCTGCTCTGGCTGGCCGGACGCGCCGAGAATGAAATACTGGCCGTGTTGCCGCGCGAACTGCTCGAGCCGGTGGCGTCGCAGCTGCGCAAGTACCTGCTGCGCTCCAAACTTGCCATCAGCGATGACACCGCCGGCACTGCGCTATTCGGCGCCTGGGCGCACGGCGCTCGCCTGTCGCTGCCCGGCAGCTGGGCGCTGGCCGATGATCGCGCGGTGCTGATCGGAATCGCGGCAGCAAGCGCAGCCGGAACTGCCCGCATGACTCGCCAGCACTGGCGTGCTCTCGATATCGCCGCCGGGCAGCCGCAGGTCTACACGGCCACCTCGGCGCAGTTCGTGGCGCAGATGCTCAATCTCGACTGCATCGATGCGGTCTCCTTCACCAAGGGCTGCTACACCGGACAGGAAGTGATCGCACGCGCGCATTATCGCGGCCGTGTCAAACGGCGCATGCAGCGCTTTGAAAGCCTGCAGCCCTGCGAATTGCATCCGGGGGATTCGGGTCACCTGGCAGACGGCCGCGCGTTTCGCGTGATCGAGGCGTTGCAGCGCCCGGACGGAAGCTGCGAATTCCTGGCGGTGGCGCCATTCCCGGCTGCCGCCGAGTCGAGCGCCACCTCCGACGCGACCGCCAGGTCCGCCCCGGCCGGCGAGCCGCTGCACGTGCAGGCGCTGCCGCTGCCCTATGCCCTGCCGGAGTGAGTGGCGGCGAAAGCCCGCCTAGTTTCCGGCGGTGTTGCCGCCGCTGGTGATGGCCTTCAGCACGCGCTGGGGCTGGGCCACGCCGTAGCCCTGCGCAAAGTCGACGCCGATGTTCCTGAGCATCTGGATGATCTCGGCGTTTTCGGCAAACTCGGCGATGGTCTGTTTGCCGGTCAGGTGGCCGATCTCGTTGATCGATCGCACCATCTCGCGGTCGATCGGATCGTGCAGGATCTCGCGCACGAAGCTGCCGTCGATCTTCAGATAGTCCACCGGGAAGTGCTTCAGATAACCGAACGATGACAGGCCGGTGCCGAAGTCATCGAGTGCAAACTTGCAGCCGAGTTGCTTCAGCGCCTGGATGAAGCGGTTGGCCTGCGAGAAGCTCGCCACGGCCGCGGTTTCCGTGATCTCGAAGCAGATCTTGGAGGCATCCAGGCCACTCTTGTGGAACTGGTCGATCACATAGGGCAGAAACTTGTCATCGCCCAGGCTCTGGCCCGACAGGTTGATCGAGCACATTGCCAAGCGCTCGCGCTCATCGGCCTCCGATACGAGCCAGCGCAAGGCATTCTCGACGACCCAGCGGTCGATGCTGGGCGTGATGCCGTAGCGCTCCGCGGCGGCGATGAAGTTGTCGGGCGCCACGATGCGGCCATTTTCATCACGCATGCGCAGCAGCAGCTCATAGTGAGCGCCGGTCTCGGGCTTCTGCAGCGGCATGATCGGCATGCGGAACAGCTCGAAGCGTCCCTCTTCCAGCGCCGCATTGATACGCGCCGCCCACTGCATCTCGCGCCGGCGGCGCATGAGCTCGATGTCGTTCTCCGCGAAGCTGTGCACGCGGTTGCGGCCGAGCTCCTTGGCTGCGGCGCAGGCGCTATCCGCCGCCGAGATGATCGAGGCGACGTCCTCGTTGTCGGCCGTGATGGGCACCACACCGATGCTCGCCCCCAGGCGAAACACGCGCTCCTCCCAGCTGAAACGGAAGTTACGCACCGACTCGCGCACGGATTCGGCCATGCGCATAGCCTCATCGAGCGTACAGCTCTCCAGCAGGATGCCGAATTCGTCGCCGCCCAGGCGCGACAGCGTATCGCGCCAGCGCACCTTGGACTTCAGCAGCGCGCCCATCTGGCCGAGCAGCGCATCGCCCGCGCTGTGGCCGCAGGTATCGTTGACGATCTTGAACTGGTCGATATCCAGATAACAGAGCGCGTAGGAAGCCTCACGCGCCTTGGCGCTCTTGAGCGCGCGCTCCACGCGATTCTCGAATTCGCGGCGGTTCACCAGGCCGGTCAGCAGATCATGACTGGCGTGGTAGCTGAGGCGGCGATTGAGCTCGCGCGATTCGCTGACGTCGTGGAACACCAGCACGCCACCGCCGACCTTGCCGTTGCCGGCCCGGATCGGGGAGGCGGTGCTCTCGACGTAGAGCTCATTGCCATCGCGCCGGATCAGCAGCATGGGCCGCACCGACTTGATCGGGCGCGCGCGCCGGATCGATACCGTCAGCGGATTCTCCAGCGGCTCGCAGGTCTCTTCGTGGAAGGCGCGAAAGATCTCCTCGACGGGCCGCCCCATGGCGTCTTCGAGGCGCCAGCCCGTGAGCTGTTCGGCCACGGGGTTGATGTAATCGATGGTCGAGACCGCATCGGTCGTAATGACGCCGTCGCCGATCGACTGCAGCGTGATCTGCGCACTCTCCTTCTCGCGAAAGAGGGCTTCCTCGTAGAGCTTGCGCTCGGTGATGTCGAGCTCGACGCCGACCAGCCGCAGCAGCCGCCCGTGCGCATCCAGCTGCGCCTTGGCGCGGCTGATGACCCAGCGCCAATCGCCGCTGCGGTGGCGCATGCGGTGCACGCTTTCGAAGATCGGGGTTTTGCTGGCGACGTGCTCGCGAATGGCGGCCTGCACGCGCGAGGAATCGTCGGGATGCACCAGGCTGCGCCAGTCGAAACCGCCCTTCAGATCGGCTTCGTCGTAGCCGAGCATCGCCCGCCATCGCGGCGAGAAATACACATCGTTGCCTTCGACGTCGAAATCCCAGAGGCCATCGTTCGCGGCCAGCTCTGCCAGGGTGTTGCGCTCCTCGACGCGGCTGAGTGCCATCGACAGCCGTATGCGCTCCAGGCCGGTCGCCAGGCTGGTGCCCAGCAGCTTCATGAGCAGCTGCAGGTTGACGTCAAAGCCGCCGCGCGGCAGCCCATAGGCAAGACCGAGGAACCCCGCGGGCTTGTCCTTGATGCGGAACGACACCATCAGTGCCGCCCCAATGGCCAGTTCCGCCAGGGTGCCGGCATCTTCGGCCTGCTCGCGGCGCGGCGATGCGGTATCGCGGAATTCGGATAGCTTCAGGTGATCGACCCGGCCACTGAGCCAGGGCAGCGATTCGACGGCCGCGCCCCGCAGCGCCTCGGGATGGCATTGGGCAAAATGGCCGCGCGCGCACACCACCGATTCGACATGACGGGCCGCGGCATCGAAGAACACTGCAAAGGCGGCATCGGCCGAAGTGGCTTCGCGCAGCGTTTCGAGGCTGCGCCGGATGGACTCCTCGGCGCCTTCGTGCCGCATATTCTGCAGATCGACCGCGATTTTGGTGCAGGCCACGTCCAGGCCAGGCATAGGCCGCTCGGCCTTACCGATCCAGAATTGAGGGGCTAGGACATCGGACGCCGTAAAATCGGCGGGAGTGCCCGGCGGCTTCTGTGTGGACATGACTGCGCGGATTCTCGCACAGACGCGCAGGAATACAAGCTAACCCCTGATTTTCCCTAGAGAGAGTCGTCCGAGAGTGCCGCCCGGGCACTGCGGTAAGTCTGGTGGAGAACTCGCTCCATGGCGTCGGCGACGCCCTGTACCCCGTCGGCATCGAGCGTTCGGGGTGTATCGCAGGGGGGGCCGATGGCGATTGCGATGCGGCAGAAGGGCATGGGCAGCACGAAGCGATCCCAGTGAATCAGCCAGGCACGCGAGGCCGCGTATGCGAGCGGCAGCATGGGTCTTCCGGACAGCTGCGAGAGCAATACCGCGCCGGGTTTGAACTTGAAGCGCGGACCGCGCGGCCCATCGGGATTGATGACGGGAGAAACCTGTTCGTGCATCAGAGCCTGGAAGTAGCCCTTGAGCGCTTGGGCGCCGGTATGGGAGGAGGAACCACGGATCACGGCACCGCCCAGTCGACGGATGATCATGGCGGCCAGCTCCCCGTCCACCGAGGGGCTGATCAGAAACCCGGCACGCAGACGCCGGCGTGCCTGCGCCCGCAATAAATAATGCGCGCAGAACAGCTGATGCTGGTGCCAGTAGCAGGGCAGGAATGAGGGCGCACGTGCCAGTACCGCATCCAGATGCTCCTCGCCCACCACGGCGACCACGCGACAGCTGCGCCAGCCCAGCCGCACCAGCGCCACCAGCAGCGGCGCGGCAAGCGCATAGAGTGCGCGGCGCATCGG
>Ga0181522_10002529_pt1 | contig 10412 bp, 12 predicted proteins | sample PEATcosm2014_Bin_27_FD_121103 | JGI IMG/M metagenome (GOLD analysis project Ga0181522, IMG submission 121103) | Peatland microbial communities from MTU Mesocosm Facility, Houghton, MI, USA - PEATcosm2014_Bin05_10_metaG | ecosystem: Environmental > Terrestrial > Soil > Wetlands > Peat | place...
GATCCCCTTCGCTCTGGTTCACGGTTCGTCATGGAGTGTAGGTCCAACTCGACCAAGACGTCCGTCTCACGGATTGGCGACCGTGGGCAATGACGACGATTCGTTTGTGCGGGTGCTGATGGTACCCTCCGGTACGAACGCACCAGCAATCACGTCCAGGAGAAGCATGGTCAGTGCCCGCACGAAGAGTGAGGACGTCTTTGGACGAGCGCTGCTGGACTGGGCCACGGGTGGCACCACGATCGAAGTGCTCGAAAGGGTCGACGGCTTCGCCCAGCTCGGCGCGGGTCCCGAGGTGTACCTTTCGCCGTTCAAGACCTGGCCCGGCGCGGAACGCGCGTCGATTCGCGCGATACGGGGCCGGGTGCTGGACGTGGGCTGTGGCGCGGGTCGGGTCGCCCTCGAATTGCAGCGTCGCGGTCTGGACGTTGTTGGGCTGGACACGTCACCCTTGGCGCTTCGAGCCGCCAGGATACGAGGCGTCCGGAAAGTCTGGTGCGCGCCCTTGGAAGATCTCGGCGCCAAGCTCGCCGACTTCGACACCCTGGTGCTCTTTGGCAACAATTTCGGCATCTTCGGTACGCCGCGTCGCGCGCGACGTCTCTTGGCGAAATTGGCGAAGGAGACCAAGCCGCGTGCGCGGCTCCTGGTCGAGAGTACGAGTGCCTACTTCGGGGGAGCACCCGGTTTTGATCGTTCCTACTACCGCCTCAACAAGGCGCGGGGACTCGCGCCCGGCCAAGGTCGCTTTCGGTTCCGCTACGAGCAGCGACGAGGTCCATGGTTCGACTGGCTCTACGTGTCACCGGGCGAGATGCGCGAACTCGTGCGTGGCACCGGTTGGCACCAGAGCCGCGTGTTCAGCGCCGAATTGAGCGAACCCTATGTCGCGGTGCTGGAAAAGGCGTGACCTCCTCGTCGTAGTTCCGCTGGGCGTGGATTCACCAGAAGGTGGAACCAGCTCGCGGCGGGTCCTGGGTGTTACTCGCTGGCATCTCTGTAGAACACGAGTTCGGGGTCGTGCTCGTCCATGCCCTCGAGTTTCCCGCTGAGGTGCCATCGTTGGCGCTGGAGCAGACCCCGCATCGCGGTGTTGGATTCGTTGGTCGAGGTGAAGATTCGTTCACTGGACGCGGTCGCCACGGCTTCATCGAGCAAGCGTCCAGCGATTCCCCGTCGACGTTCCTCGGTTCCCACGCAGAGCAGTTCGACGAAGTCACGACCGAAGAAGCTCTTCGAGCGCACCACGGCGTAGGCGAGGAGGCGTCCGCGTTCTTCGAAGACCAGTACCTCACCCGCGAGCACCCGAGAGCCCAGGAGTGCAGCGCGAGGGTGACCGACCGGCGCACGCTCATCAACGTTCAGCACCGCTGGTAGATCTGCCGCAGTCGCCCTGCGCAAGGAGCCGCTCGCTTCCGCCACCCGTCAAGTCTGACGTCTTGGGCTCCGACGAACGCGAATTCTACGTGAAGACTTGTGAGGACTCGTGAACAGAGGGCATTTGAACGCACCGCGCCGCCGCGAGCGCCAATGGTGACCCCGGGATCGACGTTGGCAGCGGCGTCAGTTCGAGAGACGCACCGTGAGGGTGATCTCGACGCGATCGCCGACGCCAAGGTGCTCGCTCGATCGCACCGCCGCCTTGAGCGGCACGAGGTAGGCGCCATCTTTGGGGAAGAGCGAGGTCGTGAAGACGGTCTCGCCGATCTCGACGGACACGGGGATGACGCCCCAGCCGTACGTGGCGAGAGCCGCGACGGCGTGAATCTCGGCACTTTCCTCGTCCGGCACGGTCACAAAGAAGTACGGCGCCGGACCTCGCCACTCCCATATCGTTCCCTCAAAGCGAAGGCGCACCACCGCAAGGTAGCAAAACGCCGCCGTAGGCGAGGGTAACGACTCGTCGGTGCGTCTGGTTCAATCGAGGGGCTGTTGGTCGCACGGAGCGACGCTACATTGTCAGCATGCCAGTCATTGGAGAGTACGAGCCCAGTCCGGCGCAGTGGGTTCGCGAGCAGGTCTCTGCGTACGAGGAATCCAACGGTACGCGGGCCAACACGTTGCGTGATACTGGTTTGCCGATCATTGTGGTGACCACTCGCGGTAATCGAAGCGGCAAGATTCGAAAGACGCCACTCATGCGAGTGTTCCACGACGGCGCGTACGCGCTCGTTGCCTCGAAGGGTGGCGCGCCGAGTCACCCGGTCTGGTACTACAACGTGGTGGCCCACCCCGACGAGGTGGCCATCCAAGATGGTCCCGAACCGTTCGACGTGGTCGTGCGCCAGGTGAGTGGCACCGAGCGAGCGACGTGGTGGGAGCGAGCGGTCGCGGCGTATCCACCCTACGCCGACTACCAGTTGAAGACTGAGCGCGAGATACCGGTCTTCGTCGCCACGGCCAAGTAGCGACCACCGTTTCGTCGGCGCGTACGCCCAGCCCGACGTCGAGGTGACAAACGCGAGTCCCGCGCGTCACCTGAACGTGGAGCCTGAGTACGAAAGGCAATACGCTTGATTGGTGAGGATGAACGAATGGGTGGGGGCCCTCAAGGAACGAAACTTCCGCTTGTTCTTCCTCGGTCAGACGGCCTCGCAGGTCGGCACCGGCATGGCGCCGGTCGCCATTGCCTTTGCGGTGTTGCGACACGGGACGGCGAGCGATGTTGGATTCGTCTCAGCCGCGGGACTGGCGCCCGTGGTGATCTTGATCCTGGTCGGCGGCGTCATCGCGGACCGGTTCAGTCGACGAGTCGTCATGTTGACCTCGGACCTGGTACGCACCCTGGCCGAGCTCGGTCTTGGCGCGTGGACGCTGCTCGCGTCGCCTCCGTTGTGGGGATTCATGGCTCTCGCCGCCGTGGTGGGTATCGGTGCGGCGTTCTTCAACCCGGCCATGACCGGTCTCGTCCCCCAGGTGGTTTCTGAGGCCAGGTTGCTACAGGCGAACGCACTCAACAGTTTGTCCGGGTCCATCGCGAGCGTTGTCGGACCCGCGGTGGCGGGGCTGATCATCGCGGTGTCCAATCCGGGCTGGGCCGTCCTCATTGACGGCGTCACCTACGCCGTGAGCGTGGTGAGTCTCTACATGATCTCGATCGAGTGGGTGGCGAGTGAGACGGTCGAGACGTTCCTCACGCAACTGCGAGGGGGATGGACCGAGTTCTGGTCGCGGACGTGGCTGTGGGTCATCGTCGTGGAGTTCTCGTGCGTGAACGTGTTGATCTTCGCGCCGATGTTCGTTCTCGGTCCCGTCATCGCCAAACAGTCCCTCGGGGGTGCGCCGGCGTGGGGCCTCATCCTCGCCCTCGAGGGCGCCGGGGCCGTGCTCGGGGGCATGGTGATGCTTCGTTGGAATCCGGTGCGACCACTGCTCGTCGCGACCATCGTCGTAGTGTCGTGGGCGTGGCCGCTCATCGCGTTGGCACTGCGCGCTCCCGTGTTCGTGATTGCGAGTGGAGGATTCGTCGCCGGCGTGGGGCTCTCGGTCTTTGGCACCCTCTGGACAACGACGATGCAGCGCGAGATTCCCTCGGACGTACTGTCGCGAGTGAGCGCCTACGACTGGTTCGGCTCGCTGGTCTTTCTGCCCGTCGGCATGGCCATCGTCGGGCCTATCGCGGCGGCCGGGGGCGTGACGGCGACGATCATCGGTGCCACCATTCTGCTCGTGGTCTTCGTAGGTGTGACCCTCTTGGTTCCGAGCGTGACCACGATGCGCGCGCCGCTCGTCACGACCTGACGAGCGCCGGTCAAATGAGAAGTGACACCGTTACCGCTCGCGCGGGTTGACCGTCTGAAAAGTGCACGGCGGGTCCGTCGGACAACCTCACGGCCGCGCGATTCCTACAATTTCCATCGGCCCGAGGTCCCGTTCCTTCGCCGTAGTTGGACGCTGCGCGTCACGACGAACGTGGCGGCGACGATGTTGAGGATCACGGCCGCGCTGAGCGGGTAGAGCACCGAATTCTCGCCCGCGAGGTAGATGACGAGCAAGGTCAGCAAGATGACGACGATCACCAGTTGGCACGCGCGAAAGAGGCGCCACGTGGGATCGGACCAGTACGACCACCGCTTGAACACGTTTGGCATCGTGACGCCTGCTTTCGAGCGCCCCTGGCGGGAGGTCTCTGGCCTTCACCCTACCGTCGGGTACGAGCCCGACGTTCGTCCGGGATCACGACGCTCACATCGGGGGTATGACCCGCGTCGTCTCGTCGTCGTCAACCGGTTCGCTCGTCATGATTCCTCGCTGGGTCCCGTTGGCGTCTTCGTCGTGGGACCCGTAGATCAAGAGCCCCAGGAAGTATGAAACACCGCCGACGCTGAAGAAGACGTCCTCTTGCCAGTACGTCTTCTTTGAGGCGATCATGAACAGGAAGATGGCGTACGCGGTCGCGAACATGACGATCATGGCGAATCGTGAGGCTCGTAGGACGACGTGACGCTGGCGTTCGTCCTTGCGCTGACCGTAGATGGCGCCGACGTCACTTTTGGTGCCCGCGAGCGTGTAGTAGCCGATCGCGAGCGCGACCACGAACACCTCAACGGCGAGGGCGGCGCTCCAGGTGTACCCGATTCTCACCGCGATCGCCGCCGCGGATCCGACCGCGAACGTGGACAACGGAGCGATCAAACGGGGGTGGGTGACGTTGTTCATGTTTCCTCCTCTGATGGGTCAAACATCTTCTCCACTGGAACGTCAAAGAATTGTGCGATTCGAAAAGCCAGGGGAAGCGAGGGTGAGTACCGCCCGTTCTCTATGGCGATGATCGTCTGTCGCGACACGCCCAGTTCGGCGGCGAGGTCGGCCTGGGAAAGCTCCCTCGTGCGTCGGTGCTCGCGGACCTCGTTCTTCATGATGTAAAGTGTACTTGACATTTTAGGATATGTCAAGGGACCTTAACATTGCGCTCGCCCCGAACCTTTGCGGAGTTTCCTTGAGCGACGCCCAGAAGACTTGGTGGCCTGCGACGCGCCGTTACTTCGCGCGAAGGCGACCGAGCACGCCGCCCGCGTCGCGTGACGTCGACGCCTTGGAGCCGGTCACCAGACGCTCGCGGTTCATCATGTGCGCGACGATGCGGATCGCGCGCACGTCGATGGCGAGCAGGACCAGAGCGAAGATGATTGCGACCGACAACGTGGGATGAATCACACCCACCGCGAGAATCAAGACCAGGATCACGGGTGGGATGCTCGCCAAGGTGCCCAGCTGTTGGGCCACGCGGATCTCGGTCGCTCTCACCGAGACGGCCATGCCAACCGCGATCGACCAACACGCGAGCAACGGCGCCAGCGCGATCAGCGCGACCAGAAGCGCGCCCTGGTCAAAGACGGCCGAGGACACGACCGGCTTGGCGAACAACTCGGTCGCGATGAGAAAGAGTCCGTAGATCGCGTAGGTGAGCACCATCGTGGGTATGAGGACCGCGGCCCCCTTGCCCGCGATGAATTCGCGCTGGCTGATTGGCGTCGTGAGCAGTGGTTCCAGGGTTCCCTGTTCGCGCTCGCCCACGACGGTAAAGGCCGCCAGCATGTTCGGCATGACGCTCGGTATCAAGAGCAGATAGAGGATCGGAAGCAGGACGTACGTTCTTGCGCCGGTGACCGCCGTGGACGCCGGCACGACGAAGATTGAGACGATCGGCTCGATGAGAAAGAGGAAGGGCAGGATGGTCATCGTGACCACGATCGAGCGCTTGCGCCGGTAGTCGCGCATCTCCTTTTTTACTACCGCCAAGAAACGAGCCGAATTGAAGTTCTTCATTTCTGCGCACCGTCCCCGTCTTGGTTGACCATGGCGAGATACACGTCCTCGAGTGAGTGCTCGCTCTCCCCGATGGCCAGAACGTCCGCGCCCGCGCTGACGAGGTCGCGCACGACCTGGGGAGCGGCGAGCGCCGCGTCGGTGACGGCGAGTTCGTAACGCCCTGGTTCGCTCGAGTGCCAGTCATTGATCGAGCCAATGGCGCCGAAGAGCGCGCCGGGGTCCTTTAATGGCGAAACGGTGCGCACGATCAGCGCGCTATGAAAGAGCTGGGCGCGCAGGTCAGCGGGACGGCCCACGGTACGAAGGGTGGTGTTGAGTATGGCTACCCGGTCGCAGAGCTTCTCGGCCTCGTCGAGACGGTGGGTCGTGAGAAAAATGGTGACGCCCTTCTGGCGAAGGGTGCTGATGAGATTGAGTACTTCGAGGGCCGCGACCGGGTCGAGACCCGATGTCGGTTCATCGAGGAACATGATCTGCGGATCGCTCATCAGGGTGCGCGCGAGACCCACTCGTTGTCGAAGGCCCTTGGACAGGCCACCACACAGATCCTGGGCTCGATCGCTCAGGTTCACCGCCGCCAGTGCGTCATGAATTCGCGACGCGGGCTGGCGCAGACCAAAGAGGGCGGCAAAATATTCGAGGTTCTCGGTCACGGTCAGGCGCTCGTAGAGACCGGGGGCCTCGGGCATGATGGCGATTCGTTGGCGGATCTCGACGCCGTTGTCTTCACTGAGCGGTATCCCCGCGACGAGGGCCGAGCCCGACGTGGGCGAGATGAGGGTCCCGAGAGTGCGCACGGTGGTGGTCTTGCCCGCACCGTTGGGTCCGAGGAAACCGAAGACTTCTCCTCGCGCGACCTCGAACGAGACGTCAGAGAATGCAGTTCGATCTCCGAAGCGCTTGGTCAGGTGGCTCACGACGAGAGCGGCTTCAGCATTGGCATTCGACGTGTGGGTCGCATCGCTGGCGGATGTCGCAATGCTTAGTGGCACGGACTGGACTTCGCCCGCATTGTGATTCGTCACGTGATAGCCCTTCTGTGGCGCGGGACCCGTTCGTGACTCACTAACTAAGTATGGTCCCGTCTGGACGGGAAAGTAGCGGTTTTGTTGAGTGAAATGAATCGTCAGTGCCCGTTATGAAATCCGCACGCGGCGAAGCTACGACTGCGTCGAGGAACTACCAGGGACAAACGAAAGACTTACAAGGCTCTGCCAGCGCTGAGGTTATTGGGTCCTTTCGAGCGTAGATTCGAGCAAGCCAGAGATCAACTAAAAGTCGCGGTACTTCTGTGAGTGGAATGAGGCTCACCTCACGACGAACGAGCACAGTATTGGTGGCATTGGCAATCCTCCATGTGGTATCGGGATTTGGGTCGGCGTTTCCCCTTCGCACTCGTCGGGAACTGGCTGATGCCGTTGTCGGTTCGTCACGTGTTCCGTCATCAAAAGCGTGTTTTGCGGTGGCTGGTGCCGTTGCTGTCGGGGCGGTTCTTATTATCAATGTGGTTCCCACACCACCGCCGATTCGCCGTTTTTGATTCGCAGCATGGCCGTCGGATTCGGCTTTCGTGGTGTTCTGGGTTTTCTTGCGAAGACGAACCTTGTCTCTCCCGGCAGTGACTCGGAAAGGTTTATGCGACTAGATCGGTGGATCTACGCGCCCGATTGTCTTGGGCTGGCGGCTGGCTCTCTGGCCTCAATGGATTAAATTTCACCGAAGAGTTAGCGCGGCGCAGCTCTAACGGGCAACACGGATTACTTCGCTGCGTCTTTTGGCGTGCAGGCGGCGACGCGACGTTCGTTCGCGCTGCCGCGTTTTCGTGGTGACGGTCTCGTTCTTCTCGCTGATTGCGTTCTTGTTCGAAGTGTTTGACCTTGGCAGGAACAGTATGGTCAGCACCATGCCTACTACAGCGAAGCCAGCGGAGACGAGCAGAGCCAAATCCATGCCGTGCACGAAGGCCCCTCGCACCGAGCTCAGTAACGTAGAGGAGTGAAGTTGCTGGGCGACTGTTACGCCACCGAACACGCTCTGGCGAATGGCGGCAACTGCGGCAGCGGGCAGATCCGTCACATGGAGCCGCGCGAGATAACCCGCGCTCAGCACGCTGCCCAAGATGGCAATCCCAAATGGACCACCGGTCTTGTTCACCGCCTGGAGCACCGCGGAACCCACGCCGCTCCTTTCAGGCGAAAGTTCGACGAGAGCGGCCGACATAGCGGTCGCCATGGCAATCCCAGTACCGAGTCCGGCGATGACCATCCACGTGGCGACGAAGAGGCCGCTAGAGCCAACACTGACCGTCGAGCCGAGAAGCAACGCCACGGCGAGCAGTGTGAATCCAACCGCTACGGAAACCTTGGCACCGAGTCGCTTGACCACTTGAGAAGCGGGAACGGCACCGACGACGAGTCCACCAACCAGAGGAAGCAGTCGCAAGCCCGAACCCATCGCAGTCGTGCCAACGACGCCTTGGAAATACTGGGGCATGGTGAACAGGATCCCGAGCATGGCAAGGACCGGCACGACGGCCAGTAGTACCCCCCAGGTGAACGAGGCCGATCCAAAGAGGGCCAGGTCAAGCAATGGTTCAGCGCCGGGCCGACGAGTCAATCGTCGCTCCCACGATAAGAATCCAATGATCAACGCCACGCCGACCATCATCAAGGCCCAGGCGAGAACATCGCCCCAGCCATCTTGACCGGCTTCGATCAGGCCATAGGTCAGCGACACCAGCCCGCTCGCTGACATTGCGACACCCAGAAAGTCAATGCGTGGGCGCAGCGAAGCGCGAGACTCGGGAACGAGCGCGACGACGGCGACGAGTCCGATGACTATCACCGGGACGTTTATCAAGAAGACCCAGCCCCACCAGTAGTAGGTAAGCAGCCATCCGCCAACGATAGGACCGATCGGGAATGCGAGAAACGTCGCACCCGCAATGATCCCGACTGCTTTCGGACGCTCCACTTTGTTGAACATCACGGTAAGAACCGCTAACGCAGTCACAATAAGCCCGGCTCCGGCGATGCCGACCAGTACTCGAGCGACCATGAACTCCGCCGACGACGTGGAGTACGAACAGGCCACCGAACCAACGCCGAAGAGCGACATGGAAATAACCAGTACCTTCTTATGCCCGTATCGATCCCCTAAGAGACCGGCGGGAAGCATCGCCGCCGCGAGTACGAGGAAGTAGCCCGACGAGAACCATTGCAGGTTTGATTCCGTCGCTTTTAACGCTCTGGAGAGAGTAGGCAGGGCCACGCTGAGTACGGTCCCGTCCACGCCGACGGCAAGCACCGCCAGGCCAAGTGCGCCGAGCGCCCACCAACGATGGGCCCCGTGAGCCTTTATGTGTACCACGGGCCGGTCGCCTTTTTGCGAGGAGAACAAAGTGAATCAGGAATTGGAGAACCGTGCCGCCTGGCAAAATGAACACTCACCCGCGGACATGGAATAAGTCCAATAAAGGATCTCATAGAGCTAGCCGCCTCCATCGTTGACTGACCTAAAAGGGGAATCAGTAGGAAGGCGGGAGTCTGGACGTCCTTACGCGCATCGTAACACGCTCACTTCGGCGAACTCTTTCGCTCCATTAAGCGGCGTAGCACCCGGTGCGTGGGGACGCCGTACCGAGCGAGTCCGACGACGAGGGACCGTACCGGGGCTGGATCGTAAGCACGGTGCCATTCCAGGTGAACGAGAAGTCGCGAGACGTGGGCCACGACGGCATGATCGGTTCACCGGACGGATTTGACGTCGCCCACGTCGTACCAGGACCGGGGGGTTTGCCGTTATCCGAGAAATACGTCACGATCGCGGTCTCAATCGATGAGTAGTCCGCTTCGCACGCCGAAACCTCTGCCTGGGTGACGATGCCGCCGGCTCCTTTGGATGACGCGAGCGTGGACGTCGAACCCCTGCTTCCCGACGCCGGTAAGCCAGTCTGATCCAAGCTGTCAATCGCGAGTACCATCATGACCCCGAGGATGATCAGGACGAGAAGAAGTGAGATCAAGGAGAATCCCCGCTCACGGTGTTCGAGTCGTGTGGTTATCCTGTGCATGGTCACGTCTCCACTCGTCGTGAAGAATTCTACTTTCTCGCCCCGTCAAGAGACACGCAGAGGCCACGGTGAGACTTCGTGTGCCACAGTCTGAAGAATTGGGACAGCGGCGAGCCAGGGGGAGTTGCGTGTACGACACGAAAGACGTGAGGCAGGGACGTCGCGTCATTGTCTCGATGTCTCTTCTGCCGTAGTGACCAGACCGGCTCCTCTTTTCACGCCACCGACGTCGCAGGCTCAATCGGCGCACGTCGCGGCGCAACGCTTCCTCGCCAAGGCGAGATACGAACGACCGTCCTCGATCAAAGTGTGGCGGATGAAAAAAGTTCGGCCCGGAAGAAACCTCAAAGTGAACTCGAGGCGAGTTACAGTGATTTCTAACCAATGGCGACTAGCGAAGACCTGCATTCGTGCCGTCACTCATTCGAGAGGACTTAAACATGATTTCACTCAGGCGGCGCGGGCGGGTATCTCAACTGGGCGTTACCGTCACCGCGTTGGCCGTGGTGATTATGGTGCCATTGACAATTATGGGTCCCCTCGGCGCCGGCGTCGCCGACGCTGGGCA
>Ga0181522_10002530_pt1 | contig 10412 bp, 8 predicted proteins | sample PEATcosm2014_Bin_27_FD_121103 | JGI IMG/M metagenome (GOLD analysis project Ga0181522, IMG submission 121103) | Peatland microbial communities from MTU Mesocosm Facility, Houghton, MI, USA - PEATcosm2014_Bin05_10_metaG | ecosystem: Environmental > Terrestrial > Soil > Wetlands > Peat | place...
GCCCTTTTGGTGAAAACCTCTCTTCGATGCAGGTTCCTCCAGCGCCGCGCATGGTGCGCATGAACTCCGCCCACGTCATCACCCTTCCGCACGTCCGCATCCGCCTGATGAAACTGTGCTCGCTCAGGTGCCTCATCCAGCGCAATACAAAGATGTAGGGAATCACAAAGCACGCGCCGATCACGAGAAGCGGAATCATCACGATCCCCAGGATCGCTCCCGTGAATTTACCCGGCTGCTTCCGTTCGAATTGGCTCTCTGTCTCCGGCATATTCAACCCCGGTGCTCGCCTATCTTACGGCTTAGACTCGATCTTTATTGTTTCGCCGCTACCTTCGGCGGCGCAATCACGTAATCGTCGCCCGTCCGCTCCAGGATCTGCGCACGCCTGTCCGTTAATAATTTAATCTGCTTCGTCAATTCCATAAACTCCTTTTTCTGGTCCGCGCTCAACGCCCCGTTCCCCTGTTCCATCGCGGCCTTCGCTCCAGGCACCGCCTCCGCATTCGGCCCGCCCACCGGTGCGGCCGCATTCACGGCACTTTGCCCCGGAACACCTTGGCCCACCACCTTGTTCAGCTCATCCAGCTTCGCTTCCAGCAACGGCAATTCGCGATCGATCAGGATCGGCCGTATATCGGGCGACTTCGCGCGCCCCGCGGCCATCTCGTTGCGATTGTTCTCGCCCCACGCCGGCAGCATCCCTACGTGCCCGAGCTCCACGCGCACTCCCGCCGGTCCATAATCCCGACGCACCGCCGCAAACAACCCGATCATCGAATCCCTCGGATCGCCGTTCGAATCCGGATTGAGCCCATCCACATATCCGCGCGACTGGTTTGAAAGGAAATTCCCCAGCGAATAGAAGATCACCGTATCGCGCCCATCCTGTGTCCTGTAGGTCTCAATCGGCTGCAGCACGTGCGGGTGCGCGCCCACAATTACCGTCGCCCCGGCCTCCAGCATCTTGTGCGCAATGTCTACGTCCTCGGGCCGCGGAGCCGTCGCATATTCAATGCCCCAATGAACCGAAATCACCAGCAGGTCACACTGTGCTCGCGCCGCCTTCACCGCCGCCAGCACCGTCGCCTCGTCCGCTCCCGGCGCGCCGCCGCTCTCGCCCGGATAGGGAAAGAAGTTCACGTGCGGCTGGTCGTCTTTGTCCGGATTGCGATTCCCGTTCAGCCAGCGTGTCATCCCCAGCCAGCCAACCTTGATCCCGTTCGCCTCGGTCATCACCGGTTGCCATGCTGTCGCCGCGTTGTCTGACGTTCCTGCAAACAGCAGCCCCGTATCCTTCAAGTGCTCCCGCGTCTCCGCGAACCCGGCCCACCCTTGGTCCATCACGTGGTTGTTGGCAAACGAAACAATCTTGACGCCGCTCGCTTTCAGCCCTTCAGGCAGTGCCACCGGCGCGTCAAACATAAACGGCTTGGTCCCCTTCGAGTGATCCGGCGCCACCGGCGTTTCCATGTTGACAAACCCGAAATCCGCCCCTTTCAGAACATCCGCCACGTCGGAAAACAAGCTCGCCCACCCCTGTGCATCATCCCCGGCGGCCTTGGCCTCCGCGCGAATCGGTTCATGGGGAATCACGTCGCCGGCCACGGCAAAACTCACCTGCGCAAGGTCGTGTGGATAAGGCGCGACAACGGCTGCTGCGCCATGGCCGGACCGGAGCGATGTTACCAGGGAGGCGAATACGGCGATCCCCAGGCAGAGGGCAAAGACCATTTGCCAACGCTTGCGCAGGACAATATCGGGCGCCTCCGCGACCTGCTTCATGCGAACTTTCATCTCCTGCCAGTCCATTTGTCTCCGCAGTGATCCTAGCCATCGACATAGCCAATTGCCGACCCGGAACGCAAACAGGATACATGTTCATCAATGGCAGGCAGCAATTTCATAAAGCCCACCTCGCGGCGGTGCATCAGGATCGCAACGGGCAATCGCAATGCTCGAAGCACCCCATCCCTTGCGGGGCGCAATTCCAACGCCGAACCCTCGTACCCTTCGGATAGGATAAGGATTCAAAGGGTATCAAGGACTTCCCCATGGCGTTCGACGTATTCATTAGCCACGCGTCAAAGGACAAAATCGTCGCCAACGCAGCCTGCGCACGGCTTGAGTCGGCCGGAATTCGCTGTTGGATTGCTCCACGCGACATCGTCCCCGGCACGTCTTACGGCGAAGCGATCATTGAAGCCATTCACGCAGTGAAAGTAATGGTGCTGGTCCTCTCGTCGAGCGCAAATTCTTCCGGGCACATTCCCAAGGAAGTGGAGCGCGCGGTGAGCAATGGCCTTGCCATCGTCCCCTTTCGCATTGAAGATGTCATGCCGGGCAAGTCGCTGGATTATTTCATCGGTTCAGTGCATTGGCTTGACGCCATGACGCCTCCGCTTGAAATGCATCTCGACAACTTGGTGGAGACGGTTCGAAAGCTTTTGACGCCGGTCATTGTCTCGCAAGCCATGCCAGCCCCGCCGCCGCCTCCCTTCCCTCAGCCATCGCCCGTTTACCCTCAGCCTGCCTCCGGCACCTCAAGCGCAATCACGCCCAAGACACTTGGGATCGGCGCAGTTGCGGTGCTCGCCATGGCGGGGATCATCTGGGTAGTCATGCGGCCAAAGCCCACGCCGCCGGCGCCTCCCGGTCCCGCCCCTTCTCTTGTGATTCCCTCACCCAATCCGCCGGCGCCCACTCCCAACCCCGTCCACGAAACCAGTCCCATTGCAGCAACCGGCGCCGACCCCATCGTCGGTTGCTATCGCTGGTCCAATAACGTAACGGTTGTCATTCGCTCGAATGGCACCATCGTTGGGGGCCCGGAGTCCGGGCGCTGGTGGGTACTCAACTCCGTCACGCGTGCTTACCAGTTCGATTGGTCAGCGGCATCGAAACCGGTCTTCACAATCACGATCTCGCCCGACCAGCGCTCGTTTAGTGGACTCAATCAATACCAATATCCGCTTTCAGCCACCCGAACCTCGGGCACGTTCGGCCTGGTTGGGTCCTGGAATTTGTCAAATAACGTTCCCATGCTCGTCGATCCCAACGGCAGTTTCTCGTCTGCCGCATTCAAGGGCTCCTGGCAAACCGTCGATGCTGCGCGGGGCGTCTATTCGCTTACCTGGCCGCCTCTGATCGACAGTGTCACGCTTTCCACTGACGCTCGTCAGATTACCGGAGCAAACCAATACGGCGTAGCCATCTCAGGAACGAGAACCGAACCCTGCTCCGCAAAATAGAATGAACCGGCACAGCGCCCGGTCGTTACCTGAACCAGCCCCGCCTTGGGTTTGAACGGCCCAAGCCGGCAAGGTAGGCTTCGCCGATTCCAAGAAAGTTCCTGGGATTACAACTTAGCGTGGAAGTCATACCATGACCGCTTCTGCAGGCTTCCCCTCTTGGAAAAACCCTTATGGTAATGCAGCCAGTTGTATGCTACATCCTCAACGGATTGCCAGGGGCCTGAAGTTTCTTCGCCGAAAGGACCAGATCCCCCTCGGATGTGTCTCACCTTCCCATATTTATTGTTGATCCGATCTGCGTACCACGCCGCCAATTTCAAAGAACGAGACATCGCGCTCTCATTTGAAAATTCGGGAAACCGGCTATTGTGGCGCATTTGGTCCACGACTTTGAACTGTCGATAGCCGACGCTCCATAACATCAACAGGTAATCGAACTCATGAGCTTCGATCGAGAGATAGGCCGGAAGGTCCTCGGGACGAAGACATTCGAGACACGATCGGTCCGCTCGCTCGATGTCGATCTTTAGGTAATATGGAACACCGTGCTTTGCGAATAACTGAGAAAGTGTGACGGATTCGACCTCGATACGGTGACAGCGGTTCCCTCCCCGTCCGCCGATTTCTCGATCGAAAGAACTCCAGTCATCGTTAACATCGGAAACCCAAAAATCGATCGTCCCGGGATGGTCAGAGATTGCGCATGACTCGATCACGAGGCGCCCCACCGCAATGTCTTCCGCAAACTTCTCGCGGTTCTCCGCGACAAGCGTTGGATTCGCTTCCACAGCAATTACGCGAAAGTCTCGAGACAGATAGTGGGCAGTATCCTCTCCATGGTTCATACCGAGATCAAAAACTAATTTGGATTCCATTCCAGATGGTTATACTCTAGCTCACGATAGCAAGGCTTCTCCGCTCCTCGTTACCAATCTTGGTGCGACGGTCATTCCCGTTCAACTTCACCACCGCGACATCCTAAGTTAGCGCTTGCCATTTGGATCGTATTGAAAGCACTTCTCAATCGACACGCCAAGGACGATGGCGACCTTGAATGCCGTCTCAAGCGAAGGCGAATACTTGTCTTGCTCGATCGCAATCACAGTTTGCCGTGTAACGCCTACTTCATCGGCGAGTTCCTGCTGCGTCATCTCTCGCTTGGCTCGGAGTTCCCGAACTTGGTTGCGAATCGCGGGCATCAGAGTGCTCTCCGGTAAGCCGCAATCTGCGTCGCCGTCTTCGTAATATCCGCGATGACCAGCATCCCAAAGAAGACGCTCAGGAAATGGAGCCCCATCATCCGGCCGTCCATATAAAGATTTCCGGCCGCCGCATGAAACCATAACATCGCCAGCCCCAGCACCATCAACGACGCGATCGTCAAATAGCCAGCCCGATAGCCTCGCTGCTCGATTAGGCGGTCCCGCTCGTCCGTAACCCGGTTACGCGTTAAGGCAGCGATAATCGATTGAAGCGCAATCTGCAACACGATAATCGCGATGATCATGCCCGCAACCTTGCCGACCGAATTCTGCCGGTGCAGCACAAAATAGGGTCCGTACACAACCAGCTCCACTGCCAGCGACGCGTAAAGCGTCTTCTCCTTGTACGAAAGATTGAGCGCCATCGCGAATTCCCTCCAGGTACAAAATCTTTTACACTGCCAACATATCTCCATTCGTTCTCAATGTCAAATATTATTTACATTCATTTTCATGAGAGATCTCGTCTCCGGCTCATCGTTCAAGTCCAGGAACTCTTAATCCGGTATAATTCCTCGACTCGATGGAGAATCCGAGCGTTCAGAAACAACTCGAGCCTGCGCGATCGAACTGGTCTGGTCTCACGTTCGAATCAAGCGTCAGTCGCTCCGCCGGTTATCGCCCGGACGTGGACGGATTGCGGGCCATCGCCGTGCTTGCCGTTCTTTTCTTTCACACCGGGTTCCTCAATTTCCCGGGCGGGTTCGTCGGTGTCGACGTCTTTTATGTGATCTCCGGTTATCTCATTACTTCGCTTCTGGCAAGAGAGATGCTCGAAGACAAATTCTCGCTCGTGTCGTTTTACGAACGAAGAGCGAGGCGCATCTTTCCCGCCCTATTTACAGTGTTGTTTTTTTGCATTCTGGCCGCGGCCATTCTTTTCGATCCGCAAGAGATGATCGGATTCGGAAAAGCTCTCGTCACAACCACGCTCTTCACCAGTAACTTCTACTTCTGGCATAGTGCGCGTCCCCTCGGCTACTTCGACACCAACATCAGATCTCAGGCGCTGCTGCACACATGGTCGCTTTCGGTGGAGGAGCAGTTCTATCTGTTCTTCCCGCTCACGCTCTTTCTGCTGTTTCGTTGGCAGCGGCGGTGGATCAATCCATGGTTGCTGTTGCTCACCATCGTTTCATTTGCCCTGAGTATCTGGTCGATCCACCACTACCCAATCGTGGCTTTCTACTGGTTGATCCCTCGAGCCTGGGAACTCCTGGTGGGTTCCCTTCTCGCAATGAAGGCAATCCCGTCCCTGCCGAATCGTGTCGCCCGCGAGCTGGCAGGCTGGCTTGGGATTGCGATGATCTGCTTTGCCCTCCGATTTCAGATTCCTGCAGAGCTATTTCCCGGTTGGTTCGCATTGCTGCCGTGTCTGGGAGCGGGGCTTGTCATCTACGCCGGCGAAGCCGGCCCATCGTCGGTCCGCGCGATCCTCGGCTTACGCCCCTTCGTCTTCATCGGTGTTATCTCTTACTCGCTCTATCTATGGCATTGGCCCATCATCGTATTCAGCAAGCATCTGCCTTTCCGTTTCACCGGCAGAACCGAAATCATGGTTGTGCTTCTGTCCTCTCTCGTCATGGCATTTGTGTCGTTTGAATACATCGAACGGCCGTTTCGAGGAAAGAGTTCTCCCATAACCCGGCGACAGGTCTTTGGGCTGGGCTTAGCCGCCAGCGTCCTCACACTGTCCTTTGGAATAGCTGCCTATCGCTCGCAAGGTTTGCCCGGGCGATACGATCCCCAAACAAGGCAGGTGATCGCCGGCAATCTGGCGCGGATAGACGATTTCGACGGTTCCTGCGGCAACTTCAGAAACGAGGTCCACAAGCTCGACGACATCAAGTTTTGTGACCTTGGCAGTCAGTCGCCGCACAAGATTCTGTTCTGGGGAGACTCACACGTCGAACAACTATACCCGGCAGTTGAACAGATCTATAAGGAAGGAGGATTGGGAGACCAGGGCGCCGTATTCGCAATTGAAGATGGGTGCTTACCAGACGCACATCTGAACAATACAAGGGAAGGCTACCACTGCGATTCCTTTGCGAAGTTCGCGATGATGAGGGCAGAAGAAAAAGATATCGGCACAGTGTTTCTCGGATTCAGTACATGGTGGGATAGGCGAAACGGCGATTTCTGTATCTCCGTGGATGAGATATGCAGAAATTCGCTCTCTTCGGATGACCTGCGCCGCAACTTCCTCGCAGATTTGGCTGATGAGATTCACCAGCTTCAGGCTAATGGGAAAAACGTAATCGTGTGTCTTCCATTCCCTGTCTACGATGTAAATCTTCCCGAACTTGAAATCAGCAATGCCGTGTTCGGCAGGTTCGGCTTGGCTGAAGACCCCGTCGACCGGACCTCGATATCGCTCGGGGAGGAAGTGAGAGCGACCGCAATCAGCAATGGGGCGGAGATTCTTGATCCGCGAGAAACCTTATGCTCGGGGTCGCAATGTCGCGTCCAGATTGGTGGCGTCTCCATTTACATGGACAGCAACCATATCGCCAGAAGCCAGATTGCGATTCTCGAAAACCCTCTCCGCAACGCACTTCTTGCGCAGCCTCCGCGTGCGCACTAAACACGGCCCTCGTTTTGACGCCGCGTTTCCCCGAATCACTTGGCGAATTCTGAGCGCTTCGGTTCCGTTTCGCTGGACTGACGGAGCAGGTCTTCGGCATTCTGTTTTCGCATCTGAAGAACGCTATCCTCCGCATCCTGTACCTTCTTGCGGAGCGCAGCGTTAGAAGCCACGCCGATTGATCGTTCTATTTCCAAAAGCTGGTCGAGCAGCAAATTGGACCCCATAATATATCCCCCGAGTGGCGTGCACTTCCAAGGTGCATTTGAGTTTTGGATGGAAAAATGCCGCAAAAAGGTTGCATGATTGGTGCAGTTTCGCCCATAACTGCACAACAGCCGGGCCCCTTGTGGCGGCCCGCTTCAGGCTCATGGTGGAGATGACCGCCCCGTCTTGGCCCTCCCTGACTCGCCCACTACGACTTTTGGAATCCTTAAGAGCCGCCAAACTTGGCCATTGATTAAGAACTTCAACACCAAGGCTTTGAACTCACCCAAAGGTGCCAGCGACCCAGTTCCTCCCGTTCGAACGTCCTGCCCCTCCCGCTCGTCTATCTTCTAGTAAAGACTGATACCCTTGATATGGAGCACTTTGTTGGAGATTTCCGGGCCGCGCCACGAGCGCAAGCCCGGCGAGCGCGTACATGGCAGAATTCGTCATCAAGTTAGCCGATGAGCGTGGCCGCGTGCAGGAGCAGGTGCAGACGGCGGCCACCGCCGAAGAGTTGCGGGCCCGATTTGCCCATGCGGGCTACCACGTCTTCAGTGTCCGCGCCCGCGGCGGCATCGCCGGGGCTCGGCGCAACGTCAAGCTCGAGCCGTTTCTCATCTTCAATCAGCAGTTTCTCACCCTCATTCGCGCCGGCCTTCCCATCCTCAGCTCGCTGCAAATGCTCGGCAAAATCCAGAAAAACACCCAGTTCGCCGGCCAGCTTGACGATATAACCAATCGCGTAAAGAACGGCGAAGCGCTTTCCGCGGCATTCGAAGCGCAGAGCGGTTTCCCGCTCATATACACCACCACCCTTCTCGCGGGTGAGCGCTCAGGCAACTTGCAAGAGGTACTTGAGCGCTATGTCAGCTTCCAGAAAATCGCGCTCACTTTCCGCAAAAAGCTTGTCGCCTCGCTCATTTATCCCACGCTGCTCATGACGCTCGTCATCAGCCTTCTCATCTTTCTCCTCACCGTCGTTGTCCCGCAGTTTGCCGAGCTCTATGACCAGTTGGGTTCCAAGCTGCCCGCCATGACCGTGGCCCTCATGTCCTTCGGCCGCTGGTTGCAACACAATATTCTTTGGCTCGCGTTGGCGCTTCTCATCGTTGCCGCCGTTTCCTACCGCTTCGCCATCACGGAGCGTGGCAGGGACTTCATCGACAGAGTTCGTGTACGGCTTCCAATCTTCGGCAAAATATGGCTCAAGTATCAGGTCGCACTCTTCGCGCGTACGCTATCCACGTTGCTCACCGGCGGATTGCCGCTCGTTCCTTCGCTTGAAACAGCAGCAAAGTCCATCTCATCGCGCCAGGTTTCCAAGGCCGTCCAAACTTCGGTCGTCACCGTCAGCGAAGGCAAAAGCCTCGCCGATTCGCTCATCAAGACCGGCGTATTCCCCGATCTCGCCTCTGAAATGATCACCGTCGGCGAACAGACCGGCGCACTGCCGCAAATGCTCAACTCGGTTGCCGAATTTTTTGAGGAAGATGTCGCTACGGCGCTCACAGCGGCGCTGGCGCTCATTGAACCAGCCATTCTCATCGTCATGGGCGTGGTCGTCGTCTTCGTTCTCATCTCGCTCTACCTGCCCATCTTTTCGCTCGGGCAGGCCACCGGAATGTGACGAACGGAATTTAGGGGTCTGTTCGCAGCCCCAGGAGATTTTTTCGAATGCCTGAAACCAACGTACTCCTCCCCCCGGCGCCTGCCAGTCAGGAAGAACGTGCCCACGCTGAAGCTCTCGCGCGGCGCTACCACGCCGAATTCGTTGATCTCAAGAACTTCAAGATTCAGCACGACCTGCTGCGCACCGTCCCGGTCGAGCTCATGTTCCGCTACAACTTCGTTCCCATCGAGCAAACGGCCGCCGCTTTGGTCATCGCGGTTAGCGACCCGTCGCGCCTCATGGTCCTCGATGAAATTGCCGGACTTCTCGGCCGTCACATCCAGGCGCGCGTCGCTACCCTCTCGCAGATTACTGATCTGCTCAAGAAGACCGAGCAGTCGCAGCGCGTCCTCGACGAAGCCAGCGAAGGCTTCACCTTCGACGTGCTCACCGGCGATGAAAACTCTGACGAAAACATCTCCATCGAGAAGCTCACCAGCGAGACTGAAGACATCAGCCCCATCATCCGCCTCGTTGACACCACCATCTTTACTGCGCTCGAGCGCCGCGCCTCCGACATTCACATCGAATCCCTCGACGACTCGGTAGTCGTCAAGTACCGCATCGATGGCGTGCTGCAGGCGGCCATGGCGCCCATCGCGCGCGAGCATCACGGCACCATCCTCGGCCGCATCAAGATCATGAGCGAGCTCGACATCGCCGAGAAGCGCGTCCCCCAGGACGGCCGCTTCCGCGTCCGGTATAAGAATCGCCTCATCGACTTCCGCGTGTCGATCATGCCTACCATTCATGGCGAAAACGCCGTGCTGCGCGTTCTCGACAAAGAGTCGATGAGCGAAAAGTTCAAGAACCTCACGCTTGACGTTGTCGGCTTCGCCGACGCCGATCTTCGCCGTTTTCGGCGCTATATTCGCGAGCCCTACGGCATGGTCCTGGTCACCGGCCCCACCGGCTCCGGCAAAACCACTACCCTCTACGCGGCGCTCAACGAGATCAAAAGCGACGAAGACAAAATCATCACCATCGAAGATCCGGTCGAGTACCAGATTCGCGGCATCACGCAAATTCCCGTCAACGAGAAGAAGGGCCTCACTTTTGCGCGCGGCTTGCGTTCGATTCTGCGCCACGACCCTGACAAGATTCTCGTCGGCGAAATCCGCGACCAGGAGACGGCGCAGATCGCCATCAACTCCGCGCTCACCGGCCACCTTGTTTTTACGACGGTCCACGCCAACAACGTGGTCGATGTGCTGGGCCGCTTCCTCAATATGGGTGTCGAGGCATACAACTTTGTCTCCGCCCTCAACTGCATCCTGGCCCAGCGGCTGGTGCGCACCAACTGCGAATACTGCACCAAGACGGTTTATTACGACAACGACGCGCTCCACGCCAGCGGCCTCAACCCGGAGGAGTGGAAGGATTTCGGCTTCAAAGAAGGTTCCGGCTGCATGGAGTGCGGAGGCACCGGC
>Ga0181522_10002531_pt1 | contig 10411 bp, 8 predicted proteins | sample PEATcosm2014_Bin_27_FD_121103 | JGI IMG/M metagenome (GOLD analysis project Ga0181522, IMG submission 121103) | Peatland microbial communities from MTU Mesocosm Facility, Houghton, MI, USA - PEATcosm2014_Bin05_10_metaG | ecosystem: Environmental > Terrestrial > Soil > Wetlands > Peat | place...
CGGTCTGCGAGATTTCAATGTCGGATTTCGGCTTTTGGTGCTGCGAGGCGGGCATGGGGTGATTTTCCGTTCAATGTTCGTGCGGTGAACCAGCGATTTTGAAGTTTGTTTGGGCGGGAATCAGGTGAACCGCGCTCCCGCGGCGAGCTTGGCGGTGGCGGCGAATTCGCCGGCGTCGATCTTCTTGCCGGCGTCGGGTTGAACACGGGTGACCTTGAAGCGGCCGTCGGCGCAGACAACGGTGAAGCCGTCGGCTTCGACCGCGACGATTTCGCCGAGCTTGCCGGCAATGCCTTTGGGGTCCTTAGCCGGCAGCGGCTTGGCGTCGAAGATTTTCAACGTCTTGCCGTCGAGGGTGGTCCAGGCGCCGGGCGCCGGATTGCAGCCGCGGATCAGCCGGTCGATCTGCTCCCAGGGCTTGCCCCAGTCGATCTTGGCATTGCCGGGACCGCAGCGGCCCTCATACGTGGCCTTGGACTCGTCCTGCTTGATGCGCGGCGCCTGGCCGGCTTTCACCAAATCGACGCCTTCGAGCATGGCCTCGACGCCCATCGGGAACAGGCGGTCGAAATAGACGGTGCCGAGTGTGTCGGTGCCGCTGATCGCCGTTTTCTTCTGGACCAGCACGTCGCCGGTATCGAGTCCGTTGTCGGGCCAGAAGATCGACAGCCCAGTTTCCTTCTCGCCCTTAATGATCGGCCAATTGATCGCGCTGGCACCGCGATAGGCCGGCAGCAAGGACGGATGATACTGGATCGAGCCGTGGGTCGGCGCGTTGAGGAATTCCTCCGGCACGAACAGCGTGACGAAGGCCATGACCTGCAGGTCGGGTTTGAGCGCTTTGAATTCCGCCAGCACTTCCGGCTTTTTGTACGAATCGGGCTGCAGCACCTTCAGGCCCGCGGCGAGCGCGGCTTCCTTCAGCGGGTCGGTCTTGGCGCCTTCCTTTTCCGGCGCCACATAGACGCCGACAACGTTTTCGCCGCGCTTGAGCAACGCTTCCAGCACGGCCTTGCCGAACGCCTGTTGGCCGTGGACCACGATACGCATTCAACCTCTCCCAATCTGTCCGTGTCCCGGGCGCAGCGCAGCACGACGTAGAGCGCTGCAGCCCCGTGAAAGGTACCGTTACGCCGCTTTTTCTTCCTTCTTCGGCGCGCTCAATGCGCCGGAGTTCTTGATTTCGGCAATCTCGTTGGCCTTGAAGCCGAGCACGTCCTTCAAGATTTCGTCGGTGTGCTCGCCCAAGAGCGGCGAACGTTTCACCTCGGAAATTGAGTCGGACATTTTAATCGGATTGCCGACGCTGAGATACTTGCCGCGGGTCGGATGATCGACTTCGACCACCGTACCGGTTTTGCGCAGCGACGGTTCCTCGGCGATCTCCTTCATCGACAGGATCGGGCCGACCGGAATATCAACCGCGTTGCAGGCTTCCATAACCTCAAACTTGGTCATGGTCATGGTCCAGTCTTCGATGCGGCGGAAGATCGCCTTCAGCTTCGGCAGCCGCGCCTTCGGCGTGGCGTATTCCGGATCGGTCTTCCAAGTCGGCTCGCCGATTAGATCGCAGATCGCGCCCCAGACCGGCGCCTGGGTGATGAAGTAGATGTAGGCGTCCGGGTCGTTCTCCCAGCCCTTGCACTTCAAGATCCAGCCGGGCTGACCGCCGCCGGAATCGTTTCCGGAGCGCGGCACTGAAGCGCCGAACGGCACGCCTTCGCCGTACTGGCTATATTCGGTGAGCGGGCCGGCCTTGAGCCTTTGCTGGTCACGCAGCTTCACGCGCGCGAGATTGAGCACGCCGTCCTGCATTGCGCACAGCACTTTCTGACCGCGCCCGGTGCGCCTGCGCTGGTAGAGCGCCGAGACGATGCCGAGCGCGAGATGCAGGCCGGTTCCGCTGTCGCCGATTTGCGCACCGGTAACCAGCGGCGGACCTTCGCGGAATCCGGTGGTCGAAGCAGCGCCACCGGCGCATTGCGCGACGTTCTCGTAGACCTTGCAGTCCTCGTAGGGACCGGGACCGAAGCCCTTCACGGAGGCGACGATCATGCGCGGGTTGAGCTTGTGGACGCGCTCCCAGGTCAGCCCCATGCGGTCGAGCGCGCCGGGCGCAAAGTTCTCCACCAACACGTCGCACGATTTCACCAGCGCTTCCAGTACGCGCATACCTTGCGGGTGCTTGGAGTCGATGGTGATCGAGCGCTTGTTGTGATTGAGCATGGTGAAGTAGAGCGAGTCGGCGCCCTTCACATCGACCAATTGGCCGCGCGTGATATCACCCACGCCCGGACGCTCGACCTTGATCACGTCGGCGCCGAACCATGCCAGCAATTGCGTGCAGGTCGGGCCCGATTGGACATGCGTAAAATCGAGAATGCGCACGCCGGTGAGCGCCTTGCCGTCCTGGCCGTATGGCTTGTTGCTGATCTTTGGCAAGCCATTGCCGCTGCTCTTTTTTGTGCTCATGAGTTTCATGACCTTACGGACCGATTTCTTGGTTGCGGCCCTCGTCTTGGCTCTCGCCTTTTTATTTTTCTTCTGTGCCATTTCCCGTCTCCTCCCCGTTTAAACTGCGATCAAAATTGCGGTCAGCTGCAAGGCGACCCGCGTCCCTTTATTTCTTCTTCAGCGCGCTCTGTGGATTGAGATTGCCGATGCGGCCGCTTTCGCTGCCGGCCGCCGGATCGAGCACCGCATTGATGAGCGTTGGTTTCCCTGAATCCATCGCGGCATTGACGGCGCGCTTGAGCTCATCGGGGCTCGTTGCATTGACGCCGACACCGCCGAAGGCCTCAATCATCTTGTCGTAGCGCGAGCCCTTGACGAACACGGTCGGTGCCGGGTCCGAGCTGAATTTGTTGACATCGGTGCCACGGTAGATGCCGTCATTGTTGAAGATGACGATACAGACCGGCAGCCTGTAGCGGCAGATGGTCTCGACCTCCATGCCGGAAAAGCCGAAAGCCGAATCGCCCTCGACACATAGCACCGGCTTGCCGGTCTCAATGGCGGCGGCGATGGCATAGCCCATGCCGATGCCCATGATGCCCCAGGTGCCGACGTCAAGGCGCTTGCGCGGCTGATACATGTCGATGATACCGCGCGCGAGATCGAGCGTGTTGGCGCCCTCATTGACGAGAATCGCGTCCGGTCGCTCCTTGACGATGGTACGCAGAACGCCGAGCGCACCGTGGTAGTCCATCGGTGAGTTGTTGTTCATCAGCCGCGGCGCCATCTTGGACACGTTTTCTTCGCGTTTCTTGGCGATGGCGGCAGGCCATTCAGCCGGCGGGGCCGGCCAGTTGCCGCCCATGCCGGCTAGGAGCGCCGAAACGCAGGAGCCAATGTCGCCGACCACCGGAGCGACGATCTCGACGTTCGAGTCCATTTCCTTGGGCTCGATGTCGATCTGGATGAATTTCTTTGGCGCTTCGCCCCAGGTCTTGCCCTTGCCGTGCGACAAGAGCCAATTGAGACGGGCGCCAATCAGCATCACGACATCGGAGTCTTTCAGCACGGTCGAGCGCGCCGCGCCCGCGCACTGCGGATGCGTGTCGGGGAGCAAGCCCTTGCCCATGCTCATCGGCAGGAAGGGAACGCCGCTCTTTTCAACTAACGCACGGATCATGTCGTCGGCCTGCGCATAGGCAGCGCCTTTACCGAGAATGATCAGGGGGCGCTTGGCGCTCTTGAGCACTTCGAGCGCGCGCTTGACCGCTTCGGGCGCCGGAATCTGGGCCGGTGCCGCGTCGATGACCTTGACCAGCGACTTGGCACCGGCCTTTGCGTCCATGACTTGGCCGAACAGCTTGGCCGGCAGATCGAGATAGACACCGCCCGGACGCCCCGATACGGCGGCGCGGATCGCGCGCGCCAGGCCGATGCCAATGTCGGCGGCATGCAGGACGCGGAAGGCCGCCTTGCACAGCGCCTTGGCGATGGCCAGTTGATCCATCTCCTCGTAATCACCCTGCTGCAGGTCGACGACCTCGCGTTCCGACGAACCCGACATCAGGATCATCGGGAAGCAGTTGGTCGTCGCATGCGCGAGCGCGGTCAGACCGTTGAGAAAGCCGGGCGCCGACACCGTGAGGCAGACGCCGGGTTTCTTGGTCAGAAAGCCTGCGATCGAGGCCGCATATCCGGCGTTTTGCTCGTGGCGGAACGAAATAACTCGGATGCCTGAGGCCTGTGCCATACGGCCGAAATCCGTGATCGGAATTCCAGGCACGCCGTAGATCGTGTTGAGGCCGTTAAGCTTGAGCGCATCGATGATGAGATGAAAGCCGTCGGTCAGCTCCTGCTCGGCCTCGATTTTCACTGCTGCATCAGCCATGGGAATCCTCCCGCTTCTTGTTCGTTTAGTCGAGATAATCGGCGAATCGTGCCACGTGATCGGCCAGGCCCAGCGCGTGGTCGCGCACGAGTTCTTCCGCGCGATCGGTCGCGCGCGCTTCGAGCGCTTCGATGATGACCATGTGATCGCGGATCGAACGGTCCACGCGATCCTTTTCAACGATGGTTTTGCGGCGGATCATCCGCATATGAGCGAACAGATTTTCCGCCATATCGATCAGCACCCGATTGCGACTCAGGCGGATGATCGACTGGTGAAACTCAATATTGACCTCGGAATATTCGTCGATATGGGCGCGCAGCGCGCCGTTCTTGAAGGTCGCGAACATCGAACGCAAGCCGGCGATTTCTTCGTTGCTAGCGTTCTCGGTGATCAGTCGCGCCGCCATGCTTTCGAGCGCCGCCCAGGCGGTGATCATCTCGATCACTTCGCGCTTGGTCTTGCGCACCACATAGATGCCGCGGCGCGGCACCGAGCGCACGAAGCCCTCGCTCTCGAGCTGCGCCATCGCCTCGCGTACTGGCGTGCGGCTGATACCAAAATCCTGCGCCAGTTTACGCTCGTCGAGGCGGATATCGTCGCGGCTGCGGTAGATGTCCATCGCGACGATGGCGTTCTTCAAGGCGGTATAGGCCTTGTTCTTGAAGCTCGGGGTGATGTCGATGGGCGCAAGCGCCGGCTGCGATGTCGCCGCGGCGCCGACCGAAGACGGCCGGTTACGGGCACGCGCGCTGACGCGACGGAACGACTGATCGGGGTTACGCATAACTGGTATACAATATGCCAGGCGCCCTGGCACATGCAACGTCATTTTAATTGAAGATGCCCCTCCGTGGCCGGCAAGCCACGGAGGAGAATTACATTACTTAGAGTTTCGCCATCTGGCGCGCACGCATCGGCTTAAGCACGAACAAGGCCAATGCCACCACTACGATGTTCATCAAGGCGGTAACCACGAACACGGCGTGCCAGGTTCCGGTGTACGACTTGATGACGTTGGCAACCGGCACAAGGAAGGCCGAGGTTCCCTTCGCCGTATAGAGCAGGCTTAGATTCACCGTCGCGAATTGCGCGCCAAAAGTGTCGGTACAGGTGGAGGGGAACAGGCTGAAGATCTCGCCCCAGGTGAGAAAGATAAGCGCGGCGAAGATCACGAAAAACCAAGGCGTTGCGCCGAGCGTGCCGAGTAGCCAATAGGCGACTGCGCCCAATCCGAACGCGATAGCCATCGTGTATTCACGCCCTATATTATCGGAAACCCACCCAAACAGCGGACGCGCTCCGCCGTTGCAGATATTATCGACGATGAGCGCCACGGTCAGTGTGGACGCACCGGCGAACAGGATCGTACCGCCGACATTAAAGTCCTTCGCGATCGGCGCGATTTGTGCCGTCGCCATCAGGCCGCTGGCCGACACCATGACAAACATGATGTAGAGCAGCCAGAACACCGGCGTCATCAGCACTTCTTTAGGTGTGAAACTGCGGGTCGATTGCGTCACCTTCGGAGCGGTGCCTGTCAATTCACCCGGCTCCGGTCCGCGCAGGAACCACGCCAGCACGAACGTAACACCGCCCTGGATCAGTCCGAACCAGATGAATGCTGTCTGGTAATCGTACGCCGCAATCACTTCGCGAATCGGAATGACACTGATGGCCGAACCGGCGCCGTAGCCGGCTGCTGTGAGACCGACCGCCAAACCGCGGCGGTCGGGAAACCACTTAACCGCCATGCCGACGCAGGTCGCATAGATTGCGCCACCGCCGATGCCGGAGATGATAGCGCCGAGATACAGCATCGACAAAGAATCGGCGTAACCATTTATGACCCAACCGATGCCGACCGTGACACCACCGAAGGCAACCATGAGCTTCGGTCCACGTTGCGAACCGAGCATGTCGACGATCCATCCCTCGACTGGCGTGAGCCATGTTTCGAGCGCGATGAATATGGCGAAGGCCACCTGAATCGATGCGATCGACCAGCCGTGTGTTTTGTTGATCGGATTGACGAAGAGTGTCCAACCATATTGTAGGTTGGCGATCATGATCATGCAGATGATGCAGAAGATAAGATTGACCCAGCGAGTCGATTCAGACACGCGTGTCGTTGAAACCGTGCCAGTAGCCGTAGCCATCGTATCCTCCCCAAGAGTTTTCCGTCCGAGCCCAGGTGACGGTTTGTTTCTTTGTTAGTTTGTTCGCGCCGGCCTGTGCAATACAGACCGAAGCCGTATATTACTAATACCAAAGATCGACAGCGAGGAAAAAGTTAAATTCCCGCAGCGGGTTATATTGACCGATTTCCAAAGGCCTACTGCAGTGCACAAATCCCTATGCTATGTTTGATAGTGGTTCCCGCGCCCCTCATCGCAACCGAATAAGTGCGAGCGCCAAAAAATTGAGCGATTTTGTTCCGCCCTATCCCCCACGCCTGACCAAGCCGCCGTCGCCATGGCGCCGGGTGATGCTGGCGCGCCGCAATTTCCTAGCGATGTGGGAGGAAGAGGCTTTCGGGCTCGATTTTTCCACCTTGCCGGTTTTCATGCGCCAAACATTTCTCTGCAACAGTCCGGATTCCGTTCAGTTCGCCTTTAGCCTGAAGAACGCCAGCTTCGAACGTAAAGCCCCGCAAATGCGCTATGCGCTCGAACCCCTGCTCGGCGACGGACTGTTCATCAGCGAAGGCGAAACCTGGCGTAAACGCCGGCGCATGGTTGCACCCATTGTGCACGTGTCGCGGCTCCCGAAATTCGCGCCGATCATGGTGGAAGCGGCGCAAGAGGTGGAAGACCGTTGGAGAAAATCCGAAGGCATGATGATCGACGTGCTGGTCGAGTCGGCCACGCTGACTGCAGAGATTATTTGCCGGACACTATTCGGGCGCAAGCTCGGTCACGATTACGCCCGTCAGATCGTTGACGGCTTTAGCGAATATCAACGCGTTATCGGTCAGACTGACCTGATTTCGCTGCTCGGATTGCCGGATTGGGTACCGCGCTGGCAAAGCCGCGCAATCCGCAAGTCAGTAAAATCCATTCAAGCCGTGCTTACTCAAGTAATCGAAAACTTCCGTGACCAATCATCGTCCGAAGACACTTCGGTCATCGGCCAGTTACTCAATGCGCGCGACGAAACCGGCGCACCGCTTGACGAACAAGCACTGCGCAACGAAATCGCGGTGCTGTTCATGGCCGGGCATGAAACGACGGCCAATTCGCTGACTTGGCTCTGGTACATGCTGTCGCAGGCGCCCGACGTCGAAGCCAAGCTACATGCCGAACTCGACAGCGTGCTCGGCGGCCGGCCGCCGACTTTAGCCGACGTGCCAAAGCTAGTTTACACCCGTGCAATATTCGACGAGACGCTACGGCTGTATCCCCCGGTGCCGATTTTGCCGCGCGAGGCGGTGCGGCAAGAATATTATCGGAACATGCGGATCCCCAAAGGCTCACTGGTCTTTGTGGTGCCGTGGCTGCTGCACCGGCACAAGAAGCTCTGGGACAAACCAGATCACTTTATTCCGGAACGGTTCCTGCCGGAAAATTCTGGCTCAATCTCGAAATTCGCCTACATCCCGTTCAGCATCGGCCCGCGTATTTGTGCCGGCATGTCGTTCGGGCTCACCGAAGCGATTCTTTGCCTTGCAACGCTTGCGCAAAAATTCAGCTTGCGATTGAAGCCCGGCCACGTAGTCAATCCTATTTGCAGGCTAACGTTACGGCCCGAGGGTGGCATGCCGATGACCATACTGGCACGGACGGAATTCGGTACCGCCGTTGCCGACGCGGCAGTTACGACAAGCGCTTGTCCTGTACATCACTAATGCAAATAACTGACAGTCGTGAGATATCGCGTCTTGATGACGCGGCGTGCCAGAATTTAGCATTTTGCGGATATCGCCTGACGGACGTCCGCGTCCCACGATGTGCCTAACGCGACCGCCATCTGAGGCGACCTCATCCGTTATGCGCGCCCATCGAGCGGCCCCAACTGTGTTTCACAATCACCTTTTCAGCGATCGCGCAGATGGGGCACTCAAACGTGCGCTGGTCCTCGTGGGGGTCAACAGGCACAACGCGGGTGAGCGACATTTGTTTGCCGCAACGGGAGCATAACGGCCGGTCACGCGCTACAGAACTCATCGAACTGGCTACGGATTGGGCCATATTTCCACCTAGCTGCATAGGTTGGGTAAGACGGCCAAATAACGAATGCCCTGAGATAAAGTTCCAGAACGGTTTCCGCTTTATTTGGGCCCAGCACGTTTCCAAAAAGGTGACCGAGGACCCCAGTGACTGGTCCTCGCTGAGGTACGTTTTCCCAGAAGAGAATATGGAGATGGGCCAGCAGAGGCGTACATCAGAAGAAATTGTCTAGAGAATTTGCCAGGCGATGTGCCGACTCATGCTCAAGACTTTCATTCACTTCGTACAATCAAACTCAAGACCGCTGTATTCCCTGCGCCAGCAGTAATAGTTTTGCCGCGATATCTCAGCGTCCCGGAAGGCCAACCGGCGCGGGTTTGCCCTCAGAAAGGGCCGGTCAGGTCAAAGGTACTGATCGTTTGGCGGACGTCGAAGACAGTAAATTCAAATCGCTGGCTACCATTTCACGGACAAGATCGTGGAAACCAACCTTCGGCTTCCAGCCCAGTTTCTGACGTGCCTTGGTTGAATCACCTATCAAGACATCAATTTCGGTTGGACGAAAATACCGTGGATCCACCCGCACCAGAGTCCGGCCCGTCTTGCGACAAAGACCATACTCACCTGAGTCAGCGCCCTTCCATTCGATAACTATTCCGATTTCCGCGAATGCCAATTCTACAAACTCGCGCACTGAGTGGCTTTCACCCGTTGCGAGCACATAGTCATCGGGTTTGTCCTGTTGCAGCATTAGCCACATCCCTTCGATATAATCGCGGGCGTGGCCCCAGTCCCGTCGGCTATCAAGATTTCCAAGATACAAACAGTCTTGCATACCAAGATGAATTGCTGCCACGGCTCTTGTAATTTTGCGGGTGACAAACGTCTCGCCACGACGGGGACCTTCGTGATTGAACAAAATACCACTTGAGGCGTGAATGCCGTAGGCCTCGCGATAATTGACCGTAATCCAATGGGCGTAAAGTTTTGCAGCCCCATAGGGGCTCCGCGGATTGAACGGTGTATTTTCGGTCTGCGGAAATTCCGCTGACTTACCGTACATTTCCGAAGTCGACGCCTGGTAAAAGCGCACGCGTTCGCGGAGACCTAGAACGCGGATGCCTTCTAGAAGGCGAAGGGTTCCGAGCGCGTCGGCATTGGCGGTATATTCCGGCGTTTCAAAACTGACCTGCACGTGGCTTTGGGCGGCGAGATTATACACTTCCGTCGGCTGCACTTCCTGCAGAATACGGACCAGATTGGTGCCGTCGACGAGATCTCCAAAATGCAAATGAAGATGTGTTTTGGTAAAATGGGCGTCCTTATAGAGGTGGTCGATGCGTCCAGTGTTGAATGAGGATGAGCGACGCTTGACGCCGTGGACCTCATAGTTTTTTTCCAGCAGAAACTCGGCAAGATAGCTGCCGTCCTGACCGGTGATTCCCGTGATCAGTGCAATCCGCTTACTCATGATCGACCCAAGTGCTGAGTTTTTTCTGTGCTACCAATTGAATGACCAATGGATTCAAGACAGCTTTGTAGCAATGCGTCCACAAGCGCATAAATCTTGAAGGGACCCTTTGGAGCGTACATTTACCAGGTTGTTTGGCGGTTATGCCGGAAGTTACTACACTCACGATAGAATTACAGCAAGTTCCATACCTCTTCAATGCCGCGTTAAAGAGCGTCGCGACGCAGCGCACCGAGTTTTTGTCCATCACTGACTCCAAAGCTGCAGCGGCTCGCCTTAGCTTTGCGTCATTTAGTTGCCCGTTGATAAAGCTCCAGTACCTGTTCCGCTGCTCGAGTCCACGTAAATTGCTGTGCTTGCCGCTTTCGGCGATTTATTTCTTGAGGGTCACAGTCCCGATTCTCGGCGGCAATTTCAAATTCCCGAAGC
>Ga0181522_10002533_pt1 | contig 10408 bp, 8 predicted proteins | sample PEATcosm2014_Bin_27_FD_121103 | JGI IMG/M metagenome (GOLD analysis project Ga0181522, IMG submission 121103) | Peatland microbial communities from MTU Mesocosm Facility, Houghton, MI, USA - PEATcosm2014_Bin05_10_metaG | ecosystem: Environmental > Terrestrial > Soil > Wetlands > Peat | place...
ACTGCGGACGATACACTGGCGGCCCCACGCAACCGTGATGGAACCTACCACCAGGGAACTGTTCAGTCGTGGCTCCTGGGGCCGTTCATTACCCCCTATATAAAGGTGAATGGAGGAAGTGAGGAAGCTAGGCGCCAAGCACAAGCCTGGTTGTCTCCTTTTGAGTCCCACGTTGCGGAAGCCGGGTTAGGCCATGTCTCGGAGATCTTCGAAGGTGACGCGCCCCATCGGCCTTGCGGATGTATTGCTCAGGCTTGGAGCGTGGCCGAGATTCTACGCGTCTATTTCGATGAGGTGAGAGGACGGCGTCCGAATGCGCGACCAACTGGCAGCCCGGTTCAAAGCAAGAACCCGCCAGTCGCCCTGGGGCCGCTCGTGACTCGTGATGTCGTCTGGCGGAACGTTGGCAAGTGGACGAGAATTTATCGTGCATCACGTTGTTAGCAATTGCAATACCGAGACTTCGCAGAAACCAGTCCGCCCCGATAAGGGGAAGAAGGTCCGGGTGGAGCTTCATCTCCCGCGGATGCTTTGCATGCATAAACAAGCCAAGCTCACAGCGTCTGCGCGAATGCATCGCACTCACGATGTTGCCGGGGGATTCTAGTAGATGTTTTCTTACCTGCGTTCTCGGCACGTCTAATGGAAGGGCGAAACTCCAAGATCATTGCGCGATATGTCTTCAGAAGCTGCTAATCGGGCTGTTTTGCTTGCGTCTCTTCGCTCAGGACGGGCCAACCTTGGCTTTGTTGAAGACTCAGTACGACGCCTCCACAATTGCCCTCGGCCTTAACACGGCAGAGGCCCGGTCTCGTCACAATTGATCGGGCGCGAACGCGCCGAATTGGGGAGAGGCCAGTCGCGGGTGCGGAATAACGTACGGACGAGAAGTGCAGGCTAGTGTTTTTCCCATTGAACCCGGCGAATCTATGGGATACTGCAAGCACTGTGTGGAACTTGCCGGAGTCAGCGCGAGAGTTTTTCGTACAATAAAGGTACAATGGATCGGGCAATGGGGCCGTTTTAGTCGTTGTGGCAGTTCCTGGAATCAATAAGTTACGCGTTATCAATACCCTGAATAGTTCGACTCCCGCCCCGCACTACCGTGTTTTAACCCTTCCGTTCCCATTTCCCCATAGCGCCTGGCCAAGCGCTTGCTCTGCCGATAGCTCACCCCCATCACCACTGCGGCATCTACCAGTTTCAGTTCGCCGCTTTCTACTCTTGCCAATACCCCGGCTCGTCTCAACTCCTTGCAGCTCATCGCTGTCCTTCCCAATCTGGCCTCCTGTGGAGACCTTTAGATTAGGGGACATTTCTATTGTCGTAACTTCGTCGCTTGGGGACATTTCTAATGTCGCCGCATGGGGACATTATCAAAGTCGCGCGACATGTTTTTCTGGGTTAAATTCCGCGCTATCTCGTTGGCTTGTCTGCAGAGTCTTTCACTCTGGCGCAAGAAGAAGGCTAATCAGGCGAAAGTTTTGCGCAGTTCGCGGCGCAGGATTTTGCCTGAAGGGGTTCTCGGAACAGCTTCTACGAAGTGAACCTCGCGGGGCTGCTTGTGGTGGGCGAGGCGATCGGCAACAAAGGCGCACAGCTCTTTGCGCAGCGCATCTGAGGTGACAAAGCCGGTGCGCAGCACCACGAAGGCGCAGGGGATTTCTCCTGCGGCAGCGTCGGGCTTTGCCACCACGCCGCAATCGCGAACTGCGGCATGCTCCAGGAGAACAGCTTCGACTTCTGCGGGAGCAACTGGGAAACCCTTGTACTTGATCATTTCTTTGCTGCGATCAAGAACATAATAGAAGCCCTCGGCATCGCGGCGCACAATGTCGCCAGAAAAATACCACCCGTCACGAAGAACAGCGGCCGTCGTTTGCGGATCCTTCCAATAGCCGAGCATAATCTGCGGTCCGCGCATGGCCAGTTCCCCGGCATCACCGGCAGCAGCCTCGTTTCCCTCCAGATCCAGGATGCGGCACTCGGTACGCGCCAGCGGCTGTCCGATCGAAGCGGGACGATACATCTCCGGGGGCTTGCAGAAGCCAACGTGCGTCACTGGGGACGCTTCCGTCATTCCGTATCCCTGGTTCACGAGAATGCCGGTCAGATCGGTCATACGCCGAGCGAGCTCTGGAGCAAGCGGCGCAGCGCCGCATTTGATCCACCGCAGTTTGTTGTCTTGGGGAAAAATACCGGCTTCGGCAGCCTGGCAGAACGCGTTGATGGCGGGTGGCACCACTGGCATCATCGTGACCCTCTCCTGAGTTAGAAGGCTGCATAACTTCTGCAGATCGAAGCGCGGCATGAGAATAAGAGTAGAACCAAGCGTCAGCGAGAGAGTCAGCGCCACGGTAAGTCCGTAGATGTGATATAGCGGGAGGAAGCAAAGCATGACATCATCGGGCGTGAAAGGCGCGGCGTTCGGGCCGAGAACCTGATAGACATTGGCCACCAGGTTATAGTGGGAGAGCATGACGCCTTTCGGCAGCCCGGTGGTCCCGCTGGAGTAGGGAAGTGCGGCCAGCACCTCTTGCGAGTTTGCGACCGACTCGGGAAACTTGGCGAAACTGGTCCGTAGCAAGCTCGCAAAATTCTCACCGCCTGGCTTCTCGTTTCGGGTTGTGTAGATTCGCCGCAAGCCGGGAAGCCCCGCGAGATTTACGTTCTCGAGAAGCGGGGCATCGGTGATCAGCATTGCCGCGCCCGAGTTTTCCAGCTGATAGCGGATCTCGCGTTCGCGATAAGAGGGATTGAGAAGCGTGGGAATACCCCCGGCAAGCGTGACGGCATGATAGGTCACGGCGAACTCCCATGAGTTGGGGAGGAAGATGGCGACCACTTCTCCGGGCGCAAGGCCCGCTGAAATGAGGCCGCGGGCAAGCGATTCGACCAGGCCGCCATATTCTGCGAACGTGAAGCGGCGGCCGCAGGAGGTATCAACCAAAGCGGTTTTACTCGCATTCCGCCGGCAACTCTGCAGCACCACATCGTGGACGAAGCGACCAGCAGGATCGGCGTGAAGTTCAGTACGCAGCATCGTGAAGATTGTAGTAGGAGAGCTCAGAACTAGGAAGCAAGCTTAATGCGGACACGACTTCAGTTCAAATTGGACATGCCACCCGTTTAACACGAGCCTCGTCTAAGCGGCCAGTTTTCGCAGGAACTCCTGTTCGTCCATGCGATATTTGAATGCTTTGCGACCGTTGATGAATACGACGGGCACTTCGTCATTATAAAGTCGTCGGATCTCGGAGTCCGAGTCCACGTCGACTTCCCGCCACGTGAACCCTCCACGCTTATGGAGTTTGACGATGCTCTCTTTGACGATCTCGCAGAGATGACATCCTTTGCGGGAGTAGACAACGACTTGCCAAGGCTCCGCCATCGGAAACAGTGTAACAATTTCGGTTCGCGGTTTCCAATACACTAAGTCTGGTAGTAAGGGCGGCGTAGAATCACGAGGTAACGAGGCACGATGCGCGCAAACGGACACGTACTTTCCGGAAAGACGCTGCTGGTAACGGGAGCCGCGAAACGGCTAGGACGGGCCATTGCCTTGGCAGCAGCCGCAAACGGCGCCAACATCGCGATCACTTATCGCAACTCGGCACGAGAGGCGCGCACGCTGGTTGGAGAACTGGCGAAGTATGATGTCGAGGCGCTCGCCGTTCGATGCGACGTTACCGATGAGAAGGGCGTCAGGGAGATGGTGAAAGAAGTGACAAGCGAACTTGGCGGTGTCGACGTGCTGGTCAATAACGCCGCGAATTACGAGTCCGCTGAGTTCGAGAAAATTACCGTGACGCAGTGGGACGCGATTTTTGCTTCCAATACGCGCGGGCCATTCCTGGTCTCGCGCGAAGCCCTTCCGCACCTCAGAAAGCGCAACGGACGCATCATTAATATGGGCTCGCTCGGTGGACTCCGGCCTTGGGCGACGAATGCGCACTATTGCTCGTCGAAAGCTGCGTTACATATGTTGACCAGGGTAATGGCCAAAGCGCTGGCGCCGGAAATCGCGGTGAATGCCGTCGCCCCGGGAATGATCGATTTGGGAGAGAAATCCGCGACGGCGTTCATGAAGAAGATGGCGGCCGAGACGCCGATGCGGCGCAACGGAAGGGAAGAGGACATTGCTGCGGCGGTGATGTTCTTTGCAGCGGCTCCGCACTTTATTACAGGACAGGTGCTGGCGGTTGACGGCGGACTGGGTTTATAACTTTTGTTTGTCTCCTCGCCCCAGTTCGCATATCGTTGGTATTCGCGGATCGTGCCACTCATCTTTACCAGAAGCTATGACAAGATTCACGTGCCGTAGGAGTTTTCGTTTACTGACATTCCTATTAGCGATGTTTGCGGCCGCTTCTGTCGCCATTGCACAGGATCGACCTGAAGAGGGCGGTCGCGAGCTTGAGTTCTGGACCGGCGGCGGATGGTCCGTTCCCGGCGGTACGAAGGATACGAGCGTCTGGAATGCCGGAGTTCGATACGGCTGGATACTGACCGAGCCGCATGGCCCCAGTTTTCTCAACGGAAGGTTCGAACTCGCGGTCGATGCGGTTCCTGCATTTGTTGTGTTCCAGCCCGCAAACACCGCATATGGCGCCGGGGTAAATCCGGTTGGGTTCAAGTGGATCTTCGCGACGCGAGGCCACGTTGCTCCATTCCTCGAATTGAATGGAGGCGTGCTGTTCACGTCGCATGAGGTGCCGCGGGGAACCTCAACCGTAAATTTCACGCCCGGTGCGGCCTTTGGAATGTATTTCTTTGGCGAGCATGCGTGGTCCCTCGATGTCCGCTACCTCCACATTTCGAATGCCGGGCTGACCGTGCCAAATCCGGGGGTAAATACCGTCGAACTGCGGTTGGGTTTCGGGAAGTTTTTCGGCAAGAAGTAACGGGTGACGGAAATCTTCTATAGCCCGATCGGATGGCAAGCGCTTCGCTCGATTGCGGACGATGACCTCTGACTACGATCTCAAGGAAAACTAGCCTCGATTTGATAATTCGGCGGACGTCTGCGCGGCTCCGCGCGCCGTCCGCAACACGTCCCCGGAGGAATCGCCGCCCCATGCGGGCAAGTTAACGGGTGGTTGAGGAAGGTGCAGATCTTGTCGGTCGCTTCGGGCGAAAGTATATGCTCGAACTTGCAGGCCTGCTGCTCGATTTCGGTTTCGCTGTCCATGGCGAGCGAATCGGTGAACAAACGCTCGGCCAAACGATGACGGCGAATGATGTCGGCGGCCCGCTGGTATCCGCGCGGCGTGAGTTCGACGATCGATTGCCCATCCCCAATTGAAACACCGGTGGGCTTCAGCGCATCGTGACAGGGGTTGATGAAAGGCTTGTGATCATGCCCTTCGGGGGGATGCGGGCGCGTCGACACCAGCCCCATGGCAGCCATTTTCTCCACTGCAATCGATACCGGCAGAGCGCCGTGAACTTCCATTCGCCCAATCTCGGCGAGTTGCCCATGCTCCTCCAGGGCAAACAATTCTTCCAGCACTTCGTCGAACTGCTCGTCGTCAGCCATGGAAAATACTTCCTGAGCAGCAATCTTTCCATGGTGCAGTTCGATGCGCCGGTCGGCCAGCCGCGCAACCACGGGATCGTGCGTGACCATGACGATAGTGCGTCCCTGCTGATGGAGTTCGCCGAGCAGCCGCAGAACGATTTCCTCATTGGCGGCGTCGAGATTGCCAGTGGGCTCGTCGGCAAGCACAATTTTCGGATCGTTGATCAGGGCCCGAGCGATGCATACCCGCTGCTGCTCGCCTCCGGAGAGTTGCGCCGGCAGGTGGCCCGCGCGGTTTCTGAGTCTGACACGATCGAGAGCTTCAAGAGCCTCTTTTTCGTCCGTCATGCTGTGAAAGTATTGCGCCAGCATAACGTTCTCAACCGCCGTGAGATAGGGAATCATGTGAAACTGCTGAAAGATAAAGCCGATAGTTTCCGCGCGGACGTGGTTGAGATCGGAGGCGCTGAGGCTGGCGACGTTCTGTCCATCCAGCCGGATCTCGCCGCTGGTCGGACGGTCAAGGCATCCGATGAGATTAACCATGGTGCTCTTGCCTGAACCGGACGGACCCATCATCGCGACCCACTCGCCGGGCGCGATGGAAAGAGTGATGTCGTCGAGCGCCTTGATGAGATTGCCGCCGCCGTGATTCTCTTCCGCTCTGGCGGGATAACTCTTCGTGACGTTGTCCAGTCGAATCATCCTGATCTGACCTTTTACTCTCCCCTGAGAATAATAGCCGGTTGCACCCTTCGCAGCAGAACCATCGGCAGAATCGCTGAGATTAGCGCCACTGCAACACTTCCCGCAAGCACGTAGGGAAAGACGCCAAAACGGGGCACAACAGGCGCATGGAAGTTGACTCGCCCGATCCACGCAGCGGCCCCGATGCCGACAAAAAAGCCAAGAATCGCGCCAACAACGCCCAGCGCCGCAGCTTCGGCCGCAAAAAATCCGTTGATCAGACGTTCCGAAGCGCCCAGAGCCTTCATGATGGCAAAGTCGCGACGACGATCGAAAACCCATCCAATCAGAGTGGCAAGAACGCAAAGAGCCGAAGTTAGAACAACCAGCGTGGCCGAAGCGTAAAGCGTGGCACGCGTTTTGTTGAGCACGTTAGCTTCGCCTTCCATGATCTGCCGAACGGGACGAACCTCGGCCGTGGGCAATAGCTCGCCGAGCTTCCGGATTGATGCGTCAACTTCCGCGGCAGTTCCGTTCGCGGCTACTTCAATGGTCGAAGGCGCGAGGCCGGTCCAGTTCTCGAATTCTGATTGATCAAGATAAATGCGGCTGTCCTCTCCGGCTCCGGTCTGCAGGAGGCCCGCGGGAGCAAGTTTGATCGCCTTGCCCTGGAAAGTAAGCTCAAATGGCTGGCGGGCATCAGCTTTGGCGGTCACTGCGTTAGCAGCGCGCATCCCGACCAGCGCTTCGCCGGGCGCGCCAGGCCAGCGGCTCACCTTCCACCAGTGATTCAACCGCCGCGCACGATCAAAGTCAGTTCCGACGACAACCAACGATCGTCCGTCCCTGGTGCGCGCGACAGCGTAGGAGAATGGAACAGCCAGCGTCTTCGCCCCGAGAACGGACTTCACCCGGTCCAAGGCATCGACAGGAAGCGATTGCCCATCCTTCGCGACGATGACTACATTGGCGCCATAATTTCGAAACTCAGTGCGGAGTTTCGCCTGCACATCGACATACAGGTTCATCATTGCGGTGGCGACCGCGGCAGCGACGATCATGGCCAGCAGCCCGGAAGCAGCGCGTCTGCGACGAAGCACAGCGGCGCGGAGAAGCATGCGCCCAAACATCGATACGGAAGGCGCATGATGCGCTGCCAGAGCCCGTCGATCGGAAACTTGCGAAGGAGTGAGCAAGGTTTCAACCGCCGGGCTCATCCGTCACCTCGCAGGGCAAAGACGGGATCGAATTTTACGGCGCGGCGAATAGCAGAGGCGCTTCCAGCAAAGGTCACAACGACAGCGATCGCGATGATGATAGGGAAGAGCACAGGCTCAATGGAAATCTGCGAGTTGAAAATCGATCGGCCAATTTCATGAGCAAGCAGCGCTCCCGCGGAGAATCCGACAATGCCGCCGACGATCGCCAGCAGCAACGCCTCCGCGAAAAAGATGGCAGAGACGGCAAGACTCCCAGCGCCAAGCGCCTTCATCAGCCCGACCTCGACGCGCCGTTCATAAATGGCCGTAGCCATGGCCGCGGAAACCGCGAGCGCGGAAGCCAAAAGCGCCGCAAACGTGATCAAGAGCATCAGTCCCTTGATGCGCGAGAGCACGGTACCTTCGTTCTGTGCGACCTGCCGAATCTGCTCCGCATGAGAATGGGGAATCACTTCCTGCAACTGATAAGCAATTGACTCCGCGTAAGGCGAACAATACCAGCGATCGTAAACCTCGGGAGTCATTGTCTTCGGATCGCGAGCCGAGAGCGCGTCCGGGGGTTTGGTCATGGCGCTGACGAAGACGCGGCGCACAGCGCCCGGCTTGCCAAGAATCTCCTGAGCTAGCGCGAGCGGCGCGACGATCTGGTCGTCTTCGACACCGCCGGTGGATAGGATGCCAGAGACCGTGAGTTGATGACCGGAAACCTCAATCGTGTCGCCCGCCTTCCGCTGAACCTTCGTCGCAAGGCGTTCGCCGAGCAGAACATTCTGCGAGTTATCCTCCGGCCACGCGCAATTCGGGGATTCCTTGCCATCGCCGCACGAAACCTTCCACCAGGGATGGGTGATCCTCACTCCGGTAGTAAAATCTTCTTTGCCGAATCGAAGCGGCTTATTGAAGTAGGTGCCGACCAGCGTGACATCCTGCGAGCTGCCCGCTGGGAGCCGGGAGCCGGCAACTTTCACGGTGACGGGCAGCATCGGAGAGAAACCCACAATATTGTGGTGCCAGAAAGTGCCGCGAATTTTAGGCAGATCTGTCTCGTTGAGAAACGTACCATCGCTCGGCGGCTTCAGATTGATTCCGCCAACTTCGACATCAAGCGTGTCTTCTTGCGGAGTAACGACGAGGTTCGCGCCGTAACTGCGCAGTTCGCGGTTGATCTTATCGCCGATGTCGGTGGCGACCGCGATCATTGCAGTCGCCACCGCAACCCCAAGTGTAATTGCAATTCCGGCTAAAAGTTTTCGTCGCGTCTGGTGGCGGAACGATTCGTAGACGAGGCGTGGAAACATCATTTCTGCTCAAACTGCCACACACTTAATCATATCAGTAACTTACAGATTGCTCATTCGCCTGCGACACAGAAGACGCAGAAGTCGATCTGTGGCTCCGGGCGGCCGGAAGGCTGCAGAGAGCCGCTGCCACGCGAGTGCGAGGTTCGAGAAAGGGTCAGTAACACCCACCGGGAAGGAACGATGCGACGACGCGTGCGCATCGGCGCTCGGACACTAGATCCGCGCATTCGGCGCGGTCGATACCTCCGACGTGGTCACTCCGAGCGCAGCGCCTGCATAACGTCGACCCGCGCAGCGCGTGCCGCGGGCAACACCGATGCGACCACCGCGACGATCATCAACACGAACGCAGCAATGAACACGGGTAAAAGGCTCGGCATTTTTACCTCCCAAAGAAACCTACTCGCGAGCCGTGCGAGCAAGAACCCGACCGCCGCGCCGGCAATGACGCCAGCACCCGCCATCACGGCTCCTTCGGCAATCACACGCGTCAAGAGGTGCCGACGTTGCGAGCCGATTGCCAGGCGGATGCCGAACTCACGAGTCCGTGCACTGACGGAAAAGGCGAGCACGCCCGCCACACCCACGATGGCGATCGCCAAGGCAACCGCGGCAAATCCACCGAACACAATTGTGTTGAGCCGATCGGGGGTGAGCACTTCGGCGCGAACGTCTTCGAGCGTTGCGGCGTGCTCGACGGGTTGATCCACCGACATCTCGCGCACGATGCGCGTGACAGGCGTGACGAGCGCGTAGGGGTCGATGCGCGTGTGCACGAACAGCCGGCCGCCAAAGAGGCTCACGCCGTTGTCGGAAAGATTATCCGGCACCTGGCCGAACGGATGATAGATGGTGAGTGCCGCTCCCGGTATGACGTGCTCATCATCGACATCAGCGGCGATCCCGACAATTCGACGCGGTCCTTTGCTCATGCTGATGAAATCCATCACCGGGTCGGTCCACATGATGTGGCGGTTGAGGGGGTCCTGCCCGGGGAAAATCCGCTGCGCGACACTTTGGCTGATGATCACCACCGGCTCGCCACCGCGCCGGTCATCATCGTTGAAGTCCCGGCCTTCAATGATGGGCACGCCGAGTGCCGCGAAAAATCCCGGCGAAACCGCGCGAAACTGTGCCAGAGGATCCTCTTCGCGACCGCCTTTCACGTGACCTTCGCCGGTGAATTCCATTCCCGGACCGAAGCCGCCCGCATCTCGCCAAGGCACGCTGGTCCCTTCCGCGACCCCGTCAACTCCCGGGAGCTCCTTGATTCGGCGTATCGCGTCCCGATAGAAGTTGATGATCTGATCCGGAGTCTTGCCATATGACATCACTGGCATATCCATGGCCAGTACGCGGTGCAGGTCGAAACCGGTCTGCGTGGCTTGCAGGGTGAGCAGCGTCCTGCTCAGCATACTCGCTCCAGACAGCAGCACGAACGAGGCCGCAATCTGGGTGACCGCGAAGATGCGCAGCCGCCGGTTCGTTCCGCCTGTGATGCGCACTCCTCCGCTGCTAAGGTTGATGCCTTGCGACGTGTTGGCATTCGGTAACCGCGGGACGAAAGCCAGGAGCACTGCAGCCACGATCGCCAGGCTTGCGCCAAGCCAGAGCATGCTCGAGTCAATCTTCAAGTCGAGCGCGCGCACCGAGAAGCGCGAAGCGTACCGCGCCAGGAC
>Ga0181522_10002534_pt1 | contig 10406 bp, 6 predicted proteins | sample PEATcosm2014_Bin_27_FD_121103 | JGI IMG/M metagenome (GOLD analysis project Ga0181522, IMG submission 121103) | Peatland microbial communities from MTU Mesocosm Facility, Houghton, MI, USA - PEATcosm2014_Bin05_10_metaG | ecosystem: Environmental > Terrestrial > Soil > Wetlands > Peat | place...
CGAGGGTTTCCGGGACCTGGATGACGATCTCGTCCGGCCAGGGGTGGAGGGCCAGGCCGGGGATGCCGGCTTGCTCGACGAGATCGGCGGCGGCCCGGATCAGCGCGACGTGGCCGGCCAGCGGGCCGTTCCCGCTCGCGGCGGCGGTGGTCACGACGATGCTCCTTCCGCGGTCCCGGGGGTGACGGCGTCGCCGGGGACCGCGCTCGCCGGGCGCAGGGGGATGACGTTCGCGAACGACGCGGGGCCGCGCAGGAACGCCGCCGCGCCGCCGTCCCCGGCGGCGGCGGGCAGCTGGTCCCGCTCGGCGCCGGCCGCCAGGATGCCCCGCACCGTCCGGTAGGACGGGTCCCCGGCCGTGATCGCCTTCGCGCAGGCCGCCTCGAGGCGGGACGGATCGTGCTTGTCGGCCAGGCCGATCACGCCCTGGGCCGCGCGGAGCCGGTAGAGGGCGTTGTCGGCGAGCAGCTCGCCGATCAGGTACTCACACGACGGGCCGATCGCGGTGGCCTGCCGGCGGCACCAGGCCGGGGTCCGCATATGGAACGCGATCTTCTCCGGCGGGTAGTCGGAAAAGTCGGTCTGCTTGCCCCGGATCTTGCGGGGATGAGACTTGACCAGCTGGCCGCCGATGAAAAACTGCACCATGGTGCCGGTGATGCGCACGTCGGCGGTCTTGCCGATGTGCCGCCAGGGCACCGAGTACAGGACCTTCTCCACCTGGGCGTGGATGTCCGGGCCGATCTTCGCCGTCGCCCACGTGGCCAGCACGAACGGCCCGGCCGGCAGCGGCCGCAGCGCGTCCTTCTCCACCGCGTCGAACACCGCGGCGGGGGCGGCTCCCTCCAGCGGCCGGCACGCCCGCCGCCCGGCGACCTCCAGCGACCAGCGGGCCGCCTCGGCCTGCATCTGCTCCAGCGACGCGAACTCCCGGCCGCGCCACAGGCTGTCGCGGACATACGGCATCGGGCGCTCGACCTGCGGCTTATCCCGGGGCTTCAGCGCCCGGGCCGGGTCGATCAGGCAGCCGTAATGCGCCGCGAGCTCGGCATAGGACCGGTTCAGCTTCGGGTCGTAGAGGTCGGGCTTGTCGACCCCGGTCTTCAGGTTGTCCGGCACCAGCCGGGCCGGGACGCCGCCGAAGAACGCGAACGCCTCGACATGGCACTCGGTCCACGCCCGCTGGTCCATCTTCAGCACCGGGCGGACGAACATGTGCCGCGAGCAGGCCAGCACCATCACGAACGCCTGCACGGTCCGCAGCTTCCCGGTCACCGGGTCCAGCCACCGGCCGAGCTGCCCGTAGTCGATCTGCGCCTGCTCCCCGGCCGCGGCCGGGTGCGGGTTCCATACCGTGACCTGCGACCGGCGGGCCTCCTCCGGGAGGTTGGCATTCACGTAGCGGCGGAACGACGCGACGCTCGCGGCCAGGCCGTGCTCGTCCCGCAGCCGCTGGTGGATCGTCGACATCCGCACCCTGGCCTTGAGCTGCTCGGTGATGTAGTCGTGGTGCACGGCGATCGCCGGCCAGGTCACCTGCCGCAGCCGGGCATCCGACAGCTCCGGGAACCACTCCCGGACCAGGTCAGCCCACTCGTCCTCGGTCTTCGCCGGGCCGCCGGGCACGATCCCGGCGGCAGCCGCCGGGGCGACGTACTTGCGGATCGTCTTGCGGTCCACCCCCAGGCTCTGCGACATCTCGTTCAGCGACCTGCCCGCATGCCAGTGCACCAGTATCTCGGTCACATCGATCACGTCGAACGTTCTCCTTGCCATCGGGCTGTCCGGTGACACGCAAGGCAGCCCTTTGCCAATTAATGCGGCCCTTCTGCTGGTTTTGTCAGTAGAGTTGGCTGTGCCGGATCGTGATAGTTGCAACCTGCTCACGCTAGTTGCCACCATGATCATGGACGGTGTTCAGGTGCTGTTGTTAGCCAGGGCGATTTCATCCGCTGTAGTCGATGTCTTTGGCGAGACGATCGCCGTGCTCGATGAGAAGCTTGCGCAGTTCGGCGTAGTGGATGAACCGGCCGGGGCGCGTGAGCAGGGACCATGTGCTGCTGCGGTTCCTGGCCCAGTCTCTCTGGACTGATCCGGGCTGGCTGTCCTGGATCGGGTGAGGGGCGAACCTGGGTTCGCCCTGAGTGACGTATGCCCAGGTGAAGGCCGATGCTTCTTGCCGCTTGCGGTCGTCCAGGACCGGCTGGACCGGACCTGGGACAGGTGCTAGGCGGGTGGTGAGCTGCTGCCATGTGCCCGGACCCAGGCACCATTCACGCATGGCCTGGCGGCGGTGCTGGTAGTTGATGAGGCCGGGGTCGGAGTCCAGTTGCGCTGCGAGGTTGCGGAGGGCTGCGGTGAAGTCGTCGGGGCCGTGGTCACGGAGCCACTGGGTCAGGTCGGGTGCGTATTGGTGTGTGGATCCGGGGGCCCGGATGCCGAGGTAGCTCGCGGCGTCTCCCATGGAGCCGCCGGCTGCCCATTGCACGAGGATGACGGCGCCAGCGCGGCGCATCGACTTTGCCACCCGGTAGCCGAGGCGGGCGAGGTGCGCGTCATACCAGTCCTGGGGTAAGAGGGCGGGGATGTGCCTGGGGCGGTAGCCGGCGGTCCGGGACGGGGCCTTGCGGCTGTTCGGGCCGGCGGTTCGCCGGAAAACGCGCGTGGCCGGCTCGGCGGCGTCGCGCAGTGCCGCCGAGCATCCGGGATGGTGCCGGTCGAGGACCCGTGCCCAGGAAGACTTGCTGGGGCTTCCCGTCTTGCGGGTTTGGACGTGCCGGGCCACGGTGCCTGCGAGGTCCGGGCTGTCCAGGATCGTGAGGGCTGCGGTGAGCAGCCCGGCGGTGGCCAGGACGTCGCCTGGCGGTCTGGCCAGGGCCCGGTAGGAGCTGACGTTCTGCCGGTGGACGTGCCTGCTGACTGCTGCCGCCATTGGAGGGTCCATAAGCTCCCGGCCGAGGGGCCAGGAGTCGCATAGCAGTGCGGTGATGACCCTGATGTCGGTGAAGGTGGTGGCAGCAGCCTCGGCCGTGTGCGGGCCGTCGAGGAGGCTGAGCAGCCGTTGCTGGGCGTTCAGGGTGTCCTGGCCGGCCGGATCCGGCCTGCCGTTCCCGGTGCCTGGCAGCAGGTCCAGGCGGGTGCCGCAGGATGGGCTGGCCGGGCCCCTGCCGGCGGCGCGCGCTGGCCGGCGGCATTGCGCCGGGTGCATGGCGCTGCCGGCGGCATGGCGGATGAGTTGCCAGTTGCCCTGGTCGGTGGGTGAGTGCTCGTGCGGGCAGTCATCCATGAGGAGCATGCGGTGCTGGGGGCAGGCGAAGGCGACCGGGAGGATCCAGTATTTCCGCCACGGGCCGCCGTACTGCACCTGGACGGGGCTGCCGTTGCCGCGCAGGCAAGACGGGCAGTAGCGGATACCAGGGCTGAACAGCCAGGACTCGCGGACTGCCGATTCCGGGCTGGACCGGGACAGGGCCCGGCCGATCGGGGGGTAACGGGCTGCCCAGGGGAGGAGCGTCAGGGCAGCGGCCTCGCCCGTTGTCAGCCGCGTGGCGTGCGAGAAGGTTGCGGTGCCGAGGTCGATCATGGACTGGCGGGAGATCGCCGGGGAAGATGCGGCTGCGCATCCGGCCAGCCGGGCAAGGTGGAGAGGTGCGATGTGCAGCCTGCAGGACAGACGCAGCAGGAAGCCCTGCAGGGACTCGCCGGGCAGCGGGTCGAGGCTGCGTCCCAGGGGGCGGCTACTCACTGGCGGCCGGCCTGGTGCCGTGTTCGTCGAAGACCGTGTTCCGGGGCCGGCGTTTCTTCTTCGGCTCCGGCGGGCCGGGGGTGGCGGGGATGTCCGGGATCTCGCCGGAATCAGGGTCGAGGTCGCGGAGGTTGCGCAGGCGGATCGGGGTGGCGGCCAGCAGTTCGCGGGTGAGCTGTTCCTCGCCGGTGGCGATCGCCTTGGCGCAGCCGTCCTCGATGAGGCGGCGGAGCAGCCCGACGACGCCCTCGGTGCGGCGGAACAGGTACTCGGGCATCTCCCCGGTGGTGAGCATGCCGTCGGAGGACCGCAGGAGCCGGAGCTGTTCTTCGATCCCGGCCAGGTGCTCGATGAACGCGGTCATGCCGTCCGGGGTGGAGTAGTCGAACGGGTCGAGGTCGGCCAGGTCGAACCGCCGGCTGGTCTGGGTGGCGGCCGCGTCGCCGTGAGCGGCGGGGAACGCCCACTGGCCGGAGGCAGGGTCGGGGCGGGCACGGCCGAGCAGCCCGGAGCCGGGGATGTCGACGCCGATCAGCACGAGGGTCGCGCCGAGGTCCATCAGCTCGCGGATCAGGTCCAGGGTGTCCTGGTCATCTCCGCGGTGCAGCTTGAGCCTGGTGATGTCATCGATCAGCAAGGCGGTCGTGGCGTGGTCCCGGAGCGCGTCGCGGACCGCCCGGACCAGGTCGTGGAGCGTGGCCGGGTGCGGGTCGCCGTAGATGTCGAGGATCGTCTTGCACAGCGCCTTGGGCGTCGCCTTGACCGGGAGCCGGCAGTAGGCGACGGGCACGAACAGGTCCCGGGTCCCGGGAAGAGGGCCGGGGGCGAGCTGGCGGTGGATCTCCCGCCACAGGTCCTCGAACTCGGCGGCGGCCTGGCAGGCGGTCTCGGTCTTGCCGTGGAACCCGCCGCCGCTGATCATCAGCCCGTCGCGGGTGCCCGGAGTGAACTTGACCGCGTTGTTCTGCAGCCGGCCCCGCATCAGGTCCGACACTTTCCTGCTCATCGGGGTTTCCTGCAGCCGCAGGTTCACGTGAGTCGCGGTGCGGTGCAAGTCGTGCAGGGCCCGGCGCCGCGGGCTGAGTGCCTGGTACCCGGCAACCGACAGCCGAGGCGCCGGGATGAAGGTGCCGCGGGCGGCCCGCCACTGCTGCCAGCCTTCCGCCCGGGTCCGGTCGGGCTGCGGGCCGGCCAGCAGGAACGGGATGACCGGGTTCTCGCCGTCCGGAGGCCCGTCCCTCATCTTTGCGGCTCCTCGTCGTCCTCGGGCAGCACGAACACGTTGCGTTCCCGGAAGCTCGCTCCCAGGCGAGGAGGCGGCTTCGGGGTGAGGGGGACGGCCGCTTCCCTCCTGCGGCGGCGTTCGGCATCGAGGCTGTCGCGGGCCTGCGCGGCCCGCTGCACCCAGCCGGGCTCGCGGTGCAGCCGGGTCACGGTTGCCCCGCCCGTCCTGTCGCCGGCGCCGGCGCCGGCTGCGGGATCCGCCGGCCTGTCGAACCGCGCGGCCTGCGCCCTGGCGGCCTCGCGGGAGTGCCCGGTGCGCTCAGCTTTCCCCATCTGGGTCGGCCACTGGCTGACCGGGACCCGTGCCCCGATCATCTCCAGCAAGACGGGCAGCAGCTCGGCGTCCGATTTCGGCCGCAGCCCGCAGGCGTCCGCTTTCCGAAGCAGGTCGCGGACCCGCGCGTCGCCGAACGCGGGGGCCTGCCCGGCGGCCGGCATGCCCGTCCAGGGCAGTTCGTGCCAAGAGCAGGTGACGGGGTCCTGGAAGAAGACGCTGCGCCGGTCACGGGGATCGCGGCGGATGACCCACTCGCCCTTGTGCTTGCCGCCCCGGCTGGAGACGGCCCCGCGGTAGCCGTCCAGGGCCGGGGCGTCGTACCACAGTCCGCGGATCTTCACCCCGCGGCGGGTGATGCGGGTGATGTAGTGGATGGGCAGCAGCTCATAGAACAGGTCCGGGGACGGGATGTCCATCGCGAACCCGGCCTGCGCGAACGACGCCGCGAACAGCGAGTTCGGGCTGTGGGAGCCGTCGGGATCCCATGCCGGGGCGTATTCGCCCAGCCGGCGACGTTGCCAGATGCCGACGATCCACGTGGCGATCAGGTGCTCCATCTCATCCATCGTCAGCGTCGCGTCCCCCTCGGGATCGGCGCCGCGGTCGGCGGTGTCCACGCCGGCGTATCCGGTCAGGTGCTCGAACAGCAGCTGCCTGATCACCCCGAACGCCCGCTCGCAAGCGGCCTTGTCGGTCGGGCGCAGCACCCTCGCCGGCAAGATGCTGCAGCCGAGCACCCGCTGGCTTTCGACCAGAGCATGATTCCGGTAAACACTGCCGTGGTCAGTAGTTACCGTCTCGGGAGCGAAGAACGGCAGGGCCGCCACCTTGTGCCCGGCGAACTCGGCGACCATCGCGGCAGGAATGCCCGGGTAAGGCCATTCCAGGTCCTCTCCCCAGTCCGGTCGCATCGGCAGCGGCATGACCACGTCGCGCAGCAGCATCGCGATGTCCACCGAGGTGTCAGACACGAGCGTGAGCCGGAACGCGCAAAGCGAGTGCGTGTAAACGTCCAGCGCCAGGCTCAGATGGCACCGGACCGGGTCCCCGAAGACTCCCTCGCGGACCATTACCGGCAAGATGGTGGTGTCGAGCGCGACGACCTGGCCCGGCCTGTGCACCAGCACGTGCCCGTTCTTCTGCGGCAGGTCCGCCGACCTGGCATTAGCCTGCCGGCCGCCGGCCGGCCCGAACCACTCCCGCCAGACCCGGCAGAGCACCGGGTAGCTGGGGACCGGCGTGTCCGGGCCGTACTTCTCCCGGACGTACTGGTGAATCATGTTCGCCTTGGTCCGCATGGTCACCTTCGACCTGAGCCGGGCCTCGTCCCGGACGGAGAAGATCGCTTCCCGGACCTCCCTGGTGATGCTGGGGTGGCCACCGCTTTCCCGCAGCCAGCGGTCGTCCGCGCAGCCGGCCAGCCCGAACCGGCGGCGGCCGTTCTCCCACCGGATCAGGGTCCAGTAGCTGACCGCGTTCAGGCCGAGCATCCGGGCGTGCTCGGGGTCAAGCGCCTTCAGTTCCTCAACCTTGGCCCGCCGGCGGCGGGTCAGCGTAGTGGCAGCCGGGTCATACTCCGGCTTCGGCTCTCCCGGGCCGGGACGCAGCGGATCCCCGCTGCGGAATCCCGTGGCGACTTCCAGCAGGTGCGCCATCCGCAGCCCGGCCAGTTCCCGCCTGCCCGGCTTCAGGTCGCCAGACGTCCTGGGCTGGCGCCCCCGGTCAGCTCCTCCGGCGGCGGCCCGCGACGACGGCCAGCAGCCCGGGTGGCAGGCCAGGAACCGCAGGCTGACCTGCTGGCGGGCGCCGTCCTTGCTGACCAGGTGGACCAGGCCCAGGTGCGGCTCGCGGCGCTCGACCGTCCACTCCCGCCCGTCCAGCACGATCTCCATGCCGGCCGTCAGCTCCAGCACCGTCTCCGCCCTCACCGCGGCGCTCCCGGAACCAGCAGTGACCGGTCCGCCAAGGGCCCGGCAAGGTCGATCCCGACCTGCCGGTGCCAGATCAGGTGCAGCAGCTGGGCGCGGGCGACCGGCTCGCAGCCGCTGGCTGCGGCGACCTCCCCGAACCGGGCACCTCGCTTCCCGGCAGCGGCGAGAAGCCCCGGTCGCAGCCCCAGCGGGTCCGACAGCGGCCGCCGCTGCGAGGACAGCGCGTCCAGCGACGCCAGAACATGCTCCCGCCACCGGGCCGCGACCATATACCGCCAGCCGCAGGTCAGGGCAGCCTCGGCAGCGGCGGCGAACGACTCGGCGTCCTTATCCCCGATCAGCGGCTCGGGCCGCACGTCGATCAGCCACGTGCCCGACCGGGTCACCGCGAGGAAGTCCGGCGTGTGCTCCCTGGCCTTCCCGGCCCTCGTGCTGAACCGGATCCGCAGCGGCTGGGACACCACATCAATAAGATCCCCCGCAAAGTCCAGGGCCAGCAGCACCCTGGCCTCCTCCATGCTCTCGGCCCCGTGGTGCCGGCCCGTGCTGACCAGGTACTGCAGTCCGGGGCGATGCCCCTGTGCGCGCTGCCAGGAAAACCACCGGACCGGGCCGGCGTCCGCGCCGGGCATCCGGGACAGATCCCGCACCGTGCAGGAAACCTCATCCCCGTTAACCCGTCGCGCCACCAGCCAGCGATCCGGCCATCCCTCTCCCAGATCCAGACGCGACGCGTCCGTTGACGGCACCGGAACGAACAGGTCATCCCAGCCGGCCAGGTGCGACCACAGCGGACCCTGCATACCCGGCCCGCACTGTCCCGTACTCTCCATACATCCATGGAAACGTACATAAGTCGTTACTGTCAGTTAATCACGTGAATAGGTAAGGGCAGCAGGTTGCGCGAGAACCTGATCCAGGTTGCAACTAGCGCGATCCACCAGTGGCAACAAGCACGATCCGCGAGACTCGCGTCCCAGGTCGGCCCTGCTTCCTAGTGGCAACTAACGCGACCAGGCACAAGTTGGTGGTGGCTGGCCCGTTCCTGATCGGTGCGATGACTGGGCGGACGGGTGACGAGTGCTGGTGTCGCGGCTGCGGGTGCTGCGTATACCCGGTTCACGCTGGATTTCCGGGCTGCTGACGGCACGTGGCAGCGTGGCCCGCTGATGTCGTGCCTCGGGGTGCGGTTCGAGGATGCGCTGCCGGCGCGGCCGTTCCGGTTCGAGAAGGGGCTCCGGAACTTCGCGGGCTGGTGGTACTTCGCCACGACGGGCGCCCATGTCGGGTTCGAGTCATGGCTGGAGCGGGATCACCTTATGCTGATGGACTTCGACCCGGCGGTGCGGGCGGTCGCGTCGCAGCCGTTCTGGCTCCGCTGGCGCGACGGGGAAGACCGGGCCCGCCGGCATGCGCCGGATTTCTTCGCCCGCAGGCGGGACGGGGGCGCGGTGGTCGTCGATGTCCGTCCCGATGACCGGATCCCGGAACGGGATGCGGAGACGTTCGCGGTGACCGCGGCAGCGTGCGAGGCCGCGGGCTGGGAGTACCGCCGGTCCGGGGATCTCGACCCGGTGCTCGTCGCGAACGTGCGGTGGCTGTCGCGTTACCGGCACCGGCGGTGCCTGGTGCCTCAGATCGCGGTCGTGCTGCTGGAGGCGTTCGCCGGCGGGCGGGGCCTGTTCGAGGGGGCTGAGCTGGCCGGGGACCGGCTGCGGACCCTGCCGGTGTTGTTCCACCTGATGTGGGAGCGGCAGCTGGCGGCTGATCTTTCGGTGCCGCTGGGCATGGCGACCGTCGTGCGCGCGGGCGGGACACGGTGAGCGGCGCGCGCCGGCGCCGGGTCGGGGTCGGTGACCGGATCCTGGCCGGCGGCGTCCCGAACGTCGTGGTCAGCGTGAGCGGGACCCGGGTCCGGCTGGCAGATGATGAGGGCAGGGTCCAGACGGTGACGGCCGCCGAACTGGCCGACGCCGCCCGGTTCGGGATCCCGTCCCCGGTCCTGCCGCGGGACCCGCGGCCGGAGACCGGCCTGGAGGGACTGCCGGCCGCCGCGGTCGAGGAAGCCTCCTGGTGGGAGGCGCATCTCGCCGAGGTGGTCTACGGGCTGCGGCCGGACGCCCCTGCGGGGACGCGGCCGAGGTTGCAGTACGACCCGGAGCGCACCAGCCTGACCGGGCGGGAGAAGGCGAAGGCCGCCGAGCTGTCGGCGGCGGGCCGGCCGGTCCCGGCTAGCACGGTCAAGCACCGCCGCCAGCGGTGGGAGGTTTACGGGCTGCCCGGCCTGGTCGACCGGCGGCTGGCCCGGCGCAAGCGGCCGGCCGGGCGGGCTGAGGATCAGGTCGTGGCCGCGATGCGGCAGGCGATCGGCGAGACATCTTCGGTGTCGTCGCGGACGGCGGGCTTCGTGATCTGGCGGACGCGCGAGATTCTCCGCGAGGCCGGCTACGACGGTGCGGTGCCGTCGGACCGGACGTTCTACCGGCTGTTCGGCATGCTGTCGCACGGCCGTCAGGTCACCGGGTCGGCGTCGACCCGCCGGTCGCTGGCGGGGCGCCCGGCGGGCATGTTCGGGTCACTGCCCGCTGCGGCGCCGGGCGAGGTCGTGCAGATCGACTCCACCCCGCTGGACGTCCTGGTGCTGCTGGACGACGGCGTCCCGGGCAGGGTCGAGCTGACCGGCATGATCGACGTCGCCACGAGGGTGGTGCCCGCCGCGGTGCTGCGGCCCACGACGAGATCAGTGGACGCGAGCGTGCTGCTGGCCCGTGCCCTCACCCCGGAGCCGGCCCGGCCGGGCTGGCCGGAGGCACTGAAGATGGCGCATTCCGTGCTGCCGTATGAGCGGCTGCTGGACATCGACGCCCGGCTGGAGCATGCTGCGGCCAGGCCGGTGATCGTCCCGGACACGATCGTGATCGACCACGGCAGCGTGTTCGTGTCGGCCGCGTTCCGGTCCGCCTGCCGGCACCTGGGCATCTCGATCCAGCCCGCCCACCTGGGCAGCGGTGCAGAGAAGGGGCATACCGAAAGGTGCCTGGGGTCGGTGGCCTCGCTGTTCTGCCAGTTCGCGTCCGGCTATACCGGGCGCAGCCCGGACCGCCGCGGCCGCCATGTCGAGGACCAGCCGCTGTGGTCCATGGCTGAACTCCAGGAACTGCTTGATGAG
>Ga0181522_10002535_pt1 | contig 10401 bp, 5 predicted proteins | sample PEATcosm2014_Bin_27_FD_121103 | JGI IMG/M metagenome (GOLD analysis project Ga0181522, IMG submission 121103) | Peatland microbial communities from MTU Mesocosm Facility, Houghton, MI, USA - PEATcosm2014_Bin05_10_metaG | ecosystem: Environmental > Terrestrial > Soil > Wetlands > Peat | place...
ACGCCAGTGGAGCACTGTGGAGAACCGGGGTAGAAATAGCACTGAAGTGGTATCAATCGAAGGGCCGCGTGGGACGCAAACGGAGCACGGCTAGCGTGACGCCCGCGCGGTAGACTCGCGCACAATCAACTCCGGTTCCACGACGATTTCGCGCGGATAGGAATCATCTTCCGGCCGGGCAATCCGCCGCAGCAAAGTCTCGGCCGCAATCGTTCCCATTCTCTTCAAAGGCTGGCGGATCGTGGTCAGCCGCGGGTTCTGGAATGCCGCGCTCTGAATATCGTCGAACCCCACCACTGAAACGTCGCGCGGCACATCGAGTTTCGCATCGCGCAGGGCGCCGATCGCGCCAATCGCGGAAATATCGTTAAACGCGAAAAGAGCTGTGAATTCCTGTCTCTGCTCCAGCAACCGTTTGGTCACACGATAGCCGAGCTGGGGCGACGCGAGTTCGCCCTCCAGTTGCACCGTGAGCTTGGGATAAAGCTTGAGCTTCAGCCGCGCGGCCGCGTCGGTAATCGACTTCCAGCGAACCTCGGTATCTGAGCTGAACTCCTGCCCTTTGATGAACGCGATCCGCTCGTGCCCCAGTTGTTGCAGATGCCGCAAGGCGAGTTCGGCGGCCCGCTTATGGTCGAGAAGAATGTTGCTGACCCCGCTCGCCGGATTGTGCCCGGAAACCGTGAGCACCGGTACGGGCAGGTCGTGATGCCACGGCGTATCGACAGCGATCAGGCCATCGACGAATCGGCCCATCAGCATCTGTGGATATTCTTCAATCAGGTCGGACCGGTGGTGGTGGCTGGCGACAAGATAGAAATAGCCTTCCTTCAGCAGATGCTGCTCGATGCCGCTCATCACCAGCGCGGCGTAGCCTTCGCTGACCTCCGGAACCAGCACTCCCACTGTGAAGCTGCGTTGTGTCCGCGCCCAGCGCGCCGCGAAGCTCGGGCGGTAATTCAAATCGCGGGCAGCGGCAAAGATGCGCTCCTGCGTCGTCCGCGGAATCGAATCCGCCACCGTGGCGCGATTCAGCACCAGCGAAACCGTCGCCGGAGACAACCCCAAATGATCCGCCAGCATTCTGAGTGTCACCTGGCGGGGACGTCCATCGGCTCGGGAAGGTGTTCGGCCGGATTTCGGGCGCGCAGGCACGCGTGCAGTCTTGCACAGGGAAGGTCGCGGGGCAAGAGTTCATGAAGCAAAGGTCAGCAAAGGTCTCTTTTTCGGGAAACGCCAGTACTTAGGAGAGGTCGTTCACCGCTGCCAGTCAAATTGCCAAATATGATCAATATTGAACATTCTTTGGCGTGTGTCTGAGTGCAGAATTTTTGCTGCAATGACGAAAGAAATGAAGAAAGCGCTATCCCTGTGGATACCCAAACTGCGCTACCTCAAACCTCGCTCTCTTGACACCGCTCCCACAACAGTGCTAAAAGCCGTAACGGCTACTAAATCACTTTATTACTGTTTTAGTAGAACAATCTCGCTTTCTCGAATCGCGTCTTTTGAAGGCCGCGTTTCGTAGCTTCGTCCGGAGGTCGCCATGATTCGTTGCCGCACTCTGTTCCTCTTCTCGCTCGTTGCATTGCTGATCACGTTGTTCGCCGCGCCAGCACTGGCGCAGTTCGCCGCAAGTTTGCAAGGTACGGTCGAGGACAAGTCTGGCGCCGTTGTTTCGGGGGCCACGGTTACGGCTACCGAAAATGCGACCGCCACTGCCCACACCACGACGACAAATTCTTCCGGCTTCTACAGAATCTCGGAGCTGCCTCCCGGTACCTACACGGTTACCGTCCTGGCGAGTGGGTTCAAAAAGAGCGAAAATGCGACCGTTGAGATCCAGGCCGAGTTGCTGCGCGGACTCGATGTAGTCCTTGAAATTGGGCAAAGCCAGGAGACGGTCAACGTGACCGAGTCCTCCCCGGCACTCAAGACAGAAGACGCGTCCATTGCCGGTACGCTCTCCGCGACGGAGGTGGAAAATCTGCCCACGATCAATCGCGATCCCTATGAATTGCTCCGCCTCGCCCCTGGCGTTTTTGGCGACGGGGCGCGTTATGGTGATGGCCGCTCCGGCGGATTTCCCAACGGCAGCGGCGCCATCAGCGCTTCCGCCGGTCCCGGCGGGTCGAACACGGCTATCTTCCAGATTGAGAACCAGCAACCCATCAGCGCCATGGGGCAGCGCGTCACCTCAAACGACTACCTGGTGGACGGTGTCAGCGTGAATAGTTTGGAGTGGGGCGGCGCGGCCGTCATCACCCCGAGTATTGAGTCGGTGCAAGAGCTTACGGTTCTCGCCAACGACTACGATGCCTCGGACGGACGCAGTTCGGGCGCACATATCAAGACCGTCACCAAAGGCGGAACAAATGCCCTGCACGGCGGCGGGTTGTTCCTCTATCACGACCCAAATCTCAACGCCTTCAATAAATTCAACGGATACAACGAGGGCACGGGATTTACTCCCGATGTTCGCGACGACGACAACATCCGGCAGTTCGCGGGCACCCTCGGCGGACCAATCGTCAAGGACAGGTTGTTCTTCTTCTTTAACTACGAAGGCGCACGGGCAAACAATACCGTTTTTGAAAACGATTGGGTGGAAACGCCGCAATTTGACTCGACCGTTCTGGCGGATCGAGGCGGAACACCGGTCGGCACGATTTTGCAATCGAGCGGTCTGGTTCCACGCATAGCCCAGGTGCTGCCTACGACGTGCGCTCTCTGGGTTTTGGGGAATCAACCATGCGTTCAGGTTACGGGAGGAATCGACGTCGGCTCTCCCGGCGCGACTTACGGTACGTACATCAACAGCTTTGGAAGCGGTACTTACCCGCCTAATTATGTTGGTGGAGGCCTCGACGGCATTCCGGATCTGGAGTTCGCCCAAATCGCCATCCCCTCGACTACAGCCGGCAATCAATACAATGCGCGAGTCGATTACAATCACGGCAAAGATGTATTTTCTGTCAATACGTTCCTGACCTTCCTCAATACTCTTTCGGCAAGCTCCGCAGCCCAGGGACGGCCGATGGCTGACTATCGCCTCAAGGATTTCAGCCCCAGCGGTTTCCTTTCCTGGGTGAGAACCATTAGCCCGACGATGATCAACGAAGCCAGGTTTAACTTCACGCGCTATGGGTATAACGGCATATCCGATAATCCCCAGGTGAACTGGGCCATCCCGCTCATTGAAATTCAGAACGCCATTCCGACTCAGTCCCAGCGCATCGATTACGGCGCGCCCCAGGGGGACGATAACCCCGCTATCGTCGCAGAGAATACCTTTGGATTTCGCGACGTCGTCTCCAAAGTCACAGGCAACAAAGCCTGGAAGTTTGGCTTCGAGTACAGCCATGAGCAGGACAACGATGGCCTCATCGGCGGTGCTCGTCCCGACCAGGTTTTCCAGGGACTTTGGAATTGGGCCAATGGTACGCCCATATTCGAAGCGGTTGAGGCAAGTCCTCTCACCGGCGGCCCACCGACCACGCGGCCGCAGTATTATCGCTCCTCCATTTACGGCCTCTTCGCGCAAAATGATTGGAAGCTTCGCCCGAACTTGACGCTAAACCTCGGCTTGCGCTGGGAATACTATGCTCCGCCGACCGAAGCAAAAGGGCACTTGACGAACTTCATTCCTTCTGATGATCCGACCCTTGGGCTTCAAAATGGAACCGAGGTAAATCCCAGCCAGCAGTGGCCATCGAAATGGCGTAACTTTGGACCTCGCCTGGGTTTTGCCTGGAGCCCGGAGCGCTATAACAATAAGATGGTTTGGCGCGGCGGATTCGGCATCGCCTATGACCGCTTTGACGACAATATCTTCAATCAAACCCGCAACAATCCGCCCTTCGTTGCAAGCTATAGCATCTGCTGTGGAACAGCTGGGCCACCCTACGATGGTTTTGGTACTCCATTTGTCGGCGGAGAGATCGCATTCAACCTCGGCACAAGTAACAGCCCATTGAGTTACCCAGCGAATCCTGTATTGGCAACGTCTTTGGGGCCAAACGGGTTACCTATCCCCATCCCTGGAGGAGCTTATGTTGGCCCGAACATCTATGCTGACTCCCCCAACATGCCGAATCCCTACGTCTATCTTTACTCGTTGCAGGTTCAGTACAGCCTGCCGGCTGACTGGGTGTTCACCCTCGGCTACCAGGGCAGCGCTGGCCATCACCTGACGCGGCTCGCAAATCTGCAGGAGTTCTACCCGGTGCAGAATCCCGACGTAGGCGCCATATTCACCTTCAAACCTGACACCAATACCAGCTTTAACGCACTAACCACCGAGTTCCAGCATCTTTTCCGTAAGGGCTTTGTGGCGGACGTGCAATACACCTTCAGCAAATCTCTCGATCAGATCTCGGCGGAAGGACCGGGGTTTGTCACCAACCAGACCTATCCCATCGACGACCACACCGAGCGCGGCCCGTCCGACTATGACGCTACCCACAACTTCCGCGCCTATGGAGTTTGGGATTTGCCGATCTTCCAGCATCGGAGCGATGCCCTCGGCAAGGTCGGCGGTGGCTGGGAACTCAGCGGTATCTATCAATTCCACTCCGGCTTTCCATGGACCCCGGTGGCCGATAACGTGTGCCCGGTGTTTGGGTCGGTCAGCAACTGCCCAATCCGGCCGATTGCCTACAACGGAGGCGCGGGAGATAGCCATTCAACGTCGGCATTTCTGCCGCCCGTTTCTTCGAACTTTCCGAACGGCGGTCCAGCCTACTTTACTCTCCAGGACACCTGCGCAAACCCCTGCACTCCTGATTTCCCAGGAGTCGGCCGCAACAGCTTCCGCGGCCCGCGCTATCAGGATGTCGATCTGACCCTTGCCAAATCGTTCGGACTGCCGTCGATGCGTTTTGTAGGAGAAGCCGCGAAACTCCAACTGCGAATGACCGCCTATAACGTTTTCAACAAACTCAACCTGGCGCCGTTCAGCTTTGGCAGCAACTCGACAACGGTCAGTTACTGTTGCACTGGGTCGCCGCAGGCGAATCCGTATTTCGGGACAGCGACAGCAGGGCTGGCGGGCCGCGTGCTCGAACTCGAGGCGCGCTTCAGTTTCTAAATCACACTGCTCTTGCCCGGCGACGACCGATTGGGTTCGCCGCCGGGCTCCCCCTTCTTTTTTCTTGAGGATCGTCTTCATGCGCCGCCATCGCAGATTCGTCGCTTTCGCCATCCTTGCCTTCGCAATCGTGGCAGCGCCAATCTCCGCCCTCGCCGAAAGCGGCCCGCCGAATCCCGAAGTCATCGTCATCGATGACTCCGCCCTGGCTCATCCGCTCCCGCATTTCTGGGAGCAGATGTTCGGCTCCGGCCGCGCCATCCTGACTTTGCGTGAGAGTTATCGCGGCGACTTACGCAGCGTGAAGCAGGCTACTGATTTTCGCTACGTCCGCTTTCACGCTATCTTTCAAGACGAAGTCGGACTCTATGACGAGGACGCGCAAGGCAATCCGGTTTATAACTTCTCCTATGTAGATCAGATTTATGACGGCCTGCTCGCGAATGGCGTTCGGCCGTTCGTAGAGCTAAGTTTCATGCCCAAGAAGCTGGCTGCCGATAAGAATGCGCTTCATGCCTTCTGGTACAAGCAAAACGTCTCTCCGCCCAAAGATTACGCCAAATGGGATGACATGATCCGCCAGTTCACGCGCCATCTGGTCGATCGTTACGGCGCCGCCGAAGTAGCGCAATGGTATTTCGAAGTCTGGAATGAACCTAACCTGGATTTCTGGGGCGGCGATCCAAAGCAGCCGACTTACTTCGAGCTCTATGACCACACCGCGCGCGCCATTAAGTCGATCGACCCGCACTTGCGCGTGGGAGGACCGGCGACCGCGCAAGCCGCATGGGCCGATGTGTTTATCCGTCATTGCGTCGATAACAACGTACCGGTTGATTTCGTCTCAACCCACGTCTACGGCAATGACAAATCGGAAGACGACTTTGGCACAACCGAGAAAATCCCGCGCGATCAAATGGTTTGCCGTGCCGTCAAGAAGGTTCACGATCAAATCAAGTCATCACCGAAGCCGGAGCTCCCGCTGATCTGGAGCGAATTTAACGCCAGTTATATGAACGAAACCGCCGTGACCGACTCGACTTACATGGGGCCGTGGCTCGCCGACACCATTCGCCAGTGCGATGGCCTGGTCGACATGATGTCGTATTGGACCTTCTCCGATGTCTTTGAAGAGCAGGGCGTCATAAAGCAACCTTTCTATGGCGGCTTTGGACTGATGGCCGAAGACAGCATTGCGAAGCCTGCATTCGCCGCCTTTGCCTTGCTCCACAAGCTCGGTGACGAGCGCATCGCGGTTGACTCCGATCTCGCCCTGGCGACTCGCCGCAAGGATGGCACCCGCGTGGTTGCCGTCTGGAATTACTCTCCGCCCGCCGAAGCCGGCACTCAAGAAGCCGCATCTCCAAAGACCGTCACCCTGAAGTTCAGGGGCCATTCGGCCACGCACGCCCTGGTCTTTCGGGCCGACAGCGAACACGGCGACATGCGCTCCACGTATGAGAAAATGGGATCGCCCCGCTATCCAACCGAGGCGCAGATCAATACCTTGCGCAGTGCTGCTCGCCTTCCCGCCCCCGAGAGCCGCGACCTGCATAACGGAGAGCTAACGCTCACTCTGCCGTCCTACGGCCTGGCGGTTATCGAGCTAAAGTAAGCATCTAAGTCGACAAGAGGCTAATAAAAGCCAAGCAGGAAGAGAGTTTATTAAGATGGACGCCTGGCCCGTCCCTATTACAAAGCTTACTCGGCGCGCCGCGCTATCGCTGTTTGGCAAGAGTTTACTCGCCTGCCCGCTCCTCAACCTCGCCCTGTTGGACGTCTCCTGCTCCGGTTCAAAGAACGCCGGCGAAACTCAGCCGCCTGTCACCGACGATCAATTTCTCGATCAGATGGAGCAGGCCGCGTTCCAGTACTACTGGGAGCGAGCGGGCGCGAACAGCGGGCAGGTCATGGATCGCGCTTATGCTTCGGGTGCAGCCGATTCACGCACGTTATCGAGTATCGCCGCCACTGGCTTCGGCTTGGCCGCGCTCTGCATCGGCGCGCAGCGCGGATACATGCCCGCATCCCAGATCCAGTCTCGAGTGCTCACCACTCTCAATTTCATTTGGACCCAACTGGCGCAGCAAAACGGTTTCTTCTATCACTTCGTCGATATGAACACCGGCCAGCGCGCGGATCAATCCGAAGTGTCGTCCATCGACACGTCGATTCTGCTCTGCGGCGTGCTCACCTGCCGGCAGTTCTTCCAGGACGCGCAAATCCAAACGCTGGCCTCGCAAATATACGATCGCGTCAATTGGCCCTGGATGCTGAACGGCGGCGCCACGTTCTCGCAGGGATGGACGCCGGAGGGCGGCTTCCTTACCGCCCGCTACGACACTTACTGCGAACTTATGATGCTTTATCTGCTGGCGATCGGGTCAACGACTTTTCCCGTCCCCGCCAGCTCGTGGAACGCCTTCTCGCGCCCGCTCGTCACCTTTCAGAACTACACCTACATCAGCGGCAACGATCCCTTGTTCACTCATCAGTACTCGCACGCATGGTTTGACTTTCGCAACAAGCAAGACGCTTACACCAATTACTTCAATAACTCCATTACCGCGACTGAGGCGCACAAGGCGTTCTGTCTTTCTCTCGCCGGCCAGTTCCCAGACTACTCGAATAATCTCTGGGGAATCACCGCATCCGATTCGATCAACGGCTATGTCGTCTGGGGCGGTCCGCCCTCCATGGGGCCGATCGACGGCTCCGTCGTGCCCTGTGCCACCGGAGGCTCGCTCCCCTTTGATTTCTCCGATTGCATCGCGGTTCTCCGCAACATCTGGGCAACTTATCCCGCCGTGTGGCAGCGCTACAGCTTTGTTGATGCCTTCAATCCGCTGACCAACTGGTATGACACAGACGCGCTCGGCATCGACCTCGGCATCGCCATGCTCATGGCGGAGAACTATCGCTCCAGTTTTGTCTGGAACACCTTCATGAAGAATCCCGAGGCTCAGGCCGCGATGACGGCGGTCGGATTCAAATAGGTCGCCCGGCTCTACATCTCTAGTCCGGCCCCATTCCCAGCTCGACCAACTCGCCAGACTCAAGCCGATAAACCAAGGTCACTCGGCAACCGGACAAAGTCACGACTGATCGCTCTCGCAATGAAATAATGTCGGGCGAGAGGCAGCGAACCAATGAGACACAGACATCTTCATTATTGGGCCACCTGCGCCACGATTTTTCTTCTTACTTCACTCGGCGCTTCGCAGACCAACTCTTCCCAGACAAAAGAGCCGATGACGCCCCAACTCGCCTTGTCCAATGAGTTGGCTAAGTATCCCGGCTTGCTGCCCGAACTAGTCAACCTGCTCGATAAGCTCAAGCAGGTGCAGTTCCCGCCTGAGCGCCGGCAAAGCAATCTGCTGCCTCTATTGCCCCCCTCGACGACTTATTACGTAGGCCTGCCCAACTATGGCGAGGCCGCGCATCAGGCTCTGTCGATCTTTCGTGAAGAGCTGAAGTCGAGCGCGGTGCTGCGCGATTGGTGGAATCAGGGCGACATGGCCAAGAGCGGTGCCCGGATCGAAGGTTTTGTCGACAAGTTCTACGAACTCTCGCGGTATTTGGGAGACGAATGGGTGCTCGACGGCGAAGTGGTCCGCGACTCCAAGGCTTCGTCTTCGAGGTTGACCTTCGTCGCCGAGTTGCGGAAGCCCGGATTGAAAGACTTTCTCCAGAAGATGCTGAAGGAACTGCCCACCCCGTCGAACACGGACGTCCGAATCATGGATCCGGCAGAGTTGGCAACGGCGAGGGACAAGGACAAAAAGGACAAAGACGAGGACAAGGCCAACGGCAAGTCGGGCCCACTCATCGTTCTGGTGCGCCCCGATTTTGTGGTTGCAGGCTCCGACCTTGGCGCCCTCCGCGACATGAGCAGACTCTTGGACGAAAAAGCAAAATCAAAGACGAGCGAATTCGCCTCAACTCCCTTCGGCGCGCGCCTCGTGCGGACGTACGAGGGTGGTGCCTCAGCGCTGGCTGGAGTCGACGTTCACAAAGTAATCAGTCTGTACGCGCCGCCAAACCAGGCGACTCAAAAGTCTTTCGAAGCTTCCGGGTTCAATGACGTGAAGTACCTCGTCTGGGATCATAAGAATGTCGCCGGTGTGCCAGTCGGCGAGATGGAACTGAGTTTCATCGCCCCGCGCCACGGTGCGGCCGCATGGCTCGTCGCGCCGGCCCCGCATGGCAGCCTGGATTTCGTTTCGCCCAAGTCGCCTATCGTCATCAGCCTGTTGCTCAAGAATCTGGCAGAGATCTTTGATGACATGAAAGGTCTTTCCGGAGACTCGAATCCCAACGCCTTCGCTCCGCTATCTTAAATGGAACAGGCGATGCACGTCAGCTTCCGGGATGATGTGCTTAGCCAGTTCCAGGGTGAAGTCACTTTCGCGGCGAACGACCTCAACGCCACCCCGGCCCAATGGACGACGTTATTCCGCATCGTCGATTCCGATCAGCTCCAGCAAGCGCTCGACAAGTTATTGCACTCTGCGCCAGTGATAGCCAAAAAATCCGAGGAAGAAGGAGTTACTTACCACTCCATCATGGTGCCGGCTGGGCACAAGCCTCTAGAGATCGTCTATGCATTCGTCGACGGATATCTCATCGTAGCTTCCAGTCACGACTCGGCTGCCGAGGCGGTTCGCCTTCATAAGTCCGGAGAATCGCTGGCGAAATCCGCGAACTTTCTCGCATCGCTTCCGCCAGGCTACTCGCGAGATGCGTCCGCACTGCTTTATGAGGATGCTTCGACGATGACGGTATCCCGCCTTCGCCTGCTCTCGCCAGAGGTCGCGGAAGCTCTGTCTCATCAGACTCCGGCCCCGGCTCCCATCGTCTTCTGCGCTTATGCCGAAGATAAAGCGATTCGCGGGATCAGCGCCGGCGGCCATGCCGACGCGAGTGCGATCCTGGTAGCCGGCGCCATCGCCATTCCTAATCTTCTGCGCGCGCGAGGCGCCGCCAACGAATCTGCCGCGGTCGGTACCTTGCGCGTCGTCAACAAGGCGCAGATCACCTATTCGGCGACATATCTACAAAATGGTTATGCGCGCGACCTCGCCGCACTCGGACCAGACCCCCGCGGAAGCGATCTGAAAACCGTCAACCACGCCGGGCTGATCGATTCCGATCTCGGCAATCCCAGATGCACGGCGGGCGCGTGGTGCGAAAAATCCGGATACCGCTTCAGCGTTGCAGGCGTTTGCCAGTTGCGGTCGTGCAAAGAGTTTGTAGCCGTAGCCACGCCGGCATCAGTCAGCACCGGCGCGAGAAGCTTCTGCTCGACCTCC
>Ga0181522_10002536_pt1 | contig 10399 bp, 10 predicted proteins | sample PEATcosm2014_Bin_27_FD_121103 | JGI IMG/M metagenome (GOLD analysis project Ga0181522, IMG submission 121103) | Peatland microbial communities from MTU Mesocosm Facility, Houghton, MI, USA - PEATcosm2014_Bin05_10_metaG | ecosystem: Environmental > Terrestrial > Soil > Wetlands > Peat | place...
CCCCGCGAGGCCAGCTGCTATCCGCATTCCTTTTGATCGAAACGACGGCGTTTCCGCCCGCGCCGTATTGTTAACAATGACTTGCGGTGCGATTTGCCGTTGACTTGCCGCGCCCAGATGCCGCTGAGTTTATCCTTTTTGCGCAACGAATAATCAATGTGTCTCAACTATGAGCGGACAGTGCGGATCCAGTTTTGGATCGGCCGGTTTCCAAAAGGAACATGCTAGGTATGTTTCAAAATCTGGCGAAATATTTTCGGCGCGATGTCTCGCATTTCTGCGCCGCGCGCAATGGCGCAACGGCCGTCGAGTTCGCGCTGATCGCCCCGGCCTTTTTGGCGACGCTATTCGCCGTTCTCGAATCGACGCTTTTTTTGTTCGCGCAGGCAGATTTGCAGAATGCCGCCATGGCGGCGGGTCGCCTGTTCATGACCGGACAGGCCCAGAATGCCGGCACGACCGAAAGCCAGTTTCAAAATGAAATCTGCCCCATGATCTCGCCGCTGTTCACGTGCAGCAAACTCATGGTCAACGTGTCGGCCTACACCGGCTTCAGCACCGCATCCGCGTCGGCGCCAAGCTTGACGTTTAATTCCAGCGGCGCCGTCACCAATAGCTGGTCCTACACTTCCGGTACTCCGGGCCAGGTCATGGTCGTTCAGCTCATTTATCAGTGGCCGATCGTCAGCGGGCCTTTCGGATACGTACTTCCCAACATCAGCAACGGTACGACGGAAATGATGGGCGTCAGCGCCTTTCGGGTGGAGCCCTACTGATCATGCGAGCACCAGCGGGGATTTACCGGCTTTATCGGCGGTTCTGCGCATCGACGCGCGGCGTCGCCGGGATCGAATTCGCCATGATCCTGCCGGTCCTTGCGATCATGTTCCTTGGGTCGTTCGACGGCGGCAGGGCAATCGCCATTTACATGAAGGTGCGATCGGCGACTTACACGCTGAGTGCGATTGTCAACCAGTACGAAACGATCCAAGCTTCAGATATGACGTCGATCACGGGAGCGACCGCCGTGGTGCTCGCTCCGTATTCGAGTTCGCCTGTTGTCGTCACGATTACCCAGATTGCCATCAGCAGCACGGGCGCGGCCACGGTGGCCTGGAGCTACTCGCAGGGCGGCACCGCTCATACGCAGGGCGCTGCGATCACCATCCCATCGAATATTACGACTCTCGCGACGCCAAGCGGCTCAGGCACCTTTAATTATGTGATATTCGCCGAAGTGAGTTACACGTTCACGCCGATGTTCGGTTATTTCACCAGCGGCAACATCAACTTCTCGGATAATCTGTATGTGACGCCGCGCAGCAGCAGCTGCATCGTCTACGTACCGCAGCAGAACGCCACCGCGTGCACATAGGGCGGACGTCCGCAAACGGCCGCGGCACGAACCTCCGCTCCGGCGTCACAAAGCGGCAAAATCGATCGGCTTGTGGCGATCGAGCGTGCGCCTGATCGGCGGCAGCGGATATTTGAGCCCGGTGGCGCAATTAAACAGCACGGCCTGTTCGCTCTTCTTGACACGTCCGTCGGCCAGGCTCTGCTTGTAGGCGGCATAGGTCGCCGCGCCTTCCGGACACATCAAAAAACCCTCCTCGCGCGCGACTTCTTCGAGGCACGCCGTGATCGCGTCGTCCGACACCGCGATGGCGAAGCCGCCGCTTTCGCGCACCGCACGCAGAATCAAAAAATCGCCGATCGCCTGCGGCACGCGGATGCCGGACGCGATGGTATGCGCATTCTCCACTCGCGTCGCATGTTCGACGCCGGCCTCGTAGGCATGCACTATCGGCGCGCAGCCGTCTGCCTGCACTGCCACCATGCGCGGGCGCTTGTTGCCAATGAAGCCGATCGCCTCGAGTTCCGTGAACGCCTTCCACATGCCGATCAAGCCGGTGCCGCCGCCGGTCGGATAAAAAATAATATCCGGCACGGTCCAGCCGAGTTGCTCGGCAAGCTCCAGTCCCATCGTCTTCTTGCCTTCGATCCGGTACGGCTCTTTGAGCGTCGAGGTATCGAACCAGCTGGCTTTGGCCCTGCCTTCGCCGACGATCTTGCCGCAATCGTCGATCAAGCCGTTAACGCGATAGACGGCGGCGCCTTGCAGGCCGATCTCGCTGACATTCACTTCCGGCGTGTCTTCCGGACAGAAAATTGTGGTCTTGATCCCGGCGTGGCTCGCATAAGCGGCCAGCGCCGCGCCGGCATTGCCGTTGGTCGGCATCGCCATGTGTTTGATGCCGAGCGCTTTCGCCATCGACACCGCCATGACGAGGCCCCGCGCCTTGAACGATCCGGTCGGCAGCCGGCCTTCGTCCTTCACCAACAGTTCACCGCCACGCAATTTTGCTGCCACCTTGGGCAGCGGCACGATCGGCGTCATCGTCTCGCCGAGGCTGACGATATTTTCCTTGCGCCGCACCGGAAGAAGCTCGCGGTAGCGCCACAGATCGGGCGGGCGGGCGGCGAGTATTTCCTTGGTCAATTCCTTCTTCACGCCAGCGAGATCGTAACGGACCAAGAGCGGCTTGCCGGCACGCGACAGATTATGGATTTCGTCGGCCGGATATCGTTCGCCGGTCGCGGAACATTCCAGATGCGCGACGAAGGTTTTGCGCTCGGTCGTCAGGTTGTCGTTGGTGTGCAAGAAGGCTCTCCGGCGTCGGCAACACAGGCAAGGAATAGGCAAGCACCAGCGCTTCCCATATCATAATGTCTTCCCGCCTCAACCCTCAGAAAATTCAGACCATGAAAATCACCGCCGTCGAGCCGTTCCACATCAGCGTGCCTTACAACTTCGGCAATACGCCCGAGAATGCCGCCGCCACGCAGTGGCAGAAAATGGAAACGCTGTTCGTCAAGGTGACGACCGACGAAGGCGTCATGGGCTGGGGCGAGGGTTTTGGCCTCGCCGCCTGTGGCATCACCAAAGTGGCGGTAGAGAAAGCGATCGCGCCGCTCGCGGTCGGCCGCGACCCGACCGACATTGCGGCGCTGATGCGCGACATCGCCTACCGGCAGCGTAATTGTTCCCGGAATGGCCCGGTCGGTTTCGCGCTGTCGGCGCTCGACATCGCGCTATGGGACATCGCCGGCAAGCGCGCGGGAAAGCCGCTTTATCGTTTGCTGGGCGGCAGCGAAGCCGTCGAACTCATGCCCGCCTATGCGAGCCTTCTCCGCTACGGCAACGCCGATGTGGTCCGGAAAAACGCCGCCAAAGCAGTCGAGCGCGGCTACCGCCACGTCAAGCTGCATGAAATCGGCATCGCGGAAATTTCGGCCGCGCGCGAGGCGATCGGCGCCGATATCGAGCTCACGGTTGACGCCAGTTGCGCCTGGACCGTGCCGGCCGCGATCGAGGTCGCCAAGAAACTGAAGCCTTGCAATCTCAAATGGCTGGAAGAGCCGCTGTGGCCGCCGGAGGATTATGCCGGCATGGCGCGCTTGAAAGCGGAATCTGGTACTACCACCGCCGCCGGTGAGAACGCTGGAACGCTGGCCGACATAGCGCAGCTCCTCGGCACCGCGCATGTCGATTACGTCCAGCCGAGCGTCACCAAAATCGGCGGGGTGAGCGCGATGCGGCAGGTCGCCGAGATGGCGCGCCAAAACGGCCCCAGGATCGCGCCGCATTCGCCGTATTTCGGCCCCGGCCTGATCGCCACCATCCACTTTGCCGCCAGCATCCCGGAACGGCCGACCATCGAGCGGTTCTACCTCGATTTGGAAGCGAGTCCGCTCGGTGAACTGGTCGAGGCGCCCGGCGGCTTCATGCGCGTGCCGCAAGGTCCCGGCCTCGGCATCGACGTCGACGAAGCAGCCTTGTGGAAATATCGGGTGAATTAGCGTCCGTTCGCGCCGATTCTGAGGGGCCATGCCGAAATCCGACATCAGCCCGGCATTCGCGTAGCGCATCCTTTCCCCGTGGACAGAGCCGCGACGGCCTCGCTAGAGTTTGCCGGCGGGTTGCGTCATGCCAAGCAATAAAAACTACGACATCATCATCGTCGGCGCGGGCTCGGCCGGCTGCACGCTGGCGCACCGGCTGACCGAGGATAAAGGCACCCGTGTGCTGCTGCTCGAAGCCGGCGGCTGGGACACCGATCCGTGGATCAAGATCCCAGTCGCCTGGGTGCGGATGCTGTCGCAGCGCAAGCACGACTGGTTGTATTTCGCTGAGCCCGAGGCCGCGATCGGTGGGCGGGCTCTGGAATGCGCGCGCGGCCGCGTCATCGGCGGCACCTCGTCGATCAACGCCATGGCCTATACCCGCGGCAATGCCGGCGATTACGACCGCTGGGCGTCGTATGGACTGACCGGCTGGTCCTACGCCCATGTGCTGCCCTATTTCCGCCGTCAGGAATCCTGGAAAGGCGGCGCCAGTTTTTATCGCGGCGGCGACGGGCCGCTTACCACCGCGATGACCGGCTTTTCCGATCCGCTGGTCGATGCCTTTACCGCCGCGGGGCGCGCCGCCGGATACAAGGCAACGCCAGATTACAACGGCGCGCAGCAGGAAGGTTTCGGCAGCTGGCAGATGACGGTGCGCGGCGGCCGGCGGTGTAGCGCCGCAGACGCTTATCTGCGGCCGGCGCTGGAGCGGCCGAACCTCACCGTCGAAACCGAGGCGCTGGTGACCAAAGTCAGCTTCGCCGGCCGCCGCGCCTCGGGCGTCGAATATATCCGGCGCGGCGAGACGCTGACTGCGGAGGCCGACCGCGAAGTGATCTTGAGCGGCGGCGTTATCAACTCGCCGCAGCTTCTGATGCTCTCCGGCATCGGCGATCCGGCGCACCTTTCGGCCCAAGGCATCGCGGTGAAGACGGCGCTGCCGGGCGTCGGCAAGAATTTGCAGGATCACATCTCGGCGGCGATCTCCTACCAGCGCAAGGAGCCCGGCCCGTTCCATCATGCGATGCGCTTCGACCGCATCGTGCCGGCGCTGCTGCGCGCCTATTTGCAGGGCGACGGACCGGCGACTGAACTACCGACCGGCCGGCTCGCATTTCTCAAATCCCGTCCCGATGCGGTGCTGCCGGATGTGGAACTGATCTTTAATGCAGCGCCGATGACCGCGAGACCCTATTTCGCGCCCTTCCGCCGCCCCTATACCGATTCCTATGCCTGTCGCGCCGTGGTGTTACGGCCGGAAAGCCGAGGTAAGCTCGAACTTGTCTCGCCCGATCCGCGGCAGGCGCCGCGCATCCGGCAGAATTTTCTTGCCACCGACAACGACTGGAAGACGCTGCGCGCCGGGCTGCGTATCGCCCGCGACGTTTGCCTGCAGGCGCCGCTCGCGCCGTTCATGGCGGGAGAGACCGCGCCGGGCGAAGGCGCGACGTCCGATGCCGATCTCGATGGCCATATCCGGTCGACCTGCATCACCGTCCATCATCCGCTCGGCACTTGCAAAATGGGCGTCGCCTCCGATGCGCTGGCGGTGGTCGATCCCGAGCTTCGCGTCCACGGCGTCGACGGCCTGCGCATCGTCGACGGCTCGGTGATGCCGGACCTGGTCGGCGCCCATATCAATGCGCCGATCATCATGATCGCTGAGAAAGCGGCCGACCTGATTCGCGGCCGCCAGCCGCTCGAAGCGGTCCGGATCGCGGGCGCTCCCGAATATTCGCGGCCATAGGCAAGCCCCGGAACGGGCTTCACAATCCTGTCACGCCTGCCTATAAACTACCGCCCAACGCCGCACTGCGGCATTGAGTCGAGGTAGGAGCGTCGTCTTGAACGCTCATGTATCGCAATCGGGGTTTCCGGCTCTGGTGCTGAATGCGGACTTTCGGCCGCTGAGCTATTACCCGCTGTCGCTGTGGTCTTGGCAGGACGCCATCAAGGCGGTCTTTCTCGAACGGGTGAACATCGTCGCCAATTACGACCGCGCGGTGCGCTCACCGAGCCTCGAGATGAAGTTGCCGAGCGTGGTGTCGCTGAAAACTTTCGTAAAACCTTCGACGCATCCGGCCTTCACCCGGTTCAACGTTTTCCTGCGCGACCGCTTCGTCTGCCAGTATTGCGGCACGCGCGACGACCTGACGTTCGATCATCTGCTGCCGCGCTCGCGCGGCGGCCACACCGTTTGGGACAACGTCGTCGCCGCCTGCTCGCCGTGCAATCTCAGGAAGGGCAACCTGACGCCGGACGAGTCGAAGATGTGGCCGTCGCAGCGGCCGTTCCAGCCGACGGTGCAGCACCTGCACCGCAACGGCCGGCTGTTCCCGCCAAACTACCTGCACGACAGCTGGCTCGATTATCTCTATTGGGACACCGAGCTCGATCCGTAAGCGCTTGATTGTCATCGTCCGCGGATGCGGGCGATCCAGTAATCACCAAGCAATAAATCGATTGTACTGGATGCCCCGCCTTCGCGGGGCATGACCACTTCGGTTCCATCAACCCACTGAGGCTCTACGCCGCCGTGTCGGCGTGGCTGTCCTTGTCGCCGTTGAGTTTACCGTTGGCCTCGTGCGCCGTGGCAGCCGGACGACCCGCTTTACCGCGCAGTGGAATTTCGGCGGCGCTGTCTTCGCGCCGCGACGATCCTTCAAACCGCGCATTTTCCTCGATCGCGAGCGAGCGATGGAAAATGTCGCCCTGCACTACTGCCGTGCTGGCGAGCTTGACGCGATCGGCATGGATCGTTCCCTTGACGTGTCCGCCGATGGTCACATCTTCCGCCACGAGGTCGCCCTCGACCTGCGCGCCGTCGGCGATCACCACGTTCGCGGCGCGCAGCTCGCCTTCGATGCGGCCGAACACCTTGACCGTGCCCTCGCCCGTCAATTTGCCGACGATCGTCACATCGGCGCTGATGGAAGACACCGCGTCAGCCGCTTCCGGCGACGACGACTGCGCTTCGGCGAGCCGTTGAAACTGCTGAACCGGCCCGGGAACCCGATCACCGTCGTCGCCTTTGGTCTTACCGAACATGTCACTCTCCTTCTCTGCATTCTGTTGGGGTTGGGATGTCGTCAGATGGCGTAGTAAATGCGGTGGAAACGGTGGCCGAGATGGCTGAGCACTTCGCGCACGGGCGCCTTGGCTGCGGCGGCAAGCTCGTCGACGCCGAGCTCGGCGCCGATCAGCGTCGCCATCTCGCCGTAACGCGCGGCCGTCGGATCCGGCAGATCGGTGACGTCGACAGGCACCAGATCCATCGCCGCCTGGCCGACGACCGGGCAGCGATGACCGCCGACAATCGCCTGCATTTTATGCTCGGCAACCTTGGCCGGCCGCGGATAGCCGTCGGCATAGCCGACCGATATCAAGGCGAGCCGCATCGGGCGCTTGGCGATCAGGCCGAGATTTTCGGCAATGGTCTCACCCAGCGCAAGAGCGCGAACCTGGACGATTCGGCCGCGCAGTTCGAGCACTTGCTGCATCGGATTGGCGGCACCGGGTGTCGGATTGACGCCGAGCAGCGCCGAACCGGCGCGCACCAGATCGAAATGCGTTTTCGGGCCGAAAAAGATGCCGGACGCATTGGCGAGCGTGGATGGCACTCCGTCATAGCGCCGGCGCAGCTCGCGGAACTGCGCCAGCTGGCGCTCGTAGAGCGGATCGAGTGGATTTTCCGGACGATCAAAGCGGCTCATGAGCAGCGTAATGCCATGGTCGAGCGAGTTCACTCGCGACGCGAATGCCGCCGCCTCCTCCATCGACAGGCCGCGCCGGCACTCGCCGGTATCGACATTGAGCGCATAGCCGCCGTTCCATTGGGTTAAGGCGACGAACGCGTCCCATTGCGCCATTTCGATTGCGCTGTTGATGACCGGCCGCGCCTTGATTTCTGCAAAGGCTGGTCCGCATCCGGGATAAAGCCCGTGCAGGACATAGATGGCCGCATTCGGCGCCACCGCGCGCACGCGACGCGCCTCCGGCAGATTTGAGACGAAGAAAGTCCTGCAGCCGGATTTGGCCAAGGCGCCGGCGACCGGATCGATGCCGCAACCGTAAGCATTGCCTTTGACCACGCCGGCACACTCGGCCTCGGCGCGCGCGCTCAGCGCCTCATAATTGGCGGCAAGCGCTGTCAAATTGACTTTCAGGACGCCGCATGCCTCCGCCTCGGGCGGCCCGTCAAGCGAGACATAAGCCGCGAGTCCCTTGTTGTTGACGATCAGCCTGCCGCCGCGATTGACGATTTTGCCGTCGACCGAGCCTTCGACAATGACCTTAGCGCCCTGCTCGATGGTCAGGCCGCCGAGGATGTTGCCCTGGACGTGTAGGGTGCAGTTCTTTTTGACGACGGTGTCGCTGACGATCGAACCGTGGATATCGGTCGAACTACTGACCAGCAGCAGCCCTTCCTCGGCTTTCTGTACAGCAAGCATTGCAGCGATCGACGCGATTGGCCTGAAGTCCCACGAATCCGGCTGGTACAACTCGTTACAAGATTCCAGCCCGCCCTCAAAACATCCGGGGCTGGAAATACCCGACAATCACCGGGATACGATGACGCCTCTGTGACGAAGCTGCAAGTGCGCCTTACGCCGCGTTTTCCTTAAAGTTGCCGGCAAAGGCGGGGGCGACCTCTGCCATAAAGCGCGCCATCTCGTCCTTGACCTGGCCGTGGGGCTTCAGCCCCACGTTGAAATAAAGAATGACTTCTGAATAACCGGCCGCCTCGACCTTTTTAAGGATCTCGACAATGCGGGCAGAGGGGCCGAGCAAAACCGAGTTCTCGGTCAGATCTTCCGGTCTGACCTTTTTCAGCTTATCGACCATGTCGACGAAATAACGGTAGCTCGGCGGCGCGGTTTTTGGATCGCCGGGAAGTGCCGGTATAACACATTCCTGATAATAGCGAATCTGCCGCGCCCGCTGTGCGTCTTGCTGCGCCTGGGTGTCGGCGAAGTGGGTAAAATAGCTGCACATCAGCCGGCCCGGCTTCTTGCCGAGCTTGGCGCAGGTTTCGTTGTAAAGGTCGGCGACCTGTTTGAGCCCGCCATAGCTCATCGCGGCGGCGAACGGCGCCACCACCAAACCGCAACCCAGACGCGCAGCGAGCTCGATCGAAGGTTTCGAGAATGAGCCGACATAAGTCGGGATCGGCCGCTGCACCGGCTTCGGCGTGATGCGGACGTCATCAAACGAATAATGCTGGCCGTGGTGGGAGATGCGGTCGTCCGAGGACCACAGCCGGCGGATCAGCTCCAGGCCTTCTTCAAAAATGCCCTGATTGTCCTGAAATGACACATGGAATGGTTCGTATTCGCGCCGGTCGTAGCCGCGGCCTGCGGCAAAATCGACCCGGCCGCCGGACAGGAGGTCGAGCGTTGCCCATTGCTCGGCAACGCGGATGGGATGATGCAGCGGCGTCACCGTCACCGCCGGCGCGAGCCGGATGCGCGTGGTGTTGGCGGCGACATAGGCGAGGACAAGGTCCGGGCAAGACAAGACGCCGAGCGAATTGAAATGATGCTCGCCAATCCAGGCCGAATGCATGCCGATCTTATCGGCCAGGAGCGCTTCCGCGGTGATGTCGGCGACGAACTGGTTTGAGGAGCGCGTGTTGTTTTCGTAGTGATTGTCGCTCAGCGTGAAATAGCCGAACTGCATCTGGTCCTCCCAAGCTCGATATTTTCCGGCAGGATAGTTGAAAATGCATCTGTTGTAAATGCAATAATTATGGGATAAAAACGCCGCAAATGGCGCAAAAACTCCCGTCCCGGCTCGACCTCGGCGACTACCTGCCCTACCTCGTCAATCGCGTCGGCACCATCATCGCTGAACAGTTCGGTGCGGAAGCGCTTGCCGAATACGGGCTGAGCATTGCGATGTGGCGGGTGATGGCGGCGCTGGCGGCGAACGGCAGCCAGCGGCAGATCGATCTATCCGACCTCACCAGTATCGACGCCTCGACCCTGTCGCGGCTGGTGTCGCGGCTCGTTCACATGGGGATAGTGACACGGGCGCGCTCGGCGAGCAGCAATCGCGAGGTCGCGGTGACGCTGTCGGTAAAAGGCGCAGCCCTTGTCGCGCGCCTGATCCCGATCGCGCGCGAATTCGAGCGCGACGCTACCGCCGGACTACCGGCGCACGAGCTCGCCGTGCTCAAACAATGTCTGCGCCGCATGTACAGCAATATGAAAAACAGGCCGGCCGCGACGAAGCAGGCGCGGCTCAAACGCGTCGCCGTCTGAGAATCATTCCACTGGCGTGCCGGGCGCGCTGTCCTCGAATACCGAGATGGTCATCGGCTTGCCCGGCAGGCCAAATTCACTCCATCGCGCCACCACCTGCTCGTAAACCGGTTTGGACAGCTTGGTGCGCTTGGAAAAGTTCTTGATGTGCCGGTAATCCATGCAGGCATTGATCAGCGCCTTCGATCCCCACGGCCGGATTTCCGGCGGATTCAGACTCGGATCGAGGA
>Ga0181522_10002538_pt1 | contig 10398 bp, 10 predicted proteins | sample PEATcosm2014_Bin_27_FD_121103 | JGI IMG/M metagenome (GOLD analysis project Ga0181522, IMG submission 121103) | Peatland microbial communities from MTU Mesocosm Facility, Houghton, MI, USA - PEATcosm2014_Bin05_10_metaG | ecosystem: Environmental > Terrestrial > Soil > Wetlands > Peat | place...
CAGGCGCCCGCGATTGTCACCGTGCCTCGATCGTTGGGCGTGCACACGCTTCGCGAATTCGTGGCCCTTGCCAAGGCGAAGCCCGGCACCATCAACTACGGCTCGGCCGGGATCGGCAGCGCGACGCATCTTGCGGGCGCCTATTTCGCCTACAAGACGGACACGCAGCTGGTACATGTTCCTTACACGGTCACACAGGGCATCATCACCGATCTCCTGGCCGGGACCATCCAGGCGACATTCTCCCCCGAAGCTTTCACGCAGGCGTTTATGAAAGACGGACGGCTGCTCGGTCTCGCGGTCGCCTCAGATACGCCGGTCAGCGATCCGATTCAGATTCCGACCGCTGTCTCCGAAGGCGTGGATTACGTGTATTCAACTTGGTACGGATTTTTGGCGCCGGCCAAGACACCGCCCGCTATTCTGCGGAAGCTTCACGACGACATCGTCGACGCGAGCAAGGATCCCGGTCTCCAGGACAAAATTCGCCTGCAAGGCATTGACGCGGCGAGCATCGGGCTTGCGGATTTCGATACCTACGTGCGCAAGGACATGGCGCGGCTGTCGCCGCTCCTGGCGTCGATCGCGCAGGCGAAGCAATGATGTCCGCGCGTTACGGCCGCAGATAGGCGTAACCCTGCGACTGCAATTCAGCGAGCCGTACAACGCCGCCTCTCTCGGCGACCGTGAAGCCCGGCAAAAGCTCCTTCAGCGTGACATTCTGTGCCCGCATCGTATTGATGCAAGCAGCCGCTTGGAGCCCGGAGTTTTTCAACTCTTCAAACTTCTTGGCGTTGTCCTGGGTCGCTCCATCGAGATGGAACGCCTTCAGCGCCGGGCCGTGCACCACGAGCGCAATGGTGATGTGATCGGGCCCACCCATCCCGATGTAGTGGTTTCGGATATTGCCAAACACGAAGTCGACTTTGTCGAGGTCCGAGAGGTGATAGACGGCCTTGCCAAACTCGGCGCCAGCCGCGGCCGCGCGGTCCGCCGCCACGACCGTAACCGGGGCCGTGGCGCAGGCCACCTTGAAGGCGCCCGTCAACATGTCGCGTCGATTCATGGGGTTCTCCTTTAGGCACAAGACATTTGTATTCAGTCGCCGCTCGCGGGCGAAAGGTTCATTCCATCGACTGCACCCGATTGTAGCGGAATATCGCCCCGGAGGCGGTCTGGCCAGTTTCGGCGCGGTTTTCGCGCCGCGGCCGGACCAATATGAGGCCGGGACCGGCCCGATGGACCACATTTGCCACGGCAGGTAAGAATGACAGGGCAAGGTGACGCCCCGGGAGCGCGGCGGGATGGACGAACGGACGAGAGTGGATTGTATCGCCAACGCCAAGGCGCTGGCGCCGGTGATCGCGGCGGCGGCGCCGCGCATCGAGGCCGGGCGCGAACTCCCGCCCGATCTCGTTGACGCGCTCCATGAGGCGCGACTATGGCGCATGCTGCTGCCGCGCGCTTACGGCGGCGACGAGGTTTCGCCGGTCGACTACGTACAGGCCATCGAGGAGATCGCGAAGGCCGACGCCTCGACTGCGTGGTGCATCGGCCAGACCTCGGTCTGCTCGACTGTATCCAGAAACATGAAGCCCGAAGTTGCCGAGGAGATTTTCAAGAAAAATCCGCGCGGCGTGCTGGCCTGGGGGCCGACCAACAGCGCCAAGGCGATTGCCGAGAAGGGCGGCTATCGGGTCAACGGCGTCTGGCCGTTCGCCAGCGGGAGCAAGCACGCCACCTGGCTCGCCGCTCATTGCTTCATCGTCGAGCCGGACGGCCAGCAGCGCCGCGATGCCGACGGCAAGCCGGTGCAGAAGACGCTGTTCGTACCGCGCGAACGCGCCACCTGGCAAGACGTGTGGCACGTCATGGGGCTCAAAGGCACCGGCAGCAACACCTATACGCTGACCGACGTCTTCGTACCCGAGGATTACAGCATCGACTATCACGCGCTCAATGCGTCCGGGCGTCGCGAACACGGCCCGCTCTATCAGTTCTCGATCTATCAGTTGTTTGGTTCGAGCTTTCCGGCGATCGCGCTCGGCATCGCGCGCACCATGCTGGATGATTTCTGCAAGCTCGCCCAGGGCAAAACCCCCATGGGCCAGACCGCGGTGATGCGCGACAATCCGGTGATCCAATCGCAGGTCGGCGTCGCCCAGTCGCAGCTCGCCGCCGCGCGCGCGTTTTTCATCGCCGCGTGGGAAGAAATCTGGCAAGCGGCGCAAGCCGGCGCCACCACGGTCGACCAGCGCGTGCGGCTACGCATGGCGTCGAGCAACGCCAGCCACACGGCGCGGCAAATCTCCGAGACCGTGTATCTGGCGGCCGGCGCCACGGCGGTCTTCGAGAACAACGCGTTCGAGCGCCGCTTCCGCGACATGCACGCGGTATCGCAGCAATCGCAATCGCAATTCTCGATCTACGAGGCGATCGGCCGGCACTTCATGGGCCTGCCCCACGGCTCGCGGCTGATTTAGGCCGGCTGCTCGCAGATTCCGAATGTTCGCTTGGTTTCAGAAGGCCGATACTCTGGAATATGGGCTACTGTAACGGTCAGGGAATCGAACTATCCCGAGGTCTCCCATGCTGCCTGCCGACACGCACTTCCTCAGCGACGAGGCAAGCCTCCGGGCGCTGTATCCTCAGCCGATGCTCCGGGCCACCGGCAAGGTGCTCCGCGCGCTCGATAAGTATTGTCGCCGCATCATCTCGCTCTCGCCATTTTGCATCATCGCAACACAGGGCCCCAACGGCGCCGACGTCTCGCCCCGCGGCGATCCTCCCGGCTTCGTCCGCGTGCTTGACGATCTCAAGCTGCTGCTGCCGGACCGGATCGGCAACAACCGGCTCGACACCATGACCAACCTGTTGGTCAATCCGCGCATCGGTCTTTTGTTTTTGGTGCCGGGCATGAACGAGACGTTGCGCATCAACGGCACCGCTCGCGTCACCGATGATGCGCGGCTGCTGGCAGAGAGCGCGGTCAAGGATCGCGCCCCGAAGGTCGGCATTGTCGTCACGGTCGAGGAGGCACTGCTGCACTGCGCGAAGGCGCTGGTGCGATCCGCCTTGTGGGATGGCAGCCGGCACATCGATCGGTCGATCCTGCCCAGCTACGCGCAGATGCTGCTCGAGCACGTTCAAGGCCTCACCCAGGAGGAGAACGAGCGGCAATCGAAGATCATGGCGGATCGGGGGCTTTACTAACCGCGGCTTGGCGTAACGCCACGATAGTTCGGCTTCGGACGAAATATCGCGCAGCGCATCGTACTAAGGTGCCCGCCTCACACTGGAGGGCCGGCCATGATCAAACGTATCAGGGTTGAACCGATTTCGACCTATCTGGAGCGCTATCGCAGAGGCGGAGTGGCGCACCCAGTCACTATCGCCAACGGTTTCGTCTATCTGTCCGGCCTGCCGCCGTTCGATCCCGATAGCGGCGAGATCAAGCCGCAGCCGTTTGAGCGCCAATGCGAATTGGTGTTGGAGCAGCTCAAGCATTGCCTGGAGGCGGCAGGTTCGTCGCTGGCGCAGGTGATCAAATGCAATGTCTATTGCGTGCCAGGCCCTACGCACTTCGCGACCTTTAACGCCGTTTACGACCGGTATTTCCCGAACGACGCACCGTCGCGCATCTTTATGTTCATTCACTCGTGGCCGGGCCCGTTCGACCTCGAACTGGATTGCGTCGCAACGGCGTGATGCCGCCGCATCTCTGCGGTCAATCGGGGGTGTTTTGATCTAACACTTGAGCTTCCTCAAGCACGCTGTGACACAGCGATAGTACAGGGCATTCCCCCCTATATCCCGCAGGGCCCAAATCACTTTATCGCGGCAGTCAACCAACATGGCGTGACAACAAATGAATTGGCCAGGTTCAAGAGGATAGGGCCGAACACTGATCGGCGGGGACGGTTTTGGCGGCGATTGCGCCCACGTGTTCGATGACAACGTCACCACCGCCACTACCGAACCACAAAAGATGGCCAACGCAGCTTTCATCGGTCTCATGATGATTCCAGACGCGAGGCGCGATCGACACTTTGGATAGGGCGGTATTATGGCGCAAACGCCCCCGCGCCGGGATTGGATGGACGTAGTGCTAGAACCGTTGGCCGCGATCTTCGGGTTGGGATTGCGATCTTTCCCGGCGGGACATAATGCAATCCTCCAGGGGTTTTGTATCGGATACTAGCGGAGAAGACACGCCGGGCGCTCAAAATAATGCGACTCAATCCACGTCAAAGACGTTGTTGCTAATTTTACCTTTGGCTTCTTGTCTGGAATGCGCCGTAACTTTTCGCACAGTTCCTGTCGCTGTCTGCCGTACTGTCCATGTAGCCGTTGAGAACACCGGCACGATGTCGGGATTGCCGACCAGCATCTGCAAGACCATGTAGATGATGTGCCATGGTTCTTTGACGCGACATGAAACAACTTCCCAACCATCCACGATTTCGCGCATTGCGTTCCTACAAATGGCCGCGACTGTCAGTCTCAGCTTGATCGCGGCGGATCGTCATCCGGTCTGATGATCCGCACCATAGTCAGACACAAAGCCGCACGGGCATCAATATGGAATGCCGCTGGTTGTTCCTATTGTGTTGGGAAGGGGAATGCCTATCGCGAGCGAAGCTGCCGCGGCGCCAAGCGCGATCCGGAGCGCGGTTCGCGTGCCCTCTTCGACGAAAAACCCAAAGACCGACAGCCTACGACTTGTCGGTCGAACGGCGCTTCAGCAGCTTGAGCGGATCGAGCGTTTGCGCATGGGCGGATATTAGTTGCTCCGTCGCACTCTTTTGTTGGCCGACATCTTCGGCCGTGCGTTCGATGCTTACACGCTGCCGGATCGTGCGGCCGCCACGCCAGCGCTCCAATATCGCGGTTATGGAGTCCGGATCCGCCGCGCCGCCGTTCTCGCCGGGGCCGGCGGTTTCGTTCCTGGGCAACCACTTCGGCTGCAGTTGTTCGAACTTGAGCCGCGTCGGCAGCGCCACGCCTTCGCCGAAAGCGAAGGCCTCGCCGGTGCCGAGCGACGGCAGGAAGGCGAGAAAATTCGCGGCCGTATCCGCCACCGCCGAGCGCAACAGTGACTGATCGCGATCGTTGGTCATGCGCATGGCAAACAGCGTGCTGCATTGAGACAAGATCGTGGAATCCAGTTCGGCGGGCCGCTGCGACACCAGGCCGAGGAACACGCCGTACTTACGGCCCTCCTTGGCGATCCGGGCGATCGAACGCCGTGTCGGAGCAAATCCTATCGCGTGATCGGCCGCCATATAGCGATGCGCCTCCTCGCAGAGCACCAGCAGCGGGTGGGCGCCGTCGCTCCACAAACCGAGATCGAACGCCATGCGCAACATGACCGACACCAACGCATCGACAACCTCGGAGGGAAAGCCCGCTAGCTGAAGGACGGTGACGGGGATGCCGTTGATCGGAAGCCGGAACAGCGTCGACACGATATCGCCCATCGTGTCGCCGCCGACGTTGGCGTTCTCGAACATAAAGGCGTAGCGTGGATCGTTGCACACCGTCTCGATGCGGGTGATGAGCTTGTGATAGACCATCCGCAACGAGCGGTTTTCCAGTTTGCCCATGCGGCCGTCGAGCAATTCGACGAGATCGGAAATGCGATATGGCACCGGAGCGTCAACGGTGAAGTGCATTCCGGGTTCGGCGGCCCTGATGCTGACGCGTCCGTGGGCCGCGGCATGCCGCGCATAGGTCGATTTGGCGAGCGGAATGCATTCGGAAAGAATGCTGACTTCATCCTCGTTGCTGGGCTTGCCGGCGAACAGAACATCGACCATTTCGTCGAAATTGTAGAGCCAGAACGGCAGCTTGATATTGTTTGGATTGAGCACCAGCGACTGCTCGCCAAAGCAGCGGCCATACTCGTTGTGCACGTCCAGCAATAGCACTCGCAGATCGGACCGCGCCTCGAGGATCCGGTGGAGCAAGAGCGACACGGCGCTCGATTTGCCGACGCCGGTGGTGCCGAGTACGGCGAAGTGCTTGCTGAGCATTTCGTCGACTTGTAGATGCGCGCCGATCGTTGTGTCCTGTTGCAGCTTTCCGACCTCGATCGTCCGCGAACAGTTGTTGCGAAAGACGAGGCCCAATTCCTCCGAACCGACGGTGGTCACACGGTCGCCGATGGCCGGATAGGTCGACACGCCGCGCTCGAATTTCGCCGACGAAGTTTCGTAGTTGCGGATTTCACCGATCAGATCGAGCCGCGCCCGGGTCAGGTTGCGCCGGGTGCCGGTGCCGGTCGCAACGTTGGCGACCAGGCCCACGACCAACGATTTTCCCGAACGCACGCCGAGAAACTTTCCGACGGTCACGCGTGCCTCTTCCGGCGTATCCTCGGATTCCGCCGGAAGTCCCATGCTGGCCTGCGAGCCGCGCACCGACATCACGTGGCCGACCGTCCGCGGTTCGTCTGTCGGCGCCAGCGGCGAAACATCGTCGATCGAGGGAATAGCCTGCGGCAGCGTCATTGTTTTGCTTTTGTCCGGAAAAATTGCTTGCAGCGCGTTGCCGGAAAATTTAGCGCGCGCCGCTGCAAAATCCGTTAAAGCCCCGATGATTTTGGGGGCGTGCAATTTAGCGCAGGGATCGCTTCAGGGCCGGGATAGTTAAATCGGGATTACTCGACTTCTAAAAGTTTGACTAAATTGCCAAATGCACGACAGTGCTAGGTTGCTCCATGAGCGCAAGCAACGTGCGCTGGAATTATTCCGGCAGCCCAACGGTTCGGAGCCCTTCCCCCTGTCTAACACGATTGCACGTTCAGCTTCGCCACCCCATGCCAGATGACACCGCCGAGGATGTAGGTCAGCGCGAATGACGGACTGATCGCGGGTTTTGCGTCGGGCTTTCGAGCCGCGCGCCGAGGCGAACACGTCCGGGGGGCGGGAGATGAGCGCTCATGGCGCAGACGTGGAAGTGTTGACTCGCGGCGCCGTGACGGCGGACTATCGGGCCGAAACCTGGGGTCCAAGTGGGGTCCAAATCATGTTTTTCGAAGAGCGCGTCGCCGAATTGACGCGCAAGATGCTGCGAAAAAAGCTTTATGTGCTGCTCTCGAAGCCGATTGTGGAGCCGGAAAAGCTGCAGCCGTTCCTTTCGGCGCATCTCGAATACATGATCGGCTTGGAAAAGCGCGGCCTCGTATTCGCCTCGGGTCCGCTGGCGGACAGCGAGGGCCCGCCGACCGGCCTCGGCCTGACCGTGCTACGCGCCAAGAATGCGGCCGAGGCTCGCGCGCTGGCTGAGGGCGACCCCTTCTTCATCAACAAGCTGCGCACGTTCGAGCTCAAGGAATGGACCATCATGGAGGGCACGCTCGGATTGCGGGTGAATCTCTCCGACCAGACGATCGAAGTCACATAATAAAGACCCGTAGGGGAAACGTTCATGGAGACCATCGGCTTCGTGGGAGTCGGCAAGATCGGCATGCCGATTTCCGAGAATCTGATCAAGAATGGCTATCGGGTGGTCGGCTACCGCCGCTCGTCGCTTGCCGAGTTCGAGAAAATCGGCGGCGTGCCGGCGCGCTCGTCGGCCGACGTCGGCGCTCAAGCCGACATCGTCTTCTCGTGCCTGCCTTCGACGGAAGCGCTCGACGATGCCATTCACGGTCCGAGCGGCCTCGTCCACACGGCGCGGCCGGGGCAAGTCGTGGTCGAGCTCGGCTCACACCCGGTGCCTGACAAAAAACGCCAGATCGGACTGCTGCAGCAGAAGGGCGCGGCCTTCATCGACGGCGAGGTGTCGGGCACGCCCGGCATGGTCGCGGCGCGCAAGGGCGTGATCTATCTCGCGGGCGATGCCGAGGCTTGCAGGAAGGCCGAGCGCGTGGTCGCCGGCTTCGCCGACTCGTGCCTTTACTTCGGCGAATTCGGCGCCGCGAGCCGCGTCAAGCTCGTGAACAATCTTCTGGTCGCCATCAACATCGCGGCCACCGCCGAAGCTATGGCGCTCGGTCTCAAATGTGGCGTTGATGTGCCGCTGATGATCAAGGCCATCGCCACCGGCAGCGGCGGCTCGACCCAATTCGGCATCCGCGCGCCCTGGATGGCGGAGCGCCGCTTCCAGCCGGTGCAGGGCCCGGTGCCGGCGTTGCAACATTATTTCGGCATGATCGACGACCTCGCCAAGGACGTCGGCGTGGCGACGCCGATCCTCGATTGCGTGGTGCCGCTCTACGAGCGCTTCATGCAGATGGGTTTCGGCGACGATGATGTCGCCCGGATGGTTGACGTGCTCGGCGCGCTGCCGCGCAAGCAATAGAATGTGAGAGGAGATAACGCATGATTCGCGTGAAGAAGATCGCCCACGCCAGCTACGAGGTGCCGGACCTTGAGCAACAGACCGAGTACTACACCAACGTCCTCGGCATGACGCTGGCGGCCAAGGAAAAGGATGCGACCTTCCTCGCCAATACGGTCGATCACCATTCGGTGGTTTTGCGCAAGGGCTCGCAGGCGGGTTGTGCGCGGGTCGCTTTCCAGATCGGCGAAGCCGACGATCTCGATGCGTTCGAGAAGCAGGTGCAGGGTCACGGCCTCAAGACCGTGCGCAAGAAGGATCCGGAGCCGACCGTCGCCGATATGGTCACCTTCGAGGATCCTAAGGGCACCGTGATGGAGGTCTTCAAACGCGCCGACTTCTCGCACCAGAAATTCCAGTCAAAGGGCATCGTGCCGCACAAGCTCGGCCATGTCGCCTTCCACGTCACCGACGTCAAACACACCACCAAGTTTTATTGCGACGTGCTGGGCTTTCGCGAATCCGACTGGATGGCCGACTTTTTCTCGTTCCTGCGCTGCGGCCCCGACCATCACACCATCAATCTGATGCAGACCGGCTCGAACCGGCACTTCCACACCGCGTTCGAGTTGCGCGACTGGGGCCACATGCAGACCGCGTGCGATTTCCTCAGCACCAACGGCTACAAGCTGTTATGGGGACCGGGCCGTCACGGCATCGGCCACAACCTCTTCACCTATCATCGCAGCCCCGCCGGACTGATCACCGAACTGTTCGCCGAGCTTGACCGTATGAACGAGGACCTGGGCTATTTCGAGCCGCGGCCGTGGCACCGCGATAATCCGCAGCGTCCCAAAGTCTGGGCCAAGGACCCGTCGGCCTCCAATCTCTGGGGCATCATGCCGGGCGACGAGATGCACAAGTAATTCCGCTCGCGGCGGGCGGAGGCCGAAGGTCACCGATGCACCGCGACTAGCTATGTATTGTCTCACCACGCTCAAGCATTGCCACGAATTCTCGGATCTTTCGCCTTCTCGTCTCGGTCTTTTTAACTGTGCCGATGCGGTACAGGATTGCATAGCGGTTTCTGCTGCTAAGCGTTTTAAAAAAGGCGGCGGCCACCGGATTCTCGTTCAGCGCGTTTTGGAGATCACTGGGGACATGCGTGCTGCTGGCCGGGGCGTATGCCCTATCCCATCGCCCATCTGCAACAGCCGCTTCGATTTGCGCGAGGCCAGCGGCCCGCATTCGCCCTTGTTCCATTAGTTCTGATGCTCTTTGACGGTTCCTAAGTGACCATTTGCTGCTTGCCTTGCGCGGCGCGAAACGGACAAGCCAGTGCAGGTCGTCATATTTTTCGAGCTTTCCGTCGATCCATCCGTGACAGAGTGCGGCGTCGATCGCCTCTACCTTGGTCAGAGTCGCCCTTGGCGCCGCTTTCTTTGCAAGCTTGATCCAGACCCCGAGCGAGTCGCTTGGTTGCGAGGCGAACCACGACTCGAGCGCCGCAAAATGCGCGAACGCAAGGACTGGCAAACCAGAGCGCCGCTCCGTCATGCCGGGGTCTCCGCACCAGCGCCGATGTACAATCGATGATGTCCGGGATTTACGCCGGTTGCGCGCTTATGAGTCCGCGGCCTAACGGCAGTTGGGCAGAACGTAGCCCAAAGGCGACCGGCAGACGGACTGGCGAAGAGCCTCTCCCTGCGACCCCGCCTGCGGTTCTTCCGGCGGCGGCGGCGACGCCGGCGCTAACGACGTCGGTTGCGGGGTTGACACCGGGGGCCCCGCTGACGGCGGTGGCGCGGCTGGCACGGCCGCGACGGGTTGCTGCGGGGGTTGCGCGCCCGGTGCGGGCGGACTCTGGCCTGGAGCGGTCGTGCCGTCGCCCTCGCTCGCGGGCCGCTCCGGCGCGATGAAAAGGATTGCGCTGGTGCCCTCGTGACCGGGCCGCTTCCTGGCGGCTTGATCTGTTTCGAGGCAGCTGAGCAGTTCGATGTAGGATGACGCATGGCCCGACGCTGACATGCGGGCACATCGCATACGGGCGCCCGCGTCGAACGAGCGCCATTGCTTCCCAAGCTGATCACGCGCGCGTTTTTCGTCCGCGAC
>Ga0181522_10002539_pt1 | contig 10396 bp, 9 predicted proteins | sample PEATcosm2014_Bin_27_FD_121103 | JGI IMG/M metagenome (GOLD analysis project Ga0181522, IMG submission 121103) | Peatland microbial communities from MTU Mesocosm Facility, Houghton, MI, USA - PEATcosm2014_Bin05_10_metaG | ecosystem: Environmental > Terrestrial > Soil > Wetlands > Peat | place...
CAGGCCTATCTCGACAAAGCGGCGGCTCTCGGGGGCAAGACCGTTGTCCCGCCGGTAGAAATTCCGACTGGGACGTTTGCGTGGTTCTCAGATCTCGAAGGAAATACGATCGGGCTTTGGAAGCCGAAATAGCGTGGTCATGCAGGCCAGAGGGTGAGCGCGGTCTTGCTTAGAATCTGCTGCTGAATCGCTTCCGTCAGAGGAAGCGCGCGAAATTCGTCGAGGTTCTTCTTGATATCAGGCACACCCGGGCCCGGCCAGTCGGTACCGAAGAGCGTCTTGTGCGCGATTTCGTCGAGACGGGGGAAATACTTAAGCAGTGTCTTGGGCGGGATGCCGCTGATGTCTAGATGAACATTTGGATGGCGGCGGACGAGGAAGAACGCAGTCTGCATCCAGAGCGGGCGTCCACCATGAGCCAGCAAGATTTTCAACTTCGGGAAATCGACTGCAACGTCATCTACATAGATAGGATCCCCGTACTTGTTGCGAGCGCCGGGAAAAATCGACGTACCTGTGTGGAACATGACCGGCACGCCGTTGGCTTCTGCCGCGCGGTAAATGATTTCCAATTCTTTCGCGCCACTGAGGTAGTCGTTGGGAAAGAGCAACTGGTGCGGCGGATGGATCTTGATCATCTGGATCCCAAGCCGCAGAATCTGCTCGACGTCGGCAAGGACATTCGTCGTATGCCTGGGGTGCAGACTTCCACACGATAAGAGCCGCTTCGGATCTTCTTTCACATAGTCAGCAACAAACTGGTTCACTCCGCTGGTAAATCCAATTACATCCGGCGCAACGTAGTTGATCAACATGGCGCGGTCGATGCCGCTCGCGTCCATGAATTTGAGGAAGGCCTTGGGGGAGCGGCAGAATTCTTCGATCTGGGCAAAGTTCGCCCGCTTCTTTTTCATCAACTCCAGCGCGTGAGGCTTGAACATCTCCATCGGCTGGATATGAATGTGGCAGTCAGTAATCATTCTCAGTCAGCGGTCAGTGGCTCGTGGCCAGCTAGAAGCAGCAGAATAACAGACGATCAGTTATTCCATGCAGCAAGGACGGCTCGCTTGGTGAATACGCGGATCATTTCCCGGCGGTACTCAGGCGTAAGTGCGGAAGTGGTCAGAGGCTTGGCAGTTCTCGCGGCAAGATCACCGATCGCCTCGGCGAGGGCTTCGTCCAATGCCTTCCCTGCCAATAGATCTGATGCTCCCCTCACCAACAGTGGCGCCGGATTGACCGCGGTGATGCCGATCCGCGCGTCGACGACATGGTCGTTCGATCTCTTCATGACGACGGCAACCCCGGCCAGGGGATAGTCGATCGATCCACGAACGCGCAGTTTGCGATAAACGCCCCTGTAGTCCGCCGAAGATGCGGGTAAAAATACCCGAGTGACTAGTTCGTTCGGCTGCAGGTTGCGGTAGCTATCGCCGAGTCCTGTGTAGAAATCGGCTAATGAAACGCGACGGCTTCCCGTGGCGCCGGCGATCTCGATTTCGGCATTCAGGCATAACAGCGCCGGAGGGGTGTCTCCGGAAAAGGTGGCCCAGCATTTCGTTCCACCGGGGGCCACGTGGCAGAGATCGCCATCTTTCTTGATGCAGAATCCGCAGCCCTTGCGCCATGTCAACGACTGGTTGTACCAGAGACAACGTGTATCGAGGCAGATGTTGCCTCCGATCGTTCCCATGTTGCGCAGCACGGGCGAGGCAACGGTCGTGGCAGCCTCGGTGAGCACTGGATAGTGCTGGCGGAGGAATTGTGAACGCTCAATCTCGCGAAGCGAGGTTAATGCTCCGATTTCAACGCCGCCGTCTTTCACCGGTTTGATCCCACGGAGCCCCGTCATCGCTCGCAGGTCGAGCACATATTCCGGCTCAAAGAGTTTTTGCCGCATCGAGGGAATCAAGTCGGTGCCGCCTGCAAGCAGTCGCACGTTGCCGGCATGCTTAGCGAGATATTCCAACGAGTCTTCGACTGAGCGAGGGCGCAGCAATTTGAATTGCGGGAGACTCAATCTGCACCTCCGGCCGCAGTAGGCGCTTCGCGCCGGGCTGGATCGAGCGCATGACGCTCCGGGCCTTTACCCTTGAACCACAGCGAGCCGCCATGCTCACGGAATCGAGCGGGCTGGGTCGGATCAACTCCTTCGGTGAGATTGAGGCTCTTCGCGCTTCTCTTCGCGCGCATTGCGGCCAAAACTCTTTCCGGAGTAAATGGAGACTCGTGCAAACGCACGCCGACCGCATCGTAGATTGCGTTGGCGATGGCCGGAATCGTGGCGGCCAGCGAGCCTTCACTGCATTCTTTTGCTCCAAACGGGCCTTCGGGATCGATGCTCTCCACGATGATCGGCTCGACTTCCGGCGATTCGACCGACGATGGACTCCGATACTCGAGCAGACCAGGGTTCATCAGCATGCCGTCTTTCCAGACCATCTCCTCGGTAAGCGCCTGCCCCATGCCCATCCAGACGGATCCGATGATCTGCCCTTCAACCGAAACCGGATTCAGAGCGCGTCCGCAATCGTGCGCGGCCCAGACTTTGTGGACGGTGACTTCACCAGTCTCTTCGTCCACGCTGACTTCGGCCACCTGCGCGGAGTAGGAATACGCGGGCGAAGGACCTACGCCGGCCCCCTTGTGCTTGCCGCCTCGGGCTTCCTGTGGAGGAGCATAAGAACCTGTGCCCGTGAGCGCTCCATGAAAGTCGATGGCCGCAACCACTGCCTCTTCGAATGTCATTGAATCTTTCGGGCCTTCGTCTTTTCGCTTCTGTTGCAGAGAACCGCGAAGAATCTGGCCTTCCACGCGCCCGCTGACAGAAGGTTCTTGCGAGGGCCCCGAACTCTTGGCTGCCAACTCTTCCGGTAATCCGGCAGCATCGTCTTTCCGAACAACACGATCTTCATGGAACACGAGATCGCTCGGATCACACGCCATCTTCTTGGCGGCTGCGGCGGCAATCCGCTTCTTCACGTCTTCTGCCGCGCGCAGCGTCGCATTCCCCGCCATGAAGGTTACTCGGCTCGAGTAAGAACCGATGTCGATCGGCGTCAAATCCGTATCGGCCGCGATCACGCGTACTCGAGAGAGTGAACATCCGAGAGTTTCCGCAGCGATCTGCGCAGTCATCGTGTCGGAACCCTGGCCGATTTCCGACGCGCCGGTGTATACCACCACGCCGCCATCGCGATCGATCTTGATGTTCACGGTCGAATGCGGCATGTCGGAACGGATGATCGAATTCGCAGCTCCACTGACATAGTGACTGCAGGCAATACCGAGACCCCGCCCCTTGGACAGATTGCCCTTGCGTTGGTTCCATCCGGAACGCTCAACTGTCTTCTGGATGCATTCGGGAAGGCCGTAACTTTGGACGCGCAGCCCGTTAACCGTGATGCAGGGCGGCCGAAGCAGATTCCTCTGACGAATCTCGGCCGGGTCCATTCCGATCTGTGCCGCGAGCTCATCGAGTTGCGACTCGAAAGCAAAACGGACATTCACCGTCCCGTGGCCGCGCATGGCGCCGCATGCCGGCTTGTTCGTCAGAACGCGATAGCCGTCGTATTGAATGTTCGGGATGTCATAGAGCGCGCCGAGCAGTGCACCGGAATACAGAATTGTGACCACGCCGTAGGAGCAGTAAGCACCGCCGTCTTGCACAACGCGAGCCTTCACAGCGCTGATGCGGCCGTCTTTCTTGACGCCGGTTTTTAGGTCGATGATCGTTCGCGGACGTCCGCGATGCGCCCAGAAAACTTCTTCACGCGTGTACGTGATCTTGACCGGAGCCTGCGCCTTTCGTGCAGCTACCGCAGCGATGATCTCCAATGGGATAACTTCGCTCTTGCCTCCGAAGCCGCCGCCGACCAAGGGCTTGATCACGCGGATCTGCTGCATCGGCATCTCCAGCACGAGAGACAACTTGTGCTGCAGATAATACGGAACCTGGGTGGACGACCAGACGGTCAGGCGACCGGGCTTGCCGGTGTGGGGATCCACTTCGAAGGAAGCCAGGGTGGAGTGCGGTTCCATCGCGGCGTGCGTCACTTCGTTGGCGATGAAGCGCGCTTCGAGCACTTCGTCCGCTTCCGCGAAGCCTCGATCGGGATCTCCGAAGACGTGGTGGTAATCCTTCTCCAGATTGTTCGGTTTGTTATCGTGGATCAGGTCGGACTGCGCCTTCATCGATTCTTCCGGATCGAAGTAGGCAGGAAGGACTTCGTATTCCACATCGATCAGTTCGAGCGCTTTCTCCGCGACTGCCTCGGAGGTCGCGACGACGCAGGCCACGTTGTCTCCGACGTAGCGCACTTTGTCGAGCGCCAGCGCGTGCTCGTCATGGCCCACAGGAAGGATGCCATAAGGGTTCGGAGCGTCTTTACCAATCACAACAGCGACAACGCCGTCGATCTTTCCGGCGCGCGTTGTATCGATTCGCTTGATGCGAGCGTGAGGATAGGGTGAATGCAAAATCTTGCCAACCAGCATGCCGGGGACGCTGAGGTCGTCAGTGTATTTGCCGGCGCCGGTGGTCTTCTCAGCCGCATCGACCATAGCGGTGGGCTTGCCGATGATGGAGAAATTGTTATTCACTTCGCGACCGCTAGCCCTTCTCGCTCTGCCTTAACCGCCGACCGGATCGCCCGATACATCTGGCTGTATCCAGTGCAGCGGCAGAGATTACTGCTCAACGCCGAACGGACGTCCGCCTCGGATGGATCGGGATTCTCCGCAAGCAGCGACTTCACGGTCATAATGAAGCCGGGCGTGCAGTATCCGCATTGCGCCCCGCCCCAGTCGCCGTAGGCTTTCTGAATCGCAGCCAGGCTGCCGTGCTCGCTGACGCCTTCGATGGTGGTGATCTCCTGCCCTTCACAACTCGCGGCGAGCAGCGTGCAGGCCATCATGGCAATGCCGTCGACCAGCACCGTGCAGGCTCCGCAGGACGAATCGTCGCAACCCCGTTTGGAGCCGGTCAGGTCCAAGTCCTGGCGCAGAACGTCGAGCAGTAAGGCGCTCGGTTCGATGGCCAGTTCGTGCGACCGGCCATTCACGCGAAGTTCGATGAGTTCTTTTTTCATTGCAGCTTTCAGCTCTCAGCCTTCAGCTAGCCCGCTTCCACCGAAAGCTAGCAGCGAATGGCTTAGAGATTTTTCAATACATCGGAACTTTCGGATCTACCGCTCTGGACCAGGCATCGATGCCGCCGCGCATAGACTGCACATTCTCAAATCCTTGCTGCCGCAGCCACACCGTCACGTTCATCGAGCGGACGCCGTGATGGCACAACACGACAATATGTTCCTCAGGATCCAGTTCCTGATGAGCCCGGGACGGAACGTCTCCCATGGGCATCAGCTTCGCGCTAGCGATCCGGGCTGTTTCGAGCTCCCATGGCTCGCGAACATCGAGCAGTGTAAAAGTCTCGCCCGCATCCAGCTTGCTTTTCACGTCTTCGGGAGTGATTTCGTAGTCCACGATCGCCTGATTAACTCCCAGTCCACGTCGGTTCGCGCTTTTCCATGAAGGCGCGAATGCCTTCGTGCGCATCTGTGGTCTTCATCAAATCGTCAAAATAAATCTTCTCGGCGCGAGCCAATCCTTTATCGAAGTGCATCGAGTCCCACGCGTACGAAGCATTCTTCGCGATCGCCAAGGCAGCCGGGCTCAACGCGAGGAACTGTTGGACGCAGTCTTCTACCGCTGCGTGCAGCGCATCTTCCAGCACTGCGCGAGTGGCTAATCCGATTTCTGCGGCCTCTTTGCCGTAGATCGTCCTGCCCGTAAGAATCATCTCAGCCGCTCGCTTCTGGCCGACGAGTGCGGCGAGCGCCGTGCAGGCCACTGGCGGGTAGCATCCCAGTTTGATCTCGGGAAATCCCCACTGAGCCTCGGCCGTGGTGAAGACGAGATCACAGACCATCGCCAATTCCGCTCCGCCGCCGAGGCTGTGACCGTGAACCGCGGCTATGGTCACCTTCCTTGTGGTCACCAAGCTGCGAATCAAGCCGTGAAATTTCTCGAGCATCTCTCGGACTTTGTCCGGAGTATGTGCGACGACATCCACTCCTGCCGAGAACGCCTTCCCTGCTCCGGCCAGCACGACGACGGAAACGGCTGGCTGCGCTTCGATTTGCAGGATCGCCTGCGCCAACTCTTCCATCATCAGAATGTCGATTACATTGAGCGGCGGGTTTCGTAGTTCTACGCGCGCAACCGCGCCGTCGATCTCAATTGAGATTCGAGAGAGCTTGACGTCAGTGGATGCGGCTGTCATAGATGCTTAGAGGTTGATCGCGGACTTTCTTACCTCGCCGATGGTGGAGAGCGGGTCGCGTGCTCCGGTCTTTTCGGCGATCCACTTCTTCTCTGTCTCGATGATGTCGAGGAGCAGTTTCTTATCCGCCGCCGATGGCATGTATTCCTTCAAGTGTTCTTCGTACGCTCGATCGTCGAGCGGTTCGCCGGTCTGTGCGTGATATTTCTGCCCGGCCCACTTTCCGATGGCGCGATTGAACTTGATATGCGGGGCGTAAAGCTTTGCCTCGCCAGGTTTCAGCGAATTGTTAAACCGCTCGATCAGGCCCGAGACTTCGTCGCGATAGAGATTGCGGTTGTAGTCGTTCAGGTCGTCAAGGTCGGGAGCCGTTTCGTTTTTCGGTTCGTCATAGCGGCCTTTCACTCCCCACACGTAGGCCCAGTGAGCTGAAGACGAATGATCGGTCCCGAACAAGTCGTACGAACTGGAGATCCATTTGTTCAGATATTTTTGAATCAGCCAGCCCGGGATCACGCCGGCTTCCACGATTCGCCGCAAACCGTCATTACCCGTGCCCATGTGAAAGGCTTCTTCGCGCAGCATGTACGACATCGAGCGTCCCAACGGCGCAAAGGCCGAGTACTTGAGCATTTGCAGCTGGAATTTTCCATCACGGTCAACGAAGTCGGTATAAGTAAAGAAGTCCATCCAGTTGTCGACGTCGACGTTAAACGCACCAAGCAGACGCTTGTTCTCAAAGGCACGTCGTTCTAGCATCTTCTGCGCCTCGACCTTGCCGGAATAGCCGAAATGATCGACCAGCAAGGCACACATTTGCCAACCGTGGCGCATCTCTTCGATCATGACGCGAGTGATCGCGCGGCGGTCCCACTCCGTGGGCGCGTTCTCCAGCAGGTTGCGTTGCTGTTCGACGCTGGCAAACTCGGTATCGCCCTGATAAACGATCATGTTCATCAGAGCGTCGCGCATTTGTTGCGTCGGGATCTGGCGAAGGTTCTCCCACTTACGGCGGCCTTTGTAATGGCCGAATTCAATCTCTTCGGTATCAATCGCACCGTACAGCGTGTCGAAATGGAAGGCGTCAATGTCTTCGGTGTTGACGCCAATATCCTTGCGCCAGTCGTTGAAGAGACCGATCCAGTCACTGAAGGTTCCGATTTTTGCAACTTTTCCCGGCATACTAAACCTCTCTTATCCCATGTTGAGCCAAACTGTTTTCAGCTCGGTGTAATGCTCGATCGCATGCGCTCCCAATTCGCGGCCAAAACCTGAGCTCTTGTAGCCACCGAAGGGCAGCGACGCGTCCATCAAGCCATACGTATTGATCCATACCGTACCCGCCTTCAATCGGCGGGATACGCTATGCGCTTTTTTCAAGTCGCGCGTCCAAACCGCCGCCGCAAGACCGTACGGATTGTTATTGGCTTGCTCAATCACTTCATCGATGTCGTCGAATGTCAGGACGGAAAGCACAGGTCCGAAGATTTCCTCCCGCGCGATCTTCATATCATTCTTTACATCGCCGAAAATCGTCGGTTCGATGAAGAATCCCTTGCTCCCATCAACCGAAGCGCGATTGCCTCCGGCGATCAGCTTGGCGCCATCCTTCTTTCCGGCGTCGATGAAGCCAAGCACGGTCTCCATTTGCTCCTGGCTGACGATGGCTCCCAACCGCGTCTTTGGGTCGAGTGGATCGGCTGGACGCATCTTCGAAGCCCGCGCCACCAGCTTTTCGGTGAATTCGTCTTTCAGCTTGCTTTCCAGAAATAAACGCGAACCGGCGTTGCACACTTCGCCCTTGCCGTAAAAAATGCCGTTAATCGCGCCCTTTACGGCGTTGTCGACGTCCGCGTCGCCGAAGACGATATTGGGAGATTTGCCGCCGAGTTCCAGCGTGACGCGCTTGAGAGTATCGGCAGCTCCACGCATGATCTCTTTGCCGACCGCGGTTGATCCTGTGAATGCGATTTTATCGATGCCTGGATGCGCAACAATCGCCTTCCCCGTTTCTGGACCGCCAGTGAGAATGTTCACCACGCCCGAAGGAAACCCGGCTTCGATGACTAGCTCTCCAAATTTCAACGTCGTCAAAGGAGTCTGTTCGGCCGGCTTTAGAACCACGGTATTCCCGCAAGCCAAGGCGGGGCCGATCTTCCACGAAGCCAGCAATAGAGGGAAGTTCCAGGGAACGATCAGTCCCACGACACCCACGGGTTCGCGCAGTGTATAGGTGAAGGCGGCCTCGAATGCGTTGACCGTTTCACCATGAATCTTGGTCGCCAAGCCAGCGTAGTAACGAAGAACATCAATAACCATCGGCATGTCGACATAACGTGATTCGAAGATCGGCTTGCCGTTGTCGAGAGTTTCCAGTTCGGCGAATTCGTCGATATTTTTCTCAACCAGGTCGGCGAGCTTCCAGATCAACTTTCCGCGCTCACTGGCGGACAGCTTGCGCCAAGCACCGTTGCGATCTTCGAATGCGCGGCGAGCGGCATTGACGGCTCGATCCACGTCCGCCGGCGAAGCCTCCGCGATCTGCGTCAATACTTCACCCGTGGCCGGATTGATGGTGTCGAACGTCTTCGATCCATCCACCCATTGGCCATCGATCAACAGCTTGCCGAGTTTAATATCTACTTTTGTTGCAGCTAGCATTCATGTCCTCACTGCCCGACCCGGCCTCTGGCCCGGCGGACGGGCGAATGCGCCCGTCCCTACACGCGCTGTTTTACTTCGCTTTGAAAATCGCCGGGCGCTTCTCTACATAAGCGGCGAGCCCTTCCTTTGCATCTTCGCTCTGGAAGAGCAACTGCTGGTTCTCGCGTTCAACCGCCAGCGCTGACTCCATCGGAATCTCCCACCCCGTCTGCACAGCGCGCTTGATGCGGCCAACGGCCTTCGCGGCTTTGTTCGGCGGACAGAACTGGCGAGCATACTCCATGATGTTTTCCATGAAGCCTTCGCGCTCGAAAACATCGTTGATGATGCCCATCTCCTGCGCTTCTTCGAATGAGAACGTGTTGCCAGTAACCATGAGTTCGATTGCTTTGCTTTTGCCGACGAGTCGCGACAGACGTTGCGTGCCGCCAGTGCCCGGGAGCACGCCCAGGTTCACTTCGGGCAATCCCATCTTGCCCGATTCCTTGCGAGCAATGCGGATGTCGGCCGCCATGGCGATTTCGAGTCCGCCACCCACGCAATGGCCGTTAATCGCTGCGATCACAAGCTTCGGCGTGTGTTCCAACCGAAGGAGCATCTCGTTGGCATGCAGGCAGAAGTAGTACTTGAAGGTGGGATCGACGGTCGAGAGCATCTTGATGTTTGCGCCGGCGGAGAAGAACTTATCGCCAGCGCCGGTCAGAACGATGACGTAGACCTCGTTCTCCATGCGAGCGCGCAGGATCGCCTCGTCCAGTTGACGGTTCATTTCATAGGTGTAGGTATTAGCAGGGGGGTCGGACATCTCGATGACTGCCACGCCGCCTTCGCTGCGGTAGTTGACGAGTTGCTTGGTTGTTTCGCCGGAGGTCGGCTGCATTGTCGTTGCCATGAAATTACTCCTTCGCTCTGAATATCGAAATCGAACTCACCGCTCTTTGCGGATTTTCCCATTTGCCGTGACGCCTCTCAGAAACAAGTCGCCCATCTCTTTTGCCAGCGATGCCGCGTCGGCGTCGACCCGCGGATTGTGCCACGTGTAAATCCAATTCATCATGCCGAATAGACTGAGGACCGCAATGCGTGTCGGAAATTGCAGCCCCTGAGCTCTCTTCAAGTCGTCGAGCAGGCCGACACAAATACGGTAGTATTCGCGCTTGATGGCGGCTACATCCGAGGCAAAGTCGTTTTTCAGAGCCTCCGCCTCGTGCGAGAGAACCTTCATTGCCGCCTGGTTGGCTAAAAAATATTCCAGATGGTTCAGGATGAAAATCCGGATACGCTCTTCCGGATCGGTCACGCCTTCGAGCCGGGCTTTGAGACGCTGCACGATGGTGGTGAAGGTGTGTTTCTGAATCAGGAAGAGCAGGCGCTCTTTTGACTCGAAATAGTAGTAAAGCCCGGCCAGAGACATACCACTCTCGCGAGAGAGATCCCGCATGGAAG
>Ga0181522_10002540_pt1 | contig 10393 bp, 7 predicted proteins | sample PEATcosm2014_Bin_27_FD_121103 | JGI IMG/M metagenome (GOLD analysis project Ga0181522, IMG submission 121103) | Peatland microbial communities from MTU Mesocosm Facility, Houghton, MI, USA - PEATcosm2014_Bin05_10_metaG | ecosystem: Environmental > Terrestrial > Soil > Wetlands > Peat | place...
CGCCACATCTCGGCGAACGCCGGATTGATCAGCTTCATCCGCCCGTCGGCGCCGAACACCGCCACGCCTTCCTTCAAAGCGTCGAGGGTCTCGTCCTGGACGCGGGTCATGGCGTTGACCTGCGAGGCGAGCGCGTAGCTCTGGGTCGCGTCGTCGAACAGGTAGGTGACGCCGCCCTGCGGATTGGGGCTCGCCACGACCCGCAGCGCGCGCCCGTCGGGCAGATGCCAGACGCTCTCGGTCGGCTCGATCGCCTGATAGGCGGCGAGCGCTTGCGTCTTCCAGCTGCGGAAATCGGCCTGCTCGGGCAATTGGCGCGTCGCGCGCAGGCGATCGAGGATCTCGCCGTTGGTCGGCTGCGAATCGAGGAAGGCGGGATCGAGCGACCAGATCTGGCGGTAGGCGGCGTTGTAGAACGTCAGCTTCTTGGCGCGGTCGAAGATCGCCACGGCGGTCGACAACTGGTCGAGCATCCGCGAATAGGCGCCGAGGTGGCGCTCCATCTCGGCGCGCACAGTCTCGAGCTCTGAAAGATCGTTGGCGAGACCCGCGGCGCCGTCCGCGGTCGCGACCTCGGTCGCCTCGAACAGCTTGCGGCCGCCGGCGACGACCGCCGGCGCGCGCCGCCGCCAGAGGCCGCTCTCGGCCCGCGCCTGCGCCGCTTCCGCGCCGAGCGCCTGATCGAACAGTTCGAGGCCGCGCGCGACCGCGTCGGCGCCGTCGGCGGCTTCGACCGCGCGCGCGTAGGCGCGATTGGCCCAGGCGATCTTGCCGTCGGCGACGCGCGTCCAGGCGGGGCTGGGGATCGCGTCGAGCAGGGCGCGCAGCGCGTCGAGCGCGGCGTTGGCCTGGGCATGGCTGTCGCGCAGCCGCGCGAGCTGCAGCCGCTCGCCGGAAACGTCGAGGATCCGCACCACGGCGCAGCCGGCGACGGCGCGGCCGTCGATTTCGAAATGGCGGCCCTTGAGGCTCGCGGCGGCGAGCGAGAACGCCTCGCCGCGGCCGAGCAGCCGCTCGACCGCCTGTTGCAGATTCTCGGCGAGGCCGGCCTCGAGCCACGAGGCGAAGGCGAGCACGCGGCGCGCCGAGGGCGCCTCGGCGACGAGCGAGAAGTCGCCTTCTATCCGCGGCTCGCCGTCGGGCCGATCCCAGGCGATCAGGATTTGCGGTTCGCTGGCGAGGAAGAGATTGGCGCGGTCGAGCGCGGCGCGGGTGCGGGCGAGCTCGCTGGCGAGTTCGGCTTCGCGCTGGGTCCAGCGCCGCCGGCCGATGAGGTGGAGCGAGGCCGTGAGCACCGAAAAGAACAGCAGCAGCAGGATGACGAGGCCGCTGATGTCGGCGGCGAAGGGCTCCTCGAGCGCGAACGGCCCGCTGCCCGCCTCCGCGTTCGCCGCTCCGGCGGCGCAGCACAGAGCGACGACGGCGAGCGGCACGACGACGCGCGCGACGACCGCGCAGAGAGGCGGGCCTCCCGGCCGGATGCGCGCCCTCGCCGATCGCGTCGTTGGTAGCAAGCCTCGGCCCCCAGAGACTTAGCGGGCGCGCCCGCCGCCGGGCGCCGCCGCCGCCGACCGCCCTCTTACCGCCGCGAGGAACGAATCAACGTCCCCAAGACTTACGCAAAGCCGCCAAGAAAGTCGTTAACCGAATGTTGGCAAATTTTGGCGGAAACTTGATGTGGATTCAATATAACGCTATGGCCAGCGCGGCGCGGCGCGACGGCGCCTTCAGCGGATCAGGCCGACGATGTCTTTGACCGCGTCCATGTTTGGCTGCGCGATCAACCGCGCTTTGCGCGCGCCTTCGGCGAGCACGGAGTCGACGTAGGCCGGATCGGCGTTCAACCGCAGAATCTCGGCGCGGATCGGCGCGAGCTTCGTCACGGTGAGCTCCGCGAGCGCGTTCTTGAATTGCGAGAATTGGCCGCCGCCGAAGCGCTGCAGCACGTCGCTCTTCGTCTCGTCGGCGAGCGCGGCGTAGATGCCGACGAGATTGTCAGCCTCGGGCCGGCCAGCGAGACCCTCGACTTCGCCCGGCAGCGCGCCGGGGTCGGTCTTCGCCTTGCGGATCTTGGCTGCGATCGCGTCGGCGTCGTCGGTAAGCGCGATCAGCGAGTACTCCGAGGGGTCGGACTTCGACATCTTCTTCGAACCGTCGCGCAAACTCATCACCCGCGTCGCCGGCCCCTGGATCAGCGGCTCGGGGAGCGGGAAGAACGCGTCGCCGAATCCAAGCTCCGCGATCGGAGCGGAGAAGTCGTTGTTGAACTTCTGCGCGACGTCGCGCGTGAGTTCGAGATGCTGCTTCTGGTCGTCGCCGACCGGCACGTGAGTAGCGCGATAGAGCAGGATGTCGGCGGCCATCAGCACCGGGTAATTGTAAAGGCCGACGGAAGCGTTCTCACGGTCCTTGCCCGCCTTCTCCTTGAACTGGGTCATGCGATTGAGCCAGCCGAGACGCGCAACACAATCAAGCACCCAGGCAAGCTCCGCGTGCTCGGCGACGCGGCTCTGGTTGAAGACCGTGTTCTTCTCGGCGTCGATGCCGCAGGCGAGAAACGCGGCAGTGACCTCGCGCGTCGTGCGACGCAGCGCCGCAGGGTCGTGCGGCATCGTCATCGCGTGCAGGTCGACGACGCAATAGAGGCAGGGGTGGGTTTTCTGCATCTCGACGAAGCGCTTCAGCGCGCCGAGATAGTTGCCCAGGTGCAGATTGCCGGTCGGCTGAACGCCGGAGAACACCAGTTCGGGAAGTTTCGCCATTGCGGTCCGCGTCGCCTCTTTCCTAAGCGAGCGGCCTTATCGCAACCGATCGACGCCGGCGCAAGGGGAGTGCGGCGCTCTCGCAGGCGGACGGCGTCTGCGCCGTCTTCGTCAGAACTGGAAGACCACGGCGCAGGCGCGCCGAACGCGTTCGCCGCGCGTCCGCTTGGCGCCGAGTCGGCCGCGGCTCACGCGGCCGCCGTCAGAAAGGGTGGTACTGGAACATCCAGGTTTCGGTCAGCGTCTCGCCGTTGGCCTGCAGGAAGCAGCGCATCTCGACCGGATCGCCGCCGTCGACGGTGAGGTCGAACTGGGCCCGCCAGTGGCCGGGCACGTCGTCAGGGACAGCCTCGATCAGCCGGTAGCCCTGCAGCGAACCGCGCGAGGCGGTCACCACCATGTCCGGCTTGACGCCATAGGGCAGAGTCGCCAGCGGGCCGCCAAGAAATTCGACGACGAACTTGCGCACGCCGGCCGGGCGGGGCAGACCGGGCTGACCGCCGCGGCCGAGGCGCGTCGCGACGCAGCGCGCCAGCTTGGTCGGGTAGGGCTCGTCGGCGAGCCAATGCAGGCGGTAGTTGAGCTCGATTTCGGCGCCGGCTGGCGGCGACTGTTCGGGCACCCACATCGCGACGACGTTGTCGTGAATCTCGTCGTCGGTTGGGATCTCACACAATTGGATCCAGCCCTTGCCCCAGCCCGAGCCGTCGGCGCCGGGCATCGGCTCGACCCACAAGGTCGGCCGCCGGTCATAGTTGACGCCGTCGAGATAGTGATCGAACACGCGATCGCGCTGGCACAGGCCGAAGCCGCGCGGATTGTTGTCGGTAAACGCCGAGATCATGATGCGCGGCGGGTTGTTGAGCGGGCGCCACAGCCGCTCGCCGTTGCCCGACCACATCGACAGGCCGTCGGAATCGTGCACCTCGGGGCGCCAGTCGATCGCCGTGAGCTTCTTCGTCTCCGAGTACCAGTACATCGACGTCAGCGGCGCAATGCCGAAGCGTGTGACCGGGGCGCGCACGAACAGCGTCGACTCGATGTCCATCGTCACGCCCTTGCCGCGCTTGAGAGCGAAGCGATAGGCGCCGACGATCGATGGCCCCTCCATCAGCGCGTAGACGATCAGCGTGTCGTCGCTCGACTGCGAGTCGATATAGAATTGTGTGAAGTCGGGGAACTCTTCCGAGCGGTCGGCAACCGCGACGTCGAGCGCGACGCCGCGCGCCGACAGGCCGTATTGATGCAGCTCGCCGATGGCGCGGAAATACGCCGCGCCGAGAAAGGCGACCCAGTCGTTCTTGCGCCAGTCGAGCGCGCCGTCGCGCGCCTCCTGAATGCGCAGGCCGGCGAACCCGGCGCCCTGTGGCAGCCCATGCGCGACCGAGTCGGCGGGCATGTCGAAATAGGATTGATCATAGACGACCCTGCGCGCCTGGCCGTCCTCGACCGCATACATGTCGACCGCCTTCTGAAAGAAGAGGCCGAGGTGGAAGAAAGTGACCGGGAAGCGGCCGGGACCGTCGGCGAACAACGCGTGGTCGGGACGAAAGCGGATCTTGCCCCACTCCTCGTAGTTGATCTTTTGCACGACCTCGGGCGCCGGCTGCGGCGGCGGCGCGTACGGGCCGTGCGCCTTCTCGCGCGCTCGCGCTTTGAGGAGATCGAACGAAAAGGCCGAGGGTTCGCCGAAAGTGAGTCCGTCCGTCGCGGCGGTCGCGTTGTCGCCGATGGCGGAGACCGCCGCCGTGGCGGCGGCGCCCTTCAGAACTGTGCGACGGTCAACGGTGTTCGTCATAGCCGACCTTCATTCTCGCGCGATCAAACAGGATAGTGACGCTTCGTTACGATTCGACCAATCGGCTGCGCGGGTCCGCACCAGGGTTAACAGCGCACAAATGTGAGATAGACCGGCGTCCGGCCAGCGATCTTGGCCTTCGCTTCATAGCGGGTCGGCGCCCAGTCGTCCCATGGCCGACGCCAATCTTCCGCGTCCTCGGCCAACCAGCGAAAATCCGGCGAATCGAGAAACCGGGCGAGCGTCCAGCCGGCGTAGTCGTCGATGTCGGTGGCGAAACGCACGGTTGCGCCCGGCCGCGCGGCGCGTGCAAGCTCGGCGATGGTCTGGCGCGAAACGACCCGCCGCCTGTTGTGGCGGCGCTTCGGCCACGGGTCGGGATAGAGGATGAAGACGCGCGACAGCGCGGCGTCAGGCGTCGCCTCGATCAGCGGTCGCGCGTCGCCCGCTCTCAGCCGCACGTTGCCGACGCCGCTGCGTTCGATCGCCGCCAGCGCCTTGGCGACGCCGTTGAGGAACGGCTCGCAGCCGATAAGGCCGACGTCCGGATGGGCGAGCGCCTGGGCGACAAGATGCTCGCCGCCGCCAAAGCCGATTTCGAGCCAGACCTCGCGCGGCGCAAAGTCAAACAGCGGCGCGCCCGCGGCCAGCCGCGCCGGATCGACTTCGAGGGTCGGCAAGACGTCGGCGACGAGCTGCGCCTGATGCGGGCGCAACGGCTTGCCCTTGCTCCGCCCGTAGAGCGAACGGCGCTTCGGCGCTTCGGGCGTCGGTTCCGCCAATGCTGTTACGCGAGGTGGGAGCGCAACCGCTCGGCGAGGTCGGTCTTCTCCCATGAGAAGGCGCCGTCGTCCTCAGGCGCACGACCGAAATGGCCAAAGGCGGAGGTGCGGGCGAAGATCGGCCGGTTGAGTTTGAGGTGCTCGCGGATGCCGCGCGGCGACAAGTCCATCGAGTCCATCAGCGCCCGCTCGAGCTTGCTTTCGTCGACATGGCCGGTTCCATGCAGATCGGCATAGATCGACAGCGGCTTGGCCACGCCGATCGCGTAGGAAAGCTGCAGCGTGCAGCGTTCGGCGAGCCCCGCGGCTACGACGTTCTTGGCGAGATAGCGCGCCGCGTAGGCGGCCGAACGGTCGACCTTGGTCGGGTCCTTGCCGGAGAAGGCGCCGCCGCCGTGGGGCGCCGCGCCGCCGTAAGTGTCGACGATGATCTTTCGGCCGGTGAGGCCGCAATCGCCGTCGGGGCCGCCGATGTAGAACTTGCCGGTCGGGTTGACGTGCCAGACCGTCTTCGGCGTGATCCAGCCGTCCGGCAGCGCCTTGACGACATAGGGCCGAACGATTGCTGCGACGCCGTCGGACGACAAATCGGGATCGAGATGCTGGTGCGAGACGACGATCTGCGTCGCTTCGACTGGTTTGCCGTTGATGTAGCGGACCGTCACCTGGCTTTTGGCGTCGGGTCCAAGCGCTTTCTCGCGCCCGGCGTGGCGAGCTTCCGAAATGATGCGCAAGATTTTCTGCGCATATTGGATCGGCGCCGGCATCAGTTCCGGCGTCTCGCGGCAGGCGTAGCCGAACATGATGCCTTGGTCGCCAGCGCCCTCGTCCTTGTTTCCGCCAGCGTCGACCCCCTGGGCGATATCGGCCGACTGCTTGTGCAGCAACACTTCGACCTTGGCGTCGCGCCAATGGAAGCCGTCCTGTTCGTAGCCGATCGCCTTGATCGCCGCGCGCGCCGTTTCCTCGATCGTCTTGGCGCCGAGCTCGGGGCCGCGCACTTCGCCGGCGATGATGACGCGGTTGGTGGTCGCCATCGTCTCGCAGGCGACGCGAATGCGATAGGGATCGAGACTGGCGTGCGCGCCTTCGCGGAAATAGAGATCGACGATTTCGTCGGAGATGCGGTCGCAGACTTTGTCGGGATGGCCTTCGGAAACGGATTCGCTGGTGAACTGATAATCGTGCCGGGCCATCGCTCGCTTCTCTCCGGATTGCCGTTGTTCCGCCGGGCGTTCCGCCCGCCTCGCTTCGCGCGCGTCGCGGCGCTCGCAGAAACGCGCCGCTTTTGACAGGCGGCGTTCGTTTGGTCAAGACGATTGCGGGAGAATCGTTCGTTTTATAGAACGACGCGCGGTCTATTCCTTTGCCGTCGACAGGGCGGCGACGAGATCGAGAACGCGCTTGCGCACCTTGGGATCGCGGATTTGGGCGAAGGCGCGGTTGAGCTGCAGTCCTTCGTTGGTCGACAAGAAGTCGACGACATAGGCGCTGGCGGCCGGCTCCGCCAGCATCGGCTTGCCGGGGTCGGACGACGGCGCGCCCTCAAAGAAGAAGGCGGGCGGCACTTCGAGCACCCGCGCCAACTGTTGCAGCCGGCTGGCCCCGATGCGGTTGGTGCCCTTCTCGTATTTCTGGATCTGCTGGAATGTCACGTCGAGGGATTCGCCGAGCCTTCCTTGGCTCATGCCGACCATCAGTCGCCGCATGCGCAGTCGCGCGCCGACATGCTTGTCGATTGGATTAGGCGCTTTCGGCATCGGGCGTCGTCTCACAAGAGGGCTTAAGCCGCGGGCAATCGCCCGAGTTCGAATTACGCAAGGGAAGAATTAGCCGATGCGCGCATTGCGCGCAACCGCTGGGAGTTCGCCGTTGACGCGATCTTCACCGTCTACGGCGCGCGAAGCCGACGACGGCCAGGAAGAAGAGGGCGATCCAGCCGGCGGTCGACGACCCCCAAAGCCGCTGCCAGGTCGGCGCGAGCGGTTCGGGCAGGGCGCTGTCGACGACCGCCTCGGCCCCGAGTCGCGCTTCGGCCAGGATGCGGCCGCGGCCGTCGACCACCGCGGAAATACCGGTGTTGGCGGCGCGAACGAGCGGCAGGCCGGTCTCGATCGCGCGCAGCCGCGCCTCGGCGAAATGCTGGTAGGGTCCGGCGGTCAGGCCGAACCAGGCGTCGTCGGTGACGTTGAGCATCCAGCGCGGCGGATCGGGATCGTCGAGCTTTTCGCCGCGTTCGTTGGGGAAGATCGCCTCGTAACAGATCAACGCTCGCGCGGTCGGCAGGCCGGGAACATGCAGTCGATCGTCGCCGGTTCCGGGGTCGAACCCCCCCGGCATGTGGACGAATTGCGTGACGCCGAAGCGCTCGAACCAGCGGCCGAACGGCAGGTATTCGCCGAAAGGCACCAGGTGGCGCTTGTCGTACCGCTCCGGCAGGAGTCCGCGCCGGTCGAGCGTCAGGATCGAATTGAAATAGTGCCGACGACCGTCGCTGCGGTCGTTCTCGTCGAGCCGCGCCGCGCCGGTGACAAGCGTGGTTCCGCCGCGCAGGAACTCGCTGATCGCCGCCAACGCCGCGCCGTCGCGCGCCAGCAAAAACGGAAAGGCCGATTCCGGCCAGATCAGATGGGTGACGTCGGCGACGCTGGAGGTCTTCGGCGAAGTCGCTCGGTCGGAAAGAGCGAGGTATTCCTGGACGATCGCTTGCCCGTTGTCGGGCGAAAAATCGCTCCCCTGTGAGACATTGGGCTGCATCAGCCGCATCTTGACGTTGGGCAGGGTCGCGCTGGCCGGCGCCGCCAGACGCCAGAGGCCAAAGCCGAAGATCGCCGCGAGCACGACGATCGCCAGCGCGGTCGGCGTCCAGCGCCGCCGCGTTTCCGTCCATAGCGTCGCCGGCGCTGCGAAAATCGCCACGGCCAGAAGCGTCAGCCCGTGCAGGCCGACGATCGAGGCGATCTGCGCCAGCTCCAGATTGGCGCCAAGCGCCATGCCGAACTCGTTCCACGGAAAACCGGTCAGCGCCACGCAGCGCAGCCATTCGCTGAAACCCAGAGCGACCGCCAGCGCGAGCACGCGCGTCGCGTCGGGACGCCAGATCAGCCGCGCCAGCGCGAAGCCAAAGGCGGGAAAGAGCGCCAGACCGGCCGGCAGTCCGAGCACGCCGAACGGCAGCGCCCAGGCGAACTTGTCGGCGTCGACGAGAAACGCCGACCCGAGCCACCACAGGCCCGCAACGAAGTAGCCGAAGCCCCACCACCAGCCGGCGCCGAACGCCGCCCGTAACGACGCCCAAAATTGTCCGCCGCTCTCGGCCCGGTCGACCGCGCCGTCGATCAGCCACACCGCAAGCGTCATCGGCGCGATCAGGGCCAGCGGGAAGTCGACAGGCGGCAAGGCGAGCGCGCCGGCGGCGCCGCCGACGAACGCGATGCCGCGCCGCCGCCAGCCCCAGGCGAGAATCACTGAATGCGCGAGACCGGCTGGCCCGGCGAAACGCGGCCCGGCCGCGTCGACGAACGCCGAGTCGTCGCTCATTTGTCGCCGGGCGCCGCGCTGGATTCCGGCGGTCGCGTCGTCTCGGCGACCGCGCGCGCGGCCGTGTTGCGTCGGCGCGGCGCGGCGCGCGGCTGGACCCTGAGCCGCTTGACCCGCCGCGGATCGGCGTCGAGCACCTCGAATTCGAGGTCGCCGGGGCCGGCGACGATTTCGCCGCGGATCGGCACCCGGCCGGCCGTCGCGGTCAACAGGCCGCCGATCGTGTCGACGTCCTCGGCGTCGGCGAGCGTCGAGAGATCGACGCCGAGCGCCTTGGATACGTCCTCCAGACTCGCGCGCGCTTCGACGATGAAGGCGCCGTCGCCGGCCGCGGCGATCTGCGGCCGGTCGGCTTCGTCGTGCTCGTCCTCAATGTCGCCGACGATCGACTCGACCACGTCTTCGATCGAGACAAGGCCGTCGGTGCCGCCATATTCGTCGATCACCAGCGCCATGTGGGTGTGCGAGGCCTGCATCTTCACCAGCAGATCGAGCGCCGGCATCGACGGCGGCGCGAACAGCACCGGACGCAGGATTCGCGCCGCCGACAGGGGCGTGTTCATGCCGAATGCGGCGACCGCCTTGCGCTCCCCCGGCGCTGGCTCATCCGTCGGCTGTCCGACGAGACCGAAGCTCGGCTCGGAAGCGAGGAAGTCCATGAAGTCGCGGATGTGGACCATTCCGCGCGGATCGTCGAGCGTGTCGCCATAGACCGGCAGGCGCGAATGGCCGGCGGTGCGGAAGAGGGCGAGCAGTTCGCCAAGCGTCGCCTCGACGCTGACCGAGACGATGTCGGCGCGCGGCACCATCACGTCGGCGACGCGCACTTCATGCAGCGCCAGCACGTTCTTGAGGATCGCACGTTCCTGAGGCGTGAAGTCGGCGTTGGTTCCCGCCTCCTCCAGCGCGTCCTCGATGTCGTCGCGCACCGAGGCGGGCTCGAGGCCGAACAACGCCCTCAACCGTTCGAACAGACCGCGAGAGCCCTCGTCGGAGCTGGATTCGGGCTTGATCGCCTGCCCGGTTCTGGCGTCGTCAGGGGCGGTCACGATCGCGCGTCCGCCGCTTCTTCGACGCGATAGGGATCGGCGACGCCGAGCCGCGCCAGGATGCGGATTTCCATCGCCTCCATCCGCTGTGCGTCGGCGTCATTGTCGTGGTCGAAGCCGATGAGGTGGAGGAAGCCGTGAGCGACGAGGTGGCGGAAATGGTCGGCGAGCGGTTTGCGCTCGTCGGTCGCTTCTCGCGCCACGGTCTCGAACGCCAGCACGACGTCGCCGAGCAGGCGCGCCTTGGCGATCTCGGCCGGCGGAGCGGCGGGAAACGAGAGCACGTTGGTCGCCTTGTCGAGTCCGCGCCAGCGCGCGTTGAGCGTGCGCACGTGTTCATCGTCGGCGAGATGAACGCAGAGCTCGGCCCCCGGCGCCAGCGCGACGCCGCATTCGCGGGCGGCGACAACGATCGTCTCGCGCGCCAGCGACCGCGCCGGCAATGCCGCGCGCCAGCGCGGC
>Ga0181522_10002541_pt1 | contig 10391 bp, 10 predicted proteins | sample PEATcosm2014_Bin_27_FD_121103 | JGI IMG/M metagenome (GOLD analysis project Ga0181522, IMG submission 121103) | Peatland microbial communities from MTU Mesocosm Facility, Houghton, MI, USA - PEATcosm2014_Bin05_10_metaG | ecosystem: Environmental > Terrestrial > Soil > Wetlands > Peat | place...
GAGATTGCCCTGCTCGTCGACCTCCATCGCGCCGAGGACGCTCAAGTCGATATGGCCGCCACGAATCATCGCAAAAGAATCGGCGCTCGAAAAATAAGCTGTGCCGCGCAATTCGCTGATTGTTTCCTTGCCCGCGTTGATCAGGTCAGCATCTTCGGTGCCCTCGACCGGGAACGGCCCGATGCCGAGCATGCCGTTTTCGCTTTGCAGAATTACATCCATGCCGGGGGGCACGTGATTGGCGATCAGCGTGGGCATTCCGATGCCGAGGTTGACGTAGAATCCGTCACACAGTTCGCGCGCAATGCGCTTGACGATGCGATCGCGTTTTTCCATATCTTTGGAGGGCTTGGTATCAGTCGGCATAAGTTTCTTGTGTACAGATGTCGTCGGTCGCCAGTCGTTGGTCGTCCGGAGAGTCGTGGCAACCGCAGACTGCTCGGAATTCCGAACGACTGACGACCAACGACTAACGACCTGCGTCTAGCTGACCGCCTTCCTCACCGTGCGCTTTTCGATTCTCTTCTCAAACACTTTGCCCTGGAAGATCCTTTTCACGAACACGCTCGGCGTATGCACCATGTCGGCATCGAGTTCGCCGGGCTGCACCAGATGTTCGACCTCGGCAATCGTTACCTTCGCGGCCGTCGCCATCATGGGATTAAAATTGCGCGCGGTTTTGCGATAAACGAGGTTGCCCCAGGTATCGCCCTTCCAGGCCTTGATGAAGGCGAAGTCGGCTTTGAGCGCGCGTTCCATGATGTAGGTGCGGCCATCGAATTCGCGAGCTTCCTTGCCATCGGCGACCATCGTGCCGACGCCAGTGGGAGTGAAGAACGCGGGAATGCCCGCGCCGCCGGCGCGAATGCGCTCGGAAAAAGTTCCCTGCGGAACCAGATCGAGCTGCACGCGGCCGTCGAGCACCATGGCTTCCAGCAGCTTGTTTTCGCCGACATAAGTTCCAATGTGGCGTTTGATCTGGCCGTTGGCGAGCAGCAGGCCCACGCCCGCTCCGTCGATGCCTGCATTGTTGCTGATGGTGGTGAGGTTCTTTACCCCTTTCGTGGCGAGGGCGCGGAGAAGATTCTCGGGATTACCGCAGAGCCCGAAGCCGCCGACCATGATGGTCGCTCCGTCAAAAACATCCTGGATGGCCTCTTCAGCGCTCGACACGACCTTGTGCATGCGATGAGATTGTAAATCAAAACGCCGCGGTGGGCTTTGGGTCACGAGCCGCGAGTCTTGAGCCGCAAGCAACGAACTTGGGTTCGAGACTCGAAGCTCGAGACTCGTGGCTATGCATTTACTTCTTCAATTTGACTTCTGATTTCTGACTTTTTCTAAGCTCATGGGCGATTTCAAATTCGGCGGCCAGCTCGCGCGTGTCGAGATTTTCGCGGATGTGGGCGAGGCGCTGCTCCAGCTTGTGCAGCGCATCGGCAAGATTTTTCTTGTTGGTGATGGCGATGTCGCGCCACATGGAATAGGGCGAACCGGAGATGCGCGTGAGATCGCGAAGGGCACGGCCTCCGATGTCGAGGACGGGAGCGCCGGGGCCGAATTCATCGACCAGTGTGGCCGCGAGCCCGGTCGAGATCATCTGCGGCAGATGGCTGATCCAGGCGCAGAGCCGGTCATGCTCGGCGGGATCGAGAAGCGCGACTCGCGCGCCGATTTTTTCGACGCAGTGGAGAAATTCTCCGCAAAGGCCGGCGTGCGGGTTTTGGCGCGGCAGCGGAGTGAACAGCCAGGCCGCACCTTCGAAGAGATCGGCATCGGCGAATTCCACGCCGGCATGCTCTTTGCCGGCCATCGGATGCCCGGCGAGAAAACGCTGGCCGGCGGTGCGGCCAAAAGATTTCGTCGCGCGCAGAACAATTTCCAGCTTGGTGCTGCCGACATCCGTAACCAGCGTGCGCGCCGGAAGCGCAGGCCCAAGACGCTCGATGAGGTCGATGATGGTAATCACCGGCGTCGCAAGCACGATGAGGTCACTGCCGGGCACGGCCTCGGCAATACTGGTGAAGCCCTTTTCGATGGCGCCGCAATCCTTGGCGCGCTTGAGCACAGGAGGGCGATCACAACCGACGATGCGGGAGGCGAGATGACGCTTCTTCAGGGCGAGTCCAAGCGAGCCGCCGATTAAGCCGGTGCCGATGATGGTGACTTGCTTGAAGGGCATGGTAGAGCGTCGTCAGTCGGCGGTCGTCAGTCGCTCGCGATGTAATCGTAGCCCGCGACCGCTGAGGTCGCGACTGCTCGGCAACGACCGACGACAATTACGATGCGACACAGTTTACGCGATTGTCTTACGTGATCGTCCGGCCGACGGCCGGGGCAATCATGCGAATCTCCTCCATCAGCTTGACGAACTGATCCGGATAGAGCGACTGCGCTCCATCCGACAGAGCCTTGTCGGGCTGATGATGGACCTCGATCAGCAAGGCATCGGCTCCGGCGGCGACTGAGGCCCGCGCCATGGGCGCGACTTTATCGCGACGGCCGGTGCCGTGCGACGGGTCGGCCGTCATCGGCAGGTGCGAAAGCTTGTGAATGATCGGAATCGCAGAGATGTCCATGGTATTGCGCGTGTAGGTTTCGAAGGTGCGGATGCCGCGTTCGCAGAGGATCACTTCGTAGTTGCCCCCGGCAAGCAGATATTCCGCGGAACATAAAAGTTCTTCAAAGGTGGCGGAAATGCCGCGCTTAAGCAGGACCGGCTTGCGCGCTTTGCCCAGTTCGCGCAGCAGATTGAAGTTCTGCATGTTGCGCGCGCCGACCTGGAAAATGTCGATATAAGGGAGCATCAGTTCGATCTGCGAGATTTCCATGACCTCGCTGATGACGAGCAGTCCGAACTGGTCGCCCGCTTCGCGAAGAAGTTTGAGACCTTCGAGGCCCATCCCCTGAAAGGAATACGGCGACGAGCGCGGTTTGAAAGCGCCGCCGCGGAGAACGCGTGCGCCCGCCTTGGCGATCTGCTCGGCGACTTTGAAGAGTTGCTCGCGCGATTCGACCGAGCAGGGTCCAGCCATGACGACGATGTTCTTGCCGCCGATTTCGACGCCGTTGGCGAATTTAACGGTTGTGCCTTCGGGACGGAAGTTGCGGCCGGCGAGCCGGTAGGGCGAGGTGATGCGGTGGACTTCCTGCACGCCGGGCAACATTTCGACCTCGCGCGTGTCGAAGTCAGTGCGCGACCCGACGCCGCCAAGCACGGTCTTGAGCGCTCCGGTGGAGCGGTGAACTTCAAAGCCCATCTGAACCAGTTGATCGATCACGTGCTGGATCTGATCTTCACTGGCGGAATCTAGCATGGCTACGATCATGAGTTAGTCTTCACCGTCCAATGCGATTTGTCGTTATGGTGCGAATCGTCGTTAATCTTCAAACTGCGAATCGATCTCCGTGTCGTGCCCGGTCGAAGGCGCGCCATCGGGAACGATCTCGTGCTTCTGAATGCTGCGCATCACGTCCATGATGCGTTCGTAAATCTGCGCCAGATCGCGAGCGGCGAGCGGCCCCTGGCTGGCGCGCTGCACGTTGGCAATCACCTGCTTCTCGCGCTCGGGTTCGTAGATCGGCAAGTTCGTATTGCGCTTCAGGCGGCCGATCTCCACGGCGGCGCTGGCACGCTCGTTGAGCAGGCTCGCCAGTTGGCGATCCAGATCGTCGATTTTCTTGCGCCAGTCGGAAATATCCATGAAACAGTTCTCAGTTCCCGGTTGTCAGTTCCCAGCCTAAACTTGAAGCACCAATCCCCATCATAGAGCCTCGAATATAAATGATTATTTTCCTGCTGAGAGCTGAGAGCTGACGGCTGTGAGCCGTCCTATGAATTCTGCCACAGACCTTGCTTCCCGTGCGGGATTTTGTTCGATGACGTGAACGATGGCGCTGCCGACAACAGCCGCCTCCGCGAATTTGCCGACGGCGGCGAACTGCTCGGGCGTGGAGATGCCGAAGCCAACGGCGACGGGCAGCCTCGAGAATCGGCGAATGCGTTTGACCAGGTCGCGGGCGTCACCAGACATCTGATGGCGCTCGCCGGTGACGCCGGTGCGCGATATGGCGTAGATGAATCCAGAAGAGACTTCGGCGATCTGCTTGAGGCGCTGGTCGGTCGAAGTGGGCGCAGCCAGAAAGATAGTAGCCAGGTCGTTCTTGCGCGCCTCGCGCAGGTATTCGTCAGCTTCTTCGATGGGGAGATCGGTGATGAGGGTGCCATCGATTCCGGCTAGCCGTGCGACGTGGCAAAACTTGGCGAGTCCCATGCGGAGAATCGGGTTGAGATAAGAAAAGACAACCAGGCCAACGGATTGCGATTGCTCGCGGATTTGGGCGGCAAGTTTGAGCACGTGCTCAAGCGAAGTTTCGTGCTTAAGGGCGCGCTCGCTGGCGCGCTGGATAACGGGTCCATCGGCGACCGGATCGCTGAATGGGACGCCAAGCTCGATAGTGCTCGCGCCCGCTTCGATGGCGGCGAAGATCACGTCGCGCGTGGTGGCGAGATCGGGATCGCCGCAGGTGACGTAGGCGACGAGGGCGGGTTTCGATTCGAAGTGGAAGGGCATGAGGGGTTAGATCATTTCCTGTTGGACCAACCTTATGCTCGTTGGGATTGGAACATCGAAGTTCAAAAGCACCATTAGTAGTTACTCGAGTAGTTATTCTGTTCCGGAACGGCGTTCGTCAATTCAGCTTCAAATTCTCCCGCATAATCCCGATATCTTTATCGCCTCGGCCGGAGACGTTTACGATCACCACTTCCGACTTCTTCATCTTCGGGGCGCGCTTGATGACCTCAGCGACTGCGTGAGCGGATTCCAGGGCGGGGATGATGCCTTCGGTTCTGGCTAGCAGTGTGGTTGCCTCCAGCGCTTCGGCGTCACTCGCGGAGACGTATTGGGCTCGGCCGGCGTCGTGCAGTTCGGCATGTTCGGGACCGATTGATGGGTAGTCTAAGCCGGCGGAGACGGAATGCGTCAACGCGATCTGGCCTGCCTTGTCTTGCAGAACGTACGAGAACGTTCCCTGTAAGACGCCGGGATATCCTCCGCGAAAGCGTGCCGCGTGATCGCCGAGAGCTTCGCCGCGGCCTCCGGCTTCAACCCCGATCAGCTCAACCTTTTTGCCTTTTTTCGTATCCCCGATGAAGTCGTAGAAAATTCCGATTGAGTTCGAGCCTCCGCCGACACAGGCGATGATCGCATTCGGCAGCTTGCCTTCGGCTTTGAGAATCTGAGCGCGAGCTTCGCGTCCGATTACGCGGTGAAAGTCACGCACCATGGTCGGATACGGGTGCGCGCCGAGCACGCTGCCGAGCAGGTAATGCGTGGTGCGGACGTTGGTGACCCAGTCGCGCATAGCCTCATTGATAGCGTCTTTAAGAGTGCGCGAGCCGGACTCGACGCCGCGCACTTCGGCCCCGAGCAGACGCATGCGGAAGACGTTGAGCTCCTGGCGGCGCATGTCTTCGGTGCCCATGTAGACGACGCAGTCGAAGCCGAGCAACGCGCACACCGTGGCGGTGGCGACTCCATGCTGTCCGGCGCCGGTCTCGGCGATCACGCGGCGCTTGCCCATGCGCTCGACCAGGAGACCCTGTCCCAGGCAGTTATTGATTTTGTGCGCGCCGGTGTGGAGCAGGTCTTCGCGCTTGAGATAAATTTTTGCACCGCCCAATTTCTTCGTCAGCCGGCTCGCGAAAAAAAGCGGCGTCGGACGCCCGGCGTAGGTCTTCAGCAGAAGATCAAGGCGCTTTTGAAATTTCGGATCGCGCTTGGCTCTCTCGTATTCGCGCTCGAGTTCCTGAAGCGCGGCCATTAGCGTTTCTGGAACATAACGGCCACCGTACGCGCCGAACCGGCCCGCAGCGGGCGCGGATTTCTTCGCCGTCTTGGCTTTGGCGACGACGGGAAGGCGTGGTTTGAAGTGGGAGGTCGCGGTGGCCATCGGCTAGTTGCTCTCGTCCGTTTTTTCCAGGGCGCGCACGGCTTGAATAAAGGCGCGAACCTTCTTCGGATCTTTCAGGCCGGGCACCCGTTCGACTCCGGTAGAAACGTCGACGCCCCAGGGATGCAGAGTGTGAATCGCGTCCTCTACGTTTCCGGGATGAAGGCCGCCGGCCACGATGAGTTTGCTGATGCTGTTGATCACGCCCGCCCAGGGCTGCACGCGCTCCCAATCGAAAGTTTTCCCGGTGCCGCCCATTTCACCGGCAGTCGACGAATCCAGCAACACGCCGGAGACTACACCCGGACGGAAGCCGTGAGTTTCGCAGAAGAGGTCTCCATTTTTGGCGACGTGAATTTTGTGGACGCGCTTGCCCTTGTAGGCCTCGTCGGGCTCGACCAATCCCTCAGCTACCGGATCCCAATTGACGGGCTCTTCCGCGGGCTTGTCGAAAATCTGAGCGGCAAACGAACGAAGAATGGTGGGCCGGCTCGATCCGTTAGCGAGGGCCTTGAAGAGCGATTGAGCGAATTCCTTGTCTTCGCGGCCGTGCAACTGGACGGCAGTCAGGCCGGCGAGTTTGACGGTGTCGCGCACCTGCTCGACAGGGTGGTTGACGAAGACTCCAACTTTTTGAATCCGCGGCGGCAGTTTTTTGACGATCGCTTGCGCCGCTTCGGCCGTCATATGGCGGGGACTCTTTGGATAGAACACGAAGCCGATGGCGTTCGCTCCCGCATCCGCGGCAACCAGCGCATCGTCGAGGTTCGTGATCCCGCAGATTTTGATCCAGGTCATAAAGGCCAGTTGTCAGCTCTCGGCTCTCAGCTCTTAAAGTTCTTACTCGTCAGTTACAACATACTAACCACTTACTACTATTTTTACTTCCTCCATCAGCTTCGCCAGCGCCTCGCCTGGGCTCGCCTGCTTCATCAGCGATTCGCCGATCAGGAAAGCATCGTAGCCGGCGGCCTTCAGCCGCGCCAGGTCTGCACCGTTATGAATTCCGCTTTCGGCTACCTTGAGGCACCCTGCCGGAATCTTCGGGGCGAGGCCGATGGCGGTCTCGAGGCTAACTTCGAACGTGCGCAGATTACGACTGTTGATGCCAATCAGATCGCAACCGGCGTCGAGAGCGCGCTGTAGCTCACGCTCATCATGCGCTTCGCAGAGGGCATCGAGATTGTGCGAGCGAGCGCTCTCGAAAAGAGCGACAAGTTCCTTTTGGCTGAGCGCGGCCACGATGAGCAAAACGGCATCGGCAGAATTCGCGCGCGCCTCGACAACCTGAAATTCATCGACGATGAAATCCTTGCGGAGGCACGGAATGGATGTGGCGGCAGACGCCTCGCGCAGATACTCGAGCGATCCCTGGAAAAACTGGCCGTCGGTGAGGACGGAAAGCGCAGCGGCGCCCGCCTGCTCCAGTTCACGGGCGAGGGCGGTCGGCTGAAAGTTGGCGCGGATCAGGCCTTTTGAGGGTGACGCTTTCTTCAGCTCGGCGATGACAGCAATTCCGCCCACCGAAGCGCGCTCCAATTGCCGGCGAAAACCGCGGGGCACATGCCGCCCGGCGGCGCGCTCAAGCGCGCGCAGATCGACGCTGTGACGCCTCTGAAAGAGACGCTGACGCGTGGCTGCGACGATCGATTCGAGGGTGGCAGGCATGGACGCAACAGCAATTATACGGAAGGCCGCGCGAATGAGGGTGGTGCCAGGAGCAATGGGAGGCGGCTCCGGTCGCGTAGCTTACAATTCATATCTGCTTGACCTCCTCCGCAGCTTTCCTGAGGGCGCCCAGGTTCCGGCTGCAACGGCCCTCCTTCTCTCGTGCTTTGGCTTCGGGACTTCGCGGTCGTTTCGCGGGTCGGGTGTCCTTGCTACCATGGGCCGCAAGAGATGTCTTTTAAAAGGTCAGCGCCAGCGATCGCGACATGAACACCCACCGCCCTGCCTGAAGTTCGCTGTAGCCATTTGTTCGCTCTTGCGGGCTGGCAACGAACGTTTCGCCCGTCACGTAGAACCCGCATTCCTTCTTTCGCCCGGCGTTGGCCCGCTGGCTTGCAGCCCCGTTTCAATCTGCACTATTCTTGCTTTCAACAGGTTCGCGCGGGTAACCGAAAGTTATCGGGCAGCGCTCTTTCAGAGGTGGAGTGTCACAGCATCCCATCGCGTCTACTCGGTCGAGTGCGCCGCAATAACGCTCAATCCCTCCACCCGCCCCTCCGGCACGAATAGAGCCATCCGTCACCGTCCGGCCCAGGGTCAGGGATAAGCGGCGGAATCGGGGTTGGGAAAGCGCGGCTAATCAGACCCGGAATCAGGGCGTGGATCAGGGGCTGCCTCCCCCGCAATCGAAGAAGGTGTGGCGGGGCAAATGAGTTCGCTAGCGCATGATCTTCGTGATGGCTTTGCGGGCTTCTTTGCGTATCACTGCCCTCGTGTCGGTTAGCAGCCGTTCAAGTTCAAACAAAGCTCGCTTGGACTTCATGGTTCCCAAAGCCCCGATAGCGTGCAGCTTCACCTCCTCATCATTTAGCAACTCAACAGCAGTTTCCTCCGCTTGTGGATCACGTAAACGACCCAAGCTCAAAACCAACATCTGCCTCGCCACGCCGTACTTCGGATTTCTGCACAGTTTGATTATTTGCGCCTCGAAGCCTGTCACGTCCACAATCGAGAGAGCATTCCCAATCGTCCACGAAAGCGCTGGGGGATTAGTTCCCACCGACTTCTTGAACTCTTCGATTAGCGCCGCCGTTGCTTTGTCTCCAACCCACGGCACCGAAAGGCAGCGGATTATGTCTTCTTTAACGCCCGGATCGTCAACATGCGGGAGCCAGCTCAACAGTGTAGGCAGGGCGGTCTTCCAAGGCTTTCCAAGATGCCTGAGATCAGACAGACTTTCGACGTGATAGCCCAGTTCGGCTAACTGATCGAGTAGCGGTCTTGCAACCTCGCTAGTGCCTCCAATTTGGGCGACCTTTCCCGAATCGTCTGCAACCAGAGTCTTCATCCTCTTGATGACTTTTGCCCGTTCCCTATCATTCATACTTTCTGCACCTAGAACTTGATCAGCTGCACCGTTCCTTGATTAACAAGTTGCTGTAATGGCTGGCTGAGCTCCGTGAAACCTACATGATCTGGGGGTTAAGGACAAGAGGGTTCAGGCCATCCTCCGCCACAGCAATGTCCAGGTGACGCAACAGTCATACATCAAGACGCTGCCGTCGCAGACGATTGAGGCAATGGACCGTCTTAATGCAAAAGTAATTTCACTTCAATGATTTGGTTTCTGTGCAACGGGTGTGCAACCGAAGTGACCAAATAGAGCAAGGACAGCAAAGTCAGTCATTGTAGAATCAATTAGATGGGCCCGTAGCTCAAGTGGATAGAGCATCGGATTTCTAATCCGGTGGTTGCAGGTTCGAGTCCTGCCGGGCCTACCATTGCTCGACCGTCTTTCTCGCGCTGCTCGACGAGCTTTCGCGCTCAAATTATTTCCCGCAGAAATCTTTATTTCACGCGGAAATTCTGCTTCCAGTCTTCCGCGCAAATCTCGCTGGGCGAGCCGGACTACGGTTGAAATGCCGCGCCCAGCTTGGATTTCCATTGCGGGAATTTTTCCTGAATTGGATTCATTTGCGCCGCTGTGCGCCCTCGCGTGGAACTAATCCCGCACTTCTACAGAAAACATTTGCGCGGATACCTTCCGCAATCGCATCCCGCGTGAACTAACACGAACCTATCTTGCGTGAAAAGAACAAACTGCCCGCTTCGGCGCTGCGCGCGGCGTTTGGCGCATCGACTGCATAGTTGCGTATATCACTCTTCACAATTTGACTCCCCTGAAGCGCGATGGCACGACTCTCCTGTATTGAAAGTCGCCGCGGAGTTCGCGGTCCAATTTTCGGTCCTAGTGACCAGAGGAAAATACTTATGAAGAAGTTACAGATCCTGTTTGCAGTCTTGTGCGCCTTGGTGATGGTTGGATGCGGCGGCGGCAGCTCATCGTCGACACCAGCTCCCGCAACGTTACAGTCGATCGCGGTTACTCCGGGAGCGCCTTCCGTGGCCGCTGGCGCGGGCCAGCAGTTTACGGCGACCGGTACGTACAGCGACCACAGCACCAAGAACCTGACCAGCTCCGCGACGTGGAGTTCCTCGAATGCGGCGGCCGCGACCGTCTCAAGCTCAGGCATGGCGACCAGCAAGGCGCAGGGATCGACCACCATCACGGCAACTTATTCGAGCATGAGCGGCAGCGCGACTTTGACCGTCAACTCCGCGGCGCTCGCCTCGCTGGCTGTGTCTCCGCCAACCGCGTCACTGGCGCTCGGGACGAGTGTGCAACTGGCCGCGACCGGCACATTCACCGACGGCAGCACGCAAAACCTGACGGCGTCCGTGCAATGGACATCGGGTAATCCGTCGGA
>Ga0181522_10002542_pt1 | contig 10388 bp, 6 predicted proteins | sample PEATcosm2014_Bin_27_FD_121103 | JGI IMG/M metagenome (GOLD analysis project Ga0181522, IMG submission 121103) | Peatland microbial communities from MTU Mesocosm Facility, Houghton, MI, USA - PEATcosm2014_Bin05_10_metaG | ecosystem: Environmental > Terrestrial > Soil > Wetlands > Peat | place...
AACGACTCGGTGGACGAGTTGAAGTCGCGCATCGCCAAGCTGGATAAGTCGATTCAGGACCTTCAGACGCAGTTGCAAAACATCCAGAATCCGCCCCCGGCCGCCACCCCAGCGCCAGGCGCGGCTCCGGCTCCGGCCGGCGATGCCCCGGCTGCGGCTCCCGGCACAGCTCCCGTCGCAACCGTTGCTCCCGTCGCCCAGACGCCGCCGCTCAAAGAGACCTTTCAGGCTGGGGTGCGCGACTACAACGCGGCAAAGTACGAGGTCGCGACGGGTGAATTTCAGGACGTGCTGCACTTCTATCCTATGGACGATCTGTCCGGCACGGCGCACTTCTACCTGGGCGAGATCGACCTTCACCGCAACAAGTTCTCCGACGCGGTGAAGTCCTACAATGCAGTCTTGGAAGGCTTCCCCGGCAACGCCAAGGCCCCCGCGGCGCAGTTGCACAAGGGGATGGCTCTGCTACAGATGGGCCGCAAGGAGGCGGGAATTCATGAGCTGCGTTTGCTGATCCAGCGTCATCCGCAGACACCGGAAGCGTCCCAGGCGCGCACCAAACTGACCGCGCTGGGAGCTAAGCCCGCGGCGGCGGCGCACAAAGACCCGGAATGAACGGCGATCGGCGAGAGTAATATCTCCGAGGCGCCGGTTACTCGATCTCCATCCGCTCAATCAGGCCTTGTCGAATGCTGTAGGCATGGCGCACGGTGGTATCGATCATTAGCCTGCCACCTAAATCTCGAACCACCTGATGGACACTGACGACTGTCCTGCCCTTCCCGTCCCGCTCGAAGCTCAACGGCTCAACACGCGGGTCGAGCATTGCCCATTGGCGCGTCCAATACTCTCGCACTCCATCGTGGCCGTGCACGGTCCCGCCCTCCATTCCATTGGGCCAAACGACGTTCGAATGCATCAGAGCCAATACTGCGTCGATGTGGCGCGCGTTGAATTCACGATATGCCGAAATCAATAGCTCCCGGTCGTCGCCGATCCGATCGTTGGCCATGGATGCCCTTTACTTCAGTGCGGCCATCAGCGCATCGAGAGCCGACTTCGGCGGCCGGGTGAGCGACTCCGGAAGCGTCGCCAGCGGTTCATCCACCACATTGAGCAGATCGATGAAGGTCGGCTTCTCCGTGTTGATATAGAAGACACCGGTGAGGATCTCGTCCTTCTCGTGCGCCTCCATCAACGTGCGAACGGCGTTAGCCTTGTCGGTCGGGTCGTAGTCTTCGAGCAGCTTGCGCAAGCGCAGATTCGATCCATCGTGCATCTCGACCTCATAGATCTCGCCGGAGTCGTAATCGACCTCGATCTCCTCGAAGCTGGCGACGAATCCGATCTCGTTGATGGGCTCGTCGTTCTCCTGCATAAACTTGTAGCTCTTCGTTGACCCCTCATGATCGTTGAAGGTGACGCAGGGACTGATGACGTCGAGCAGCACCGTACCCTTATGCGAGATAGCGGCCTTGAGCATTGAGAGCAACTGCTTCTTGTCGCCCGAAAAGGAACGCGCCACAAAGCTCGCGCCCAACTGGATGGCCAGTGCGCAAATGTCGATGGCGGGCAGATCGTTGACCACGCCGGTCTTCAGCTTGGAGCCAAGATCCGCGGTGGCCGAGAACTGGCCCTTCGTGAGCCCGTAGACGCCGTTGTTCTCGATGATGTAGATCATCGGCAGATTGCGGCGCATCAGGTGAACGAATTGTCCCATGCCGATCGACGCCGTGTCGCCGTCGCCCGAGACTCCGATAGTCGTCATGGTGTGGTTGGCCAGAATCGCGCCGGTCGAGATGGCCGGCATGCGCCCATGCACGCCATTGAATGCGTGCGAACGGCTCATGAAATAGGCCGGAGTCTTCGACGAACAGCCGATGCCGCTCATCTTCATCACGCGCTCCGGCTCGACGCCCATCTCGAACATGGCGTCGACGATGCGCTCGGAGATGGCGTTGTGGCCGCATCCGGCGCAGAGCGTGCTCTTGCCGCCGCGATAATCGAGCACAGGAAGACCGATGTGGTTCACCTTGGGAGCTGGGGCAGCGGTCGCCATTTAGAGGCCCTCCTTGACGGCAAATTGTTCCGTGATCGAGTCGGCGTCCACCGGCAATCCGTTGTAGTGGAGAATGCTGCGTAGCTTCGTCACCTGATCGGCGGGCAGATCGAGCTTCAGCAGGCTCGCCAACTGCGCGTCGCGATTCTGTTCGACGACATAGACGCGCTGATGGGCGCCGACAAACTCCTGAACCGCGTGGCTGAAGGGCCACGCGCGGACGCGCAGATAATCCGGTTCCTGTCCGTAGCGCAACTTGATCTGGTCCATGCTCTCGCGAAGCGCGCAATCGGTAGACCCGTAGGCGATGAATCCGATCTTTGAACCGGTGTCTTTGACAATAACCGGCGCGGGAACCAGATCACGGGCCTTCTCAAACTTGAGCGCCAGCCTGTCCATCAAAGCCTGGTACTCATCCGGGTCCTCTGTGTAGAGTGCAGCGTCGTTGTGTCCCGAGCCGCGGGTGAAGTAGGAGGCCTTGGGATGGAGCGTTCCGGGCAATGTCCGCCAGCCGATGGCGTCGCCGTCGACGTTGCGGTAGCGCGCAAAGCTGCCTAGGCGTTCTAGATCGTCGGCCGTGAGCACCTTGCCTCGGTCGAGCGGCTTCTCGGGATAGTCGAAGGGCTCCGAGATCCAGTTATTCATGCCCAGATCGAGATCGGTCAGCACAAAGACCGGGGTCTGCATCCGTTCGGCCAAATCGAAAGAAGCCTGCGTGAATTCGAAGCACTCCTTGACCGAACCCGGCAGCAGAATGGGATGCTTCGTGTCGCCGTGCGAGAGAAATGCTGCTGAGAGCAGATCGGCCTGCTGGGTGCGGGTCGGCATTCCGGTCGAAGGCCCTGTGCGCTGCACGATGATAATGACGCCGGGAATCTCCGCGTAGTAGCCAAGGCCGGTAAACTCGGCCATCAGCGACATTCCGGGGCCGGAGGTCGAGGTCATCGCGCGAGCGCCTGCCCAGCCCGCGCCAAGCACCATACCGATGGCCGCCAGCTCGTCCTCGGCCTGCACCACGGCAAAAGTTGCCTTGCCATCCGGCGTAACGCGCAGTTTCTTAAGCAGATCGGTGGTCGCCTCCACCACCGAGGTCGAAGGCGTAATCGGGTACCAGGCGACAACCGTTACGCCGGCAAAAACAGCGCCCATGCCGCAGGCCGCATTGCCGTCGATCACGATCTTGCCGGCCGTCTGATTCATCGGTTCAATGAAGTAGGGATCATGCTTGGTCAGATTCTCCTGCGCATACTCAAAGCCCGCCTTGACCGCGCCGAAGTTCAGGTCGAAGACCTTCTGCTTCTTGGCGAACTGGCGGCGCAGTCCGCTCTCCACCACTCCGAGATCGATCGCCAGCAACTGGGCCACGACGCCCACATAAACCATGTTCCTGACCAGCTTGCGCAGCTTGGGCTCAGGGCAGATCGATGCCGTGATCTTGTCGAAGGGTACGGGATAAAAGAACACGTCCTCGCGCGCCCGATCGAGATTCAGTGTCTTGTTCAGGCTTTCCTCGTAGATGGCCACGCCGCCCGCGGGCAAGGCCCGCACATCGGCCAGCGCTGTATCCGGATTGAGCGCGACTAGGATCTCCGAGTCGCGCTTGCGCGCCACGTATCCATCTTTACTGGCGCGAATCAGAAACCAGGTCGGTTGTCCAGCGATGTTGGAGGGGAAGAGGTTTTTGCCGCTGACGGGAACGCCCATTCCGAAGATGCTCTTCAGCAACACGCTATTGGCGGATTGCGAGCCGGAGCCGTTCACCGTTGCTACGTTGATGCTGAAATCGTTGATAACGCGCTGCCGCGTGCTCAGTGCACCCTCAAGCTGACCGAGGGCAAGGTCTCCTGTCGCCATGTGGCGGGATTCCCTTCCTGTTCGTTGTTGAGCGAGTATTTTGGCTCCCACTCAGATGTGATTATAGTCACATTCCGAAGGATGCGTCCTTGCTGCGGGACAGTTGGTTATCCGGTTGAGTCCCACGTGATGGGATACGGAGGAACAGTTCCGGGAACTGTAACATTTTGAAACAGATCGAATCTAACCGAGTCAGAATCCTCTCAGGACCGAAACCGTAGGCGCGTTGAGTCTCGATTCCACCGCGTGAGCAGCACGGAGGCGATGACGATCAACGCAGCCAAAAGGCCGATCCAGAGCCCGTAGATACCCCAGTGAAGCACAAAGCAGAGCGTCAGCCCCAGCGGGAGCCCCAGCAACCAATAGCCTACGAAGTTGGCCAGCATGGGAACTCGCGTCTCGCCCAGCCCGCGCAACGCTCCCGTGGAGACGACCTGGATGCCATCGAAGAGCTCAAAGGCCGCCACCACCCACAGCAACCTCGTCCCCAGGGCCATTACCTCCTGGTCACGTGTGTAGAGTGCGATCAGCGGCCCCGGCATCACTACGAAGACGACCGCAGCCAGCAGCATGAAGACCGTTCCAAGCCCCAAAGCGAGCCATCCGGCGCGGCGGGCGCGCTCGTGGTCCCCGGCGCCGACTGCATGACCCACGCTCACCGCCGCAGCCGCTGAAACCCCAAGCGGAACCATGAAAGTGACACTGGCGTAGTTGAGAACGATCTGATGGGTCGCAAGCGCCACAGGGGTCAGCCACCCAGCTGACAGCGTGACCATATTCCAGGCTCCCACTTCGAGCAGAATCTGCCCCGCCGCCGGAGCGCCCAGCGCAATCAACCGCTTGAGCCGTTCAAAACTAGGCCCGGCCCAGTGGCGAAAGAGCGGATGTCCGCGTTTGCGCTCATAGCGCCAGGCAAAGCCCAGCAGCGCCGCTGCCATGAAGACCCGCGAGATTAGCGTCGAAATCGCCGAGCCGTTCACGCCCAATGCCGGCATCCCCAGTTTTCCGTAGATCAGCACCCAGTTGCCGAGCCAGTTGAGCAGGTTGGCGACGACGAAGGTCATGGTAATCACGCGCACATCGCCAACCCCCTGAAGGTAGCGGCGCGTCCCGCCATAGATCAGCAGCGGCAGCGTGCCCCAATTAAGAATGCGCAGGTATGCGGCAGCCGGACCGGCTACAGCAGCATTGATTCCGAAGTGAGCAAAGCCGAAACTGGCCAGGAAGATCAGCAACATCAGCAGCGGCGCAGCGATGCAGGCCAGGTAAACGCCTTGGGCCAGCCAGCGGTGGCATTCTTCGTGGTCCTTGCGGCCGAAGGCCTGCGCCACAAGCGTGTCGAGGCCCAGCAGCAGGCCGATGCCGAAGAGCGCCGGCGTATTGCAGACGGCGTTTCCCAACGCAACAGCCCCAATGGCCGCCGGCCCCAGCTTGCCCACCATAATGGTGTCGACGATGCCCTCGGCCATCCAGCCCAGTTCGCTCAAGACCACCGGAACGGCCAGCGCCACCATCGCGCCCAACTCCTGCTTCCACTGTGAGATTGACGTGCCGCGGGCCATTCCACCACTCTACAGGCCCGCCTACTTCCCGGCCAACCCGCCACACAACCTGTGAAAGTGGTGAATCCGGCCTTGAATTCACGCAGAATTCACGGGAAGCCGGTAGCCTTGCTGTTGCCAGCAGCACAAGATCTTTGGGGAGAAAACAACCATGGCGACCGCAAACGGCCAGCCCAGCCAATTCAAAGTCAGGCAGATGACCGTCGATGACATTCCTGCTGTCATCGAAATACAAGTGCGCGCCTTTCCCGGCCTGCCGCCGTGGAGGCCCGAGCAGTTGGAGCGCCACCTTAACATCTTCCCGGAGGGGCAACTTGTCGTCAGTGACCCTGCGGGCCGCATCCTCGGTTCGGCCAGTTCCCTGCTGATCGACTGGGATGATTATGCCGAATCGGCCAACTGGTCATCAATCACCGGGGATGGGTCCTTCGATACCCACAACCCGATGGGCAAGACCCTCTACGGCGCAGACATGGGCGTCCACCCCGAGGTGCGCCATCAGGGCATCGGATCGCTTCTCTACGAGGCGCGCAAGGACCTGATCCGGGAGCAGGGACTCAAGCGCCTGCTCACCGGCGGGCGAATATCCGGGTACGCCGAGGTCGCTGACCAGATGACGGCCAAGGAGTACGTTGCCGAGGTCGTCGATGGCAAGCTTAGTGATCCGGCGCTCAGCTTCCAGCTTGCGAACGGGCTGGTAGTCCTGGATGTTGTCCCCGGCTACATGCACGACCTGGAATCGCGCGGTTTCGCCACGGTGCTTGAATGGCTGAACCCGGAGTACACCTCCTCGGTGAGCCTGCAGGCCAGCCTTCAGCATGCGGCGCTGGAACAGGCCGCCGCCGAGGCCCTGCGCGGGACCCCACGGCCGCGCCGCGTGCGCATCGCCGCAGTCCAATACTTGCTCCGGCCAATCGCCTGCTTTGAAGACTTTGCCCGCCAGGTCGAGTTCTTTGTCCACAGCGCCAAGGACTATAAGGCCCACTTCGTACTCTTCCCTGAATTCTTCACGATGCAGTTGCTCAGTTACATCAATGAGCCTGCTCCGGCTTTGGCCGTGCGCCGCCTGGCGCGGCTCGCCCCGCAATACGAAGCGCTTTTCATCCGGCTGGCCAAAGAGACGGGGATCTACATCATTGGAGGCACACATCCCATCTTTCAGCGCGGCAAGGTCTTCAACGCAGCGCATCTGTTCACTCCCAATGGGCAGGTCTTCCGCCAGAAAAAGGTTCACCTCACCCCGACCGAAAGCGGCCCCTACCAGTTGAGCCGCGGCCATGGGCTTTACCTTTACCACACCGACTTCGGCAACATTGCGATTCTCATCTGTTATGACATTGAATTCCCCGAGGTGGCTCGGGTCATGGCCGAGGCGGGCGCCGAGATACTCTTTGTTCCCTCCTGCACCGACGGCCGGGAAGGCTTCTGCCGGGTCCGCTACTGTTCCCAGGCCCGTGCCATCGAAAACCAGATCTATGTCGCGGTGACTGGAACGGTGGGCAATCTTCCCCTGGTGCCTTATATGGCAGCCAATTACGGCCAGGCGGCGATTCTCACCCCTTCGGATTACTTCTTTGCCCGCGACGGGATTGCCGCCGAAGGGACGATCAATCAGGAACAGATGGTCTTCGCCGACGTCGATCTGGATCTGCTGGACGAACAGCGCGTCAACGGCAGCGTCATTCCGCTCCAGGATCTGATCAAGGATGCCTACGATAATGTAGTCCATTTCTCGGATTACAAAGGCCAGAAGATGCCCGAGCCTGGCCTGAGCGAAGCGGTCTCCCGCGACCGGGCCTCGGATACAGAGTCCAGAGGGATCTCGGAGCAGGACGGAGCGGGAGTCTACGCGGGAGCAGACCAGCAGGGAATTCCAGCAGACTGATCCAGAGAACCGAAGATACAGCAACACGACAGATCAAGGATGAAGCGGCGCTCTCTTGCGAGTGGAAGAGCGGCTCACCACTGCGCCCAGTCTCCGAAACTGAGAACCCAGGCAGCCAGCAAGAGATTGCTCGTCACGTGCGCAACGACGGCGTCACCAATCCGTCCCCTCCACCGGAGCACGGCTGCATAGGCGACGCCGGCCACAGAGCCCAGCATCAAATGCCGCCAATCGTTCAGGTTCTGCATATGCATCAGGCCGAAGGCGACCGAGGATAGAACCACCGGAAGCAGGGTCAGGCTGGATAGGTTAACCTGGTCAAATTCCCGGCTGAGGAGGCGTCGCGCCAGATAGCCTCGAAAAGCCAACTCTTCGGCGATGGGCACAGTAACAACCGCCGCGGCCACGCGAAAACCGATCCAGACCCATCGCGCAGTTGGCGAAAGTGCAACCAGCGCAGATCCCAGCGGGCTAGCCGCACGTTCATGAGCCCACCACGATGGTGCAATCCACACCAGAAACACCGCCATGCCGGCGAACGGCGCAAACCAGCCGCAGCGCCAGTTGAGTTTCTTCAACTCCGGCCGGAAATATAAGAGAGCTACGGCAGCAACCACGAAACGCAAAGGATAAAGCCATTCGAAGCTCGTGGAAGCCGCCTTGGAAATAAATGCCGCCGTCAGAATTGCGAGCAACGGTACCAGATAGGCACGGATTGCGGGAGATTCTCCATGCTCTTCGCCCAGTTCCTCCGTTGCGCTTGGGGCGCTCGCTGCCCTATCTTCCTGCGGCTCGCCGGCAATTCCTCTTGCTAAGGCCGTGCTTCTGCGCGTCCAGGACAGCTTCTGGGTAGCCATCGAAAAACCAAGAGCAATGGCAGTGAATGCAATCCAGCCGGCCGCGGTGTGGAGGCCGTTTGCAGCATCGGAGGAACCGCCAAAATTCATCAGGAGAATGAGAGAGCCAAGCCGGACGATGTTCAGCAGCCAACTGCAAGCCAACGCACAGGGGATGAGCAGCAGCGCCTGGGGAAAGCGGGTCTCTTTCCTGAAGTACCACAGCCAGAGGCTCGTGAAAACCAGCACCAGCCCGAGACCTTCGACCCCGGAACAGCCCGGTGCGATTTCGATCGAATAGCTTGGAGTCCCTATCGTAAAGGTAGCGCGATCGACGACTATATCTCGAAGGAATATGCTGAGCCCTACCCTTACCGCTTCCAGAGTGACGCTCTGCATGATGCCGGCCTGGGCCGTACTTGTTGCACGCCATAGCAACCTGACCGGGGAACCGAAATACCAACCGGCCACACCAATCAGCAAAGCATAGAACCACAATAGCCCGGTGGAGCGAATCGCCCCGATCCAGCTTCGCGGCGGAATGCAACCGAAGGCCAGCAGGACCGTCCCCAAAATGTAGACGGCGCTCTTGATGTAGCTGAAGGCATCGAAGATCAGCCAGCCAGATCCATTCCTCGCCGCGAGGGACATCGAGAATACCGCGGCCATGCAAACAAGATGACCAGCGAAAAGTAAGACGCTAAAGGGAACCTCTTCTTGTTGAGCTTCGAATCTGGAATAGCCAAGCCCCAAAAACACCACAAAGGCAAAGATAGGGATCTGGCCGTATACATCGGTGGCCATCCCAAGAAACTCCAGATGGCCGGCGATCGGGCCCCTGCCCATAAAGCAGAACAGGTATTCCAGCGCCACCAGAACGCCCAACAAACAAAGCCGCCCGGAAAGGCGGCGAGGCAGAAAAAAAAGCGCCGACTGAGAAAAGCTGCTCTCAGTCGTGACGCCGTGGGGGTTCAATTTCATCTATATCGTTTGTCCGCTACTTACCGCGTCGAGTTCGCAGAACCGCGAGCGTTCCCGCAAGCAGAGTGAGACCGCCTATCGCCAGGCTGGGATCGACTTCCGGAGTTGAGACGTGGCCACCGAACACAACAGCATGGGCAACAGTGCATGTGCAGAACGCAAGCCCCAAGACAACAAAAGCGTATTTCAGAAGATTCTTCTTCATGTCAAAGATCCTTTCTGATAACTGTTCACCGGCGGTGTAATCATGAAGCTCCGCAAACCCATTCCTGACGCGCCGACGAGTCCCAAATGTCTTCCACGATTCAACCCTGGTTGTCGCTGGCTGCACCACTTCTGAGTTCGGTCTTGAAACAACCAACAGACTTCCAAATTCAAAACGTCTTCCAACTCGCCGACAGAACTGGAATACCGGACTAAGCACTGAATCTTCAATGAACGCCAATGGGGATCATTAAAAAAATACTAACATGACGAGAGGCAGACGGTGCAACAAACATGAGAGGAATAAGGTAACAACGACCAGTTACCTGATCCGTGCTGTTTGCACGCTGAAGTACTGCAAGAAATCAGCAGAGGGATTCGACGCCTGAGATTCAGAAGAAACCTAAGCCTGCAACTTGTCGCCAGCTGAGTCGCTTGCGAGCTACGCCGCCCAAACCAATCCGGCTTTGGCCTTCCAAATGAGAATACCGGCCAAGGCGAGCAGACCAGTGCCGAGCAATGACAGTGAAGGCGGCTCCGGGGAGATAGACATATTAGCGGGAATGTTGATATCCGAGTCATTATTAGGCATGGTTATCCACCCGTCGCCACCGTACTCGACATAATAGTAAGAGCCGTCTTCATAAAAGAAATTCATCACTCCAACATTTGTGTTTCCATTTGTGATTTGGAGGAGAATTCCGTTCCCATCAAAAATCGGCGAGGCCGTCGTCGTCGAGGTTAGAACGTTGTCATAATAGATGTAATTTTCGCTATTAGGGGGCTGACTCGTGCCAAACCCCGGTGTGCTTGGGCCTAAGTCGTCATAATAGACTTCCCCTGGGGTGGGGTCTGCGATCAGATTTCCAAGTCCGATAAAATTGTTCGAAGCGTCAGTGAAGCTAAAACTCGCACTGTCGATTTCCATTACACCGCCAACAGTCTGAAAGTCAATTGAACCCGTTCCGGTGATGGTACCTTGGCTGCCGGAGCCAGAATTGGCGGAG
>Ga0181522_10002543_pt1 | contig 10387 bp, 8 predicted proteins | sample PEATcosm2014_Bin_27_FD_121103 | JGI IMG/M metagenome (GOLD analysis project Ga0181522, IMG submission 121103) | Peatland microbial communities from MTU Mesocosm Facility, Houghton, MI, USA - PEATcosm2014_Bin05_10_metaG | ecosystem: Environmental > Terrestrial > Soil > Wetlands > Peat | place...
AGAAATTTTCCCCGTCTGATATACGCCACTCAGCACGAAACGGTGACGCTGGTCGAAGAGCGATGTGGAGCGATCGAGGCCGGGATAGTAGCTGTCCTGCGGCGTGAGCGTGGATTCGAGATCCGTCGAGTCGTCGATGGCGTGCGACCAAGTGTACGAAGCGAGGAACTCGTAGTGGCGGGCGAAGCGCTTGCGCAGGTTCGCGCTGAAGCCGTGATAGATCGAGCTGCCGTTGGAGTAGTTGGCGTCCATGTCGCCAAAAGGCACGCAACCGACGAAGGTTGAGGGATTACAGTTTGCGTTGAATCCGGGGATGGTGCTCACCAATTTCGCCGCTTGGGCGATACAACCGAGTGGATCTCCGACGGATGCATAGGCACCGATGATCGAAGGATTCAATCCGCCGGGCCGGAAGAAGTTCATCAACGAGGCGTCGACATAGGGGAACGGAGAAGCCGCAGTTCCGCCGGGACTGCAACCGCTCACGGTGAATGGACTGGCCGGCGTCGCGGTGCTGCTGGCCAGCGCATCGTAGTAGGCGCTCTCGAAGTTAGCGACCATCAAATCGCCGCGAATCGTGTTGGCATTGATCGGGCGGTTCAGATGACGTCCACCGTTGAAGTTGTATGCGAGACTGAGGGCGAATCCCTTGCCAAGATCTTGCTCGACGGTGAGGTTGGCCTGTTGCGAGTACGCGTACACAAAATTCTTCGACTGCGGATATCCGAAGGGCTGGAATCCGAGTGGCTGGAAGGTCGAAGGGTTCAGATAGTTCTGATTGAGAAATATAGATTGCGGAAAGTTCAAGGCCTGGAATTGCTGCTGATTCGGCAGATATCCAAGAGCCGCGGCGGTAGCCGGATTCAGCGTGGCAGCGCATGGATTCGCGGCGCTGGGAACATTGATTGGAAGTCCCTGGAAGATCGTGATCGCGTTCAGGTTGCCCGGATTGCCGGCACCGCTGCAGACGGATGTACCCGCGAACGCAAGCTGTCCGCTGGAGGAACCATCGGAGGCATCGCCGAGAAAATATAGTCCCAGCAGCGGATGGTCATAGAACATCCCGTACGAAGCGCGTATGACCGTCTTGCCCGTTCCGAGCGGATCCCATGCCATGCCGATGCGCGGCTGAATATTGTTCTTGTCGGTCTGTATGCCTTTTTGCAGACCGAGCAGATTGTAGGCCGATGCAGCCAGTCCTTGCGGCGCTTTGAAACTAGGCGGAATCTCGACGTCGTAGCGCACGCCGTAATTCAAAGTCAGGTGCTGATTCACGCGCCACGAATCCTGCCAGAAGGCGCCGATGGGAACGTTGCGGAACGAGTCGCTCGGACTGCCGATACCCTGAATGAAATCTCCCGGCAGACCCGCGCCATAAGCCTGAACCGCTGAGAGATCGGGGAAATTCGGCAGGCCGGTCGGACTGGGATTCACGAAGCCCAGGCTCGATGCTCCGAAAGTTCCGAAATCGTAAACTCCGCCGTAGTTAACGGTGAAAGTTGCGGTGAGCGGAAGGTAGTTGAAGTCGGCGCCGAATTTCGTGTTGTGGCGGCCGATTGTCCACGAGAAGTTGTCAGTGAACTGATAACGCTGCTCGACGCGCTGGATGAACGAGTAAGGCTCGCGTCCGAAATAAGCAACGCCGGTGATGTTGACGGCTGGGTCAGAGCCTCCGGGAATCTTTGTGTTGTAGAAGTAGGACAAGCCGCGGCGCGCGTACTGGAAGCGGAACTCGTTGACCTTGTTCGCGCCGATGGTCCAAGTGTCCTGAAAGACTCCCGTGACATCGCGATACGTTTGCTGCGAGGTGCGCGAGTAGGCGTTCTGTCCGAAGGGTTGATCCTGGCCGCTCACTTCGATGCCGGTCACGGTGCTGGGACTGACGTTGGCACGGAATGTTAAGCGATGGTTCGTGCCGACATTCTGGTCGAGGCGCAACGAGTAGAGACTTGTTCCTTCGAATACTGGAAAGTTTCCTTCTTGCGAGGTCAACGTTTGGTAGGAGCCCGGAACGAAGCACGGACCTGGAGGGGGACAGCTGGTTGGAAATCCCGAGAAGCTTGAAAGTCCACCGAGCGTGAGAGTTTCCACCAAGCCGGTCGGCCATGCTCCGTTGACCGCCATGCCAGAGGAGGCGCCCGCCAGACTTAGATATTGTCCGACTTCTTGCGCGTAGGCAGGACTGGTCGCGACTGTGGCGTCAACTGCAGGGTTGGTCAGGAACGCGACTTGCCCGGAAGTCAATTGCAGGTTCACCGATCCCGGAGCTTGCAGGAAGAATGCGGACGCGTCGAAAGGAGTCAGACCAAAATTTCCCTGCCCGATCGAAGAGAATCCAGTTTCGTGTCGCCGCGTCACTTCGTAGGAAAAGAAATAATACGTCTTGTCTTTCTTGATGGGGCCACCGAAAGCCACGCCTGCCTGCACGCGCGTGTAGGCAGGATTCGGAACCGTGCTGAACGGATTCACCGCCTGGAAGTTGCGATTGCGCAGGTAGCCGAAGACGTCGCCGTGGAAGTCGTTCGATCCGGAACGCGTGATGATGTTGACCACGCCACCGGCCGCGCGACCATATTCCGCCGCGTAATTGTTGGTGATGATCTGAAATTCCTGTACGTCTTCTTGCGAGACTGTCGAACGCACTCCGTTGGTCGAGTTGTCGGTGGCGTCGGCGCCGTCAACGTTCACCAGGTTCGAACGCGCGCGCTGGCCACTCATGTTGAGCCCTGACGTTGGAGCGGCGCCGGTGTTGGGTGCGTTGTCGCGCACGACCTGCGAATCGGTGAGCGTGAAATTGATGTAATTGCGTCCGTTGATGGGGAGATTGTCGATGCGGCGTTCACCAACGGTGTCGGTCGTGGAACTGCGAGAAGTTTCAACCAGCTCTGCCTGCGAACTGACTTCAACCACCTCTTTGCCGCCGGCCACCGTGAGCGCGACCGGCAGTTCGACGATGCCGCCGACGGTAATAGAGACGCCGGTGCTCTCAACCTTGGAGAATCCAGGAGTGACAACCGTGACTGTGTAGTTGCCCGGAGGGAGAAGCTGCGCGTTGTATCCGCCTTGGCCGTCTCCTGTTGCGGTGCGCTCCAATCCCTTTTCTACGTTCTGCACGGTGACGCTGGCGTTGGTGACACCGCTTCCCTTGGGATCTTTCACGGTGACGTGCAGATCGCCCGTCGCGGAGCCGCCCTGCGCAAACGCAACGGCAGACAGCAGCAGGACAAAGAACGACATCAGAATCGATTTCACTGTGCGGAGCATATGGTTCTCCCTTGAACTCGCGAACGCGAGCCGACGGTGGGACGAATTCCCACGATTGCCGATGCACTCACTCAACGGTTGGACTGCTTTATTGCCCGTCGGTTTTTATAACAGAACCATCCCTGAAAACAAGTTGGCAGTCAGTGACATGAGGTTTCCAAGGTAATGCGCTGCTGAATTTTGAACAGTGGCGGAGGTGCGAGAGTGAGATCACATCGCAGGGCTGCATCAGCCCTGCGCGTTGTCATTCGGCCGAAGGGAAGAAATCCATTGATCGTGTTTTACGACGTGGCGGAAATGCGGACCGGCGCAGACGGATTTTGCAAACGCCCCAGAAGCATCGCCGAGCCGTTGAGACGTTCGTAGCCGTGGAGGATGGCTACTGCTGCCCGCCCGGAATCGGGCCACGCTAGCGCAATGCGGATGCGGTAGAGCGCGAAACGTGCATTGCGACGGAGGAACAGGGCATTGTCGATCAGTTGTCGGGCAGCCTGTGCTGCGTGCGGATCGCTGGCTGACAGTGCTCCCTCGCCGATGTCGATGAGGAGCTCGGCGTTTCTGCCCGCAGTCTTAACGTAGGCAGCCATCGCTCGCAGGCGTTTCCTCTGCACGGCGCGGAATTCCGGCCCCGGCAAACGCAGCCGCAGGTATTCGCGCTCAGCAGGGTCGATCAGATTGCGGAAAGCTTCGATGTCGATCGGCTGAATGCGCGTAGCGAGGCTCGCGTCCGAGCGAACCTGCAGGGTTCGCTGCCTTGTGATGTAGATAAGATAAGAGACCGCAAGCACTGCGGCGAAGACAAGAAGATAGGCCAGAGTCATTGGTGTATGAGGCGCTCCAATTCGCGATTCCAATCGTTGAGAGTTTCTTCGTGATCCTGTGGCGCACCAGAAGACGAAGCTGAAGGTGGATCCGACGGCGGATCGTCCGAACGATCCTTCGGGGGAGTTTTGGAGGGGCGCTTTTTCTCGGGGACGAGGAGGTAGTAGTACCAAATGAGAACCGAGATATGGTAGGTACCCATGTTGGCGAAATCTACCCAGGTCCGATTCCGCACAACACCACCTGCGATCAGAGCCCAAAGGGCGAGGTGCTCGCACCACACCAAGCCTGCTCCTAAAGCGATGCCAAAGGCCGGTCTTTCCCACGGAATGTGAAAGAAAGCGGCCACCGCAAAAACGGAAACGATCAACCCGGCTGCGGCCAAGTAGATAGTTTGCAAAAGAACGTGACTACTACCAACTAACCAAGGTGCGTTATCGGGAGCAGCGAATGCGGCGGCAATCGCAGCTACGAAGACCAAAAGAATCCCAGCTCCAGACACCAGATTGCGTCCAAGTTTAGCGATCGATGGCCATGAGCGTAGAAGATGGTGTAACAGTTCCCCTATCAGGACAAACTTGAGCATCCCTTCTAGGACGATACCGCCCCAAAACGCCCGCCACCAATTGATAGGACTTATCTTGGGAGAGATATCGAGCGCATAAAGGCATAGGCCTTCAAGACTGGCGAGGGTCAGATACAAACAAAAAAAAGGGTAATGCCGCCTGAAGTCGGTCCGCAGAACCAACACGACCAGGACGAGGGTGAACAGATGCGGGGCGAGCCATAGGTAGTGCCACAGCAATGAGTGGGCCTGCAGCATGACTGTTCGGAAAGACTATACATTCAAATGCTGCAGGCCCGCAAAGTTACTCGTAACTTCGTTCGGTAATCGTAACAACACACGCAATGTCGGTGGGGACGAGACTATTTACGGCTTACAATAAGTACCATTGCTTCCGCAGCTCGTTGCTCCTCCGGTGCCATCAGCGCGTACCACGGTTGGAACGACGAGGGAGTTGAGGATCAGTACGGCGGTTCCTAGCACGAGTAGCAAACGTTTCACGGTTGTTTTCTCCTTGATTGAACTGCGAATTGGAACGTGATACTTTCATGGCCGCCGCCGTAGGCGCAACGCGGCTTTCAACGTTCAGAGCGTCCGGAATTCGTAACAAAATGACCCTGAAATCTGCTCTACAGGATGTGAAAGAAACCACGCTTGCGGCCATTTCCGGGTTGCTCGGAAAGCTTGCGTACCTTGCTTCACTGCGGCGTCCGCAGGGCCGATACGAGCATTGGGGCATGGAGAACGTTCACGGACGCGAGGCGTCCGAGCGAGCGTTGAAGGCAGCTCACTCCGAGGTGGTTACCGGAGTACTGCGCAGGCAGTTACCAGATCTGATGGAAGACTTGGAACAATCGAGTCGCGGGAGTGGAGTCGGGGCGCAAGAGTTTGTCGAGAAAATGCAGGAAGGCTTTGACGATTTATTGCCCGCAGGCCGACAGGAGTCGCCTGCCGCGAGTCATCTTAGTTCAGTGCTGCTGGCCCTTTCGAAGTTGCAGAAGAATCGAGGGCGTGCCATTCGGTCAACTTCATAGCAACTCCCACGACCTGGCCGAGCACTTCTGCTTCCTGCGGGTGGCGCAGGATTCGAACCGGAACCGGAGAAAGCGGATGCGGTTGCAGAATAATTTCTTCGCGGCGCATACTGCACCAGCAGCAGGTATGGCCTTCGCGAGTCTCCACAAAATAAATCGGGCGTTCGTATTCCGAGCGCCAGGAGCCTTCGATGACGCGGTTTCGCGACTCATCTACCTGGATAAAACTTCCTGGAGGCAAAATCGGGTACAGCGTAAAATCCTGCGTGCCGACGTATCCGTATGTGAAATCCGTATTCGCAAATTGCGCAAGGTACGAGATCGGGACCACGCCCCATTGCTCCACCATGCGTCCAAGGTTGGCGGTGCGGCGTTCGTCAAATCCTGGATCCATGCGCACGGGAACTTGTACGGAAGACAGTCCCGCGAGAGCGTCGGAGACGTGCGATTTCGGTGGCGAAACCAGTCCCAGATCGGCGGCCATGTTATTCAGATCAACGCCGTACCATGACATCAGTTCGCGAAGGTCGCGCCGATAGATGATGGAAAGCGTGTAGAGGCGGTAGATGCTGGGTAAGATTCCTTTGGTCTCGATGTCGGACAGGCGGCTCGGTGGAATGGAGAATTCCTCATTGCGATATCGCTCGGCGATGCGAGCGCTCGAGTTCTCGACATCGCGCATGGTGAGACCAAGTTTTTCACGCAGTGTGCGAAGACTTTTTCCCGCGGGCAGCACGCTGAACCCTCCCAAGAAAGTGCTGGAATGATACCAAAGCCGGGCTCTGGTACGGTCGCAAATCGCTCGAAAATTTAACACGCTAATCTTGTTACGAATTACGAACACGCGTTTAGCCGCGTTAAACCTAACGATTTCATTCGTCGTCGCTCGGAGTGCCGCGAATTCTGTGTCTCCATCGCCGCCGTGGTTTTCCAGTCTTTGTTCGGATTTCGTAACAACCTGGTTTCGGTGAAAATCAGGGGAATCCTCGGTTAGTTCCTTCGGGTTTTCTGATATCGCGTTCAGCCGTTGCCGCTCTCCGTTTTGTTCGTCTTCCCAACGCCTCGATTATTCCGCTGAAGGTCGGATGACATTTGTCACGCCCGCTGCGTGATGGTTGGCACTGGTGCGTCTCTAGCACTTGCACGATGATGCCTGTACTGAACGGGAACGCAATCGTCCCGGCAGAGAACGCGATGGCGCAGGGAGTTCACGAAGATGATCGCAACCATGGAAAAGTCCGAGAGCCGCGCGCAATCCAGCGCAGACCTAGTCGTGGCGAGCCTTGAGGGCGTGAACAAGAACTACGGAAACATCCGAGCGTTAAGCGGCGTCGACTTCCGCGTGCGTGCTGGAGAAGTTGTAGCGCTGCTGGGACCGAACGGCGCCGGCAAGACCACTGCGGTGAAATTGCTCCTGGGGTTGATGCAACCAAACGCTGGCCGGGCGCGAGTTTTCGGCGGTGATCCTACGAATCCCGAAAACCGGATGCGGACGGGCGCCATGTTGCAGGTGGGACGCGTTCCGGAAACGCTACGCGTCCGCGAACATATTGATTTGTTCTCTTCTTATTACGAGAAACCGCTGCCGCTGGCGCAGATCCTGGCCGCCGCCGGCCTTGAGAAACTGAGCGACCGCAAGTTCGGCGATCTCTCGGGAGGACAGAAGCAGCGCGTGCTCTTTGCGCTGGCGATCTGTGGCGACCCGGACCTGCTGTTCCTCGATGAGCCCACCGTTGGATTGGACGTGGAAGCGCGCCGCATGTTGTGGGACGAGATTCGCCTGCTCGTGAGCCGGGGCAAGACCGTGCTGCTCACAACTCACTACCTGCAGGAAGCAGACGCTCTCGCCGATCGCGTTGCCGTGATCAATAGAGGAGAAATTATTGCGGAAGGAACTCCCGCAACGATCAAGGCGCAGACCGCGGGCAAACGCATTCGGTGTGTCACGAGTTTGACTCTCAACGCATTGCGGCAAATTCCCGGCGTCACCGAGGTGTTGGAAGATCGGGAGGCAGTCGAACTCCATACCGGGATCGCAGAGCCGGTGGTGCGTGAACTGTTGACACGCGACGCAACACTGTCTGGATTGGAAGTTACCAGCGCAGGCCTGGAAGAAGCCTTCCTCGCCCTGACGCAAGACAGCTCGAAAAACGGTTCCAACTAACGAACTCGCAATCTTGAAGGAGATTTTTATGAGCACCGCGACCATCGCATTGAGCAACGCACAAGTTCAGCGCTCCCCGGGGCACACGGCGACGATTTATCTGAAAGAAGCGAAATACGAATTCATTAAGAATCTGCGGCTGCGCATGTATACCGCATCGGTGCTGAGCTTCCCCATCATGTTTTATGTCCTGTTCGGGCTGGTGCTGAACGCACATCAGGCGATCGGAAGCACGGGCATTCCGACCTACTTGATCGCGACCTATGGAACCTTTGGCGTGATGGGTGCGTCGCTCTTCGGGACGGCAGCGGGTCTCGCTTCGGATCGCGGCCTGGGATGGCTGCAGGTGAAGCGCGCCAGTCCGATGCCTCCGTTCGCATACTTTGCGGCAAAGGTGGTGACCAGCATGATCTTCAGCGCGATCATTGTGTTGGCACTGTTCACGCTCGGCATCACGATGGGCGGTGTTCGAATGCCGTTCGGCGATTTCGCGCGGTTGCTCGGCACGCTGGTTGCGGGTTCCTTGCCGTTTTCTGCTTTGGGTCTGGCACTGGGTTACTTCACCGGACCGAACTCCGCGCCGGCAACGATCAATCTGATTTATTTGCCAATGTCGTTTTGCAGCGGGTTGTGGGTGCCGTTCATGTTCCTGCCCAAGGTGGTAAAGCAGATTGCTTTAGTACTTCCGCCCTACCATCTGTCGCAACTTGCTTTGGGAATCGTCGGCGCAGCCAGTCATGAATCGAATGCCACACACTGGGAAGTGCTCGCTGCGTTCACCATGATCTGCCTGGGCGTCGCTCGCATCGGCTTCCAGCGCGATCAGGAAAAAATGTACGGCTAGACCAAGTTTCAAGCTTTCATAGTTTCAAGGGCATTTGAACCTGGTTCTTCACATGAGCGCAAATTCGAAAAAGTCGATGGGATGGTCGGGCGTTCTGGTCCTGCTTGGCCTAGTCGCTTTATTCGGCGGCCAAGACTGGCTGGTGGTGCTGATCCCTGCCGCGATGCTCGTATGGTACGGCGCCTCGCCGGCATTACGCAGTGGCCGGAATTGACTGCTGGGGTGAGAATAGACGTATGCCATTGATGGCCTTCGATCACGGGGAACGATGCGCGACCGGCAGTCCGTGGAAGCTCAAGCCTTGGAACACGATTCTCAAGGATAAAGACCACGGATGGAGTCCTTTGCTCTGGGTCCTGTACCTGGGATTTTTTTTCATCGATCCGATCTTGAGCCATGCCGTCGCTCGCATCTGGCTGGTTGATCTAGCTGGCGCCGCAGTATTCCTCGTTCTGTATCTTGGACTCTTCGCCATCGAGAAGCCAAATACCCTTGTACACATCGGCGGCATGGTTCTGTTGGGATTGCTCTATCAGCCCATCAACAGCGGCGCTTGCACGTTCTTCATCTATGCAGCGGCGATGCTCCCGTTTTGCGTCGATACAAAGACTGCGGCGGTCATCGGTCTGGCGACGATTGGGGCGATCGGCGGTATCGAAGGCTTGTTGCTGCACATCAATAACTGGACTTTGTTCTACTCTGCGATCTTCCCGATGATCATCGGCGCGGGAAACACCTTCTTTGCTGAGCGCAATCGAATGAATCACAAGTTGCGCAAGGCAAATGAGGAGATCGAGCATCTCGCCACGGTGGCCGAACGGGAGCGGATCGCGCGCGACCTGCATGACGTCTTGGGCCATACACTTTCGGTGATCACTCTGAAATCTGAACTGGCCGGCAAACTCATTGACCGCGATCCCGCGCGGGCGGGAAAAGAGATTCGCGAAGTGGAAGAAATTTCGAGGCAAGCTCTGTCCGACGTGCGCGATGCGATTCGCGGATACCGCTCCAAAGGGCTGGCGGCCGAGCTTGTGCAGGCGAAATCGACGCTCGAGACTGCGGGCCTGACAGTGCAGTGCGATGCCGCCACCACGATGAAAATCCCGGCGGTGCAAGAGAGCGTGCTTTCTCTTGCCGTGCGCGAGGCTGTGACCAATGTTGTGCGGCATGCCCAGGCTCGCAGTTGCCGCATGCGGGTCGAACAGCAGAACGGATCCTGCCGCCTCGAGATTCACGATGACGGTCTTGGCGGCTCCAGTGCTGAAGGGAACGGCCTGCGGGGCATGCGAGAGCGAGTCGAGATGCTGGGCGGCACGCTGGAGCGCACCAACCATTCGGGCACAACTCTCACCATCACCCTGCCCCTCAAAGAATCGGTTGCCGGCAGACAGGTCTCCGAAAATTGAATCCCATCTCGAAGGAAAATCGGAAGACGATTCGTGTCGTGTTGGCTGAAGACCAGGGAATGGTGCTTGGCGCCCTTGCGGCTCTGCTGGAAATCGAAGGCGACATTTCTGTCATCGCCAAGGCACGCAACGGCAAGGAGGCGCTGGAACTGGCCGCGCGGGAAAAGCCCGGCATGCCCGGGCCCCGGCAAGTCGCCGCGCAAATCGCGCGGTGGAAAAGCGTGTTGTAGGATGGGATAAAGTTTTTTCACCGCGAAGCCGTGAAGAGCGCCAAGGATTAATTCCGGC
>Ga0181522_10002546_pt1 | contig 10375 bp, 5 predicted proteins | sample PEATcosm2014_Bin_27_FD_121103 | JGI IMG/M metagenome (GOLD analysis project Ga0181522, IMG submission 121103) | Peatland microbial communities from MTU Mesocosm Facility, Houghton, MI, USA - PEATcosm2014_Bin05_10_metaG | ecosystem: Environmental > Terrestrial > Soil > Wetlands > Peat | place...
CAGGAAAATTTTTCGGGCGCGCGGGTGATTCGCGCCTATGTGCAGGAAGATGCGGAGATTGCGGCGTTTGAGACTGCGAACCAGGAATACGTTGCGCGCAGCCTGAAGCTGGTGCGGCTGATGGGCATGCTGTGGCCGACGCTGGAGTTCATGCTCGGCGTGGCGCTGGTGCTGGTGCTTTGGATTGGCGGGCGCGAAGTGCTCGCCGGCCACATGGACCTGCGGGCGTTCACTGCGTTCACAATTTATATGATGCAGTTGACCTTCCCGATTATTGCGCTGGGGTGGGTGGTCAACATTTTTCAGCGCGGAACTGCTTCGCTTTTGAGGTTGAACGAAATTCTGCATGAGCCGGCGGAGATAAAAGACGATCCCGGGGCGCGCGATTTGCCGGTGCAGGGAGAAATTGAGTTTCGTCATTTGAATTTTGCTTATGATGGCAAGCCGGTGTTGAAAGACGTAAACCTGCGCATTCCGGCGGGGACCAGCATGGCGATTGTCGGTCCGACGGGATCGGGGAAAACTACGCTGGTGGATCTGATTCCGCGGATTTACGACGCGGAGCCGGGGACGATTTTGATCGATGGCCATCCCTTGCGCGAATTTTCGCTGGCTTCGTTGCGCAGAAGTATCGGGTTCGTGCCGCAGGAGACGTTTTTGTTCAGCGAGAAGATTCGGGAGAACATTGCGTTAGGAGTGGAGTCGGCTACGGACGACGAGATTCACCAGGCTGCTGAGGCCGCTAATATCGCACAGGATATCGAGAGCTTTCCGGAGAAATATCAGACTACGGTGGGCGAGCGCGGCATCACGCTTTCGGGAGGGCAGAAGCAGCGGACGGCCATTGCGCGGGCGCTGATTCGGAATCCGCGAATCCTTATTTTGGATGACGCGCTTTCCAGCGTGGACACGCAGACGGAAGACAAGATTCTGAATCAGTTGCGCGAAATGATGCGGGGGCGGACTACGATTTTCATTTCGCACCGGGTTTCGACTGTCCGCAATGCCGATCGAATTGCCGTGCTGCATGAGGGGCGCATCGTGGAATCGGGCACGCACGATGAACTGATCGCGCTGAACGGCTATTACAGCGACCTTTATAACAAGCAGTTGCTGGAAGAAGAACTGGCCGAAGTGTAGGCTCTCCCGTTGACCCGCCGCCGCTGGATTGCCGATGAAGTGGAGGGCGATCGCGCCGCGTTGATTGGCGACCATGCCGATCATCTGGCGCGGGTGTTGCGCGCACGCGTGGGAGAGGAGTTCGATCTTGCCACCGGCGATGGTGTGCGGCGCGCGACTATTACCGCAATTGACAGGGACCGCGTTGAGTTTGAACTTGGGGAAGTTGTTTCCCCCGCTGCGGGCCTGCAACTTACACTTCTGCTGGCAATCTTTAAATTCGACCGCATGGATTGGGCGATCGAGAAGTGTACCGAGCTGGGAGTGGCGGAGATTGTTCCGCTGATTGCGCGGCGCACGGAGTCGCATCTGGCAGCGGCTTCGGCGAAGCGGGTTGAGCGCTGGCGACGGCTGGCGCGGCAAGCTAGCGAGCAGTCGCGGCGGGCCAGTCCTCCGGAGATTTTGGAGCCTGTGAAGTTTGCGGAGGGGCTAAAGCATTCCGGCGCCTCGCGGATCGTGCTCTGGGAATCGGAAGAGAAACATCTGCTTCGCGATGTTCTCGAATCGGGCGCGGCTGGCAACATCGTGCTCGCCATTGGGCCTGAGGGCGGATGGACTGACGAAGAAGTGCACGCGTTTCGGGAGGCGGGATGGGCTTCCGCGTCGCTTGGCCAGACCATTCTTCGCGCGGAGACTGCGGCTATTGCCGCTACGGCGCTCGCCGTGTCGTTGTGTACTGCTTGAGATGTCGAAGCTTGCACAGCCGTTGCGGTGTTATTCTGAGCCGCGATGCAGTTGAAGTCACAACCTCGAGTTGCATTTAGTCCCGCTGCCTTTAATCCTGACGATCGCCAGCGTGAGGCCATTGAGCACGTCGCTGGGCCGATGCTGGTGGCAGCGGGCGCGGGCACGGGCAAGACCTCTGTTCTTACTCACCGCATTGCCAATCTGGTTCAGCAAGGCCACGCCAAGCCTGACGAGGTGATCGCCCTTACTTATACGGTTGCCGCCGCGCAGGAAATGCGGGATAGGGTGCGCGGGCTGCTGGGCAAACAGATTTATTGTGCGACCTTCCACGATTATTGCAATGGTCTGCTCCATCGTGCGGGCAAAAACTTTGGCGTGCTCGATGAATGCGATCTGTGGATTTTTCTGCGCAAGCGAATTCACGATTTTCGACTGGAGCATTACGTTCGCGCCGCCAATGTGGGGAAGTTCCTGAAGGATCTGCTGGATTTTCTCAGCCGCTGCCACGATGAATTGGTGACGCCGGAAAAATACGCCGATTACGTCGAGCGTATCGAGCGTGGGGAATTGGAAATTCCCCGCGTGGCTAAATCCAAGGATCAATTGAGCGATGACGAGGTGACCGGCCGTTGCCGGGAGATCGCGCGGGTGTTTGAGCTGACTGAGAAATGGCTGCGAGAAGAAAATCTGGGCACGTTCTCGCACATGATCACGGGCGCGCACGCTTTGCTTACGCGCGATGAGAAGGTGCTGGCGGCGGAGCGGGCGCGGGCACGTTTTATCCTGGTCGACGAATTTCAGGATGCCAACTTCGCGCAAGTCAAGATTCTTGCGGCGCTCGCAGGCGCGGAAGAGAATGTTTTCGGGGTGGGCGATCCCGATCAGTCGATTTACCGCTTTCGCGGAGCATCGAGTGCGGCATTCCAGCTGTTTCGGCGGCATTTTCCTAAGACAAAATTAGTAGTGCTGGGCAAAAATCGGCGCTCGACCACTCCCATCCTGCAGTGTGCGTTTGCTGTGGTCGATAAGAACCCTGCGGTATTCGGTGCAAAAGGAAGCGGCGGTTTTGCGTACCAGCGCACAGCGCTGGAATCAGCACGGGAAGAAGAGGCCCGCAAACGGGGAGAGACTTTCGCGGCGCTTCCGGTTGAACTGGTTTCGTTTACCGGAAAGGATGCGGAGTCGCCTGACGTGGCCACGATCATCGAAGAGAAGCAGCGGCGCGGGCGCTGCAAGTGGAAGGAGTTTGCCGTGCTCTATCGCTCGCACAACCATCGCGACGATGTGGTGCGGCAGTTGGCGGAGCGAGATATTCCCTTCACCATCGAGAACATGGACGTCAGCAACACGCCTGAGGTGAGGGATCTGTTTGCCTGTGCTGCGGTGATTGTCGATCTCACATCGGATGCCGATCTTTTTCGGGTGGCTGCGCTGTCGCAATTTGGCGTGAATCCGGAGCAGCTTCGTGCGGCGCTGCGGGCTATCGCGAAAGAGTCCAGGGAGGGAACTGTCGTACCGCTGGCAACTGTGCTCGATGGCGTACCCGGCGGAAGCGCGGTGCTGGAGTGCGTGCGCGAGGCGCGGCGGCAGATTGAACAAAGAAATGCTACCGCACGTGCCGCGGTTGAAATTATCCTCCGGCAGTTCGGGTTCAATTCGAAATCCCGAATATTGCAGGCTGTGCTGAAATTTGCCGCCGACTGGGAAAGCAAGCCGACAACCGAAACCAAGGAACTGCGCGAGTGGGTGGAATATTTGGATTACTTCCGGCAGGCGAACGGGGTGATTGCTTTGCCTGCCAATGAGGATGAAGACGCGGTCCGACTGATGACCGTGCATGGCGCCAAGGGATTGGAATTTCCGCATGTTTTTATTCTGCGGGCCAATGGAGGATCTTTTCCGACGTCGTACCGGGAAACGCTGGTGGAGTTTCCGCGGGACTTGCGCGATCCAGATTCGGCCTCGGCGGGCGACGACCGGACATTGCACGAGCAGGAAGAACGGCGGCTGTTTTATGTCGCAATGACGCGGGCGAAAGATTCTCTTCACATTTATGGCAAGCAAGGAATCGGGAATCGAGACAAGACGCCGCCGGGACTGATGCGTGAACTGATCGGCAATCGCGGTCTGCAACCATGGGTGAAGTACCGTCAGGCGCTGCCTTCGCAACCGGAATTGATTGAGATTGCAGCGGTGCGGGATGATACCGGTGGCGATGAGCGGTCGCGGCTGGCGGCGTGGCTTTCGCTGACGCCGCTGGATGGTCTTGGTTCTCAATTGAGCGCCACGGCGGTGGAAAACTATGAAACCTGTCCGCTGCAATTCAAGTTCGAGCGTGAGTGGAAGCTGTCCCGGCAAGTGAGCGCAGCCATGCAATATGGCGCAGCCATGCATCGCATGCTGCGGACTTATTACGATGCGCTGCAACTGGGGCGCGCGAAAACCGATGACGAACTGTTGCAGCTTTTCAGCGAAGATATGGGTCTGGCGCAGATTGAGGACGAGTACCAGCGCGGCTTGTATTTAGAACAGGGGCTGCAGCAACTGCGCGAGTTTTTAGCCGGCGCGCGTTCGGCTCCGCAACCGGAGGTGTTGCATACCGAGCAGTGGTTCGATGTGCAGATTGCAGGGACCAAACTTATTGGACGCATCGATCGCATGGACCGTGCTGCCGATGGAAGCGTGAGAGTTATCGACTACAAGACGGGCAAAGCACGATCGCAGGAAGATGCCGATGAGAGCCTGCAGCTTTCTATCTACGCCATCGCCGCGAAAGAGAAGTGGGGATACCGCGTGAGCGAACTGGTGCTTCACAACCTGGAGGGCAATGTCGCGGTTGCTTCACGCCGGTCGGAGTTCGAACTGGAAAGCGCACGCGATCGCGTGCTCGGGGTGGTCAAAGGCATCGCCGAAGGTAATTTTAAGCCGAAGACCGGCTATCACTGTACGTACTGTGCGTTTTGCGGATTGTGTCCGGCGCAGGAGAAAGTGGTTCCCAATATTTCTGTCTCGAACAGCGGAGTAAAGCGGGCGGGGAAAAGTGCGAGCTGAAAATTTTTCGTGCAGCCGTTTTCTGCAAACCCATTTCTGCAGAGCCAGGATTTCACGAACCCACAGATCAGGGATTCTGGCAAACAAAAAATCAGGGGACGCTCGTGGCGTCCCCTTTTGACTTCGACAACTTCTTAATGCTTTTTCTTCTTTGCCTTTTTCTTGGTTGCCATTGTGTCTATTCTCCCTTCCATTTTTCATGGAAAAATCTGCAACGCTATTTTGTTGCAACTACTTGATTGTATAGAGTCAATGAAAAGTGAAGTCAAGAAAAAAATGAATGTGAAGAACGGGCGATGTTGTACCAAAGTCATGTTCGCAGTTGCGTGAGGCGAAAAAAAATCAATTGATCGTCGCGATCGCGGTTGTGAGAGGTAAAAATTATGACGGTGAGAAATTCATGCGGCAGAATTTCTTGCCACTTGCTATGTGCTGATTGATAGTGGTCAGCGAGTAATCCTCTTCTCTAGCGACTCCGATGTTTGCGATCATTTTCGCGCTCCGCGCATCTATAATGGCAGAGGCGAAATCTTCGCGGGAGCATGATCAATGGCGGCTTTCGATGATGTGGTCATCATTTCCGGATGTCGAACCCCGGTAGGAAAATTCCAGGGCAGTCTGACCGATTTTTCTGCGCCGCAGCTGGGCGCCATCGTGGTGCGTGAGGCGGTGAAGCGCGCGGGCATCAATCCCGACGAGGTCGACGAGTGCATTATGGGCAATGTGCTACCGGCGGGGCTGGGACAAAATCCCGCAAGGCAGGCTGCCATCTTCGGCGGATTGTCTCCGGCGACAGGTGCCATGACAATCAACAAGGTTTGCGGTTCAGGATTGAAAGCAGTCGCTCTCGCGGCGCAAGCGATTCAAACTGGCAACAGTTCGATCGTGGTTGCCGGAGGGATGGAGTCGATGACCAACGCTCCTTATCTTCTTCCGCAGGCGCGCAAGGGATACCGGCTGGGCAATGGGCAGGTGATTGACTCGATGGTGCACGATGGGCTGTGGGACATTTACAACGATTACCACATGGGGATCACCGGCGAGAATGTCGCGGAAAAATATGGCATTACTCGCGAGGAACAGGACGAGTTCGCGGTGAACTCGCATCGCAAGGCGGTCAGTGCGATGAAAGAGTGTCGATTTAAATCGCAGATTGTGCCCGTGGAGATTCCGGCAAAGAAAAAAGGTGCGGCACCGACGATCTTTGATCGTGACGAATCTCCGCGCGAGGATACGACTATCGAAACTCTGCGGGCGCTAAAGCCTGCGTTCAAAAAAGATGGCACGGTTACAGCCGGCAACGCTCCGGGAGTGAACGACGGCGCCGCCGCGGCTGTGGTGACCAGCGCACAACGCGCCAAGGAACTTGGGGCGCAGCCGATAGTCCGAATTGTCGCGCAAGCTACCAGCGGAGTCGAACCCAAATGGGTGATGATGGCTCCGGTGGATGCGGTACGGAAGATTTGGCAGAAGACCGGGTGGAAGGCTGACGATGTCGATTTGTACGAATTGAACGAGGCTTTTTCTGTGCAGGCGCTGGGAGTGATCCGCGAGCTCGGGCTCGACATCAATCGAGTGAATGTGAACGGCGGGGCCGTGGCGATTGGGCATCCGATTGGCGCGAGCGGGGCGCGGGTGCTGGTGACATTGATTTATGAAATGGCTCGCCGGAATGTGAAGCGAGGAATCGCCGCGCTGTGTCTGGGCGGTGGAAATGCTGTGGCGATGGCGGTGGAGAGGGATTAGCCGCCTCAAATCACCTCGGGGGCTAAAGCCCTCTTTCAAAAGGAAACTTTCAGGAAGCGCTGAAGCGCTGCTTCACCCAAAAGCCGCTAAACAGCTTTGCTTGCTGCTGCGGCGGCTTTCATCGTGACGGTGAACACCGCTCCGCCACCGGGCGCATTGGCCGCTTCGATCGTGCCGTTGTGTTCTTTCACCACGGCTTTGCAAATGCTGAGGCCGAGGCCCGTGCCTCGCCCCGGTCGCTTTGTGGTATAGAACGGATCAAAAATGTTACCCACAATTTCCGCGGGAATTCCGGGACCGTCATCCTGAAAGCTGACCCACACCGAGTCGGCGGTCGCTCCCACGCGAATACGCAGGCTTCCGCGTTCATGCACTTCACGAATGGCTTGCTCGGCGTTCAAAATTAAATTCAGAAACACCTGCATCAACTGGTGGGGGTCGCCCTCCACGTGCGGCAAAGGCGGCTGCGCCAAAAAGTCTACGGTGATGCTGTTCTTGCGCAGCGAATAGGCGTGCAGGTTGAGGGTGCGCTCGACAACCTCCACGAGGTTCACGCGGCTCTTACCCGGCGCCGGCGGGCGTGAAAAGTAGGTGAGATTGTGAACGATCTCGGCGGCACGCCGTGCCTGCTGCTGCAGGATAGCCACTTGTTTGCGGGCAGCATCTGTGGTCTGGGTATCTTGCAGAAGTTCACTGACGCCGAGAATGCTGGTCAAGGGATTGTTCAGTTCGTGGGCGACGCCGCCGATCATTGCGCCCATTGCGGCCAGGCGCTCGCTCTGCACAATCTGCTGCTCGAATTTCTTTTCCATGGTGATGTCGCGGACGGACATGATGACGCCGGCGAGCTGGGACTCGGCGTCGAAAAGCTGGCTGGCTGTGGCGCGCATGGTGCGCCAGGTTCCGTCATGGTGCTTTGCCACAAATTCCGCCGAGCCGAAGGTTTTCTCGCCGGAAAGCACCTCGTGGTACAGGGCGGCTAGTTCGGGCGAGTGATTCTCGCCCTGGGAAATTTTATGGCCCAGGAGATCTTCAGATTGATAACCGAACAGGTCTTTGACGCGCGCACTGACGAATGAATAGCGCTCGGCGAGATCGATCACGAGAATGAGGTCAGGAAAACTCTCGAGCAGCCGGCGGCGGAATTCTTCCTGCTGAAGAAGCTGGCGTTCGAGGTCGCGCCTTTCGGTGATGTCAATCAACGTGCCCTGATAGCGAACGAGTTTTCCAGCTTCATCCCAGACGGCGCGTGAAGACTCCAGGAAGACCGCAGGTGTGCCATCTCTTTTTCGCAACGTGACTTCGCGGGCGCGTGTGCCGCCACGATCATCGGCAGTTCGCCCCAGAACGGCCGGCTGGGCTGAATCGATATTCAGTTGTACGGGATCGAGCGCCAGCAACTCTTCTTTGCTGGCATATCCGAGGATGTTAACCAAGGCGGGATTTGCCTCCAGCAGCTTACCATCGGGCGTGCTGAAATATGCGCCTTCCTGCATAGTCTCGAACAGTTCGGTGAAACGCAGTTCTTTTTCGTGTTGGCCGGTGACATCGCGTCCAAGTACGCTCGCCCCCACCACTTCCCCGCTCTTGACGATCGCGTTCAACACGCAATCGAAATAAAGAGGACGAGGATTGTTCTTCAGCCGCACGCGGACGGTTCCGGCCCAGTGCCTCTTCTCCAAAAAGCGCGCCAGTCCACTTTCCAGACTGCTACGCGAGGGTTCTTCCAGGAACTCGAATACTTTTTTGCCAACAATTTCGGTATAGGGCTGGCCGATCATCAGGCTTACGCTGCGGTTGACGGTGCGCAGCGTGCCGTCGAGCGATACAGCGCATGCGGCGTCATCGATGGAATCGATCAGCTCTTTAAAGCTGCGCTGCGAGCGCGCAATCATTTCGTTGAGCTGATCGAGTTGTTCTTCGGAGGGAGCAGCGCCGACGTGCTCCTGCAGGTTCTGCAGCAAAACTTTGAGTTCGCCGACTTCTTTGCGACGCCCATAGGCGTAGGCCGCCAATAGTATTGATAAGAGCAGCACACCAACGGCAAGCGGGCCGAGATGATAAGGAAGGTTTTCCAGGCGCTCCCAGGCAAGCGCGGCGAAGCCCGCAGCCAGCAGCACCATAAATAAGAGAATCCAGCGCCAAAGCTGGGATTCCTCGCGTTCGAGACTTCGTGGAGGATGCGGCTGCCGGTCGCCGCCGGAACGGCCCTGGGTCATGAAGGAAGTCACCTGATTGTAGGTTCGTATATCGGCAAAACGGTCAATTCCCTTCATCCTACTGTCATTGGCAAGGGTGAACAACGGTGCGCGTGTTGGAGATTGTGGTTCTCCCCGCTTCGTTTTTGGCCGATTTCTGAGTATCAGCGAGTTATCCACAGGTAAAACTGGTGACAGCTATCACAGCTTCGGTTCGGCTATGCAGCGTAGCCTTTGCTAACCCGGATGATGGCCCTCGTGTGCGCAAGCAGCGTTGGCCACACACAACGTGCTCTATAAAACTCTCAGCGCCGCGGTTTACGGCATCGACGCCAACATCATTCAGGTGGAAGTGGACTGCTCGGGGATTAAGACCGATCAGGATCATTTCCACACTGTCGGATTGCCCGACGCGGCGGTGCGCGAAAGCCGCGACCGGGTGCGCGCGGCGCTGAAAAATTGCGGCTACGATATTCCGCCGACGCACATCACCATTAACCTCGCGCCAGCCGACATAAAGAAAGAAGGTTCGGGATTCGATCTTCCCATGGCGCTGGGCATTGTTGGGGCGTATGGCGGGCTGACGCAGAAAGAAATTCCTGATTGCCTGTTCATTGGTGAGTTGTCTCTCGATGGTGGAGTGCGAGGGATTCGCGGAACTTTGCCGATTGCGCTGGAAGCGCGCTTGCGGAAGATTTCTCGGCTGGTGGTTCCTGAAGCCAATGCGCGCGAGGCGGCGATGGTCGGCGGAGTTGATGTTTATCCCGTACGCTCGCTGCTGGATGTGATTCACTTCGTGAATTCGGGAAATGGAATTGTGCCGCTCAAGGCCGATGGCGACGCGCTGCTGCGAGAGTCGCAAGAATTTCTGGTGGACTTCAAAGATGTGCGCGGGCAGCAGACCGCTAAACGCGCCATCGAGATCTCGTGTGCCGGAGGACACAACATCTTGATGATCGGGCCTCCCGGGTCGGGCAAAACCATGCTCGCCAAGCGAATGCCTACAATTCTTCCTCCGCTGACCTTTGAGGAGGCTCTCGAAACCACCAAGATTCACAGCGTCGCTGGCGTGCTCGACGCGGGCAGCGGGCTGGTGGGCAGGCGCCCTTATCGTTCACCACATCATACGATCTCAGATGCCGGGCTTATTGGCGGAGGAATTATCCCGCGGCCGGGTGAGGTTTCGCTTTCGCATAACGGATTGTTGTTTCTCGATGAGCTACCGGAATTTCCCCGCAATGTTTTGGAAGTTTTGCGGCAGCCGCTGGAAGATGGGTCGGTCACCATTGCGCGCGCTGCCATGGCGCTCACTTTTCCGGCGCGGTTCATGCTGGCGGCGGCGATGAATCCCTGCCCTTGCGGATTTCGTAATGACCGCACGCGCGAGTGCTCGTGTACGACACCGATGATTCAGCGGTACATTTCGAAAATCTCCGGGCCGCTGATGGACCGCATTGACATTCATATCGATGTGCCGGCGGTGAACTACAAAGAAATGCGGTCGAACAACGAGC
>Ga0181522_10002548_pt1 | contig 10370 bp, 5 predicted proteins | sample PEATcosm2014_Bin_27_FD_121103 | JGI IMG/M metagenome (GOLD analysis project Ga0181522, IMG submission 121103) | Peatland microbial communities from MTU Mesocosm Facility, Houghton, MI, USA - PEATcosm2014_Bin05_10_metaG | ecosystem: Environmental > Terrestrial > Soil > Wetlands > Peat | place...
CGCGCCCGACCGCAACATGTTTGTGACGCCGGACGGCCGCTGGGTGGGCGGCTACGTTCCGGCCTGTCTTCGAACCTACCCGTTTCGTCTGATTCCAAAGCCAGAAACAGAAGAAGCCGTGCTGTGCGTGGATGAGGACAGCGGGGTTCTGGTTGAGCGCAGCTCGGCCGGGGAGGATTTCTTCGATGCTGACGGCAATGTTTCACCAGCCCTGAAAACAGTACTCGAGCTGGTGACGCAGGTGGAAGGCAGTCGCATGGCTACCGACATGGCCGTCGCGGCACTGGCGCAGGCCGGCATCATCAAACCGTGGCAGATAACGATCAAGTCGGAGCAGGGCGAGCAGGCGATCAACGGGTTGCACCACATCGATGAGGCCGCCGTCGCGGCGCTGCCGGACGACGCCTTCCTGAAACTGCGTCCGGCGCTACCCATCGCCTACGCGCAGATGCTGTCGGCGGGTCAGCTCGGTGTGTTCGCGCAGCTTGCCAGCCTTCACCACCAGCCGGCTCCACCGGCCCTCGCGGCGTTGCCAGAAAGTCTCGACGGCGTCCTTGAGAGGCTGGGCGACGATACCGTTCGGTTCAGGTGAGAGAAGGAGCGACCCTATGAGCCACGTCACTATTGACGGTCGGGACTTCGAGTTGGACAAACTGAGCGAGCCTGCCCGCCAGCAAGCGGTCAACATCAACCTCGTCGACCTGGAAATCCGCCGGCTGCAGTCCCTGCTGGCGATCTGCCACACCGCGCGCAACGCCTACGCAGCCGCCTTGCAGGGGGCGCTGCCCAAGGATCAGTGAGACCGCGGCGTCTAGTGCCTTGGCGAGCGCCGTTTTGTGCGCGCCGGGCAGGTCCATGATCAGGATCTTGCGGTGTATCGCTGCGGTTTTGCCAGACAATGATTCTAGTGCGAAGCCGGCTCGCCGGCCAACGCCTTGGTGAGCGGGCCAAGAAACTTCTCATAGCCGCGGGCGCGGCCGACGGCGCTCTTGTAGATCGGCTGGCGCACCTGCGTGGCACTCGCCGTCCGCACCGGCCGCTGCGTCTTATGGAAGGCGAGACAGGCGTCGTCCCAGTCAAGCCCACAATGCGCAACAAGCCGACGTGCCTGACCCTCAAGATCGTCAACCACCTCCTCGTATTGCACCTCGAGCATGGCCCCGTTCGGCAGCACATTACGCCAGTGCCGCATCAGCGCCTGGTAGGCGCGATAATAGCGCCCAAGTTCAGCAAGATCGTAGCCGTATGGTTGGCTGACTGTGAACATCGTCGAGAAACACGACAGGCATGTATCGATCGGGTCGCGGCGAGTATGGATGATGCGCGCATGCGGCAACGCCAGATGGATGAGGCCGACGTACTGGAAGTTCCACGGCATCTTATCGGTGATGCGTGATGCCTCGGGCGCGGTCGCTCTGATGACATCGAGATAGCTGGTGCCGAGTTGACGTAGATCATCGTCTGACACGGTCCGAACCAACTCGGGGAAAGGCGTGCGCGCGTTTTCACCGTGGTGGACTAGGGTTTTTTCGAAGTCATTCAGTTCCCCTGCGCCGAAGATCTTGGGGTGGCTCGCGAGGATCTGTTCAACCAGAGTGGTGCCAGAACGCGGCATGCCAAGGATAAAAACCGGCACATTGGAGGGATTACCAAGGCCCTGCTTGCTGCGCATCAACTCGGGGGTGAACATGGTCTGGATGCGATGGAGAAATCCAAGCGCTGCTGCTTCATCATAGGCAGTCTGCTGCCGTTTGAGTGCGTTGCCTCGCAGCAAGTGGTGGAAAGATTGATCGGGCTGTTTGACATCCGCTAAGGCTTTGCCAAGCGCAAAATGCAAACGAATCTGGTCTTCTGCGCTTAAGCGTCCCATGTCCTGAGCCAATTCCTGCATGGCAGCGAGATGCGGGTCGCCCGCTGTAAATTGCTTGGAATTGGCTAAGCTATAATAACCCCCAGGAGTCCTGGGTGCGAGCCGGACCGCCTTCTCAAAACAATCGCGTGCTTCCTTCAAGCGGCCCATGTCTCTGAGAACGTTTCCCATGTTGTGGTACGCGTTCGGATAGTCCGGCCTGAGATCGAGGGCCTGGCGATAACAGGCCAACGCCTCGTCCAGTCTTCCCTGGTCTTGGCGCGCGTTGCCCAGGTTGTAGTGCGCATCGACGTAGTCCGGCTTGAGGGCGAGTGCCTGGCGATAGCAGGCTACGGCCTCATCCAACTTTCCCTGGTCTTTGAGCGCGATGCCGAGGTTGTAGTACGCTTCGGTCAAGTCCGGCTTGAGGACAAGCGCCTGGCGATAACAGGCTACGGCCTCGTCCACCTTTCCCTGAGTCCCAAGCACGGTGCCCATGTTGTTGTGTGCCTCCGGGAAGTCTGGCTTGAGCGCGAGGGCCCTGCGGTAGCACGCGGCCGCCTCGTCCAGTTTTTCCTGGTCCTTGAGGACCAAACCCAAATTATTATGTGCCTCCGGGTAGTCCGGCTTGAGCGCGAGAGCTCTGCGGTGGCACGCGACCGCCTCATCCAGCTTTCCCTGGGCCTTGAGGGCAGCACCCAGGTTAGAATAGTACTCAGCTGCCGTAGCATTGATCGCGATCGCTTTGCTAATCAGCTCAACGGCCAATTCATGGTGTCCGACCTGGTGGGCAATCACTCCGAGCAGATGCAGGCTGTCAGCATGGCGGGAATCGGACACCAGAACCTGCCGGTAGAGCCGTTCTGCTTCGTTCAGGTGCCCGGCCTGATGATGTCGAAGGGCACCAGCGAACAGCTCTTGAACGCGCGGTGACGCAGCTTGCACCACGGGCGTGGGCTGCTTCTTTTCCGCGCGGCGTTGCTTGCGGTTCATCTGTCCTCAGATAGTGCCCAAATAGGGGTTCCTTCCCGCCAAATATGACGAGTTGGTATATAGGTCAATCGAATATATCCGAAAATGCGGATCACCCCAGCCAACATTCCACAGATGCACAATGATCGGCGTGAACGACAGCATTCTAATGGGTGCAGGCGGCACCAGGAGGCCGAAAGACGGCTTCCGGGATGTTTAGAGAATCTGGACGGCGACATGATCCGGCTAGGATGAAGCTAGGAGCAAGCACATGGGCCATGTCACCATTGACGGTCGAGACTTCGAGTTTTCGCCGGTTGCAATTCCAATTGGCGATCTGCCACACTGCGCGCAACGCCTACGCGGTCGCCCTGCAGGGGGCGTTGCCCAAGGATCAGTGAGGCGCGGAGAGTAGAATGCGAATACCTGTGCGTGCGCCAGCTGTTTTATTCTTGCTAACCGCGGCTATGGTTTCGAGCGCAGCACTTGCGCAGCCCGCACCGTCGAGCAACTACACCAGCTTCGATGCGACGTCGGCAAAACCAACCCAGCTCGGCTACTACGCCGCGGCGCATAAGGACTGCACGCCGGCGCCGTTACCAAAAATCAGCGTGATCGAGGCGCCGAAATCCGGCACGCTCACGGTGCGCCGCGGCGAATTGAAGACAGACCAGGTCGCAGGCTGTCCAGCGTTGAAAACCCCGGTGCAGGTGGTGTTCTACCAGGCACGCGCCGGCGCAGTTGGCGGCGACCACCTGGTCTATCTGGTGACGAACCCGACCGGCGAGATGGCAACCTACGACGTGACCATCACCATCAAGGAAGCGCCCGAGCAGGTCAAACCGTCGGGTGGATCGAAGATTTGAGGGGAGGGACGAGCCGATAGAAGCGCCCCACGCTGTGCCTATCCCTTTTGTCCGCGTTGCGTTTGAATCGGTGCTCGCGAGGGGGATGGGTCGAATTGCGCGTGCTGATCTGCTGCCAGCCAGGTGGGGTCATTGTCGGAAAGTCCTTTGCCGGAGGAATCCTCTCGCACTCTTATTGAGCAATGGTGCAATCGCTACAACACGATTAGGCCGCACACATTGCTTGGATTCCGACCACCGGCGCCATAGGCGACGAACCACTTCCTGACGTCGCTAGATCAGGCCCCGCAAATGCAATAATCTGCCAATCGTGCTGCTACAGACACTCCATCGGGTTGGCGGCTTGGGGGAAAAAGATGTCGACTTTTACCTTCACCACACTCGATGACCCATCCGGTACTCACGGCACCAGCCTGTTCCGCATCAATAATCTGGGCCAGATCGTCGGGGTCTACTTCGATAGCAGCAATGTTTTGCAAGGCTTCCTCTACAGTAACGGCACTTACACCACGCTCAATGATCCTCTGGGCGTTAATGGCACTCAGACTACTGGTATCAATAATCTGGGCCAGATCGTCGGGACTTACTACGATAGCGGCGTCGTGACGCACGGCTTCCTCTACAGTAACGGCACTTACACCACGCTCAATGATCCTCTGGGCGTTAATGGCACTCAGGCTACTGGTATCAATAATCTGGGCCAGATCGTCGGTGCCTACTACGATAGCGGCAACGTTTTGCACGGCTTCCTCTACAGCAACGGTACTTACACCACGCTCAATGATCCTCTGGCGAGTTCAGCTAGCACTCCTCAGCCTAATCCTTTGCTTCTAGTTGGCACTGTGGCTAATGGTATCAATAATCTGGGCCAGATCGTCGGGACTTATTACGATAGCAACGGCTTAACGCACGGCTTCCTCTACAGTAACGGCACTTACACTACGCTCGATGATCCTCTGGCCGTTTCCGTTTCACAAGTCGTCTCACGCTTTAGCGGCACTCAGGCTACTGGCATCAACAATCTCGGCCAGATCGTCGGGGTCTACTTCGATAGCAGTAACGTTTCGCATGGCTTCCTCTACAGTAACGGTACTTATACGACGATCACTGATCCTCTGGTCGGCTCAAGTTTCCCATATGGCACAACAGTGTCTGGCATTAATGACGCAGGTCAGATCGTCGGCCAATACGAAGATAGCAGCGGCTACACACACGGCTTCATCGCCTCACTCCCGCTGACCATCTACGCCGTGACCGACACTGGTGGTACGTACCTCAATGCTGGTCACTTGGTCACGATAACCGTTACGACCAGTTTGGTGGACACAGTCACAGGCACCCCAACGCTGCAACTCAATGATGGTGAAGTGGCGGGCTATACCGGCGGCTCGGGCACCAACACGCTCACCTTCACCTATGCAGTGCAGACCGGCGACCCCGGCGACAACACCGCCGATCTGCAAGTGACCGGGCTCAACCTGCCAACCGGCTCCAGCATCGTCGATAGCAATGGCAAAAGTCTTTCAACAACGATCGCTGCTGATCTCGGCATCCAGATCGATACCACGACGGTGCCGCCGACCTCGGTGCAGCAGGAGATCTTTGGGCTTTATGCAGCGCTATACGGCCGCGCCACTGATTCCGGCGGTGTTGCCTACTGGGACGGTCAGGTGAGCCTGCAACCTGACGGCTCCGGGGTAACGATCGCCAATGCCGCAACCACAGCCGTCACCGCCAATGACGCGGCAGTGCTGGGGCAAGCCTTCGTCAATACCCAGAGCACCTACTTCAACTCGGTCTACGGCAGCTTGACCGACAGCGCGTTCATCAATGCGCTCTATGTCAACATCGGCGGCAATGCCGGTGATCCCAACGGCATCGCCTATTGGGCCGCTATTCTGGCGCAGAACGAAGCAGGCGGGCAGAGCGTACAGGCGGCACGTGCCGGACTGGTGGGGCAGTTTGTCCAGGATGTGGTCGAATACAATCTGGCGGCTGGTGCTGCTGGGCTGACACCTGCGCAACTTCTGGCAGCGACCCAGCGCCAGGCGGCGGTCGACAACAAGATTGCGGTGTCGGAGGCCCTGTCAATTGCCTCGCAGCAGCCGGGCGGCGCCATTCTTGACGTGCATGCCGTTGGCGATGCGGCCTTCAACGCGGCCGCCACCGTCATTGCGAGCGTGACCTATGACCCTGCCACGGTCACGGCTGCGATCCTCGGCATCAACAATGCCGTGGCTGCACAAAATCTAGCGTTAATCTGAGGGGCACTGGAAGGCTCTCTCATCGCCGGTCCACACGCGCCATGCGTAACTGTACGAGAGATGAAGGAGCGCCCTTCAAGGTCGATACTTAGGTACGACGTGACCATCACCATCAAAGATGGCGCCGCAAACATCATCTCCTGATAAAGATCAGCGGATCTGACGCGGTGTGCGGGATCGGGCAGGGCAGGCGTCTTGCGCAAGGCCTGTGTAGCATAGCGTCTGTCAGATGTTTTCGAGCACCCCAAACGCTGCCGCGGATCATTCGTCAGACTTAAATATTTCGTCCTTGATCGCCTTGGATACAACCTCCGCCGCATATTTCGAGAGAGAGTGGAATTTCGCGGCGAACGATTTCACGCCTCACGCAGGGCAAGAGCGTGCAGAAGAAAAATGTTGCAAGAATTGTTGCTGCATTGCGAGCGAGCGATAAGTGAGTGCGTGAACAGTGGACTCAACGAGAGACTCCCGGCTGTGCCCCTCAAATCAAATGCAGATTCTGCGCGGCAACGGCAGCGTTGATCCCCGTGATTGCAGCCGTAACCGTGGCAGGATCATAGGTCACGCCCTGAATCACGGCGCTATCCGCCTGGAAAGCCGCATCACCGACCGTGTGTGGAACAAGGATGCTGCCGCCAGTCTGCTGCGAGGCGTTGGATAGAGCCAGCGATACCGCAATCTTGTTGTCGATGGTCGCCTGGCGCTGTTCGGCGGCCAGAAGTTGCGCAGGCGTCAACGTCGTGAAGGCGGCCAGATTAACGTCAACTAGATCATCCACGAACTGCCCTACCAACGCGGCGCGTGCCGCCTGCACGCTCTGACCTCCTGCCTCGGACTGCGCAAGAATATTAGCCCAAAAGGCGATGCCACCGGGATCACCGGCATTGCCGCCGAGATTGACATAGAGCGCGTTGACGAACTGACTGTCGTTTAAGCTGCCATAAGTTGCATCGAAGAACGTCGCCTGGGTATTGACGAAGGCTTGCCCCAAGACCGCGGTATCATTGAGCGTGACCGCGGTGGCTCCGGCATTAGCAGCCGTTACCCCTGCGCCATCGGGCTGCTCGCCCACCAACCCAGCCCAGAATGAAAGACCACCGGAGTCCGCGGCGCGGCCGTAAAGTGCTGCATAAAGCCCGAGAATCTCCTGCTGCACGGTCGTGGTATTGATCTGGATGCCGAGATCGCCGGTTACGTTACCTGAAAGTCCATGGCCTGAGTCATCCACAATGGCAGCGCCTCCCGATAGATTGAGCCCGGTGACCTGCAGGTCTGAGGAGTTATCTGCGGCTTGCACAGTGTAGGTAAAGGTGAGCGTATTGGTGCCTGAGCCGCTGGTATAGATCGCTACCTCATTGTCATTGAGCTGCAGCGTCGGGATGCCGGTCACCGTCACCGGCACATTCGTGTTTAAGGTGACCGTTACGGGCTCGCCGGTAATCGCAACAGTGGCGTTAGCGCCAGCCCCAGCGGTGGCGTTGTTGCCAACCGCAGCTGACATGGACGACGCTGATGGACCCGATGCGCTGCCAATGGCAGGAGTAGCAACGATATCACCGACACCGGCCTGTACTGCAAAGTTCGGCTGAGTGATCGTGAAATTTATGCCGTCCGTGCTTGTCGCAAGAGATTCCTGATCATTGCTCGGATTGGCTAGGCCAGTCGAATTAATGGCACTCGTTACCACCATCTCCCATTGACCAGGCGCAGTCTCCACCACTGAAGGATCAGTGTATTGCGAACCGATGAGCCGGAGACCGACTTCTGGTTGCCAGGTTTGGCCATTGTCGTGACTGATCTCGCTGACAATTCCTCCTGACCCGGCATAGAAAATGCGTACACTGCCATCAGGCAAGACCATAAGATCCGAAGGCTGCACGACGTTTCCAGCCGAACCAGCTTCAGTGAGGGTTGTTCCACTCGGAACATAATTTCTCCCATCGATACTCGTGTAAAATGTTATTTGGTCAGTTGATGGTGACGAAACCCCCATTAAGAAGGTGCCGTTATTTAATTGCACCTCGGTTTGGTTAGTGATCTGCGCGCCATTGGTGCTGCTGAAAGCTGGCTGTGCGGAAGTGAAGTTGACGCCGTCGGTCGAGATGGCCGTGTATATGACATCGTTACCCTGAGTGTATGTGAGCAGAAACTCTCCATTTGAGAGGGCAAGGACATTTGGATCAGCCGCACCGCCGTCGATGCTACCATCGATCGTTAGTTGGACTGGGTTTGACCAAGACAGGCCGTCGGCCGATTGCGTGATGCGCTCCAGTGGAAAGTTTGAAGAGGCGCCGCTTTCAAAATAATTATACACGGTCATATGATCGACTCCCTACCTGCGCGATTTCCACTAGCGAACCAATGTCTGCAATGAACAGACATCCCCGCTTCATTGGGTTCCGAGAGAGATGACGACTGGGATCCCAACAACAGTTGGTCCGATAATTCCGATCACTGCCATTCGTTCCTGGCTCAAACCTCTGAATTAGAGAGCGCTCCAGAATAAGGAACCCCACTACAAGGCGACGGAGGTTCGACTTAGTGTGGGCTCGGTGACCACGGCGTCCGTCATTTCAGGACGATTCCTGGCCGATGAATGCAGTTGTTCCCAGACAAACCAAAAACCTTGCCTAAATCGACAACAGATAAACGGGTGTGCATCTGGGAAATGATCACAAAGGTTTTGCGCCTAGTGCACAAAAATTTGATATCTTGTGATTAAAAGTTCCAGCGCGATAAGTGTGACGCTTGTTATTTCGGTGTTGGGTTTGGTGCTGTTTCAAACTGGTCGAAGTTCCAGCCGCGATAAAGTCGTTGGCGCATCGCCCCTCAGATCAAATGCAGATTCTGCGCAGCAACGGCCGCATTGATCCCCGTGATTGCAGCCGTCACCGTGGCAGAGTCGTAAGTAACGTTCTGAAGGATCGTAGTGGCCGCCTGATAGGCAGCATCGCCAATCGTCTGCGGGTCAAGGATCGCCCCGCCGGTCTGCTGCGAGGCATTTGAGTAGGCCAGCGACACCGCAATCTTGTTGTCGATGGTGCCCTGGCGCTGGGTTGCTGCCAGAAGCTGCGCAGCCGTCAGTCCCGTGGCGGTCGACAGATTGTAGTCCACCAAATCATGCACGAACTGCCCCACCAGCCCGGCCCGTGCCGCCTGAATTTGCGCTGCCGTCGGATTGGCTCCCTCCGCCTGCTGCAGGAGGCTCGCCCAGTAAGCAATGCCGGTAGGATCGCCGGCATTACCGCCGATGTTGACATAGAGCGCATTGATGAACTGGCTGTCGTTCAGGCTGCCATAGACCGAGTTGAAGTAGGTGCTCTGGGTATTGACGAAGGCTTGCCCCAGCACGGCTGCATCGTTGAGCGTGACTTCAGTGCTGCCGGCATTGGCGACGGTTACTCCCACACCGTCGGATTGCTGGCCAACCACACCAATCCAATAGGAAAACCCAGGGAACTCAGCAGCGCGACCATAGAGTGCCGCGTAGAGCCCAAGGATCTCCTGCTGCACGCTCGTGGTGTTGATCTGGATTGTGAGGTCGCCGGTGACGCTGCCTGAAAGCGTGTTGCCGTTCTGATCCGTAATCGCGGCTCCTGATGGCAGATTGAGCCCGGTGACCTGCAGGTCGGTAGTGTTATCTGCGGCTTGCACCGTATAGCTGAAGCTGAGCGTTTTGCTGCCCGAACCGCCGGTATAAGCCGCTACCTCATTGTCACTGAGTTGCAGCGTCGGGCTGCCGGTCACCGTCACCGCTTCGTTCATGGTCATGGTGACCGTCACTAGATGGCCTGTGGCGGCGTAAGCAGTGTTGGTGTCAGCCACCGCCGAAAGGGATGTGACCACGGGCACCAATTCACTGAACCCGAGCGCTTCCATTACTGTGATGTCTACAGCCGAGAGTTGGTCGCTAATGGGACCATTGGCATAAAAGGGATCAGGTGGCGTCGAGTCGTGAAGCTCGGAAGGGGGACTGAGCCAGTCACCGGGATCCGAACTCAGGTCAAACTGCATCAATTTCGTTTGACCGCCATCTATCGAAAAGTATGCGGGCGGTGCCGGGTTTGTCGCGAATGGATGCGTCACCCCGAACACACGGCTTCCGTCACTATCAGCAAACCTAAAGAGATCTAAGCTATCCCCAGCGACCCGGCCCATGGTCTCGGTAATTTCGTGGAGCGCAACGCCAATAAGTTTCTGTGCGTCAGAAATTCCTGGGGTAGTACTAGCAAGGTCGGTTCCGAACCCAATCGTTCCGTCGATGCCATTGTCGTTGGGTGATAAGATCCCGAATAGCTTTTCCTGGGCTGAAGCGATGACAAAACTTGAATGGCCTTCAACCGATGCGGTGTTTGGTAGCGAGGCGGATGTGGCGTCGATATTCGAGGACGCTATTAGGTCAGCTCTTAATTGCGAGTA
>Ga0181522_10002549_pt1 | contig 10369 bp, 7 predicted proteins | sample PEATcosm2014_Bin_27_FD_121103 | JGI IMG/M metagenome (GOLD analysis project Ga0181522, IMG submission 121103) | Peatland microbial communities from MTU Mesocosm Facility, Houghton, MI, USA - PEATcosm2014_Bin05_10_metaG | ecosystem: Environmental > Terrestrial > Soil > Wetlands > Peat | place...
AGTATTTCTTGATGAGACTGTCCATCTTCTGCTCTTTCGAGCCTTCGCCATGGATCATCTGGACAGTCGGCAGGCCGAGAAGCTTTGGCAGGAGCGCGAATTCGAAGCGTTGCAGATCCGCGGATGCGCGCGGCCCGCGCACGGCGGCGCGGATGCGTCCGAGGTGCCGCAGCGCCCCCAGCGCGAATCGGAACGTCGTCGATCGGGTGATCCGGCGGCTCGCCAGGTTGACGCTTTCCGTATCGATATGGGCGATGGGCAGAAAATCGATTTTTCGGTCGCCAATCGCGAGCTGGACGACCTCGCCGAGGCGCAGACCGCCGCTTTCGTCGATGCCGACGAAAAGCACCGAGAAGTAAACGGAGATGAGATTGAAGGCGCCGACCATCATAAGGCCCAGCGCCGCCGTCAATGCGAGGCCGAGGTAGAGATTGACGGCGATTGCCGCCATCAGCCGCCATGATCGAAGGGCGAGCCACAGGATGAACGTGACAATCGCCAGCGTGATGAGACCGTTGCGAACCGCATTCTCCTTGATCGTGCCGAATTGTTCGTCGTCCATCGTCACCGTGCCAGTCAGGCGCAGCGTGGACTGGTATTTCGGGAGGACATCCGCAGCGATGGCGCGAAGGGCCTCGGTCGCCGGTAGTCCCGGTTGCAGCGCGCCGAAATCGAGCGCCGGTTGGACATTGATATAACCGCGAAGATCCCTTGGCGCGGCGGGCTTGCCCTGCATCAAGACGCGCCACGAAAAGCTCGCTGGCCGTCCGGCGAGGACCTCATCCAGAGTGTCGGAGGCCTGGTTCAGGGGGCGCGCGAGATCGTCGAGCTTCAGGCGGCCGCGCCCAACGCCGAGCAGCGAGTCTTCGAGCCCGGCGACCAATCCGCGCAAGCTCTGATCCGAGGCAAGATCCTCGATCAACGCCTCACCTTCAGCGAGGCCTCCGAGCATCGTTTCAAGGTGATCCTTGGCCATGAACAGAAACGAATGACTGGCGAAAAACTCGGTAGCGCCGGGGTTCGAGACGCCGCGAAAGTGGGCCTTGTCGGCGGCGAGGGCTTGCGTCAGCGCCACGGTGGCCGCTTCGGTCAGTTCCGGCGTCGGCGCCTCGACCACAGCCTCGATGAGGTTGAAATTGCCAAAGGCGCGTTCGAGCGCGATGTCACGCTGACGCCACTCCAGCTTGTTCGAGAGCAGGGCGTCGATGTTCGAGTTCAGGCGGAAGTGGGTCGCCGTGAAAGCGCTCGCTCCTGCCGCGAGGAGCAAGCCGAGCGCCAGCGTCGCCCAGGCGTGGCGAACGCTAGACCCGACGATTCGAGCGATAGCGGATGTGAGCATCGACTAGATCGAACGCGGGGAGTGGCGGCCGCTTCTGGGCAAGGGAAAACCCTGACGACTGCCGGATCGACGGCGCAGGCGGAGGCGGTCGGCGGTCAATGCGTCAGACTCGCGGACTTTGCCTGCGATGCGCCGCCGGAGTCTCTCTGGTGGATCTCGGCCAGCATCGCCTGGACATGGCGGGAATGAACGTAGTTCGCCGGTCTCTGCCGATCGAGAGCGATTTCCGGCGCCATCGGACCGCTCGTACGCACGCCGCGAATCGCCGTCCACAGCGCTGAGAGGGGATGCCTGATGGTCGCGTCCGCCGCCGTCGGCTCGTAGCCGCAATGCGCCATGCAGTTGGCGCACTTTTCGTAGCGGCCGGTTCCGTAGTTGTCCCAATCCGTCGTTTCCATCAGCTCCTTGAACGAGCCGGCGTACCCCTCCCCCAGGAGATAGCAGGGTTTCTGCCAACCGAAGACGTTTCGGGTCGGCATTCCCCACGGTGTGCAATGGAAGTCGCGATTGCCGGCGAGAAAGTCCAGAAACAGAGTGGAGTGCATCAGTCCCCACTTTTTGCCTCTGCCAAGGGCGAAGACGCGGCGAAACAACTGCTTGGTCTTCTGCCGATTGAGGAAATGTTGCTGGTCGGGCGCGCGCTCATAGGCGTAGCCGGGCGAGATCGAGACGCCGACGCCAAGCGCCTTGGCGAAATCGAGGAACGCCGCGATGTCTTCCGGCGAATGGCCGTCGAAGATCGTCGCGTTGACATTGACCGCGAATCCTCTGGCCTTCGCCTTTTCGATGGCCGCGACCGCAATGTCGAAGACCCCGCTCTGCGCCACCGACTTGTCGTGATGATCCTTCAGCCCGTCCAGGTGCACCGAGAAGAACAGATAGGGCGACGGTTCGAACAGATGGAGCTTCTTCTCCAGCAACAGCGCGTTGGTGCAGAGCGAAACGAACTTCTTGCGCGCCACGATCCCCTTCACGATGTCGCCGATATCGCGATGAATCAATGGTTCGCCGCCTGGGATCGCCACCATCGGCGCGCCGCATTCATCGACGGCGTCGAGACATTCCTGCGTCGACAAACGCTGGTTGAGGATTGGGTCTGGGTAGTCGATCTTGCCGCAGCCCGCGCAGGCGAGATTGCAGCGGAACAGCGGCTCGAGCATCAGCACAAGCGGGTAGCGCTTTCTGCCGTTGAGTTTCTGTTTGAGGACATACAGGCCAATCTTCGCTTCTTTGAAAAAAGGTATCGTCATAGCCTGCCTTTCGGCCATGGGTCGCGTCGCGAGGCGCCGGGGCGAGAGCCGATCACGCTCGCACCAGCTGCACAGGCAACCGAAACTCTAAGGACTCACTAGGGCCATCCAGGGTCGAAATTTCGACAGGACCGAAGCGTCCGAGCCATTGGACGGCGTCCTGCACGAGTTGCTCGGGCGCGGAAGCGCCGGCAGTCACGCCGACTGCGCGGGCATTTTCCACCCATTCGCGACGAAGATCCGCGCAATCGGCGATGAGATAGCTCGGCACGCCCATTTCCACGCCGATCTCACACAATCGATTTGAGTTCGAGCTGTTCTTGGCGCCGACGACAATGAGCACGTCCACCTCCTTGCAGAGGTCGCGGACCGCCGTCTGACGGTTTTGCGTCGCGTAGCAGATGTCGCGGGTGTCAGGACCGACGAGATTGCTGAACCGTCGCTGCAAAGCGGCGATAATTCCCTTGGTGTCGTCGACGCTCAAGGTCGTTTGCGTGACGTAGCCAACGGGCGTATCGGGCGGAATCGTCAGGTTTGCGACGTCGTTCTCGGTTTGAACGAGCACGACAGGGCCGGAGATCTGCCCCAATGTTCCCTCGACTTCCGCATGACCAGCGTGGCCGATGAGGATGAGCGTTCGTCCTTGCATCACGTACCGCTTCGCTTGGATGTGAACCTTGGTCACCAGCGGGCAAGTGGCGTTGTGGACAATGAGATCCCGCGCCGCCGCCTCCTGCTCCACCTTCTTGGGCACGCCATGCGCGCTGAAAATCGTCACCGCGCCGTCCGGAACTTCGGAAAGCTCCTCGACGAAGTGCGCGCCCTTGGCTTTCAAGCTGTTGACGACGTGCTTGTTGTGAACGATTTCGTGGCGCACGTAGACGGGCTGGCTATACTTTTCCAGCGAGCGCTCGACGATTTCAATCGCGCGCACGACGCCGGCGCAGAAGCCGCGCGGCTGGGCCAGGATCACCCGCATGGGAGGGCGTGGCTGTGGGATTGCGACCGAGCCGCGCGCGTCGGCGACGGCGTCGACTTGGCGTGATCGATCCGCTTCGCCGCCTAGAACGTCGAACACCTTTGCGACGATCCCTTCTGCGTTGAGCCCCGCTTTGGCGTACATCGCTTCCGGGGCGTCGTGCGCCAGGAATACATCAGGCAGAACCATCGAGCGGACTTTCAAGCCGCGATCGAGCAGCCCGTTCTCGGCCAACGCCTGTTGCACGTAAGAGCCGAAGCCGCCGATCGATCCTTCTTCGATGGTGATGAGGATTTCGTGCTCGCGCGCGAGCTGCAAGACCAGATCGACGTCGAGCGGCTTGGCGAAGCGAGCGTCGGCGACGGTGGCGGAAAGCCCGAATTTCGCCAATTCGTCCGCCGCCTTCGAGCATTCCGCCAGGCGCGCGCCAAACGACAGCAGGGCGACCTTGTCGCCGCGCCGGACAACGCGTCCCTTGCCGATCTCGAGCGGAACGCCGACTTCCGGGACCGCGACGCCGAAACCGTCGCCGCGCGGGTAACGGACCGCACAGGGACGATCGTTGATTGCGACGGCCGTCGCGATCATATGCGCAAGCTCCGCCTCGTCGGCTGCCGCCATGATAACGAAACCGGGCAGGCAACCGAGGTAGGCGACGTCAAACGAGCCGGCATGGGTGGGGCCGTCGGCGCCGACAAGTCCAGCCCGGTCGATCGCAAAGCGCACCGGCAACGATTGAATCGCGACATCGTGGACGACTTGATCGTAGCCGCGTTGCAAGAAGGTCGAATAGATGACGCAGAAGGGCTTGTGGCCCGCCGCGGCGAGCCCGGCGGCGAACGTCACCGCGTGCTGCTCGGCGATGCCGACGTCGAACGTCCGCGCCGGGAAGGCCTTGCCGAAAATATCAAGTCCCGTGCCGGCGGGCATCGCCGCCGTCACTGCGACAATGCGGTCGTCTTTCTTCGCTTCCTTGATGAGACTTTCGGCAAAGACTTTGGTGAAGGACGGCGCCTTCGCTTTGGCCTTCGATTGCTCGCCCGTCGCGACGTCGAATTTTGCGACGGAATGGAATTTGTCGCTCGAGGTTTCCGCGGGAGGGTAGCCCTTGCCCTTCTTCGTTACGACATGAACGAGAATCGGACCGTTGCGGGCGTCGCGAACGTTTCGCAGCACGGGCAGGAGATGATCGAGATTGTGTCCGTCGATCGGGCCCACGTAGGAGAATCCGAGTTCCTCGAACAATGATCCGCCGGTCCAGAATCCGCGCGTGAACTGATCGAAGCGCTCGGCCCTGATTTCAACGGATTTCGGCAGAGTCCGAGCGACTTGCTTGCCAATGTCGCGCAGGGATCGATAGGTTTCGCTGGAAATCAAGCGTGAGAAATAGGCCGACATGGCGCCGACCGGCGGCGAGATCGACATGTCGTTGTCGTTGAGGACGACGATCAGTCGGCTGTTCATCGCTCCCGCGTTGTTCATGGCCTCGTAGGCCATGCCGGCCGACATCGAGCCGTCGCCGATCACCGCTATGATATGGCGCCTTTCATTCGCCAGGTCGCGTGCGACCGCCATGCCAAGCGCGGCCGAGATCGAGGTCGCGGCATGCGCGGCGCCGAAGGGGTCGTACTCGCTCTCGGATCGTTTGGTGAAGCCTGAGAGGCCTCCCCCTGCGCGCAGCGTGTGGATGCGATCCCGGCGACCGGTCAGAATCTTGTGAGGATAGGCCTGGTGCCCGACGTCCCAGATCAGACGATCGTGTGGCGTATTGAAGATGTAATGCAATGCGATCGTAAGCTCGACGACGCCAAGACCCGCCCCCAGGTGACCCCCGGTGACGGAAACCGCCTTGATCGTCTCCGCCCGGAGTTCTTCCGCGATCTGCCTCAGGTCGGCCGGTTTGTGGCGGCGCAAGTCCCTGGGGCTGTTGACGCCTTGGAGCATGTTGCCTCCTGGATGTGCGCTGACCCCCCGGCCTCTGCCCAAGCCAAGACGACCTCTAAACGCGCCAACTGGCCTCTCGGTTCCACGACCAGTGAAATACTCACGCCCTCGTGAAATCCATTGCGCAATGGACTGTTTCGCGACGGAGTTCAAAGCGCTGACGGCGGACGACATCGGCAAGGAGTTCGCCGGCGGGTGGTTGGCGCCAGGGCGAGCGTGACCCTGACGGCCGGCTCGGCAAGGCCCTCGCGCGACAAGCGCTATTGACCAAGATCGCGCCGCTCCTCCAAATCGGACGGCCGGCGGGAACGCGCCGGCGGAGGCGAGGATCGGCGCGCCGAGCGGCGATCCATCCTCGGGTCGAGCGGAGGGACTGAATGACCGAACGGCCTATCACCGCGAATGTCCTCCGCATTCCGACCAAGGGGCCCGGCGACGTTTCGGGGCTCATGGCGTTGATCGAGGGCGGCAAAGTCGCGGCGTCGGAGATCGTCGCCGTGCTCGGCAAGACCGAAGGCAACGGCGGCGTGAACGATTTCACGCGCGAATATGCCGTCGCGGCGTTGCGCGAGGCGCTCGCGCCGCATCTCGGACTGACGCCGCACGCGGTCGAGGAAAGAATCGCCTTCGTGATGTCGGGGGGCACGGAAGGCGTGCTGAGCCCGCACGTCACCGTGTTTACCCGGGGCCAGGGCGCCGACGCCGCCGAGGCGACCGCAAGCGGTAAGCGGCTCAGCATCGGCGTTGCCCAGACGCGCGATTTTCTGCCCGAGGAAATCGGCCGGGCGCCGCAGATCGAGGAAACCGCGAAAGCGGTCCGTCTGGCCATGCGCGACGCTAAGATCGACGATCCCGACGACGTGCATTTCGTCCAGATCAAATGCCCGTTGTTGACCAGCGAGCGCGTCGAGGCGGCCCACCGCCGCGGGCGCAAGACGATCACCGCGAGCGGTTATGCGTCGATGGGCTATTCGCGCGGCGCGTCCGCGCTGGGCGTCGCCGTCGCGCTCGGCGAACACGAGCACGTCGCCGAGGACCAGGTGTTGAAGGATTGGAGCCTGTCTTCCTCGGTCGCTTCGTCCTCCGCCGGCATCGAGTTGATGCACAACGTCGTCATCGTGCTGGGCAACTCCGCCTATTCGTTCAGCCCGTTCGTCATCGGTCACGCGGTGATGCGCGACGCGATCGATCTCCCTGCCGTGCTGCAGGCGCTCGAAAGCGTCGGTCTCGCGCCTGCCGACGCCGCGATGAATTCCCGGCTCGTCAACATCTTCGCCAAGGCCGAAGCGTCGCCGGACGGCGCCGTGCGCGGCTCTCGCCACACGATGCTCGACGATACGGACATCAGCTCGACGCGTCACGCGCGCGCCGCGGTCGGCGGACTGATCGGCGGCGTCGCCGGCACGGGCGCCGTCTATGTCTCGGGCGGGGCCGAGCACCAGGGGCCGCCGGGCGGCGGACCGGTCGCCGTCATCGCTCGCGCCTGAGCGAGCCACGCGTCACAAGACGGCGGCGCAATAGGTGTTTTCCGCTCCTGTCCGGCGGCGTCAGTCCCGGTATCGTGCATCGCGCATTCAGCGGAAAGCAGGCAATCCATGCCGATGCAGACACGGACTTGGCTCCGCGGAGCCGCCCTCATTCCTTTCTTGTTCGCCGCCAATCCGGCGTTCGCCGCGCGGGAGACCAGCGGGCAGGCTGCCGGGCTGGGCGAGCGAGTGACCAGCGCCGCATGCGCCGCGAGCGGCGACGCCGCCCAATCGACGCTGTGCCAGGATGGCCGGATGCTTTGGGGATTGTGCGAAGCGGGATTTCGCTCGGAAAGACTCTCCAATGCAGGGGTCTACGCGTGCTTCCTTCATTCGCTTTAGCTCTGGATGACGCGTCGACGAACCACGCCTTTGCTTTAGCCTGTCATCCTCCGCGCGGTCCGCCGTGCGCGCAGTCGAATAGGTAAACTCCGACCCTTTTCCGCGGAACCAAAATCGCTATGGTGGGTGCGGCCTTCCGCGAGACCAAGGACCCTTCGCCATGCGCTTGATCGTCGCCTTGATCGTGATCCTCTATCTTGTTGGCGTCGGCGTCGTGCTCGCGCCGACGATTCAGGGCAAGTGGAGCACCGTCCCCGCGTCGGAGTTGAGCGCAAGCGTCTGGGACGCTCTGCCCAACGCGCTCGCTTGGCCAGTCAGAGTCTTCCACACCCTTTCCGGTCGTTGATCGCCGCGCCTGAGCGCAAGGTTCGCCCGCCCCTCGCGGCCACCCGGCGCGAGCCGACGCGGCCACGCTAAGCGTTTGACATAAAACGATTAAGCGGACCGTTGAAGTCAAATTTTTGTCCCAATTTTTCGTCTTATTTGCGCCCCCGTCCGGCGGATGATACGTCGCGCGGCGTTTGTGAGTCAGGAGGCGCTGCATGCGCTTGAGCGCGCTGATTGGTTTGGTCCTCAGTCTGGTTTCGGTCGCCGCCCTGGCCAAGGACGCCAGCCCCGACAGCGTCAAGGGGCTCTATCTCACCACCGACTTTCCCGCCGTGACGATCCGCGCCGGCGAAGAAGCCGACCTTCCGCTGACCATCTACAACTACGGCTTGCCGCCGCAGCGCACGGCGCTCACGGTCGCCGACGCGCCGCCCGGCTGGAAAGCGGAGCTGCAAGGGTCGGGCAAGCCGGTCGCCGCCGCGTTTGTCGATTACGACGGCAAGGCGAGCCTCACGCTCAAACTGACGATCCCGGAGAGCGAGAAGCCGGGCGACTACCGCCTTACGCTCAACGCCGAGGGCGACGCGGCGAAGTCGTCGCTGCCGATCGCCGTCACGCTCGCTCCGCCGCTCGCCGCCAAGCTGACTGCGACGCCGAAATTCCCGATGTTGAGCGGCGCCGCGCGTTCGAGCTTCGACTTCGCCGTTACGGTGAAGAACGAGGGCGCGAACGACATGACCGTCGTGCTCAAGACCGACGCGCCCGAAGGCTACACCGCCACCTACAAGGAACAGTACGGCACGCAGGACATCACCAGCCTGCTGATCAAGGCCGGCGAAAGCAAGGATCTCACCGTTTCGGTGAAACCCAATCCGAGCGCCCCGTCAGGCCAGGTTCCGGTGACTTTCGAGGCGATCGGCGACAAGGTCGACGCGAGCGCTCAACTGACGCTCGACATTGGCGGCCTGCCGGCGATGACGATCAGCGGTCCCGACGACCGCCTGAGCGGCGAAGCCTACGCCGGACAGGAGCGGTCGATCCCGCTGACGATCACCAACATCGGCTCGGCGCCCGTGGTCAACGTCGGCCTCAGTTCGACCCCGCCGCAGGGCTGGAAAGTCGTGTTCGATCCCAAGCGGGTGCCGCCCATTCCGGTCGGCGGCGCCCAGAAGGTCAACGTGCTGCTGACGCCCGGCGCCCAGGCGATCGCCGGCGATTATCTGCTCAACATCAGCGCCATCGGCGACGGTGTGGATCAGAACGTCAGCTACCGCGTCACCGTGCTGACGTCGACGCTGTGGGGCGTCGCCGGCCTCGGCGTCATCCTCGTCGCGCTGCTGGTGCTGGTGGGCGCGGTCGGCCGGTTCGGCCGGCGATGAGCGAACCGATCATTCGCGCCGAGGCGCTGACCAAGCGCTACGGCTCGACGCTCGCCGTCGACGGGCTGAGCCTCACGGTAGACGCCGGCGAGGTGTTCGGCCTGCTCGGGCCAAACGGCGCTGGCAAGACGACGACGATCCTGATGCTGCTCGGCCTGACCGAGCCGACATCCGGCCGCGCCGTCGTCGCCGGCTTCGACCCGCTGCGCCAGCCGCTCGAAGTCAAGCGCCGCGTCGGCTACATGCCGGATTCGGTCGGCTTCTACGACCACCTCAGCGGCGTCGCCAACATGCGCTACAGCGCCGCGCTGTGCGGGATGAAGCCCGCCCAGGCCGACGCGCGCATTGACGCGGCGCTGAAGCGCGTGCGGCTCGAAGCCGCCGGCGGCAAACCGGTGCGCGGCTATTCCCGCGGCATGCGCCAGCGACTGGCGATCGCCGAGATCCTGATGAAAGGCGCCGCGGTCGCGATCCTCGACGAGCCGACCGGCGGTCTCGATCCGCAGGCGACGCGCGAGTTCCTCGATCTGATTCATTCCCTGAAGCAGGAAGGCATGACGATATTGCTGTCGTCGCATCTGCTCGATCTCGTCCAATCGGTTTGCGACCGCGTTGCGCTGTTCCATCGCGGCCGCATCGGACTGACGGGTCGGGTCGACGACCTTCTCAGCGACGTGCTTGGCGGCACGCAGGTGATCCGCATCGAAGCGCGCGGTCCAGGGCTCGCCGAAGCGATTGGCCGCGTTCCCGGCGTCACGCGGGTGAGCGAGGCGGCCAACGGATTTCGCGTCGAAGCGAGCGGCGACGCGCGCGCCGCGGTGGCGCGCGCAATCGTCGAAGCTGGCGGCGAGTTAGCGAGCATCGAGGCCGGCCACGCCAGCCTCGAGGAAGTCTACACCCGCTATTTCGAAGGGGTGCGCGATGCGGCGTGACGGCTTCGCCCTCGCCGGCGCCGGCGTGGTGATGATGAAGGAGTTGGCCGACAACCTCTCCAGCGTGCGCATGCGGCTGCTGGAGGCGCTGGTGTTCGTCGCCGGCGCCGGCGCGGTCTACGCGACGATCGGCGAAGTGCGCAATGTCGTCAGCGAGGATCCGTTCGTCTTCCTGCGCTTGTTCACCACACCCAAGGCGCCGTTGCCTTCGTTCGTCGCCTTTCTCGGCTTCCTCATCCCGATCGTCGCCATCGCGCTCGGCTTCGACAGCGTCAACAGCGAGTTCAACCACCGCACGATGAGCCGTCTGCTGGCGCAGCCGATCTATCGCGACGCCCTGCTGTTCGGAAA
>Ga0181522_10002552_pt1 | contig 10364 bp, 9 predicted proteins | sample PEATcosm2014_Bin_27_FD_121103 | JGI IMG/M metagenome (GOLD analysis project Ga0181522, IMG submission 121103) | Peatland microbial communities from MTU Mesocosm Facility, Houghton, MI, USA - PEATcosm2014_Bin05_10_metaG | ecosystem: Environmental > Terrestrial > Soil > Wetlands > Peat | place...
CGCATCTCGGCGGCGATCGGCCCGGCGACCGTCGCCGGCCAAGCGGAGAAAATCAGCCGCGCGACTTCGTCGGCGAGGTCCTTCGAGCCGAAGAAGCCGGCGATCGCAGTGACAAAAATGAGAAATGGAAACAACGACATCAGCGCCGACAGAGCAATATGGCTGGCGATCGCCCAGCCGTCCTCGGCGAGAAAGTGATTGGTGGCGTCGAAAGCGATCGACCAAACCCTGCGCAGCATCTCGTCCCCTGCCGCCCGGCGGCGTTCGGCTCTCGGTCGCGTAGTCTATGCGCGGCGGCATGTGAACGCACAGTGTGGCGGCGTGCACTTAAGAACGCGGTCCCTTCGCCGAAAGGGGCATTGCCTCGGCTCATGCGCCGAAGCATTGTGCAATGCAACATGCCGCCCGCAGGAGCAAACCGTGCCGCCTGACGAACTCGCCGCTCGAGCCTTACGCGCCGTCGAGGATTTGCTCGCACGCGCCGTAGAGCGGCTACGCCCGCGCGTGAGCGACGCCGACGTCGTCAGCACGGAGAAATTCGAGCGCGAACAACATGCCGCGCACGGGCTGGCTTGGCTCGCGACCTATGTCGAGGCGATCCGCGAAATGACGGGCTACGCAACTCGCATGCAGGCCGAGGGGCGCTACGGCGAGACCGAGGCGCTGCTGACGCTGATCGGGCTCGGCGAATACCTTGCCCAGATCTTCGGCGGCATGCCGATGAACCAGGGCGAGACGATCCGCCTCGCCGATTTCGGCCTCTCGAACGTGGAGATTGCCGCGGCCCGCACTGAGGCCGTCGAAACGCTGATCGCCCAGGGAACCGCGCTCAAGGCGCGGGCGCGGCTGGCGGCGTTGATCGCCGAGGCGCACGCGGGGACGATCGGCGACCCCGGCCTTGACGAGACCTTCGAAGCCATCCGTGTGGAAATGCGCCGCTTCGCCGACGCCGAAGTCGTCCCCTTCGCGCAGGATTGGCACCGCGCCAACGCCTATATCCCGCTCGACGTCATCGGCGGACTTGCCGAACTCGGCGTCTTTGGCCTCACGATTCCCGAGGAATACGGCGGTCTCGGGCTCGGCAAGGTGGCGATGTGCGTCGTCTCCGAAGAGCTGTCGCGCGGCTATATCGGCGTCGGCTCGCTCGGCACACGGTCCGAGATCGCCGCCGAGTTGATCCTGGTGGGCGGCACGGAGGCGCAAAAACGCCGCTTGCTGCCCAAGATCGCCAGCGGCGAGGTCCTGCCGACCGCCGTCTTCACCGAACCGAACACCGGCTCCGATCTCGCCAGCTTGCGCACGCGCGCGACGCGCGAGGGCGAGAGCTATGTCGTCAACGGCGCCAAGACCTGGATCACCCACCCGGTGCGCGCCGACCTGATGACGCTGCTCGTTCGCACCAATCCCGACGCGCCCGGCTACAAGGGCCTGTCGATGCTGCTGGCCGAGAAACCGCGCGGCGACGAGACCGAGCCGTTTCCGGCCGAAGGCATGTCGGGCGGCGAGATCGAAGTGCTCGGCTACCGCGGCATGAAGGAATTCGAGATCGCCTTCGACAATTTCCGTGTGCCGGCCGAAAGCCTGCTCGGCGGCGTCGAGGGCCAAGGCTTCAAGCAATTGATGGCGACTTTCGAGTCGGCGCGCATCCAGACCGCGGCACGCGCAGTCGGCGTCGCCCAATGCGCGTTCGAGCTCGGTCTGCGTTACGCAAAGGAGCGCGTGCAGTTCGGCAAGCCGATCATCGCCTTTCCGCGCGTCGCCGACAAACTCGCGATGATGGCGGTCGAGATCCACATCGCCCGGCAACTTGCTTACTTCGCCGGCCGCGCCAAGGATGCTGGGAGGCGCTGTGACCTCGAAGCGGGCATGGCCAAGCTGTTGGCCGCCCGCGTCGCCTGGGCGGCGGCTGACAACGCGCTACAGATCCACGGCGGCAACGGATTCGCGCTCGAATATCCGATCTCGCGCGTGTTGTGCGACGCGCGCATCCTCAACATCTTCGAAGGCGCCGCCGAGATTCAGGCGCAGGTCATCGCACGGCGGCTCCTGGACGAGCGGAACTGATCACCCGTCGCGGCTTGCGTCGGCGTCCCGCCCAGCCGGCCATCAGGCGGCGTTTCTCGCCGCTTCGGGTTTCTCGCGCCCCGGCGGCGCGACGCTGACGTAGAACTGGCGAACCAGGTCGCCAAGCAGCGAGGTCTCCTGGGCGAGCGAGCGGCTCGCGGCGGTCGCTTCCTCGGCCATGCCGGCATTCTCGTGCGTCATCTTATCCATGCGCTCGATGGTGGCGTTGATGTCGGTGATGCTGGCCAACTGCTCCTTGGCGGCGCTGGAAATCTCGCCGACCACGCCATTGATGTCCGAGACTCGGCGGGCGATCCGGCTCAGCGCCTCGCCGGTGGCCGCGACCAGTTTGCCGCCGCTCTCCACCTGCGAAATCGAAGTCGAGATCAGCGCCTTGATCTCCTTGGCCGCCTGCGCCGAGCGCTGCGCCAGCGCGCGGACTTCCGACGCCACGACGGCGAAACCGCGCCCGGCGTCGCCAGCACGCGCCGCCTCCACGCCCGCATTCAGGGCGAGCAGGTTGGTCTGGAAGGCGATCTCGTCGATGACGCCGATAATCTGGCCGATGCGCGACGAGGATTCGGTGATCGCCGACATGGCTTCGACCGCCTTGCCGACGACCTCCGCACTCTTCTTGGCGTCCTCGTCGGCTTCATTGACGACGTCGCGTGCGCGGTAGGCGCCGTCGGTCGCTCGCTTGACGGTCCCCATGATCGAGGCCAACGCCTGCGTTGTCTCAGCGAGACTGGCGGCTTGCACTTCGGTGCGCGAAGAAAGGTCTTGCGCCGCATGGGCGATCTGTTGCGCGCCGTCGCGCACGCCGAGGGACCGCTCGCTCACAGTCGAGAACGCGGCGCCGAGCTTCTCGATCGCCGCGTTGAAATGCGTCTTGATCTCGATGAACTGGCCCTCCAGGGGCTCGTCGACCCGCGCCGTCAGATCGCCGTCGGCCAGGCGCGCGAGCTTCTCGGCGAAAATCTTGACCATCGCGGCCTGTTGGGCGGCCACGCTCGCCTGCAGGGCCTGCCGTTCCTCGACCTCGCGCCGCTCGTTGGACTGCGCCTGGCGCGCCGATTCGGTAGCGCTCTCCGCCGCGCTCAGCGCGGATTCGGCGCCGAGTTTCGCCTGCGACGCGCTGGCGATCGCGCCCAGCACCATTGTCGACATCCAGATCGTTCCGCTCGCTTCGGCGACCAGAATGACCGCGTGCAGCGCCACGCGCAGGAACGCGCTCCCGCCCGGATAAATCGCTTCCGGCAGCAGATAGTTGAGCGTGAGGTGGTGAACCGCGACGGTCGCCGTCGCCGCCAGGATCGCGATCGGGTCGCAGTAGGCCGCAACCAGCGCGACGCCGGCAAAATAGGTCATGTGAAGGTCCGTCTGCCAGGAACTCCCAGAGGCGGCGCCGACCATCAGCGAAATCGCGCCCATCAGCGACACGGCGACCGTCGACCGTGCGACGACGGCGGCGGCGAACCGCCTCGCCATCGTCGCGACGACGGCGATTGCGACACTCGCGCCGCCAATCATCATCCATGGCGCGTCGAGGTAGAACGACGCTGCGATGTTGAGTGGAACGTAAAGCCACACCAGCGCGATCAGCATCAAGCCCGCTCGACGGCGGATGGACTCAAGTTCGATCATCGGCTTGCCCCGAGCTCTTGATTTGAAATGCAGAAGGAGAAGCGCGAACCGTCGACGACGAACAGCGCCCCGGATGACTTGAGACGTTCGACGAGGCCAGGCCCGGCGGCGGACACGGCGACGATGAACGGCAGCCGGCCCGAACCCGCGACCGGCCCGGCGGAGGAAGCGGCGGCCAGCGCGCGCTCCGCCGACCACCAGGGCGGAAAGATCGCCGCAAGCCGGATGGCGTCGGTCGGACGCGCGCTCACCATCGCCGCCGCGACGAGGCTCGCCGCGAAGACGAAGACGAGCGGCGTCCAAGCCGCTAGGCTGCGAAGCTGAGAGGCCATGCAAACCGATCTTGCGCCTCACGGCGCAAAGCCCCCCACTCCGGCTCTTCATGATCGGCGGCGGCGCAGACTCCGCTCGTCATGAGCGGAGCGACAACCTTGGAGTCGTACCAAACTGGATTTTGATGCTGGCGAAGCTAGGTTAAGGCCGGATTAAACCGCAGCCTTTGGCCGTTAAGGATATTCGCGAGCATGCGGTTGTCGGCGAGCGCCGGCCGGTCCAGTGCGAGGAACCACAGCGGGTCCCGGAGCGCTCGCCGCTCAAGCTTCCTTAGAGTCTCTCGAGCCGCACGTGCGCCACGCCCGCCTGACGCATGCCCAGCACGCCGGCGGCGAATGTCGAAACGTCGATGATGCGCCCGGGGGCGTAAGGGCCGCGATCGACAATGGTGACGACCGTGTTGCGGCCGTTATCGAGGTTGGTCACGCGCACATGCGTTCCGAACGGCAGCGTCTTGTGCGCAGCGATCATTCCGGGATGCCAAGGATTGGTATAGTAGGTCGCCAATCCGTATTCGTCGGCGCTGGCTTTGGCGCCGGCGGCGCCAGCGAACGCGATGGAAGCGATGAGAATATGTTTAATCACAGAAGCCTCGATTTGTTCAGCGTTAGCCTCCCCAGACCTCGCCAGAGCCGCGACTTCGCGTTAGAATTTGTCTAATTCGTGACCATTTCGTCTTGGACTTATTATCTTCACGAAATCGTGGGCTGTTCGGCGCTGCGGAGGTCCGCAGGAGGGCCGCAACCGACGAAAGGCGGGATCGATGCGTATTCTCGTCACAGGGGCAGCCGGAATGATCGGGCGAAAGCTGGGCGCTCGGCTCGCCGCGGACGGCGCGATCGCTGGCCGGCCGATCGAAACCGGCCATCTCGTGGACATCGCCGCGCCGGAACCGCCGGCTGGCGGACGTTTCGCGACGCTCTGTGAAGCGCTCGACGTCGCCGAGCCGTCTGCCGCGGCGAAAGTGATCGCGGCGCGCCCCGACGTCGTGTTTCACCTCGCCGCCGTGGTGTCCGGCGAGGCGGAGACCGATTTCGACAAGGGCTACGCCGTCAATCTCGACGCAACGAGAGCCTTGTTCGAGGCGATCCGCCACGAACGCGACCGTTCCGGCGGCGTCTATCGCCCGCGCCTGATCTACGCCTCGTCGGTCGCCGTCTTCGGCGCCCCGTTTCCCGAGACGATCGACGACGATTTTCTTGCCGCCCCGCTAACCAGCTATGGCGCGCAGAAGGCGATGGTCGAACTTCTGATCGCCGACTATTCGCGCCGCGGCCTGTTCGACGGCGTCGCCTTGCGCCTGCCGACGATCGTCGTCCGGCCCGGACCCGCCAACCGGGCCGCCTCGGGCTTCTTTTCTTCGATCATCCGCGAACCGCTCTCCGGCCGCGAGGCCATTCTGCCGATGCCCGACACGACGCCGCTCTGGTGCGCATCGCCACGCGCAGCGGTCGGCTTCTTCGTCCACGCCGCGACGCTCGACCTCAACCGGCTGGGTCCGCGGCGAAGCTTGACGATGCCCGGCTTTTCGACGACGGTTGGCGAACAGATCGAGGCGCTGCGCCGTGTCGGCGGGGACGCCGCGGTCCGGCGGATCCGTCGCCAGTCCGACGAGTCGAGCGCGCGAATCGTTTCTGGCTGGCCGGGCCGTTTCGCGCCTCGGCGTGCGTTGGCGCTCGGTTTTTCTGCCGATTCGAGTTTCGACGAGATCGTTCGCGTCTATCTGGAGGACGACCATGTCCCTGCTGTCGCCTGATCAGGCGGCCGCCAGGCAATCGACGCCGGCATTGGTCGACGCGTCGGAAAATCCGCTTAGCGCGGGCGCGACGGCGCCGCCGCGCCGCCGCTCGATTGGCATCGCAGGTCGACTCCTGCTGCTGACGGTCGGCTTCGTATTGGTCGCGATGGGCCTCTTTTACGCCTCGCGTTTGACCGCCTATCGCGAGAACTGGCTGCGTGACCGATTGATGGTCGCCCATACGGCGATGATGCTGTTTGGAGAGACCGGCGAGGAGGAAGTGCCGCCGGAGATCGCAGACAAGATCCTCGACACGGTCAACGCCAAGGCGATTGTCGTCACCCTGCCCGATGGGCGACGGCTGGCCGCCGAGCCCGACAAACCGCCAGGCGCCGTCGTCGAAACGGACGAGATGGGCGATTCCTCCTCGTCGACGCCCATGCTCAGCCAGGCCGCGTTCCGCACGCTATTCGCCCGGCCGGGAACGTTGGTTCGGGCGATCGGGCGGTCGTTGGCCGACGGCGCGACGATCGACGTGACGCTCGACGAATCGCCGCTGATTGACGCGATGTGGCGTATTTCCCGCACTTTCCTGGTCCTGTCGCTGATCATTTCTGCAGTGGTGACCTGCGTCTTATGGGCGGCGCTGTGGTCGCTGGTGATCCGGCCGGTGCGTCGCCTGACGTCGAGCATCATCGCCTTCGGCGAGCGGCCGCAGGAAAGCGCCCGCGTCATCGAACCGAGCGGCCGCGACGACGAGATCGGCCGCGCCGAGGCGGCGTTGGCGACGATGCAGAGCTCGCTCGCCCATGAACTCAGGCAGCGCAAACGGCTTGCCGAGCTCGGCATGGCGGTGGCGCGCATCAACCATGATCTGCGCAACATGTTGTCGGCGGCGCAGCTCATATCCGACCGCTTGAGCGCAATCCCCGACCCGCTCGCCCAACGCCTCGCGCCGCGGCTGGTGGCGACGCTCGACCGTGCGATTCTGTTCTGTCAGTCGACGCTCACGTATGGCGGCGGCCGTGAGCAGGCGCCGTCGCCGCGGCGCTTCGATCTGCGCGAATTGGTTCGTCAGGTGGTCGAGACCGCCGAGGCCGAACGCGCCGGGGCGGTCATTTATGCAATCGACATCCCGCCGAACTTCGAACTGCTTGCCGACCCCGACCACGTCCAGCGGGTGATCGAGAACCTCTGCCGCAACGCAGCGCAGGTCCTGGTCACCCGCGGCGCACAGGACGGTCGGCCGACCGCAATCCGGCTCGCGGCGATTCGCACCGACAATGTCGCGCTGATCGAGATTAGCGACACCGGGCCAGGTTTCGCTTCCGATCAGACGGCGCATATCTTCCAGCCGTTCCACCTGACCACCCGCGAAGGCGGTACGGGCCTTGGCCTGGCCATCGCCGCAGACCTTGTCTCGCGCAACGGCGGCTCGATCAGCCTTGCCGAAGCCAAGGGCGACGATTTCTATTGCGGCGCGCGTTTCCTGATCACGCTGCCGACGCCCGACACGGTCGGGCGGCGCGGGCGCGCACCGGCGCCGGCCCGAACTTCCGTCTGAGCCTCGAGCCTGCGGCGACGCTTCGCCACGGCAGGCGTGGAGTTTACGCAGGCGCGCCGTTCCTCTATTCCTCGCTGCGGCGAAAAGGGGCCGGCATGGACGAGAAGCGGTCCGACGAGGACAAGTATCAGGCGATCGCCTTCGTCTCTTCCGGGGCGCCGGAATCCGAGGCGGCGCGCCTGAAACTGACCGCTCGCTACGGCGATGTTCCCATCGAACAGGCCCAGGTGATCGTCGCCCTCGGCGGCGACGGCTTGATGCTGCAGACGCTGCATCACACGATGATGGCGCCGAAGCCGGTCTACGGCATGAACCGCGGCTCGGTCGGCTTCCTGATGAACGACTACGCCGAACGCGGCCTGCACGCCCGCCTCGCCGCGGCGGTGCCCTCGATCATCCATCCGCTGCTGATGCGCGCACGCGACGTGCGCGGCAAGGAAACGACTGCGCGCGCGATCAACGAAGTGTCGCTTTGGCGGCAGAAGTATCAGGCGGCCAAGGTCGCAATCCTGGTGGACGGCAAGGTGCGGCTCTCGGAGTTGATCGCCGACGGCGTGCTGGTGGCGACGCCGACCGGTTCGACCGCCTACAACCTCTCCGCCAGCGGCCCGATCGTGCCGCGCGGATCGCGGCTGATGGCGCTGACGCCGATCTCGGTCTTCCGGCCGCGCCGCTGGCGCGGAGCTCTGCTGCCCGACCGGGCCCAGGTCGCGTTCGAGATCATGGAGGCGGACAAGCGACCCGTCGCGGCCGCCGCCGACCACACCGAGATCCGCGAGGTCGCGCGCGTCGACGTCGAGACCGACCACGCGACTTCGCTGATCCTGCTGCACGACCCCGGCCATTCGTTCGACGAGCGGACGCTGCGGGAACAGTTCGGCGTTTGAGCGACCCGATCCGCCGCAAACGGGAGCCAAAGGAAATGGCCAAGAGCGTGCGCGTGATCGCCCAGGAAACGCTGGCGGACGGGCGCTTCCCCCTCGTCCGCACCCGCGCCGAGGTCGAGGAAGCCGACGGCGCGCGACGGGTGCTCGACTACGAGATCTACCACCACGGGCCGGCCGCCGCGGTGCTGCTCTACGATCCGTCGCGGCGCGTGGTGACGCTGGTCAGGCAGTTCCGCCTCGCCGCCTATCTTGCAGACGGGACGCCTGAGCTGCTCGAGGCCTGCGCCGGCATGCTCGACGGCGACGATCCCGAGACCTGCGCGCGGCGGGAAGCCTTGGAAGAGACTGGCGTCCGCATCGAAACGGCGCGCCACGCCTTCGACGCCTTCACCAGCCCCGGCGCGCTCACCGAGTCGATCGGCTGTTTCGTCGCCGCCTATAGCGCAAGCGACCGCGTCAGCGCCGGCGGCGGAGTCGACGCCGACGAGCATATCGAGGTTGTCGAGATCGGCTACGAGCAGGCCGAAGCGATGATCGCCTCCGGCGCCATTCGCGACGCCAAGACGATCGCCCTCATCTATTACGCGAGGGCGACCGGCCTGTTCGCATAGGGCGGCTCAGTCCTGCGGCAAGGCGAGCGGCTGTGCGGGCACGGCGGAAGCGAGCGGACCGGGCCCGGCGCCGTCGCGCTGATAGATGTCCGAGCGGAACTGCACGATCCCGTCCGGCGTCGCCCAAGCGGTGATGTAGACCCAGTAAACCGGCACCGGCGCCGTCAGCTTGACGTCGACGCGATCGCCGGAGCGGATCACTTCGTCAATCTGATCGCGACCCCAGCCGGGATTGTCCTCGAGCAGCCAGGCGACATAGTCGCGCACGTCCTGCACGCGCACGCAGCCCGACGAGACGAAGCGGAAGTCGTCGCCGAACACGCCCTTCGACGGCGTGTCATGCATGTAGACGCCGTACGGGTTAGGAATGTTGATGCGAACGAAGCCGAGCGAGTTGAGGTCGGCTCCCTGATCCTGGCGATACTTGTAGTGGGTCGCCTCGTCGCTGTTCCAGTTGATCGACTGCGGCGAAACCTCCTGGCCTTCCTTGTTGAAGACGCGGATCTTCTCGTCGGTCAGATAGCTCGGGTCGGCCTGCATCTTGGGGATGAGGTCTTTCTTGATCAGCGACGGCGGCACCGTCCAGAACGGGTTGAAATTGACCTCGGTCGCCTTGGTTTGCATGATCGGCGACTGGCGGTCGATCTTGCCGACGCCGGCGGCGTGGTGGGAGTGAACGGCGCCGTCCTCCACCGTTTCGACCTCGGCGGCCGGAATGTTGACCATGACGAACCGACGGCCAAGGTCGCCCGAATAGGCGCGCAGGCGGACGATGTTGGTCTGGAGTTGCTGCAGGCGCGCCTCGGCCGGCACGTTGAGCTCGGCAAGCGTCGCATCGTTGACGTCGCCCGACGGGTTGAGCCCGTGACGCACCTGGAAGCGCTTGACCGCAGCGTCGACGAAGGAATCGAACACCGGCCCCATGCCCGCTTCCTGGTCAAGATCGCCGGAGGAGACCAAGCGCTGGCGCAAGGCCTGCACCGCCTTGGACTTCGAACCGATCTTCAGCTCGACGGCGGGAACCGCGTTCCAGCCGCCGCGAGAGACGATGCTCTGGTAAAGCTCGATCGCCTTTTCGGTGGCGTCGACCGTCGCCGGCGACAGCGTCGGCGTGCTCTCGCGGCCGATCGAGACTCGGTCGGAGGTCTCGTAGCTCTGGCGCCACTCGGCCTGGTCGTCAGCCTGCTGCGCGCGGGCCGCCAAGGGGGCCAAGGCCGCGCCGGCGAAGGCGCAGACCGCGACGCCGGAAAGAAAAGCGCGTCGATCGACGCGCGCAAACCGAGTTCCCGTCATGAACAGGCCAAGCCCCTAAATGATCCGCGCCAGGCGCCGTTCCCAGCCGTCGCCCCCCGCACCGCATTTCCGATTGGGGCCGACTCGCGATTCGATCGCGACGACCCTACCCCTTGGGTAACTCGCCGACCCTTCGGGCGAATTTATGACCGGGCGCAGTTCGCACGCAAGCGTGAACGCGCGCAACAAAAAAGGGCGCCCGCAGAGGGCGCCCTTGCCGATCCAATCGC
>Ga0181522_10002553_pt1 | contig 10350 bp, 12 predicted proteins | sample PEATcosm2014_Bin_27_FD_121103 | JGI IMG/M metagenome (GOLD analysis project Ga0181522, IMG submission 121103) | Peatland microbial communities from MTU Mesocosm Facility, Houghton, MI, USA - PEATcosm2014_Bin05_10_metaG | ecosystem: Environmental > Terrestrial > Soil > Wetlands > Peat | place...
CCGAATTCGTAAATCACATCGGCAAGCTCGCGCTCGTCGAGGTGGTTTACCACTTGTTCGGCGGTTCGGCCGGACATCGGATTCATCCGCATGTCCAGAGGCCCATCCGCCTGAAAACTAAATCCGCGCTCCGGGTCGCCGAGCTGCAAGCTGCTCACGCCCAGGTCGGCCAGCAGGCCGTCGAGTGAGGCGGGCGGTACGCGCTCGCCTGCTTCGGCAAAGGACGCATGCATCAGCGTCACTGTCGGCCAGTCTTTCTTCTGCTCTGTCTCTTGCACTGGCTCTTGCTCTGGCTCTACCTCTTTGCTCTGGTCTGTGCCTGCACGGGCGAGGGCGCCCGTGCCTCCAGATACAATTTGCAACGCCGCGGGATCTTTATCGAAGCCAATCAAATGTCCCGGTGCGCCGAGGCGTTTTGCTATTTCGCAGGAATGCCCGCCCAAGCCCACCGTGGCATCCAGATAAGTTCCGCCACGCTTTACGGCCAGAAAATCGATCGCTTCTTTTAAAAGAACCGGAACATGGCCAACCACTGCTTTTGCCGGCGAACCATGCCCATCCCGCTCGGGGATGTTTTGTCCAAAATCGTTTGCCACTAGATGCCCAGGTCGTCGAGCGTCTTTGTGTCTTCATCCGTGAAAGGCTCTTTGATCTCCTTGTCGAGCGCTTCCATGTTTCGGACCTCCAGGTAGGTCAGATTGCCGAGCACTGCCACATCGCCGCGAATCTGCGCCGCTTCGCGCAGAGTCTGCGGAATCAGCAGACGCCCCTGCCCGTCCATCTCTACGACCTGCCCGTAATAGTTGGTGCGCGTCAAAAACTTCTTCTTGGTTGGGTTGTAGGTCGAAAGCTGAGCCAGCTTCTGTTCGATCCGCTCCCATTCCTCGAAGGGATATATCTGAGCAATAACGCCGTCCAAACTTGTGATGTAGAATCGCTGGGCATATTTCTCGTCGATCACGCGCTTGAATTCGGCGGGGACCTTGAGGCGTCCTTTTTCGTCGACGCGAGTTGGGTGATTTCCGCGAAACATTTGCCCTGCTGGTTCCTGGAGTCCGGTAACTTCTGGCTGCTACCACAGCCAACTGCACGAGGGAGGTAAAAGCGGCTGCAAAACAAGTGGAATCGGGTTCATTTGGGCTCGTTTTGGGGGTGTCAGTCTCTAAAACCACTGGCGCCTCATCAAGTCAGAAATTCTGCCCCGAACTCTACTGTTTCTTCCACTTCCAACCACTTTTGTCCACATCCTACGCCTAACTGGTTTATTGTCAATAAGAAAGTTTCAGGTTGAGATTGCGCTTGGGGACTCAAGGTGCAAAACGCGAGATGTTGCGGTTAATTAGATTGATGACCACAAGTAATGGCGTTTAGAGAGATGGTGCACCGGCGGTACTTTCGCCAATGTTTCGCCCTTGCGGACATTGAGTTGCAGGCAGTCAGTTGTGGAAAAGGCGGTCCGACTATTTATTCATGTCCTATCACGCGCAATTCGAGCACTGGATTGCGGTTCCGCTGGAAAAGGTATTTGCGTTTTTTGCCGACCCAATGAATCTGCCGGGCATCATGCCGGCGTGGATGGAGATCAGGTTCGAGGAGATGACGGTCGTGCCCCCGCCGGCTGGCGCGCCGACATACTTCGCTGGCGTCGGCACGAAGTTCGTCGCGTCTTATCGGGCGCTTCCCTTCTTGTCATTTCGCATCCGGTCGGAGGCGCAGATCGTTGGATTCGCGATGAATGAATTTTTTTCCGATGTTCAGATCCGAGGGCCGTTCCGGAGCTGGCACCACCGGCATGAGTTCGCGGCCGAGAGCCGCGACGGCATCGCCGGCACGCAGGTGCGCGACCGCATCGAGTACGAACTCGCTGGCGGACCGCTGGGCAGGATTGTGAACGCGCTTTTTATTGTTCCGCAGATGCGGAGGACGTTTGCTTACCGGCAACTGGCGGTCGAGCGGAGTCTGGGTGCACGCTGACTGCGTCTGGGCTGAGATGTGCCAACGCCAGATCGCCACCTACTTCGCGGCTTCGACGTAGACCGCAGTTCCATAGGCCAGAACTTCGGTGACACCCTGCATCACCTCCGTAGCGTCATAGCGCGCGCCGACGACGGCATTTCCGCCCATGTCGGCCGCATGTTGCAGCATCAGGTCAAAGGCTTCGGCGCGCGTCTTTTCACAAAGGTTCGTGAGCAGAGAAATATTGCCGCCCACGATGGTCTGCAAGCCGGCGCCGATGGTGCCGAAGATCGACCGCGACCGCACGGTAATGCCACGGACCACGCCAAGCGTGCGGACGACGCGAAATCCATCGAGTTCGAATTGCGTGGTGACCATGTTGTGCGGGACCATGCGTCCCGTGGATGCCGAGTAAGTGCTCATGAACCCTCCTTAAGTGTTTTGTTCTAGGGAGCGCAGATCATATCCTGCATGCGCCTGGGAGCAAGCAGCTTGAAATCCTGGAGATTGAAAGTGTAGATCCTTTGAACGGCCGCCTTACCGGCGCAGCATAACAGCAAAGCATCGTATATCTTCGCTCCCGGCCAGCCCGAGTCTGACACGATCTTGAGTGCTTCCAGGTAATCATCTTTGTCCAAAGCCACGGTCTCAAAGTTCTTCAGAATGTTATCCCGAATTAACGCGGCGGCTTCCAGGGGATGAATACGCGGAATCACTGGCATGAGAGTGAGCGCCGAATATAGCTCCGCGATGGAATGTTGGCTGACGATGCCTTTGTCTTTGCGGCCGAGCACGCGACCCACGGCTGCCGACGCCTGAACGAAGTGGGGATGCGATGAACTGGACGATGCAACCAGCACGCTGGTATCAAAGAAAACGACCATGATCAGGGACGCAGAATCTGGCGAATACGCTCTTCGCGCACGGATTCCAATAGACGATCGAGATCAGCTCCCTCTTCCAGACGGCCTTGATGAACAAGCATTCCGTTGACTTTTACCAGAGAGGGGCGCGATTCCAAGGGACGCAACAGAATTCCATTCGGATGGTCGACAATTTCAAGTTCGGTGTTAGGTCCCAGCCCGAGACGCTGGCGCAGCTCTTTCGGCACGACGATTCGGCCCGCCTTGTCGATGGTCACCGTCATGCCATGGATTATGGCATATACCATTTTACATGGCAAATGCCGCTTTGACCCCATGCGCTGAACCTCTGAAAAGACCCTTAAGAGAGTATCCAGTTGCCGACTTCCCTATAATGTAAGGCTTCGCACAGTCGTAGGGGAGGGTAACTTTGTTTTCACGCCGCCGTTTTCTTCAGACTGGATCGGTCGCCGCCATTCTCACTTCACTTCATCCAGATTTGGCCGCGGCCGAGGATGCCAAGCCACTTCCATCACCCATCGCGACCCTGCGCTCCATGCGCGCGGAGGCCAAGCCGATCACGATCGAAGAGCGCGCCGAGCGCCAGGAAAAGGCGCGCCGGCTCATGCGCGAGAATAATCTCTCCGCCATTTTGCTTACGCAGGGCACATCGCTTGTCTACTTCGCGGGCATTGAGTGGTGGGGCGGCGAACGCCTGTTTGCGATGGTGCTGCCCGCAAAGGGCGAGGCCTTTTATGTCGCTCCGGCGTTTGAGGAAGGCCGGGCCCGCGAACAGATCGCGCTCGGTCCTGATGGCAAGAATGCCGACGTGCGGGTCTGGCAGGAGGATGAGAGCCCTTACGCGCGCGTGGCACAAGGCTTCAGCGACCGGGGAATCGCGGGCGGGACTGTCGGCTTTGAAGAGACAGTTAAATTCGTTTTCAGCGACAACCTACGAAAAGCCGCTGAAAGCGCCACTTTCACGAGCGCGACTCCGGTGACCGCCGGATGCCGAATGATCAAGAGCGCGCATGAAATCGACCTGATGCGATTGGCCGCGAAGGTGACGCTCGCCGCTTATGAGGCGACGTACCGGTCGCTGAAAGCGGGCATGACTCGAAAAGACGTGGAGAGTCTGCTGGAAACCGCGCACCGCCAACTGGGATTCGAGGGCGGCGCGGATGTGCTGGTGGGTGAGTATTCCGCGTTTCCTCATGGGACGATTCTGCCGCAGGAAATCCAGGAAGGAACGATCGTGCTAATCGATGGCGGCTGCTCGGTGGAGGGCTACGCCTCGGATATTACGCGCACGTTCGTGCTCGGCAAGGCGACCGAGAAGATGAAGCAGGTTTTTGAAATTGTTCATCGCGCGCAGAGCGCCGCGCTGGCGACTGCGAGGCCGGGAGTCGAGGCGGGCTCGGTGGATGCAGCGGCGCGGAAAGTGATTGTCGACGCCGGGTATGGCCCCGATTACAAATACTTCACGCATCGTTTAGGACACGGCATGGGTATGGACGGACACGAGTGGCCTTATCTGGTGCGCGGAAATACGACGAAGCTTCAGCCGCAAATGACCTTCAGCGATGAACCCGGAATTTATATTCGCGGAGAGTTCGGGATTCGGCTGGAAGATGACATGCACATACTGGAGAGCGGTTCGGAACTATTCACACCGCAAAGTTCTTCGCTGGAGGATCCGTTCGGGAAGGCTTAGCTTGGTGTAACTGTCGGCGGTGGCTCGGAGCTCGAACACAAGATCTCAACCACAGGGGACACAGAGGCACACAGAGGAAAGCCGTGGCGTCTCACACCTACTTTGCGCTGCGCAGCAAATCGCCTAACGCGTGAAGGTCGGCTGAATTTGCGTCGCTTATGATGGCATAGCGAAGCCCGCCATCGGCCCAGGTCTCGACGTTAAAGGCAAGTTCGCGCTCGGCATTCACGCCCATCGTAAAGGGAACGAGGCCCGGCTGATCCTGAAGAATGAAAACTGATAGTTGATGACTGCGGATCTGAAAGAGCAGTTGTGCGGCGGGACTGTGCTCAAAATACGCAACGCGGCCGCCGATCAGCTTGAAGGGCGAGTTCTGGAGTTCGGGAAGATTGAACGTAAAGGGCAGCTTGCCCTGAAACCACGGCTTGACGGTGTGACGATCGGTCGAGATCACATCGACGGGGTTCGCGCTCGCGAGCGTTGCCACGTGCAGATCGACGAGCTCCGCCAGCGCCTGCTCGCGCGCCGAGTGATGCGTCCAAAGTGCGAGCCCGATCACCAACAGCAGCAGCGCGAAAGCGGCTACGCCCAATCTGGGCATCCACCCAAATGTCCAGACAGGCGGGCGTTTCGGCTGAATGCTGTTTTCAATGCGCTGGCGGAATTCAGGCGACGGGGTGTAGCGGGCGGCGGCGGCCCGCGTCAGTCGCTTCATTTGCAGGCGGCTGATGGCGTCGGCGGCGCAGGCCGGGCAGGTGCGCAGATGAGCCTCGAAGTTCGCGAGTTCTTCTTGCGAACCCGCACCGTCGACGTACGCATCGAGTTTGCCGCGCCACTGATCGCAGGTCATCGCTTAGCCCTTTGCAATTTAGCCGTTAACAATTCGCGCATCGCTCTGCGTGCGCGGGAAAGACGCGACATCACCGTTCCCATCGGAATGGCGAGGGTCTCGCCGATCTCCTGGTAACTCATCTCCTCCGAGTCACAGAGCAGAATGATTTCACGAAACTTCAGCGGGAGCTCTTCGAGCGCCTGCTGAATTGTCTCCTGCTCGGCGCGAGCGAGCAGCGCGGATTCGGGCGTTTCCGCCGCCGCAGGCTCGACCGCCTGATCGTCTTCGCTGTCGAGCGAAATCGACGCAGAAGCCTTTAGTCCCGCCTGGGTCGTCAGGAATGTATTGCGCAGAATCTTGTAAATCCACGCGCGGAAGTTCGTCCCTTGCTTGAACGAGGAGAAGCCCCGCAGCGCCTTCATGTAAGTTTCCTGCACCAAATCCTCAGCCACGGCGCGGTCTTGCGTGAGCCAGTGCGCAAAGTTGTAGAGCCGGGCAAAAAGCGGCATCGCCAATTCTTCGAACGACCCGATATCGCCAGAACGATCAGCCACAGGCGAACAGTTTACTCTGGGAAGCCGCGCCGTTGCTGCCTCACCTTATATAACTGGAGCGGCCAGGAAATATTCCCAGGGGCACAGAGAATGGCGAGATATGCCTCAGCGACTGTCGGCTCTTCCTCGGGAGACAGCAGCACGGTCCCATAGCGGTGGGCGGCCTGCGGGCGCGTCCGGGACGGGGTGGGCTATGTGGCTACGGGCTCCGGCTCCAAGCCGGCCAACTGGTTCTTGATCGCCACCGACAGACGGCGGACGCCCTCTCTGATCTGTTCAGGCTGGGCATTCGAGAAATTCAACCGGAAGTGGCGCAGGCCCTCGGCGGCAAATCCGTTGCCCGAATAAAACGAATCTCCGGGCACGAACGCTACATTCTCTTTGAGCGCAGCTTCGAACAGGCGGTGTGAATCCATTCCTTCGGGAAGCGTAACCCACAGGAACAATCCGCCGAGCGGGCGCGTCCAACTCACCTCGGGCGGGAAATATTCTTCCAGAGCATCGAGCATCACGTCGCGCCGCTCTCCATAGACGCGGCGGATGACTTTGATGTGCTCGTCGAGGAAGCCGTCGCGCGCGACTTCATAGGCCACCATCTGGCCAAAGGTGGAGGTGTGCAGATCGGCCCCCTGCTTGAGCTGCACGAGTTTCACGATGACTTCGGGCGGAGCGACGATCCAGCCCATGCGCAATCCGGGCGAGAGCGTCTTTGAGAACGTGCTCAGGTAGATTACGTTGCCGATCGAATAGCCGCGGTCGCGGCGCAGGTTCTCGCGATCGAGCACCACCAGCGGCGTTAAGTGCTCGCCCTCATAACGGAGCTGGCCGTAAGGGTCGTCTTCGATGATCGGGATGCCGTAGCGCTCGGCGAGCAACACGAGTTCGTGGCGACGCCCCTCCGCCAAAGTCGTTCCGCCGGGGTTCTGAAAATTCGGCAGCACGTACATGAACTTCGGCCCGGAGCGCAACGGCTCCTCGAGCAGATCGGTGCGCAAGCCATCGTTGTCGCTGGGCACGCAGAGATATTCCGCTCCGTAAACATTGAACGCCTGGAGCGCGCCGAGATAGGTCGGGGCTTCGACGAGCACGCGGTCGCCGGGATTGATCAGCAGCTTGCCGATGAGGTCGAGCGCCTGCTGCGAGCCTGAGGTGATGAGCACGTTCTCCGGCTTCGCCTTGATTCGATAGCGCGAAGTGTGGCGCGCGATCAGTTCGCGCAGCGGCTGGTATCCTTCGGTCGCGCCATATTGCAGCGCGATGTGCGCGCTGGTCTCGAGCACCTTGCGGCAAGCCTCGCGAAAGCGCTCGACCGGAAAAACATCAGGCGCGGGCAGGCCGCCGGCAAAGGAGATGATCTCGGGTTTCTGGGTGATCTTGAGAAGCTCGCGGATAGCGGAACTGTGAACGCTCTTGACGCGCTGCGCGTAGCGGGAAGTCCAGGTTGTCGACATTTATGGGCTCTCGTTAATTGAGTCTATATCTTCGATGAAAGTCGCGCGAAGGTCAGAGACTTTATTTTGATGAGGGAAATTGTTCGGAGGCAGCGGACAGAAAGTGCGCGGCTAACATCAAACAGACGCAGGCAATTTGTCTACTTCACCAGCCACTGCTGCATGCGCCGCAGAAGCGAGGCGGGAGCGTCGGCTAACCGACGGAAATTCTCAAGAGATAAACAAACGGCGCACTAAGGAGACTCGGCGTCCAACACCGGACAGCCTTCGTTTCTCGCGGCAGAAAGCAGAGCCTTGTCGGCGCAAACGAAGGTAGGCTCTTCGGCTCCAGAGATCGAACGCAGAACAAGATAGCCCGCGAGCTGCATCGAGTCATATCCTCTTAGGCCGTACCCGTCGACCAACGCCAACGCTGCGTCCAACACAGAGTCTGAAAGTGGCTGAATCAGGAACTTGCCTTCGACATGCCGACGAAAAGCTTCTATCAATTCGGCAGCAGCGTCATTTGCAATCTCGCCGCTACGTTGCCGCCTTCGTACCGCGGCCCGGAACTCAACTTGTGCCAGCGACAGTATCGCAAACTGATGACCTGCGTTGCTGGCGCTAAGGTCGAGTAGGCGATCTGTGCCCTGTTCATAGACGTAGAGTTTGACAAGCGCACTCGTTTCCAAGTAGTAAAGTGCCAACCTGTTAACGCCTCTCGCGCAGAATAGTGGCGGACAATGGCTCGCCTTTGATGTGAATCGGACGGAAATCCAGGGTATTTTTGGAGTGCCCCAACGCCGCCTGCACCTCAGGCATCAACCGGTTCAGACGGATGGTTGTGACTGGAAACTGTGGAGCCCTTGGGTTCTGCACCTTGCCAACCAAGACCAACCTCTTGTCTATGGCACTTCGAATTGCCTCTTGCCAGTGAACATCAGTGGGCTGGAACGAGCCCGGGCCAAAGGGTTCATGGGGAAGGATCTCGTCACGGAATTTCTTCAAAGAGACAAAATTCCAGCCCGGCGTCGATTCCGCGCGCTGGAGAGCCGTAAGCAGCATAATCTCAAGCTCTCCCGGATTGGCGGATAGACTGAACTTGGCGCCTGCGCCTCCCAAATCTGCGGGCGTCGAAATGGTCTTGGGTTTCTCTGACGAGCTTTCGAATCGAATCTCAATCCGTCCAGAGGCCGGCGACCAATTGTTCGCCGAGGCATCGCTGCGTTTCTTTCTTCCCTTTGCGTCCAATAAAGAAACGCGGAGTTGATACTCGCCGGGAATGGTGTTTTTAAGGGGATCAACGAGCTTTTGGGCAAGCTCCGACTCTAACTGATCAATTTTGACGCTCATCGTTTGCACCTAGATCGATTTAATATAGACGACCGACAACGACTGCGAGCTATATTTAATAGCGCTTTGCTGGACTTGTCAAGAGAATTCGGCTCTGCGGATCGTCATTTCACCAGCCACTGCTGCATGCGCCGCAGAAGCGAGGCGGGCGCATCGGCTTCAAGTTCAACCAGCCCGCCATGGTATTTGCGCGAATGGATGCGGGCGCGGGACTCCAGAAGGGACAGTATCTTGCCCTCTTTTTGCGGAATGCGCAGATGGACACGCGTGGGTCGGTCTTCTTCGAGCAAGCTGTCGATGTGCTCCATCAGCGTCGTCAAGCCGATGCCTTTTGCCGCCGAAACGTGGATGGTCTGACTGTCATCGCGCAGCGATTCTTGCTGCTTGGGAGACAGCAGGTCGATCTTGTTCATCACGCGTAAGCGCGGCTTCTTGTCGGCTTCGAGCTCCTTGAGGACGCTATCGACTTGCGCATCCTGCTCGGCTGAAATGGGGCTGCTGGCATCGGAAACCTGGAGGATGAGCGTCGCCCGCTGCACTTCTTCGAGGGTCGCGCGAAAGGCCGACACCAGCGTGTGCGGCAGATGGCGAATGAAGCCGACCGTGTCGGAAAGTACGATTCTGCGCTTCGAGGGCAGTTCGGCGCCGCGCAACGTGGGGTCGAGCGTGGCGAACATGCGCGCGGACGCGACGACATTGGCATTCGTGAGCGCATTAAATAAAGTCGACTTGCCGGCGTTGGTGTAGCCGACCAGGGCAACCGTGGCCACGGGAACCGATTCGCGGCGCTGGCGCTGCTGCGCGCGGATGCGGCGCACATTTTCGATCTGCTGCTTCACATGCCGAACGCGGCGGTAAATTTTGCGCCGGTCGGTTTCGAGCTGCGTTTCACCTGGTCCGCGAGTACCGATGCCGCCTCCGAGTTGCGACATCTCGATACCGCGCCCGGCCAGCCGCGGCAGCATGTATTCGAGTTGCGCGAGCTCCACCTGCAACTGACCTTCACGGGTGCGCGCGTGTTTGGCGAAAATATCGAGAATCAGCTGCGTGCGATCGATGACACGAGTGTCGACCATGCGCTCGATATTGCGCTGCTGGGAGGGCGAGAGATCGTGATCGAAGAGAATAACGTCGGCCGAAACCGAGGCCGATGCCCCTGCAATTTCTTCCAACTTGCCTTTGCCGATCAGCGTGGCGGGATCGGGGCGGTCTCGATGCTGCATGAACTCGCCGGCAATTTGCGCGCCAGCGCTCGTCGCCAAGGCGCGCAATTCATCCAGCGATTCCTCGGAGCTGAAATCGGGCGCATCACTTCGGCGTCCACCGGGAATGCTAGTGGCGTGATCGCGAGCCGCCTGAGCGCCGGCAGTGATCGCAGCTCCGGCAGTTTTTGGGGCGCGGCCGCGCGTGCGAAACTCGACCCCGACAAGAAACGCGCGTTCCCGGCGTTCCGATGGATTCAGCACTGACTTGGGCTGGTTGCGCGAGCTGCCCCGGTCACTGAGTCTGGACTTGTCTTCAGGCAAGCAAGACTATTCTATCGTCATCCTTGTCTTTATCTTTATCCTTGCGTGCCGGAACCGGGGGCTGCGGCAGCCTCGACGATGGCCGTCACCGGAGCGGGTTTTCCTTCGCCGTGGGTGTGAGC
>Ga0181522_10002554_pt1 | contig 10349 bp, 8 predicted proteins | sample PEATcosm2014_Bin_27_FD_121103 | JGI IMG/M metagenome (GOLD analysis project Ga0181522, IMG submission 121103) | Peatland microbial communities from MTU Mesocosm Facility, Houghton, MI, USA - PEATcosm2014_Bin05_10_metaG | ecosystem: Environmental > Terrestrial > Soil > Wetlands > Peat | place...
CGCCGGCCACGGTCTCGCAGAGATGCTGTGCGAAGCCGTTGCCGCCGGCCACGGTCTCGCAGAGATGCTGTGCGAAGCCGTTGCCGCCGGCCACGGTCACGCCGGGATGCTGTGCGAAGCCGCAGCCGCCGGCCACGGTCTCGCCGGGATGCTCGACCTTCTCGCGGCCGCCACTTGCCTTCGAGTCCGGCGTTATTGCTCGCTTTTCGCCTCACACCCCGAAGAACGAGACCACGTCATACCCCTCGGAGAGGCGCTCTCCCGGGGTCTTCTACTAAGGGCAACACGCGGGAGTGGTTCCGCAATTGGCGGCCGTCTTCTTGAAGCCGGGGCAGAGACAAAACGGGTCTTCGGACGTGCACGCGGTGCACGGGACGCCCCCGACGTCCTGACCCAGGTAGCAAATCGACGGCAGCATGGGCGTCGTCTCAAACGTCCCCAGGCAATTCGGCTGCGGCTCCATCGTGGTGTCGGTCGCCCACAGAATCAGACACCCGCGGCAGACGCGAATCGGAAACTGAAAGGTATTCGACTCCACGTGGTCCCCGCCGATAGTCGTTCCGAACGCCTTGACCTCGCTCACGATCCATTCGTCGTTGAACGGCGGTAGCTGGTTCTTGAGCGCAGTCACCGTGGCAGGGTCGACGATCTCGAAGCTCACCGCGCTGTATCCGGGAGTCTCGCCCGCCGACGGGTCGATTTCCCCCGAGGAGGGCGCCGTATACGAGCCCGTTCCGCCGGGGATCTTGGTCCCATCGGCCAAAGTCACCGTCACCACCGCCCCCTGGATGATGATGCGCGACGTCTCGGTCTGAAGCTGCTCGGTGTTCCCTTCCGTGATGAGCTGGTTGCCGGCGAGAAACCACGCCGTGTAGTCCCCGTTTCCCCCTTGAACGAGATCCACGTCGAGCACGCCGGTCGACAGCCGCGGTTGGGTCGGGTCGGAGGTGAACACGCAGCCGGAGTTCGCGGATCCTTGCGGTGGCGCCAGCACGGCGTTCAGAAAGAAGCTGCTGTCGTCGTGCGCGCAGGCGGGACCCAGGATCGCGAGGCCACCCACCGCCGTGAGGGCTCCCAAGGCGTGCGTCCAGTAGCGCTTCATCTTGCCGTCGACCTCCTGATCTCTTCCTGCCATCGGGGGTGAGCCTGAGCCGACAACCCCGTGAAACCTCAGAGCCGAGAGCGTCGCTCCCTCGTCGCCGGGACTGCCCATGAACTACCATAGCGGGGTCTGTCACTCCTCGCCAAATTGCCGGCAGAGCGGCACACTCGACCCTCCGCCGCCGGGCGGCGAACGGACGGAGAAAGCCGCGAAGAAAACGGAATTCAACCGAGAATGGCATCGCGCAAGCGATCGGCGGCGACGCGGACGATGCGCGCTTGCCCTGGCTTGCTCGCGAGTGGCCAATCGATGGCGCCTCCCGCTCTCTTCTTGTCTTGCGCGGTGTAGCTCCAGGCGCCCGCGAGGACCGATGGAGAGACGCGGGTCGGAAGCCCCAGTCTCTCCAAGAGAGGCTCGAGCGCCGCGCGCGCGGCGCCATCGATGAGCCCGAGCCGCTCGGCGGCGGCGAGCTCGACGACCATCCCCATGGATACCGCCTCGCCGTGGAGCACGCGCGAATAACCGCCGTGCGCCTCGAGCGCGTGCGCCACCGTATGGCCCAGGTTGAGAAGCGTGCGGATTCCGTGGTCGTGCTCGTCGTCCGCCACGTAGCGCGCCTTGAGCTCCACCGCGCGCCGGACGATTGGAAGCAACGAGTCCAGATCGCCTCGCGCGATCTTCTCCGCCTCGGCGACGAGCCGCTCGAAGAGCCCGGCGTCGGCCAGGAGGGCGATCTTCACGACTTCGGCCAGGCCGGCGTTCCGTTCCCGCGAAGAAAGCGTCTCGAGATGCGCGACGTCGCACACGACCGCGGACGGCTGGGAGATCGTACCGATGAGGTTCTTCCCGGCCGGGAGATCGAAGCCGGTCTTTCCTCCGATGGCGGCGTCGACCATGGCAAGTAGCGTCGTCGGCGACTGGACGAACCTCACGCCCCGGAAGAGGGTGGACGCGGCGAAGCCGGTCAGGTCTCCGACGACCCCGCCTCCGAAGCCGAGGAGCGCGCTCCCTCGATCGGCGCCCGCGCCAATCGCTGCGCTCCAGATGACCTCGATGCTCGCGAGAGTCTTGTGGACCTCCCCGGCGGGAAGGGCGACCCTGTCCACCGGTGCGCGAAGCGGAAGAGTCGCGGCTTCGAACCGCGCGCCGCACGCGCGCTCCACGACCGCGTCCATCACCGCGACGAGCCGTGTGGGCGATAGGCGCTCGATCGCCTGCCTCAGCCTGGCTGGCTCTCCCCGTACGACGTCGACCGTGTAGCTTCGGGTACCGAGAGGAACGAGAACGGCATCCCTCCGGTGCGCTTGGACGATGGCGTCGACGGCCCCATCGAAGGAGAGGTCGTCGGTCTTCACCTGCGCGTGGCTCTCCGCGTAGGCGCTTGCCCGGTCCTGCAGCAGCTGGGCGATACGCCCGAGCGGATCGGTCCCCATCAAGGCCGGACGCGACGAGACGTCTCCCAGGCGCGCCAAAATGGCTTCGGGCGGGGTCTCGAGCGTCACCACGCACGCTCGCTCGTGCGCCAGCCGGCGCAGCCCGCGCGTCGTGACGGCCCCGCCGCCGAAGGCGAGGACGTGGGGTTCGGGTCTCCGTAGCCAGTCGCTCGCCACCTTTGCCTCGAGCTCGCGAAAGGCGGCCTCCCCTTCGGAGCTCCAGATCTCGGCGATGGTTCGACCGGCGGCGGAAGCGATCTTTGCGTCGACGTCGATGAAGGGGAGCCCGAGCCTCGCCGCCACCCTGGGCGCGAGCGTCGTCTTGCCGGTCGCCATGAAGCCACTGAGGACGAGGTGTCGCATCGAATCTTGGTATCCTCTTCGCGGTTTCAGTAGTCGTCGATCTGCATGCGATAGGACGAGACATTGCGACAGAGCTCGCCGATCGAGTCCCCGCCGAATTTCTCGAGCACGGCGTCGGCGAGCGTGATGGCGACCATCGCTTCTCCAACGACCGAAGCCGCGGCCACCGCGCAGACGTCGCTTCGCTCGAACGCCGCGTCGCTCGGCTCCTTGGTGACGACGTCGACGCTCGGCAAGCATTGACGCAGGGTGGCGATGGGCTTCATCCATCCGCGGCAGACGACCGCTTCGCCGTTCGTGATCCCCCCTTCGAGGCCCCCGGCATGATTGGTCGTCCGAACGAACGCATGACGCGTAGCGTCGTAACGGATCGGGTCGTGCACCCGCGACCCGGGAAGATGCGCTCCGGAGTAGCCGTCGCCGATCTCGACCCCCTTGATGGCTTGGATGCACATCAGGCTTTGCGCGAGCCGACCGTCGAGCTTCCGATCCCACTGCACGTGGCTTCCGAGACCCGGAGGCACCCCGAGCGCGACGACCTCGAACCCGCCCCCGAGGGTGTCGCCGGAGTGCGCCGCCGCCTGGATGGCCTCCTTCATCCGGGTCTCCGCTTCCGGAAACGCGCAGGCCAAGTCGGACGCCCGCGCGCGCTCGCGCACGAGAGCCCAAGGCTCGTCCGAGGGCGGCGGCGCGCTGACCTCGCCGATCGCCACGACGTGGGCAAACACCTCGATCCCCAGCCGGGAGAGGAGCTTCTTCGCGACGCCTCCGACCGCCGTGCGCGCGGCCGTCTCGCGCGCGCTCGCTCGCTCGAGGATGTCCCGCAGATCGTGCCGATCGTACTTCAATCCCCCGGCGAGATCCGCGTGCCCCGGGCGCGGACGGGTCAACGCTTCGGGGATCGCCTGGAAGGGGAGCGGGCTCATTCGATCGAGCCAGTTTTCGTGGTCCTTGTTCGAAATTCCGAGCGCGATCGGCGACCCCAACGTCTCCCCGCCGCGCACTCCAGAAAAGAAGACGACGCGGTCCGTTTCGATCTTCATTCGCGCGCCGCGACCGTAGCCCCGCTGTCTCCTCGCGAGGTCGACGTCGATATCCTCCGCGAGGAGCGGCAGGCCCGCGGGGACCCCCTCGACGATCGCGACGAGTCTTGGACCATGAGATTCACCCGAGGTGAGCCAGCGAAAGCGCGACATGACGGGCCCACAGTAGCGCGTCTCGCCCCGCTGCGAAGGGGCAGACGCCAGGCAGACGCCGGGGTCTCCCGCCGACGGAGGCCGGAGGTCGTGGTACGTTGGCGAGCGAGGACGGCGTACCATGAGGCGGCTGGTGTTCGAGAAGTACGAGGGACTAGGTAACGATTTCATCGTGCTCGATCTCGAACGTCGAGACGCCTTCGACGCCCGGACCGTCCCCTCGCTTTGCGATCGTCGCTTCGGCATCGGTGCCGATGGCGTGCTCCTCGTGCTGCCGACGTTCGGGACGCCCGCCGCCGCGCGCATGGTGGTGGTCAACGCCGACGGAAGCATCCCGGAGATGTGCGGCAACGGGCTTCGCTGCGTCGCCCTCCACGTGGCTGCTGCTCGGGGAGGCGCAGACCGCGAGCTCGTGATCGAGACCGATTCGGGCCCCCGCGCGTGTGCAGTCTCTTTCCGAGGCCCGGGCAGCGCCACCGTCCGCATCGAGATGGGTCCGGTACGGCTTCTCGAGGCGCGGCGGATCGTGATCGACGGCGAAGCGGTCGACCTCTCCGTCGTCGACGCGGGCAACCCGCACGCCGTCGCGTTTCGCGCCGATCCGAGCGCCGACATCGACGAGCTCGGCCCGGAGATCGCGCGGCACCCGTCGTTCTCGCGCGGCACCAATGTCGAGTTCGTCGCGCAGCGCGGCTCCGAGCTCGAGGTGCTCGTCTGGGAGCGAGGCGTCGGACGAACCTTGGCATGCGGTACCGGCGCGTGCGCCGTCGTCGCGGCCGCTTGCGCCAAGGGGCTCGCTCCCGCCAGAGTCCCGGTGTCCGTGCGCCTGCCTGGCGGGCTCCTCTCGGTGACGCACGACCCGGCGGAAGGGCGCACCGAGCTCGAAGGGCCCGCGCGGCACGTGTTTCACGGCGAAGCGACGACTCTCGCGCCCGACTCGCCATGACCGCGGCCAAGGACGCCCGCGCGGCTGAGGGCGGCCTTCGGGTTCTCGCCGCCGCGACCGACGCCGCGGTCCTCCGCACGATTGAACGCGCATGCTCGGCCGAGCATCACGAGTTCCTCTTCGCGACCGACGTGGCCGAAGCCATCGCGACCGGCACCGCGGAGCAGCCGGACCTCGCCTTCGTCGACGTGACGCTCGACGGCGGCGCAGGGCTGGCACTGGTCCACCATCTGCCCGCGGTCACCCATCGGGCCAGCGTCTACGCCATCGTTCCCCCCGATCATCTCGAACTCGGGAGTCAAGCCATGGCGCTCGGCGCCTCGGGAGTCCTCCTTGCTCCACCGTCCGGAGACGGGCTCCTGCTGGCCATTTCGGAGGTCCGCGGGCGACGTACGGCCGCGGAGGAGCGAGCCAGGTTGAGCGCCGACCTCGACGCGTGGACCCGGCGCTCGGCGCTCCTCGAAGCCGTCGTCGACCTCGCCGGGGATCCCGATCGCGCGAAGACGGCCCTCGTGGTCGCCGAATCTCTCGCCGAGGCAAGTCGCGCCAGCGGCGCCGCGGTCTACGCGGTGTCGGAGCGAAGTCTGGAAGAGAGGACGCGTCTTGCCGCCGTGGGGAGCGCGTCGATGCTCGACGCCCGCGTCTCGGAGGGGCGCCAGTCCTCCGACCGCAGGCGGGAAGGCGGCGCGCCGCGAGTCCCCGGCAATGGCCTCGGCGGCGTGCATACGTTGACCCTCGCGCTCGGCAACCGAACCGTAGGCTACGTCGTCCTCGACCATCCTTCGAACTTGGAAGACGCCGGAGTCAAGACCCTCGTTCGCGCCGCGTCGGCGGTGATGGGCGCGTGGATGCTCCTTGACGGGTCGGGCGCCGGCGATCGGGCTCCCTTCGGTGTGGACCGCGAAGCCCGCGTCTATCCGTATCGTCGATTCCAAGATGCAGCGTCGCGAGAGGTCGACCGTGCCCGCCGCCACGGCCGGCGTCTCTCCTTCGCGGTCATCGTCTCGCCGGAGGAGCCCGACGAGGAGATCGAACGTCGTCTCCTCGAGGTCATGCGCGAGAGCGACGTACTCGCGCGCGGACCGTCCGGCGCGTACTACGCCTTGCTCCCCGAGACCGGATCTCTCGGTGCGGACGCCTTCCGTCGCCGCCTCCTCCGGCTCGGGCCGCCGCGCGGGGAGATCAAAGACCGGCGATCGTCGGCCCCCCCGTCACGTCCCTCCCCCCTGGGTCTTCGATTCACGATGGGTGTCGCGAGCTATCCTCACGACGGCGCGGCCTCCGAGTCTCTGATCGTTCGCGCCCGACATCGAGCCGAGGCCGCGACGCGCTCGATCGTGCACACGCGGGCCCTCGCTACTCGTCCGCTCGGGGAGATCGTCGACAGTCTGCTCTACGCTCCCTTGCCCGAGGCGGCGACCGCCATCCCGCCATTCTCCCGCGCGGAGCTGTCGCCCTCGGCGGCGCACGCTCTCGTCGACGCGGCATGCCGCGAGGCCGCCCGCGGCGGAAACGCCACGCTCTTCGTCGCCTCGCGCGCCGAGAGCGGGACCCTCGCCGTCGCGCGTGCCGCCGCCGACGAGGCATGGGTCAAGCTTCACGCGCTGGATGCGTCTCACGTGGCCGCTTCCGGTGGCGCCGAGATCGTCGTCCTGATCGCCGAGCATGGTACCTGGGCGTTCTGTGCGCGGCCGACCGCGAGCGCCGTCCTCGCCGCGCACTCGTCGGACCCGATCCTCGCGGACATCCTGTCGGACCGGCTCGCTCGCCCGAACCAGGTGGAGCGAGCATGATCGACGAGAGTCGAGCCTTGGACGGGGCTCCTTCGTCGGCAGCGTCGGCGACGCTCCCTGCTCCCAGGGCGACGCGCCTTCTTCTTCTAGAGGATGCCAGCGATAGCCTCGCGCCCCTCGGCGCCGAGCTCCTCGACCTGGGCTTCGAAGTGGCCGTCGCGTCGGATCCTCGCGTGTCGCTCGACCCGACGTCGACGGCGAGATTCGACATCTTGCTCGTTGCCGAGGAGGCTCTCCGCGCGCTCGGTCCCGAGGTCGGAGCCCTCCTCCGCCAGCGATCGGAGCCGCACCTCGTTCTCGTCAGCGACGCCGCGACCGCGTGGGCCGACAACGAAGTTTCTCGGGCCGACGCCCACGTCATCGCCCAGAGGGTCGCCCGCTTGGTGCGCGAGCGCGAGCAACAGGCGACGTCGTTCTCGCCAGGCCCCTCGGATGGATCGGGAACCTTGGCTCCGGGGTGGCTCCTGCCCCTCGTGTCGGCGTTTGCGGGCGAGCGCGTGACAGGCGCGCTTACGGTCACCACGACCGACGGCGCCGGGGAGCTCCGCTTCGCGCGCGGTGAGCTCGTCGACGCCGTGTATTCTCAGCTCGAGGGACTGAAAGCGTTCTTCCGTCTCGCGCTCGAGAAAGAGGGGACTTGGCAATTCACCGAGGCGTCTTCGCTGGTGATGCGGCGAATCACGGTGGCGACGGCCGAGCTTCTCCGGATGGCACCCGCGGAGCTTTCCCGCGTCGACCAAGCGAGAAGCGCCCTCGGCAATCTCGAAGGCTCGGACCTTTACGTCGAGCCGGGGGCGGTGGGGCCGCCGCTCGCGCCCTTCGTCGCGGCGGTCGCGGCGCGCCTATCCGCTCCACGTCCACTCGACGCACTGCTCGACGAATCGCCGGAGCTGGATACGGAGCTCTTTGCCGCACTCCTCGAGCTCGACAAAAGAGGCCTCCTGAAGCGCGTCCGAACGAGCGCCCGGGCCGTCGTCTTCGATTCGCCGTCTCTCATCGATCGCGTGCTCGCCTGCGCGACTCGATCCGTCGGTTCGGGCTTCCGCGGGTCGGTACGCATCGTGCTCGCGTGTGCGCCCACGTCTTTGTCCTTGCTCGCGCACGCGACTTCCCGTCTCGAGGAAGCCATCTCCCCGACCGCGCCGGCCCCCGACGCTCCCGTACCGTACGAGCTCGCGAGTCTCTGTGCGTCCGAGGACGCGTGGGTCGTACTGATCGCGCTCCCGCTCGACGTCACGGGATCGCCGCTGTGGCCGCTCGTGATCGCGGGTGCCCTCGCCGTCGTGGTCTTCGACGAGAAGGGGAGTCTACTTTTGTCCGACCTCTGCGAAACGAGTGGCGTCGTGCTCTTGTCGGGGGCTTCGATCGTCCCCGCGCTCGATCCGGGAAATCACGAGCACATCGCTGCGCTCGTGCGTGTCGCGCTCGGCGCGGAGAGGCCATAGTGCCGGTCGCGGGAGGCCGTCGGGCAAAGCCCGACGCCGACTGAAACGTTCTAGTCGGTGACGATCGTGCCGATCGGCTCGCCGAAGACGACCCGCTTGATGTTGCCTTTCGTCATGAGCTTGAAGACGCGGATGGCGAGCTGGTTGTCGCGGCAGAGGGTCACCGCGGTCGAGTCCATGACGCCGATTCGATCGGCGAGGAACCGATCGAACGTCATCTTGGTGAACATCGATGCGTCGGAAAAGCGAACGGGGTCGCGATCGTAAATCCCTTCGACCTTCGTAGCCTTGAAGAGTGCATCGGCGTGGATCTCCATGGCACGAAGCGCCGCCGCCGTGTCGGTCGAAAAATAGGGGTTGCCCGTGCCGCCCGCGAAGATGACCACTCGCCCCTTCTCCAGGTGGCGTACGGCCCGCCTACGGATGTAAGGCTCCGCCACTTGGCGGATCTCGATGGCTGTCTGCACCCGCGTCGGAACCTCGGCCCTTTCGAGCGCATCCTGCAAGGCGAGCGCGTTCATGACCGTGGCAAGCATGCCCATGTAATCGCTCTGGGCTCGATCCATCCCCACGCTCGCCCCTTTGAGGCCGCGGAAAATGTTGCCCCCGCCGACGACAATCCCGATTTGAACCCCGAGACTGTGGACCTCGGCGAGCTCGCTTGCGGTCGAGCGCAGGGCGTCGACGTTGATCCCGAAGTTGCCGTCGCCGCACAGTGCCTCGCCGCTCAGCTTGAGAATGATCCGCTTGTAGCGAAGTCGGGGGTGAGGATCGGGCGGAGGGACTGTGAGGTCGGTCTCGTCCTCGGAGCTGACGGCAGGTATCCGCACACGGGGCGGTGTAGTCGGCCAAAGCGCTGGGCGCAATGGCGGCGGACTCGTTCGCGGGCCGAAGTCGACGCAGATCGAGAAAGCGTCCGCCTGCTTGCCTGATCCTGATTCTGGTGCGCGAGATGGCGCGCCGGCAAGAGCCGTAGTATGGGCGCCCACCATGATCTCTCGTCCGAGCCTGGCGAGAACGGCCGTTCTCGCCGCTTGCCTTCTCTCGGCTTGCAATGACAAGGCGCTCCAAACGGCCGGTGGCGGCGCCGACGCGGGCAAGCGCGTCAGCGACTCCATCACCCCGGAGCAAGCCGCGAAGGTGCTCGCGAAGGTCGGCGACCGCACGATTACGCTCGGGGACTTCGTGGCAGCGATCAAGAACATGGACCAGTTCGACCGCCTTCGGTACCAGTCGCCCGAGCGAAGGAAGGAGCTTCTCCGCGACATGATCAACGTCGAACTCCTCGCGGACGAGGCCGTCGCGAGGGGCTACGACAAGGATCCGATGGCCCAACAAGAAATCCGCGCGATCCTACGCACCGCGATGATGGACCAGGCTCACGCCGGCGCACCCACGCCGAACTCCATCTCCGAAGCGGACGTCCAGGCCTACTACGAGGCGCACAAGGGCCAGTATCGAGATCCGGAGCGACGCCGCATTTCCGTCATCGTCGCTCCCGACGACGGCAACGCGCGAGCCCTTCTCGATGCCGCCCTTAAGGCACCGACCGCAGCGAAATGGGGTGAGCTCGTCCGAGCCAAGTCGCTGGATCCCGCGGCGAAGGCGAACGTCCCCATCGACCTCGCCGGTGATTTCGGTCTGGTCGTCGCGCCGAACGAGGCCGGCGGTGAAAATACGAAAGCGCCGCGCGAGGTCCGTGCCGCCGCTTTCGAGATCCCGAACGTCGGTCAGGTGTACGACAAGCTCGTCAAGGTTCCGAACGATGCGCGAGTCTACATCGTCCGACTCACCCAGAAGACCGACGCCCACGAGCGTACCGTCTCCGAGGCCGATCGATCGATTCGGGTGAAGATCGTTCAGGAGAAGGTCCGCGAGCTGGAGGAGGATCTCCTCGCCCGGCTCCGGCTGGAGTATCCCGTGCAGATCGACGATGCCGTTCTGGCCACGGTGCACGTCGACCTGTCCGCCCCGTCTGGTTCCGCGTCCGCCCCCCGCGAGTCGCCGGACGGCGGGCCGCCGCGCTGAGTGGTCGTGGCGGCGTTCGACGTAGCCCCCGCTCGTCTCGTTC